>ERZ795053.2823-NODE-2823-length-20447-cov-6.755051_pt1 | contig 20447 bp, 16 predicted proteins | sample MGYA00375137_ERZ795053 | MGnify/ENA primary metagenome ERZ795053 (study PRJEB30182, sample SAMN05720284) | activated sludge metagenome | isolation source: Anaerobic digester | place: Hong Kong | collected 2014-12-17 ...
GCATTCATTTTTGCAATGTTTGTTGTCATGTCTTCAGGTTACTCTCAATCAGCAGTTAATTCTCCTTATTCAAGATTTGGACTTGGCGACTTAGCTACCCAAAAAAGCACCTATTACTTTTCAATGGGAGGCGTTGCTAATGCTGTAAGCAGTCCCTTCCATGTCAATCCTTACAATCCTGCAGCCAACGCTGCAATCGACACCATGTCATTTATTTTTTCAGGAGGCATTGTCGGCAAATTCGGGGACATTTCAACAGATGATAATTCAACATCAACCAAATCAGCCTCCTTAGGTTATTTGAATTTTGGTTTTCCGATAAACCGGTTGATTAAAACAAGTCTTGGATTAATTCCTTACAGTAATGTTGGTTATCAGATTGTTTCCGAAGAAATAGTCGAGAATGTTGGCAATACCAGGTATTATTTTGAAGGGACCGGAGGTGCCAATGAAGCTTATCTTGGATTATCGGTTCAACCTCACAAAAATTTATCTTTTGGAATTAAAAGTGCCTATCTGTTTGGAAAATCAGAACGTTCCAGATCCGTTTTTTTCCCTGATTCTATAGGATACATAAATACAAGAGTTGATAATCAGATAGATTTAAGTGACTTTCATTTTGATTTTGGACTTCAATACAAGAAAATTCTTAAAAATGGAGTCACCTTTGGTTTAGGAGGAGTGTATGCCCCTTCCCAGAAGATTTCATCTACGTTGAATAATCTCACCCGGTCTTATTTTGCCACTTCGGTCGGTGTAGAGTCATACCGGGATACTATTGACAGTAATTTTGGAGTGCCCGGAAGTGTAACTTTTCCCGAAAAGTATGGTTTTGGCATGATGTTGAAAAACAAACAAAAATGGATGCTGGCTGCTGATTTTAACTGGCAAAACTGGAGTGAATTTGAGGCATTTGGTGTCGTTGATTCCTTAAGTAATAGCTGGCAGTTTGCAATCGGCGGAGAATATCTTCCCAGTGAAAAATCCGTTGATTCTTATTGGAAAAAGGTGAAATACAGATTTGGATTTAACTACAATCAAACTTATCTTAATCTGCGAAATACACAAATTAACGAATTTGGTATTACTTTTGGAATGGCATTGCCAATACCACGTTCTTTTTCAACGGTGAATCTCGGTTTTGAAATCGGAAGAGGAGGGACAAAATCAAGCAATCTGATTCAGGATAACTTTGTTAAGATCAACCTGGATATTTCAGTCTGGGAGCGCTGGTTTATCAAGCGAAAATATTATTGATGCCACTAAAATGGATTTTGTTAAAATGATCATGACTATCAATTAAACAATGTAATAATGAAAACAAGAATCAACTTATCAGCAATCGGGTTTGTATTACTTTTCTCTTTGAGTAATACGTTATTTGCCATGAAGTTTGAATTAGCAAATGCAGAATCTGTTAACTCAGGTTATCTGTGGCAGCAGGAACCCGGAAAATACGGTGAAGACAGTGCAACATGCATTGTAAATCTCTCGCTTTACCGTGAGTTTTACAAGCAGTGGCGAGCCAGTGGCTACACCAGCAAAGCTATTAATGATGCCATTACTCCCTGGCGATGGGTGTTTTTCAATTGCCCAATGGCTTCTCAAAATACCTATCTGGATGGAGCCAATATGATTGATTTTTTTCTGAAAAAAGCCAAAACTGAAGAAGTGAAGGACAAGTATGTAGATACATTAATGATGATCTATGATAAAAGGATTCAATACTTTGGCCGCGAAGGTTATGTGCTTGGCCGCAAAGGATCAGATTTAATAAAATACCGCCCGGACGAATATGAGGAAGCCTACGAAATTTTCAAAAGGTCAGTTGAATTGCAGGGAAATGAATCCGAATCCTTTGTGCTTGCTTATTATTTTCGCTCCGTTGCACGGATGATTGATGAAGGGAAACTTGATAAAAGTGAGATAATAGATGTTTATGATAAAGTAAGTCAAATAGTGGATTACAACATTAAAGCCAACAGCAATAATGCCGATGCCCTGGCTTCATGGGAAAATATCAGAAATAACATTGAAGTTTCCTTTGAACCTTATGCCACTTGTGAAGACCTGATTGATATTTATTCCGAAAAATTTCAACAAACACCTGACAATGCTGAATTATTGAAAAAAATTACCTCGATGCTCGATAAAAAAGGCTGTACCGATTCTCAGTTGTTTTTTGATGCTTCAGTGAAGCTGAATGAGATAGAACCCTCCCCCAATTCAAGTCTTATGATTGGCAAAATGCTCATAAAAAAAGAAAACTATCAGGAATCAGTGCGGTACCTCGAAGATGCACTTCAAATTGAAGATGATGATACCAAATCCGATGTCTTTTTGCTACTTGCTACTGCTCACCGCCAAATCCAGAATTTTGTTACAGCTCGTAAATATGCTCTTCAGGTTCTTGATTTGAAACCAAACAGTGGACCCGCTTATCTGCTTATTGGCGATATGTATGCTGCAAGTGCGTCTGATTGCGGTGATAATGATCTTACAAAAAAAGTGGCTTATTGGGCTGCAGTTGATAAATACATGCGTGCAAAGCAAGTTGACCCGGAGGTTGCCGAAATTGCCCAAAGCAGAATTTCTACTTTTTCGCAGCAGTTCCCAAATTCAGAAACAATTTTCTTCTACGACCTCAAAGAGGGCGATACCTATACAGTTGAATGCTGGATTAACGAAAAAACTACTGTCCGGGCTTTGAAATAAATTCTCACCAGGCGATCGAAGAACATCAAAAATGTGAACAATATCACTACTCATATCTCAGGAACTTTTACAAGAATCATTGCCGCTACTTGTATAGCGGCAATGATATTTTCGTGTAAGAACGATATGAAAACCATTGCTACCTTTAACATTGACGAAAATACTCCTGCAGAAACAGCAAGAGAATTTGAAATGCTTTACAGCGATTCAGGGAGAGTATTGATAAAACTCCAGGCAGAAAGCCTAAGAAGATTTGCTAATGATAATCCTTACATTGAGTTTCCGGAAGGAATAAAACTTTATTTTTTTGACTCACTGATGAACGTCAAAGCTGCCCTCAGTGCTGAGTATGGTATAAGTTGGGAAAAGACCAAAATCATGGAAGTAAAAACCAATGTTGTTGTCAATGATTTTGAAAAGGATGAAACCATAAATACAGAGCACTTGATATGGGATCAGCATGACCGCAGGATTTATTCGGATGTTTTTGTGAAAAGAACCGGTCCTGACGGAGTTATTTATGGCGATGGGTTTGATGCTGACGAAAGATTCAAGTCATTTACCCTGCGAAACCCGAGAGGTGTTTTTACAATTAATGAAAGCAAATCCCCCGAAAAATGAGTGATTTCACGTTTATAATAATTTCACTATTGCTCTCTGCTTTCTTTTCGGGGATGGAAATTGCATTTATCAGTGCCAACCGGCTAAAAATTGAAGTGGATAAAAGTAATGGCAGCTTCCCTGCCAGAATCTTATCCAGATTTATTCGCATTCCTTCAAAGTTTATTGGTGCCATGCTGTTGGGAAATAATGTGGTGCTTGTCGTTTATGGCATCCTCATGGCCAGAATACTCGGGAAACCGTTGATCAATATCCTGCCTGATGCACTGGAATCGGAATTTTTGATCATGCTGTTGCAAACCATTATTGCCACAATTATTGTTTTGTTTGTTGCCGAATTTATCCCAAAAGTTTTGTTTCGGATTAATTCCAATCAAATTTTATATGTCTTTGCTTTGCCTGCGGCAATTTTTTATTATCTGTTTTACCCGGTAATCCAGTTGTTTATTGGTTTTTCGGAACTTGTACTAAAAAGTTTTGTCAAAATCAAATTTTCTCATGAGCATCTTGTTTTCAGCGTAATTGACCTGGATCATTATCTGAAAGAATTTTCGCAGGATTACGACAGCAAAAAGGAAGTAAAGCAGGAAATTCAAATGTTCCAGAATGCAATTGATTTCAGAAATATTAAATTGCGAGAATGCATGGTGCCGCGTACAGAAATCATTGCACTTGAAGAACGGGAGCCTGTGAGCAAACTGCGCGATGCATTTATCTCTTCGGGGCACTCGAAAATTCCTATTTACAGCGAATCCATCGATAATATCATAGGATACACGCATTCAGCTGATTTGTTTAAAAACCCCCAGTCGATCAAGGCTATCATGCGCAATATTCTTGTGGTTCCGGAAGCAATGCTTGCCAGCACTGTTCTTTCAATATTCATACAGGAGAATAAAAGTATTGCGGTTGTAGTGGATGAATTTGGGGGTACTTCCGGGCTGGTCACCATGGAAGATGTAATTGAAGAAATTTTCGGAGAAATTGATGACGAGTTTGATGTAGAAGAATTAACTGAGAAACAGATAAGTGAAAATGAATTTATTTTTTCGGCAAGGCTCGAAATTGACTATCTGAACGAGCAGTACGGATTAAATCTTCCAGAATCCGAAGAATATGAAACCCTTGCAGGCCTGATTATTTTTTACCAGCAAAGTATTCCCGAATTGAACGAAACAATTTTAATTAACAATTTGGAATTCAATATACTTGAAGCAACCAACAATCGTATTGAAACCATCAGGCTGAAAATTGTTGATGATGTTAAAAACTAAGTAATTCCGCATTTTCATTAAAAAAATTTCCCAAGTATAATTATCTATTGTATTTTTGCACCCTTTAAAAAAAATTTGAACAAATGGCAGTAATCGGACAAATAAGAAAACATTCAGGACTACTCGTAGTCATAATTGGTGTAGCACTCGCAGCTTTTGTGCTCGGCGATTTTCTAAAACCATCTGGTAACAGGCAAACTACTGTAATTGGCGAAATTGACGGTATAGAAATTCCGGTACAAGTTTTCAACGACAAAGTTGCTGAACAGATACAAAACCGAAAAGACCAACAACAAACCGATCGGTTGACAGCTCAGGATGAGTTTCAGATCAGACAGCAGGTGTGGAATCAACTGATCGAGGAAACAATAATGGGGAATCAATTCGATAAGATTGGTCTCACTGTATCCAAGGAAGAATTGTCAAATGACATTCTGGGTGAAATTCCAAACCGACTTGTCATGCAATCATTTACTGATCCAAATTCAGGAACTTTCGATCCGCAGACTGTTCGTAATTTCCTGCAAAACCTTAACCAGCAGCCTCCGGACATGCAGAAACGCTATCTTAGCCTCGAGAAAATGGTGAAGGATGATATTCTCAAAACAAAATACAGAAATCTGGTTTCGAAAAATTACCATATCCCACAGGCATTTGCCAAACTCGATTATCAGATTAAAAATCAAAGTGCTGATGTAAGGTACGTTGCATCAAAATATGCATCCGTAGCTGATACCTTAATTAAATTGTCCGACAGCGACCTTCGTGATTATTACGAAGAATTCAAGTATAACTATAAACAGGACGAAAGCCGAACCTTTGATTATGTGATTTTCGAAGTAAAACCATCAGACGAAGACAGAAATGCCCTGCAGAATGAAGTAAATCAGATCTACGAACAAATGCAGACAGCAGAAGATATCCCTTCATTCATAAATGCAATGTCTGATGTCCGTTATGACAGTACTTACCATAAGCAGGCTGATTTACCGGTAAACATTGCTGCTGATTTAATGACATTGCCTGTAGGAACCATTTTACCACCATACATTGATAATGAAAAACATTACATCACCAAATTAATTGACCGGATGCCACGGCCTGACTCTATCAAAATGAGCCAGATTCTGATATCATTTAATACTGCTTCAGCCGGATTCCAACTTAGCGAACGCACACAGGAAGAAGCCGCTGTTCTGGTTGACAGTATCATGAATGCTCTTAAAAAATCACCTTCAAAATTTGAAGAACTGGTTGTTAAGTATTCTGATTATCCATCAGCAGAAAAAGACAAAGGCGAAATGGGATGGATTGTAGATGGTGATCCGGGCTATGCAACATTCTTTGAAGAAGGCATAAAAATGAGATTGAACGAGCCAGGGAAAATCGAAACGGGGCTCGGTACACACATATTACTGGTTTCAGAAAAAACTGCTCCCATTGAAAAAGTTAAAATTGGAACTATTGTCCGTGCCATTGAACCAAGCAGTGAAACATACCGTGAGGTTTATCGTCAGGCCAGTAAATTTGCCAGTGAAAATCGTACCATGGCACAATTCGATACTGCTGTGATCAATCAGGGACTAAATAAACGTACTGCCGAGCGTATTAACCTTATGACCAACCGTATTCCAGGTATCGAATTCAGCAGACAAATTGTACGCTGGGCTTTTTGGGAAAACACAAAAGTTGGGGATGTTTCAAGTATTTTTGAAGACGAAAAACAATTTGTAATTGCACTGCTCAGGGAAATCCGACCGGAGGGTTATACTCCTTTTGAACAGGCTAAAGAACAGATAAGAACTCTGGCACTCAACCGCCTGAAAGGGAAATACCTCAGTGACAAAATCAATGCAATGCAATATAGTGATCTTGGTGATCTGGCCCGTCAGTTGAATATTGAAGTGGATACTGCCAAAAATCTGTCTTTTACCGCCAGAAATATTCCTGGTTTTGGTAGCGAACCAAAAGTAATAGGTAAACTTTTTTCACTTGAACCGCAGAAATTGTCACCGCCAATAGCAGGTAACAACGCTGTTTTTGTTGCCATTGTTGATCGTTTTATTCCCGCTGCTGAAATCACCGATTTTTCTACTACGGTTTACCAGCTTCGCAATGCTTTTGAGTCAAGAATTAATGCTAATGCTTATGTGAGAGCTCTGGAAAAAGAAGCCGATATCGAAGACAACCGTTTGTTGTTTTTCTAAAAGGTGAATTTTCCAATAATTTACGGGCTGATTTTCTTTTTGAAAATCAGCCTTTTTTGTCTATTACGCCGTATTTTTCATCAGTTGCACAGGATATTATTCTTGATGTATAGTTTGAAAAACTATGACTGCCAGCATAACTGCTCAACAGAAAAATCCGGGTTATTTGTCCTGATACAGGCTATACTTCTATTTCACAGTCTGGGGAAGCATTGTTACATGAGTTAAATCACCGGTGTAAAAGCCTGCAGTAAGGAAATTGTGAACTGATAAGCGAGAAGACTGCGTAAAGGTCAATCTATTCTACAGTAACGGATTTGGCAAGGTTACGGGGTTGGTCAATTTCACATTCGCGCATGACAGCGATGAAATAGCTGAGTAACTGGAGTGGAATTACGGAGAGCATTGGAGACAGTAGTTCTTCTGTTTGTGGAATTTCAATCACATAATCAGCAAGCGAGGATACGGTTATGTCTCCTTTTGAAACGATAGCAATCACTTTCCCTTTGCGGGCTTTTATTTCCTGAATGTTGGAAACTACTTTTTCGTAGGTTTCTGAATTTGGTGCTACTACCACTACCGGCATCTTTTTATCAATCAAAGCGATTGGGCCATGTTTCATTTCGGCAGCGGGATATCCTTCGGCGTGGATGTAGCTGATTTCCTTGAGTTTTAATGCACCTTCGAGTGCAACAGGAAAATTGATGCCTCTACCAAGGTAAAGGAAATTTCTTGCATAAGTATATACTCTTGATAAATCTCTGATGTATTCGCTGAGACCGAGTGCTTCTTCAACTTTTGCGGGAATCCTGTCCAGTTCAGCCAGCAATTGTCTGAATCGCAAATCTGTTATTGTACCTTTCTTTTTTGCAAGAAGCAAAGCCATGAGCACCAGAACGGTAACCTGTGAGGTAAATGCTTTGGTTGATGCTACACCAATTTCAGGGCCTGCATGTGTGTATGAACCGGCATCAGCAACCCGTGATATTGTTGATCCTACTACGTTACAGATGCTGTAAATAAGAGCACCTTTTTGTTTTGCCAGTTGCATGGCAGCAAGTGTGTCGGCAGTTTCACCGGATTGCGATATGGCAATGACAACGTCTCTGTTGGTGATGATAGGGTTGCGATACCTGAATTCAGAGGCATACTCAACTTCTACAGGTATTCTGGCGAGTTCTTCGAACAGATATTCTCCTACCAGGGCTGCATGCCATGATGTGCCTGCAGCAGTAAAAATTATTCTGTTAGCATTCAGAAATCTTTGCTCGAAATCAATAATTCCGGCCATCGAAATCGTGTCAAGGCCTACATTTACTCTGCCCCGGATGCTGTCGCGAATGGATTTTGGTTGTTCAAATATTTCCTTTAACATGAAATGTTCAAATCCACCTTTCTCTAAGGCGCTCAGGTCAAGTTCAAGTTTTTCAATAAAGGGGATTTTTTTCTGGTCCGAAATGGTAGTGATCTGAAGTTCTTCATTCATTCTGATTACAGCAATTTCTTCATCATTCAGATAAACAACCCGGCGAGTATGCTCAACAATGGGTGAAGCATCAGAAGCCAGAAAGTATTCTCCCCGGCCGATTCCAATGACCAGTGGACTGCTCTTACGGGCTGCAATCAGTAAATTGGGGTCGTTTTTTGAAAGGATAACGATGGCATATGCACCAATTACCTGACTGAGTGCAAGCTGAACTGCTTTTACTAAATCAATGTTTTCGTGAATCTGCAGGTATTCGATAAACTGGACAAGTACTTCACTGTCAGTTTCGCTGGTGAATTTTATTCCGATATCTTCGAGTTTATTTTTCAGCAAATGGTAGTTTTCGATGATTCCGTTATGGATCATTGCAAGACTTTCTGAATGGGAAAGATGAGGATGCGCATTGATGTCGTTTGGTTCGCCATGAGTAGCCCATCGGGTATGCGCTATTCCGACTGTACCTTCAATATTTTTATTTTTTACAAAACTTTCAAGGTCGCTAACTTTTCCTTTGGTTTTATAAACATTGATTTTTCCGTTAATGATTGCAATACCGGCGCTGTCGTAGCCACGGTATTCAAGACGTTTAAGGCCGGTAATCAAAAATGGGTAAGCCTGTTTTGGGCCAATATATCCAACGATGCCACACATATTAATTTTTTTAAAAATTAGTTTTCAATTTTGGTGTAAATCAGTTTTAGTTTGATTCTTTTGTCGGATAAATCAGTATTTTGAGGATTTGTACCATGAAGTACTACCCGATAAGGTACCAGTGATGCTCCTGATACACCCATCGAAAAAACAGGGTTAGTGTTTTCCCCATCAATAATTTTTTGCAATTTCTGAGTTATCCGGTAAAAGTAGGTTCCGGTATTTTCATCATAAATACCTCCGAAATAAGTGATTCCTTCAAATTGCTCAGGAAGAAAGGCATAGGTTCCGTCTTGATTCAACTCAAAAAAGAATAATTCTGATGGAGGGCTGAATATGCTTGCTGTATCAGCATTGTAAAATTCGAGTTTGGCTTCGTTAATCACAATATGTTGATTTTCGAACCAGTCATTAATGTAAGGGAAAGATATCCTGGTTTCAATTCCGCCGAGTGATTGCAGATAAACTTGTTCAGTGCTCAGTGTACTATCACCGTTCAGCTGTGCAATAAATGCAGGATCACCAAGGCTGTAATCATGGTTAAAATTCATGTAGCGGGCGCAAAGGGTATTAATGTAAAAAGGATAACTTTGGCTGTCGCCGTTTGCATCTTTGTAATAGAGGGTTAATTGTGATGCGGAGGCGAGTAGATCAAAAAATACAATAGCACCACCACTGCTTACAGGTTCAGGTTTGATGTACAATCCCTTCATAATTTCGAGAAAGTCGGTACTTGAAGCAATAGTATCGGTGGCGGAATTCAATAGGAAATTTCCGAAATCTTCACTAAGTGGGATGCGCAGTTGTGCTTTTACAAGAACCGTGTCCACCATAATGCTGTCGGTAGGTCTGAATTGGATATCAGCACTTGCAAGTTCAACGGGTTTAAACGGAATTTCATAATTGGAATAATAAGAAGTGTCGTAATCCAGGCTTTCGTCCAGCTCAAAAACTTTAATAGTTTGAACGGTAGAAGTATCACCATAGGCACTGATGACTTTATCACCGGTGGCAGCTGAAGTGTATTCGAGCGACAGGACAACAGAGTCGAGTACGTTGTTTTGGCCAAGATTTAAGGTAGTTGTTGATATCCTGAATTGAGTGGCAATACTCACGGTATTCAGTCCAAACACGGGGTCAAGATAACTTCCCAACATACTTCTGCTGGTTTCATCCGTTTTGATCGAATCTGCCAGTACGGAGTAAATCCGCACTGTACTGGTATCATTGAAGATAACTTCAAGCATTTCGTTATCAGGGATAATACTGATTCCGACGATGTCAGGATCATCTTTACAGGAAGAAAAGAAAATGATTAAAAAGAAAAGGAGCAGCATTGCTTTCAGCCATTGGCGGGTTCTGAGCCGGCCTGTGAAAATTTCATCCACGATGATGTTCATTAATCTTTTCTGTTTTTCAATAATTTATCGTAAAAATCGCTGTATGCTTCAATGTAGGTTTCTTGACCTTGATATTCGAGCAAGGGTTTTTCGGTGGCTCTGGCAAATTCTTCAAGTTCAGGATTTACTTTTTCACTGCTGATAACAATTGCATCTGCATATTTCATTGCGGATTTGGCAAGTTTGATGTAATCCGGATTTCTGTAATTTTTCAGATCAACTTCTTTAATTTTATCAAACTTCAATTTTTTTATCAGATCCTGGTTTAGTTTTTCATTAAATTCGTCATCATAAAGTGAATAGATAACTGTGGAAAAGCTAAACAGAGGATTATCCTTGAAAGCGCGTTTGATATACAGCGGGATCAGACTGGTAAACCAACCATGACAATGAATAATGTCGGGCGGCCAACCCAATTTTTTCACCGTTTCGATCACTCCGCGAGCAAAGAAAATCAGTCGTTCGTCGTTGTCTTCAAAGAACACACCATTTTTATCCCTGAAAACGGCTTTTCGATGAAAGTAGTCTTCATTGTCGATAAAATAGACCTGCATTCGTGCCTGTTGAATTGACGCAACCTTAATGATAAGCGGATGGTCGGCATCGTCAATAATCAGGTTCATTCCTGAAAGCCGGATAACCTCGTGTAATTGATTTCGACGCTCGTTGATGTTGCCATATTTTGGCATAAAAGTTCTGATTTCTCTACCCCTTTCCTGAATTCCCTGTGGCAAATAGCGTCCAATAGTGCTGATGGAGTTTTCTTTGAGATAGGGCGTAATCTCCTGCATTACATACAGAACTTTTGTTTTCTCTACTTTTGAGATCATAGTGATTTTATTGCATTTTGCAAAAGTATATAAAATTTTCCATTTAGATCAGCAAGTGATACATTACAAAAATCGTGATTTTTTGATAATCAGTAGAATGTGATTAAAATTAATTCACTGGGGCAGTCAATATTATTTTTGAAGGAAGATTTTAAACTCAGGTGAAGGTTAATTCACCTGATTAATTCAGAATATTTGATATCAGCTATTTTCTCAGGGCGTTCAAAATGTAAAACAGATTTTTTTATCTGGTGGTGTTTCACATGAAAAGTATAATTTATCTGTTTTTCTATACCCCTTTCAAACTCGCATAAATAGGGCTTTTAACAATTTTTATCAGCAATTGATAAACTTCTTAGAAGTACCTTTGCCGGTTGTTTGTTAATTAAGTAATGATAATCAATTAGAAAATAAATGACACATCAGAATAAAGATATTGATTTCAGCAAGCTTGACGGAAAGCGGTTTTATTACAGTTTTCTTGCCGGCTCCCAGCGGTTGTTTGATAATCAGTTATTAATCAATAAAATAAATGTATTTCCAGTCAGGGATGCTGACACAGGTACAAACCTTGCCTCTACTTTTCGCTCGATCACTGATTCGATTATTCCTTCAGAGAATTTTTCGGAAACTGCCAGTGCTGTTGCTGACGCTGCGCTGATTGGTGCAAGAGGAAACTCGGGAATTATTTTTGCCCAGTTTCTGTACGGTTTCAGCAATGAGTTTCACAACGAGCAAACTATTGATATTAATCGATTCGCATCGGCTATAAGCAAAGGTGTTCAGCAGGCATACGAAGCGATTTCCAATCCTGTGGAAGGAACCATCATTACTGTTTTAAGAGAGTGGGCAGAATACATTCAGCAGATTAAGGACAAATTCGATAACTTTAATCATTTGCTCGCTGAGTCATACAACAAAGCCAAACAATCACTCATCGAAACACAGGAAAAACTTGAAGTTTTAGCCAAAGCAAAAGTAGTTGATGCCGGAGCTAAGGGTTTTGTTGTTTTTTTGGAAGGGATGCTTGATTTTTTCAAACACGGTGAAATAAAAAAAATCATCGGGGTACGGAATGTATTGAAAGAACTGCCGCTGGAGATCACCCACGATCATCAGGATATTACTTTTCGGTATTGTACTGAAGCATTGATTGTGGGAGAAAACATCATTCGGGAAAAGTTGCGCAGTAAAATTCAACACCTTGGTGATTCGTTAGTCATTGCCGGTTCACAAAACAAAATCCGCGTTCATATTCATACTGATCATCCGGATGTTGTTTTTACCAAGATTCACACTTTTGGCAATATTACCTATCAAAAAGTAGATGATATGGTTATGCAAATGGACATTGCTGAACATCGTCACCATCAGATCGGGATTGTAACTGATTCAACATGTGATCTGCCTCAGAATTTTATTGAAAAACATCAGATTGTGGTTGTTCCTTTGTCAGTTCATTTTGGAGACACCTATTATCTTGACCGTCTCACGATAAAACCAGAGCGGTTTTACAGCATGATAACCAATACACCTCAATATCCTTCTACAGCACAACCTTCATTCAAGGATTTCAGTAATACCTACAATTATCTCAGTACGCATTACGACTCAATTATCGGCATTCACATCAGTGAAGCCTTGAGCGGAACTTGCTCCAACAGCCGGAAAGCCGCAAAGACTATAAGTAATTTTTCGAAAAAGCCGATTACGGTTATTAATTCAAAACGTTTGACGGCTTCACTTGGTCTCATTGTCATGCGTGCTGCCGAAGCACTGGAGACAAATATAAATCATGAGGAATTGGTGAACAAAATTGAATCCTGGAAATTGAAGTCTGAAAGCTATGTTACGACCAAGACCATGAAATACCTTGTAAAAAGTGGCCGTGTAAGTGCAGTAAAAGGTTTCTTAGGAAAACTATTGAATGTGAAACCGATTATTATTTTGAATGATGAAGGAAAGACAGAGCTTTTTGGGAAACCATTAACCGAGAAAGCCAGCATGAAAATGGTAATGAAAATGGTAGATCGCAAATTAAAAAGCAATAAAATTTGGGGCTATGCCATCACTCATGCCAATAACTCAAAAACTGCCGAATGGTATGCAAAAGAAATGGAAAAGAGAACCGGCCTTCAGCCAAGATTTGTCAATTATGGTTCGCCTGTTCTGGGTGTGAATACCGGCCCGGGAGTAGTTGCACTTTCCTTGATGTTAGAGTAAACGACGGGTTATATTCAACCTTGGATGATTATTCGTACCTCAGCGATTCAATAGGGTCTAGATTGGCTGCTTTCAGGGCAGGAACGATGCCTGAAATCAATGCTACAATCAGGCAAAGTAAAACTCCAAATACAATCCAAAGCCAGGGAACAACAAAACTGGTATTTGTAAAAATGGTAACAATATTTCCGGCAAGGATTCCAAGGATAATCCCTAAAACACCACCAAACTGCCCGATGATTATGGCTTCGACCAGAAACTGATTGCGAATGGCCAGACGTTTGGCACCGATTGATTTACGAATACCTATTTCGCGCGTCCGCTCGGTGACAGATACCAGCATTATGTTCATCAATCCTATGGCAGCACCGAACAATGTGATAAATCCGATGATTAACGCAGCACCTTTAATGTTTCTGGTATTCTCGAAAAGCATTTGCAGCAGTTGGTCACTTTTCGAAATATCAAAATCGTCTTCCTCGTATAGTTTGTTTTGCCTGATTATTCTGAACAATCCGGCAGCTTCTCCCATCGCATCATCAATATCCATCATATCTTCGGGCAATACATTGATGGTATACGACATATTCGGCCTCGAAAAATAATGCCGTGCATTGGTTATCGGGATTAATACCTGACGGTCGGGAGTAAATCCCATACCGGTGCCTTTTTCTTTGATTACTCCGATTACCCTGTATTTTCCTGAACCGACCGTAATGTGTTTATCAATCGGGTCTTCATTGTTTTTGAAAAGATTCTTTGCAATTTCGGCACCAATAATTGCCACACTGTTACCGAAATAGACTTCCTGCCTGCCGAATGAACGACCGCGCTCAAGCTCAAGTCCTGATGTAATCAGGTAATTTTCGTCAGTACCAAGCACCCCGATGTTGGGATTGGTGGTTTCTGACAGGTAAGTGACAGTAGCGTTCGATGTTGCAGTAGTGAAAACAGAAACAAAAGCGGGATAATTGAACTTTTCCTTAAAATCCATGCTCTGCCTGAATTTGATAGGCTCATAGTGTTTAGAACGTTTTACGTTGTTGCCTACTTGAACACGCATCGTCCGATTGCGTATTGAAAAAGTATGGGATCCCATCATCATGAGATTTTCAGCAAGACTTTTTTCAAGCGCATCAATAGCAGTGGAAATACCCACAAGCGCCATGATACCAAATGCAATGATGAGGATGGTAAGGATTGATCGCAAAAGATGGCTGCGGATTGCCTCAACCGAAATCTTTATATTTTCGAAAAGTACCTGATTTTTCATCGGATTGAATTATTCCTGACGAATGATTACTTACTGACCAATGTTGATTAACGCAACATCTTTTTAATTGTTGGTTGATGTATAATTTTCTTTGGTATGTTTCCAGCGTCGGTGCGACCATAACCAATATTCCGGCTTTTCGCGAACATGATTTTCTATCTCTCTTACAATTCTGTCAATAATTTCCTCTTCGGTGTAGCGCTCAGGTTCATCAAACAAAGGATAAAACTCCACCTGATAATAACCTCGTTTGATTTTGGTCACTTTCATATAAACGATTGGCTGGGCAAACTTTTTTGCAATTTTGGCAGGTCCTGTATAAAAAGGGGTTTCCCTGTTGAAAAAATTGATCCAGAAAGGATATCTGCGTGGCGGAGTCTGATCGACAAGATAGGAGGTAACGATCCTGATTTTTTCTTTTTCGTGCGAAAGTATGACCCTGATCACGTCGTTCATAGGTACGGCCTGCATGTTCCATTTTTTACGCAGGGAAAGGATTAAATGATCAAATTTTTTATTTCTTAACGGCTTGTATATTGCGATGGACTTGAGTTTTATTTTGTTGGCGCAGTTGGCTGCCCACTCCCAGTTGGCATAATGGGGCAAAACAAGCACTACACTCTTGTTTTGGTTGTAATAATCATTAAGCAGCTCTGGGTTAACGTAGGTAACCCTTTTGTCAATTTGTCCGGAACTAAGATGAATGATTTTGGCAAATTCGATAAGAAAATCGCAGAAATGATGGAAAAACTTTTTTGAAAGTACAAGAATTTCCTGTTCGGATTTTTCGGGAAAAGCATGACGGAGGTTGTCAATGACTACCTTTTTGCGGTATCCGATTACATAATATACGATGAGAAAGGCAAAATCGGAAAAAATGTAGAGTGCTTTGAACGGTAGCAGGGTAAGAATCCAGATAATAGCATAACTGATGTAAAAGCCCACATTTTTCATTGCAGCAAACTATATTTTTGATCCATAGGCAAGGTCGCCGGCATCACCAAGACCCGGAACGATATAGGCCTGAGCGGTAAGTTCGTCGTCAATGGCTCCAACCCAGAGTGTTACTTCACTGCTCGAAAAATTCCGCTTGATGTAATTTACTCCTTCAAGACTTGCAATAATGGATATCAGGTGGGTGTGCCGTGGTTTCTCTTCACCTGTAAGTTCGCGGTAAGTAAGTGCCATTGAATTTCCGGTGGCCAGCATAGGATCAATTAAAATCAGATCTTTTCCTTCAAGTAATGGTTTGGATACGTATTGAACATGTACTTCGAAATTGCCGTCTTTGTAATATTTGCGGTAAGCTGAAATAAATGCATTATCCGATTTGTCGAAAAAATTCAGTAATCCATGATGAAAAGGTAATCCTGCACGGATAATTGAGGCCAGTACCGGGTAATTTTTCAACATGCTCATTTCGGTCGATCCTAGTGGGGTTACTACTTCTTTATTTTCGTACTCAAGTTTTTTGCTGATTTCGTATGCAAAAATCTGACCGATGCGTTCAAGATTTTTCCTGAAGCGCATGGCATCTTTTTGAATTTCTACATCACGCAATTCAGCAATGAATTGGTTCAGCAATGAATTTCCTTTTCCAAGATTGATTACCATAATATCAGCATTTTGCGCAAAAATAGGCTTTTATTTACACCTTGCGGATTTTTGTATTAAAACCCGGCTGAATAATTTCCTGGGGCGAAATTCAGAACAGGATTTGAAATAATTATTTTAAGTAAATGTAATACTGAATTTAAACCAAATTGTTTAAGACGTCGTGTTATTGCCTTTTTTATAGTAAACTATTTTTCATTGTTGGTTTTTCAAGCAGTGAAAGTTTTTACACAACTTGTCAAACTTAAGTTTGGCAGTATTAATAAACAGTAGCATTTTATTTTATGAAAGTTTTAATTCTGTGTACCGGGAATTCATGCAGAAGTCAGATGGCTGAAGGGTTTCTCAAATCGCTCCAGCCATCTTTTGAAGTCTTTTCGGCCGGCACACATCCTGAGGGGAAAGTAAATCCCTTTGCTGTAAAGGTGATGAAAGAAATGGGTATAGATATTTCAAATCAGACATCGGATCACATCGATCAATTTATTCATCAACATTTCTATTATGTGATTACTGTTTGCGATAATGCCAGGGAACAATGCCCGGTTTTTACCGGACATGTAAAACACCGGTTGCATTCGGGATTTGATGATCCTGCCGATGCTTCCGGAACTGATGATGAAATTCTGGCTGTTTACCGAAGGGTTAGGAATGAGATCGGGAAAACGTTCGAAAAGTTTTTTGAAGAAGAAATTTTAAATCAACGCTAACAATGTTGTCCGGTAATAAATTTGAAAGTAGCCGGGCCATTACAACACGGCATCCATTTCTTAGTAGTTTTGCTTTACAAAAATCCAACTACTATGAGCAAAACTACATTTTTTTCGGTCAAAATGTTTTCGGATAGCTAATTTCACTAATTGACCCCAGGATTATATCCGAAGCCGGCAAAACCGGTGATTCCGACCGGTATGTAAAGAATTTCAAAACGAAAGGTGTGTTGGCCGAAAACAAAAAGATAGAAAGTGCAAAGGAGGTATTAAAGTACATACTGTTATTAATGTTGATCAGGCAGTTCCTAAAATGGTTTGGTTTACTAATCCGGCAACAAGTGAACATGTCCTGTTGAAAAAGCTGAAAATGGATAAAAAAACTATTTTCGTCTTTGATAAGCGTTACAATGATTACAAAGCTTTCAAAAAATTAAGTGATAATGAAACCGGATTTGTAACCCGAATTAAGGACAATGCAGTTTATAAAACTGTTTGGGAGAATCAAACTGGTGATCATATTCATTCAGGTGTTCTTCAGGATGAAATCATCGGACTTACAGTAAAAGAACCCACAACAACAAACAAGTTAAGGCTCAGAAAAATAAGGTTTTACGACAGGGCCTTAAAACGTGAATTTGAGTTTTTAACAAATTTGTTTGAAATGTGACCCGATTTAGTGGCAGCTAAATACAAATTACACTGGCAAATCGAGTTGTTTTCCAAGCATATTAAGCAGAAATTTCCGTTGAAATACTTTCCGGGTGACAATGGAAACGCCATCAAAATTCAAATATATTATTCGCTGATTGCTAATTTGCTCATGACGGTCGTACAAAAGAGTCTGAAAAGGAACTGGGCAATTTCAAATCTGGTGAGTTTTTGCAAAGTTCACTTTTTCAACTACATTCATCTGCTAAATTTCCCCGAAAATCCGGACAAAGATTGGAAGAAAACATTCAATTTGGCGAGGCAACCTACTCTTTTCGATGGGGCTTACTTTTAAAAATGATGAAAAAACAAAAATATTTGCATTGGCTATCAATTAGTTACGCTAAAAAAGTTTTTCTATTTTTACCGGACAATAGTGATTTTTTTAATATCTTTGTTTCATCTATAACCAAAACCAAAAGGCATGAAAAATCTTGCCCTCTTTGCCGTCTTCATACGTTTAACGATCATTGGTATTTTCTTTGTTTCTTTTATGCAGCTTAATGCCCGGCAATGGACAGCTTTTAGCGCCATGGATGCCACAGAACCGGTTTGCACGGTTAACACTTCTGCAAATGACTTACCTTTGAGGAAAGGAATGTACCTTTTAAAAGCTACACTTAACAAGCAAAAGCAAGTCCTTAAAATCATCCACCAATAAAACCATACTACCATGAATGCCAGAATATTATTAATTGTATGCGCTATTACATACTGTCAATCTTTTAGTTACAGCCAGGAATTTATGACCAGGGGCTGGCAATCGGGAGAAATATTTTTCCTTGGTAGACATCAGCAGGTCAGCATCAACGATGTTCTGTATTATTCTACGGATTTTGGACAAACAGCTACCTGCGTTAATACAGAAATGAACTTCGCACAAATTGTTACCGATAAAACCCAGGGATATATATACTTTACTAATATTTGGAATGCTACTATTTTTCTTTCTACCAATTATGGATACGATTGGACTATGCAAAGCACATATTCGTATTATCGACGTTTGTTATCTGGAGTTAAAGATGGATGGGTGTACAGAAAAATTTATCAACATAGTGAAGATTATGGCTCGACATTTATTGACCATAGTTGTGCCTGGATTCCGAACAACCAGACCTGGGTCAAGTATGCCGAACTGGATAATGACAGCATACATGGTTATATATATTGTTGGGATGGGGAATTGGAAAAGGCCTTTTTTGGATTAACAACAAATCATTTTGATTCACTGATATTTTTGGAAAGTTATGGCTACCACCCTTCAAGTGCGTTTGGATTTGCCCGTGGTTACACAGATGGCGAGTTGTTTATAGCACATAATATTGATAGCAGGGGTAAAATACGTTACACCAACAATTACGGCGTAAATTTTATGGATATTGAGGAAATAAACCTTACTGTTATGGATCTTTGGTACATGACCACAGGTAACCAGGAAGGTGAGGTATATTGCTGGGCATCAAAAGTTACCTCAATGTATGAAAATTACAACGTGTATATTTTTCATTCGATGGATTACGGGCGTACTTTTGAAATTTTCAACCCGGTGGGTTGGGGTATTCAGCCTGTATTGGCAAACTTTTCAGCAGAACAAAAAACCGGCATTGCACCCTTTTCGATTGACTGGTACAACTTCTCAATAGGTGAAGATTTAAGCTATGAATGGGACTTTGAAAACGATGGGATAGTTGACAGCAATGAGGAAAATCCAACTTACACTTATGAAGAACCCGGCATATATTCTGTATCGCTAAATGTAAGCGGGCCAGATGGCTCAAATAGCTTCACAAAAGAAAATTACATCACCGTTTACCCTTTCCCTGCCCAACCTCAGGATTTAACTGCCGAAGTAATGGATGATGATGTGTACCTGAACTGGCAAGCTATTGAAATAGACACAGCTTTTTTGGGATACAACATATACCGGGACACAACAATTCTAACCCTGGAACCTATTACCGCAACAAACTACGAAGACCTTAACCAATCCAACGGAACGTATAAATATTGTGTGGAAGCAGTTTATACTTATGCTGTTTCGGAGCAAACTTGTGTGGAGGCAAGTATTACTGTTGGGATTGACGAATTGTGTGTGGATAATATAACGATCTACCCCAACCCTGTCGTGGATGAAATACTCATCAATTTTCCTGGCACCTTTCAGGTTACTGTGTATAACAGCATTGGTATGTTGGTATTTCCGGAAAAACCTTTCAGGTATCATACCAGTATTTCTGCAAGGATTTTTCCTAAAGGGATTTATTATGTTTTGGTAAAAACAGGTGGTAGAAAAATTATAAGCAAAATTGTAATCTGCACACCATAAATTCCAAAATCTCACTCATCCTTCAAGACATTTTCTCGTTATACCCTCTTTACCAGCTGGTAACGGCCTGACTGCCGGTAACAATGACTTCCGGCAAAATTCCCCTTAGTTGACCCTTAAAAACACGTTTAAGTTGTTGTGCTATTAGCAGCGGGGGTAAATACCCAGCGTATTTTACTAAAATCGAAAGAAGAGCAGTGGTTTAAGCAGGAGTTTCTTCCTAAGTTAGCCCGTAAGTATTTTGGCGCTGCTGGTCACGTTGGTTTTGTTGTTTGCCTTCCAGGGGCAAAACATTCTCGACAATCCGTTTATCATCTTGCTTATTGCCATTCCTTTGGTCATTCAAACCTATTTTATATTTTTCCTTGCCTGGTTTGGCGGCAGATGGATGAAGCTGAAGTAT
>ERZ795053.2824-NODE-2824-length-20447-cov-4.953854_pt1 | contig 20447 bp, 20 predicted proteins | sample MGYA00375137_ERZ795053 | MGnify/ENA primary metagenome ERZ795053 (study PRJEB30182, sample SAMN05720284) | activated sludge metagenome | isolation source: Anaerobic digester | place: Hong Kong | collected 2014-12-17 ...
GATAGCCTTCATTGACGGCAAACAGCGACACGGCCATCAGTCCGACGGACAGCGGGCTGTACTGCTTCTGCTTCATCAGCTCGGTAACACGCTGACCACGATCGAGGCTCTTGCGGGTCGATTCGTCGAGATCCGAGGCAAACTGCGCGAAGGCCGCCAGTTCGCGGTACTGGGCGAGTGCCAGACGGATACCGCCGCCGAGCTTCTTGATGATCTTGGTTTGCGCCGACCCACCGACTCGGGACACCGATAGACCGGCGTTGATGGCCGGGCGGATACCGGCATTGAACAGGTCGGTTTCAAGGTAGATCTGGCCGTCGGTGATCGAGATCACGTTGGTCGGCACGAATGCCGACACGTCGCCGGCCTGGGTTTCGATGATCGGCAGCGCTGTCAGCGAGCCGGTCTTGCCCTTCACCCTGCCGCCAGTCGCCTGTTCGACAAAGGCCGCGTTGACGCGTGCAGCGCGCTCGAGCAGTCGGGAGTGCAGATAGAACACGTCGCCGGGATAGGCTTCACGGCCCGGCGGACGGCGCAGCAGCAGGGATACCTGGCGGTAAGCCCAGGCCTGCTTGGTCAGATCGTCATAGATGATCAGGGCGTCTTCGCCGTTGTCGCGGAAGAACTCGCCCATCGCGCAACCGGAATACGGCGCGATGTACTGCATCGCTGCCGACTCGGAGGCCGTCGCCGCCACCACGATGGTGTGATCCATGGCGCCGGCTTCTTCGAGCTTGCGCACCACCGTCGCGACCGAGGAGTTCTTCTGGCCGATGGCGACGTAGATGCATTTGATGCCGGTGCCCTTCTGGTTGATGATCGCGTCGACCGCCACGGCAGTCTTGCCGGTCTGGCGGTCGCCGATGATCAGCTCGCGCTGGCCGCGGCCGATCGGCACCATGGCGTCGATCGCCTTGTAGCCCGTCTGCACCGGCTGGCTCACCGACTTGCGGTAGATGACGCCCGGCGCCACCCGCTCGATTGGCGCCCTGCGCGTCGCCTTGATCGGACCCTTGCCGTCGATCGGCTCGCCGAGCGCATTGACGACACGGCCTAACAACTCCGGTCCGACCGGCACTTCGAGAATGCGGCCTGTGGTCTTGACCGTGTCGCCTTCGCTGATGCCCTTGTAATCACCCAGCACGACGGCGCCGACCGAGTCCTGCTCGAGGTTGAGCGCCAGGCCGAATAGGTTGCCCGGGAACTCCAGCATCTCACCGTACTTCGCATCGGCGAGTCCGTGGATGCGCGTGATGCCGTCCGTGACCGATACCACGGTGCCAACGTTGCGCGCCTCGTTGGCATTGGCGAACTTGTCGATCCGCTGCTTGATGAGGTCCGAAATTTCCGACGCTTTGACTGACATGGCTTCAGGTCCTTTGGCGATGCGTCCGCCGCATCACACTAACAACTATTCTCTAGGGAGCGGAGCCGCTACCGGCTCAGCTCGATGTCTCACACGGCGATAGCGGAGCTCAACCGCTCAACCCGACCCCGCAAGGAGCCGTCGATGACGAAATCACCGGCTCGCACCACTGCACCGCCCAACAGCGACGGATCCACCGACAGATGCAGGCGCACCGTACGGGCGAGGCGCTTGGTCAGCGCGGCGGCGAACTTCTCCTGCTGCTCCGGCGACAACGCCACAGCCGAGACGAGCTCGACGTCGACGGTGTTCTCATGATCGGCGCGCATCGCTGCGAACTGCGTGGCAATCTGCGGCAGCAGGTGCAGCCGACCATTGTCGGCCAGCAATTGCAGGAAATTCCGTCCGTGCTCATGGGCTGCTATCGCGGCGTCGCTCGCCAGCGATACCCCCACCAGCAGTTCCACCAGCTCGCCGGTCCGCACGTGCGGATTGCCGATGAGTCGCGCAACACGCTCATCGCGCACCGCCTGACTGGCAGCGCCCAGGAAACTACTCCAGGCTGGCAACGACTTGCCGGCGAGCGCGTACTCGAACGCCGCGCGCGCGTAGGGTCGGGCAACTGTGGCAAGTTCCGCCATCAGGCGCGCCCGATCTCGTTGGCGAGCTTGTCGAGCAAGTCCGCATGCGCCTTGGCATCGACCTCACGTTCCAGCAGCCGCGACGTACCGGCGGCCACTAGGCTACCGACCTCGCGCCGCAGTGCGTCACGCGCCCGCGCTGCTTCGGTGGCCGCTTCGGTGCGCGCCGCCGTAACGATGCGCTCGCTCTCGTGTTGCGCCGTACCTTTGGCTGCATCGACGATCTCGTTGGAGCGCCGATTGGCCTGATCGATGATCTGGTTCGCCCGTTCGCGCGCTTCCTTGATCACACCTTCGGCGCGCGATTGCGCCTCAGCAAGATCCTTTTGCCCCTTCTCGGCGGCAGCGAGCCCGTCGGCAATCTTCTTCTGCCGCTCGGCCAGCGCCTGCGACAACGCTGGCGTGACGAACTTGGCGATGAACCAGAGCAGGATCAGGAATACGAGGATCTGGCCGATGAATGTGGCGTTGATCGTCATGAACCGTCTCCCGCTAACCTAACAACTGGCGTGATGCGTGGCAGCAATCAGCCGCCGGTCAGGCTGGCGAGCAGCGGGTTGGCGAATGCGAGCAGCATCGCAAGACCCACGCCGATCAGGAACGCCGCGTCGATGAGGCCGACCAGGAGGAACATCCGGCCCTGCAGCATCGGGGTGAGTTCCGGCTGGCGGGCGGCCGACTCGAGGAACTTCGAGCCCATGATGCCGATGCCGATACAGGCGCCGATGGCACCAAGGCCGATGATGATGCCGATTCCAAGAGCGGTGTACGCCTGGACGGTTGCGATTTCCATTGTTGTCTCCGTGAGCAGTAAATCGAAAGAACTGACCGAAAAGTTAGTGATGATCCTCTGCCATCGAGATGTACACGATGGGGAGCACCATGAAGATATAGGCCTGCAGCAAAATGATGAGGATGTGGAAAATCGCCCACATCGCGCCCGCCAGCAGCTGGCCGAGGAACAGGAACGAGCCGCCGAGCGTCAGCGCCGCGCCCATGCCGAGCAGGGCAATCAGCATGAACAGCAGTTCGCCCGCGTACATGTTGCCGAACAATCGCATCGACAACGAGACGGGCTTCGCCAAGAGCTCGACCACGTTCAGCGCGAAATTGGGGATCCACAACAGCGGATTGCCGCCGAAGGGCGCTGAAATCCACTCGTGGGCGTAGCCGCCGACGCCCTTGGCGCGGATCGCGGCACCGACGATCAAGACCAGTACGACGATCGCCATGGCGACCGTGCCGTTGAGGTCGGCTGTCGGCAGTACTCGCCAGTACTCGGCGCCAAACAGGCTCGCAATGCCGCCCGGCAGATCGAGTGGCAACAGGTCCATCGCATTCATGGCGATGACCCAGGTGAACAGCGCGAGTGCCAGCGCCACCAGGAAAGCGCGATTGCCATGGTAGATGTCGGCCACCTGACCATCGACGAATTCGTAGATCATTTCAATGAAGCCGACGAAGCGTGACGGCACACCGGAGTGCGCCTTGCGCGCACCGGCATACAGGAACCAGGCTGTCAGTGCCGCGAGCAGGCTCGACATGAACAACGTGTCGACATGCCACGTCCAGAAGCCCTCACCCACTTTCAGATGGGTCAGGTGATGGACGATGTACGCAGTAGGCGTTTGCTCGGTACCGTGCTCAGCCGCCATGATTTTCTTGTCCCGACTCCCTGCTCAACTCAACATTACCTAACTACCTGTCGACCGCGGCGGCAAACGTCGCGACCCGAGGGCCGGCACCAGCCAGAACACGATCAGCGTGGCGATGTACGCCAGAATCGCCGCCAGCCAGACCACGTCGCGCGATTGCGCGAGTGCCACGAAGCCCATGACGGTCATCGCGACCTTGACCAGCTGTCCCAGCAGCATTCGCGCCAGCGCCTGGCCTGCATTGCGCGCGGCGCGCAATGACTGGAAGGTCATGAACAAGTTGGCGACGACACCAATCGAACCACCTGCCAGCGCCGACGCCGCCGCCGCAGTGCTGCTGACGAGCGCCGCGATGGCTGCGAGTCCGAGCGTTGCAACGACCTGCGTCGCCAGTATCCGCAAGCCGAGCCGCCTGACTGTGCTGATCGTTCGATCAGCATGAGGGTCTCGTGCCGCTGACACCGCAACTCCGATACTGCTTCGTTGTCCGGGGCATCAAAAAGCCGCCGCGCCTGGTAGACGAGCGGCTAGACTTTTTGCCTTTTCCGGCAACCACTTAGGTCGTCGGCCAACAAAGGCGCGCGAGTATACGGGACGCGGGCGCGGCGATCAAGACGCTGCAGTGCAACAAAACACGGCGGCGCGCCTCGTGGTCAATTGATGTGCGCGAGGATGCCGTCGAGCTCGTCGAGCGAATTGTAATTGACCACCAATCTTCCCTTGCCGGAGCTCGCGTGCTGGATCGCAACCTTGGCGCCGAGCTTGTCGGCCAGGTCCTGTTCGAGTTTGCGCACGTTGGGATCGCCGCGGTCCGCAGCATCCTCGCCGCCACGCGGCTTGGCAGGCCGCAACATGCTTCTCACCAAGGCTTCGGTCTCCCGCACCGACAGGCCCTTGCGTGCGACCAACGCCGCCACTTCGACCTGTTGACGGCGCGCGCTGAGCCCTAACAACGCGCGCGCGTGCCCCATTTCCAGCTCGCGTTTCTCGACGTGGGTCGCGACCTCCGGCGCCAATTCCAGCAGTCGCAGCAGATTGCTGACAGCAGCACGTGAGCGCCCGACAGCATCCGCCGCCTGCTGGTGGGTAATGCCGAACTCGCTGATCAATCGGTCGAGGGCGCGGGCTTCTTCGAGCGGATTGAGATCCTCGCGCTGGATGTTCTCGATCAGCGCCATGGCGATCGCCGCTTCATCCGGGACCCGGCGAACGACCGCCGGAATCTCGCTCAGATTGGCCAACTGTGCGGCTCGCCAGCGACGCTCGCCGGCAATGATCTCGTAGCGCTGCGATTCCCCGCTGGCAGGGGTACCCAGCGGACGCACGACGATAGGCTGCACAACACCCTGCGCGCGAATGGAACTGGCCAGCTCCTCGAGGGACTCGGCGCGCATGTCGAGCCGCGGTTGGTACTTGCCGCGCTGCAGTAGATCGAGTGGCAGGCGGGCTAGTTCGTCACCGGGCAGGTTGGGCCGGGACGCTGTCGATGAATCAGGGCGCGCCGCGTCCGCTGACGTCGCGCCGGGCTGGCGAGTCGACATCTGGCCCAGCAGCGCTTCCAGTCCCTTGCCCAGACTCGGTCGTTTCTGACTCATGCCACGAATCATAGCGAATTCGGGGAGGCTTCGATCCGACAACCGACGCTGCCGACCGCGCCAGCCATTGATCGAGCGTGCTCGCCAAGGCGTCGACCTGAACCGGCTTGGCAAGGAAGTCATCCATGCCGGCATCGAGCGCGCGACGTTTGTCGTCTGCAAACGCGTTCGCCGTCAACGCGACTACCGGTAGCGCGCCACCATTGCGACTCAACAGGCCGCGACGCCGGATCAGGCGCGTCGCCTCCAGACCGTCCATCCCCGGCAGGCGGCAGTCCATCAGCACCAGGTCATAGGTATGTCGTTCCAGCATGACGAGTGCCGCCTCAGCGTCGTGCGCCAGCGAGACGTGGTGGTGCAGGCGCTGCAACATTGCTTCAATGACAGCGCGATTGACGCCATTGTCTTCGACGACCAGGATCTCGGCGCCGGCGCACTGCGCAGCTCTTGCGGGTTCGCTCGACAACGGTTGCGCAGCCGCCTGCGGCTCGTCGCTGACTTTGCCGAACTTTGCGGTGAACCAGAATCTCGAGCCGACCCCGAGCTGGCTCTCGGCGCCAATCGTGCCGTGCATGAGTGCCACGAGTTCCCGCGCGATAGTCAGACCAAGACCCGTGCCACCACTGTGGTGCGACACATCTTCATCGCCCTGTGCGAAGGCATCGAAAATGTGTTCCAGCGTCGCAGCAGACATGCCGCGCCCCGTATCCTCAATCGCGAAGTAAAGACGATCGCAATCGCTATCGTCGCACCGGACTGTGACCTTGACACTACCAAGCGTCGTGCACTTGACGGCGTTGGCCACGAGATTCACGAGCACCTGCCGCAGGCGCAGCACGTCACCTAGCACCCGGACGGGTACGTCCGGCGCGACGAGGCACTCCAGGACCAGACCCTTGCGCTCCGCTGCATCGCGCAGCAGATCCACAGCCTCGTTGACAGACGCCCGCAGCTCGATAGGGCGCTGCTCCATCACGATCCGACCCGCTTCGACTTTGGCCAGATCGAGTATGTCATTCACGACGCCGAGGAGATGCTGCGCCGACTGCTGCAGCATTCCGACCTGACGGCGTTGCTCCCCGTCGAGTGGTGACGAACTCAGTATCTCCGCCATACCTAGTACGCCGTTGAGGGGTGTGCGCACTTCGTGGCTCATATTGGCGAGGAAGCGCGACTTGGCACGATTGGCCTCCTCGGCCACCGTGCGCGCATCGGCTGCGGTCAACAGCGCTTGCGCCAGCTCGTACTCCGTACGCAGCAATTGCGAGTTGCTCAGCCATGCCGTGTAGCCAGTGAACAGAAGTATCGCAAGACCTGCCCACATACCCGCCGCTACGAAACGGATGTCACTGGGCTGCAGTGACAGCCAGGCGGCCGTCGGCACCAGCATGATCAGCATGAAGGTGCAGTAGGAAACGTAGTGCATCGACAGTGACGCCGCCGCAACTGAACTCACGCACAGCAAAGTCACTAACAACATTGCAATCTGATAGCCCTCAGACTGCGGCAACAGCACCAATACGCCAGTGGTCCAGGCGATACCGGCAGATGCGATACCAACCACGAAATACACAGCCCAGCGCCGCGCATCCTCTGGCGGTGGGCGCGCACGCCGATACGCGTTCCAGAGCGCCAGCCGCAGCAAGTTGACGATCGCGATCGCCGCCAGCCATTGATGCAGCGTATCGCGCGGGAAGGAATCGCCGAGCAACCAGGCGAAGAAGCACGCCACGACGATCGACAGCAGGGCAGACGCCGACATGCGCGCATAGACCAAGCCGAGCTGGGCGCTGCGAATCCGGCCGGCGACATCGGCGGGCACCGCCGGCATTCCCCCGGTGAGTATGTTCGAGAGCTTCACGGCGTGACAGTAACGGGTCGCGCGCGACCGGCGCCGTGTGCCTCGTCACGCGCGGCGCGCGGATTTCGGGAGACCTGTCAGGAAACAGCGCCGACCGGCCGCTGAGCAGCCGCTACCGCCACCTGGTTCTCCGGAATCCCCAAGAATATGTCACGAAAGGCAACGTAGCACATCGCTGCCAGAAAGCAGTACAGCACGGGCACCAGCGGCGGCAACAACAGGACGATGATCACCGGCAACAGGATGAACAACAGCCCGACTCCCAACATGACGGCCAGATTTCTCACTTGGCCGGCCGCTGACAGCCGCTGTGCGTCTCGCCACGACACCCCTAACAATGCGGTCAATGGAAACTGGAAGAACGAGGTGACGCCGGGAATGTTGAGACCGAAATAACTCAGACCGAGCGCGTACGCAGCGAACACGAATACCTGCCGCGATGCCAAATACAGATCCGTGGACAACACTTCGACCACGTGTCGATCGGAGTAGAACGGCGTCCACCATGGGACGCCGGGGCGAGCGAGCAGCAGCATCCAGATGAGTGCGCCGGCGCACGCGATGACCATGGCAAAGCCGATGATCGGCCGCCAGCGCTCGCGTAGTGCCAGCAGTACGTCACCGAAGCCAGCCTCGCTATTCTGGTCGAGGCGCGCGGCAACGATCACGCCGCCGAAGAACGCCGACAACGCCAGCGTGGCGTCGAGGATCGGAATCCGTTGGCCGAGAAACATCCAGAGGCACAACAGTGCCGTGATCGCTGCCCAGACGCTGAAGCCACGGCGCAACAGTCCGAAAGCCTGCCGTGTCCAGCGACGAATGGCGCCGGGTTCGACCAGCCGTGGCTCAATGACCATGCGGCCCGTACGGCGAGGCTTTCTGCGCCGCTGGCCCAGCGATCTCGGCGCTGTCATCGTTGGCTGGCGGGGTCGACTCCAGCGGCGGCTCGCTCGGCATGGCTACCGGCGCCGCTTGATGGCTCGGGTTACGCTGCTCGTCGTCGCGTCGGATCATCTCGCCAGCGAGCGCGAGATACGCCAGTGCACCGCGCGACTCTTTGTCATGGAGCAACACCGGCTTGCCGAAGGATGGTGCCTCCGCGAGCCGCACATTGCGCGGCACGATCGTGCGAAAGACTTTGTCACCGAAGTGCGTCATCAGTTGGGCGGAAACCTCGTTGGCGAGGTTGTTACGCGGATCGAACATCGTGCGCAAAATGCCTTCGATCTCGAGCTCCGGGTTGACGGACGCACGGATCTGTTCGATCGTTGCGACCAGCGCCGACAGCCCTTCGAGCGCGTAGTACTCGCATTGCATCGGGATCAACACGCTGTCGGCGGCAACCAGCGCGTTCACCGTCAACATGTTGAGCGCCGGCGGGCAATCGATCAGGATCAGATCGAACTGGTCACGCACTGCCTTCAGTTCGGTACGCAGCCGCAATTCCCTGCCCGCCATCATTGTCAGCAACCGAACTTCAGCTGCAGTGAGATCCTGATTCGCCGGCAGCAATGACAAGCCAGGCGTCGACTCGATCGGGATAATCGCAGCGGCCGCCTGACAATCGCCGACGACCACATCACCGATCCCGTGCTGAATGCTGCTCTTGTCGACGCCGCAACCCATCGTGGCATTGCCCTGTGGGTCCATGTCGATGAGCAGCACGCGGCGCCGCATCGCAGCAAGCGACGCTGCCAGATTCACGGCGGTGGTGGTCTTACCAACGCCACCTTTCTGGTTGGTGACGGCGATCACGCGTTTCATGGACTCGAGTGTACCCCACGTGCGCCGTGAGACGCGGTCGTTGCGCGTCAGCGTCGCTGGCGGGACTGGTGCGTCAGCACGACCAGGCAGCGCTCTGCGTCGAGCCCCGGTACCGCGAGCGGGATAGCGTCGGCGCGCCAGCCGACCGGCAGGTTCGCCAGCTCGTTGTCCGGGCGCTTGCCCTTGAGCGCGAGAATGCGCCCATCCATCGCGTCGACCAGCTTCGCCGCCACCTCGATAATCGATCGGAGGGAACCAACGGCGCGCACGACCGCCGCATCGAAGCGCGCGACTGGCCGCAGCTGTTCGGCACGGACCGCCTCGGCACGCGCGTTGGCGAGCCGCAGCGTCGCGACGACTTCTTGTACGAAGCGGATCTTTTTCTGAGTGCCGTCTATCAACAGGAACTCCCGCTCGGGGCACGCGATCGCCAGTGGCAAGCCGGGAAATCCGCCGCCGGTGCCGATATCGACGATCTGTCGGGCAGCACCGAGATGCGGGACAACGGCCAGGCTATCGAACATGTGCACCGTGAGGATGCCGTCCAGGCTATCGACCGACGTGAGATTCATCACCCGATTGCGCTCGCGCAGCATGCCGGCAAGCTGCCACAGCTGTTCGATCTGTGCGGCTCGCAACTCGAGGCCGAGCTGCCCGGCGCCAGCGACCAGGCGCGCCTGCCAGTCCGCTGCGTCCGTTTGCTGCGTCATGAATCGGGAGTGGCGACCGGCGCACTGCCGCAGGTCGCCACTGACGACATCAGTTGGTGACAAGCTGCGCGACGAACTCGTTCACCGGCATGCTCTCGAGGTCGGCGCGCTTGAACATCGCATTGATCGCCTCACTCTGCTGCGCAGAAAAATGCGCCGCCACGGAAGTCTCGACCTTCTTCACCAGCACCGGCATGCCCTCGGCGCGACGCTTGCGGTGGCCGATTGGGAAGTCGGCTGCTACGCGCTCCGTCTTGCTGCCATCCTTGAAGAACACCTGAATGGCGTTGCCGATATAGCGCTTGTCGCGCTCGTAGTATTCCTTGGTAAATGTCTCGTTCTCACGCACCTGCATGACATTGCGGAGCCGGTCGACACGCGGGTCGTTAGCGATCTTGTCCTCGTAGTCGGCGGCAGTAAGGCGGCCGAAAATCAACGGAATCGCCACCATGTACTGGATGCAGTGATCGCGATCCGCCGGATTGGCGAGCGGGCCAGTCTTGTCGATGATTCGTACGCCTGGTTCCTGCGTCTCGATGACGATCTTCTCGATTTGATCGAGCTTGTCGCGCACCTGTGGATGCAGCTTCATCGCACATTCCACCGCGGTCTGTGCGTGGAACTCGGCCGGGAAGCTTATCTTGAACAGTACGTTCTCCATCACGTAGCTGCCGAGCGGCTGCGGGATTAGGAGCGGCTTGCCCTTGAAGAGTACGTCCTGGAAGCCCCAGGTCTTGGCTGAGAGTGCCGAGGGGTAGCCCATCTCGTCCTTCATGGCGATGAACGCATGGCGCACAGCACGCGACGTGGCATCGCCGGCGGCCCAGCTCTTGCGCGAGCCGGTGTTGGGCGCGTGCCGGTAGGTGCGCAATGCGCCACCATCGATCCAGGCGTTCGACACCGCGTTGATGATCTGCTCCTTGCTGCCGCCCAGCATCGCGGTGACGACCGCGGTGGAGGCTACGCGAACTAACAACACATGGTCGAGTCCGACGCGGTTGAAGCTGTTCTCGAGTGCCAGGATGCCCTGGATCTCGTGCGCCTTGATCATGGCGGTGAGTACATCGCGCACGGTGAGCGGCTTCTCGCCCATGAAGATCGCACGGCGCGAGAGATAGTCGGCCACGGCGAGGATGCCACCCAGGTTATCGGACGGGTGGCCCCACTCGGCGGCGAGCCAGGTGTCGTTGAAATCCAGCCAGCGGATCATCGCGCCGATGTTGAAGGCACCCAGCACCGGATCGAGCTCATAACTGGTGCCTGGCACGCGCGACCCGCCCGCCATGGTGGCGCCCGGCACGACCGGGCCTAACATCTTGGTGCAAGCCGGGTACTTGAGTGCCTGGAAGCCGCACGCAAGTGTATCCATCAAACAATAACGGGCCGTTTCATAGGCCTGCGCACTGTCGACCTGATATGACTTGGCGTACTCGGCGATGTCGACGAGGACCTGATCAGGCTCGGGGCGCTTGGCGGACTTGTAATCTTGTGCAGACATAATGGTGGGGCAGCTCTCGTTGGATTGGGCAGGGTGGGCTGACGCGCCCGCGCATCCTTGCAATCGGACGCGGCAGGCAGGGCGCGGAATGCTGCCGCACGGGAGCCGCAATGTCCAGATTCCGGCCCGTCCCCGGCGGCGCAGCGGTCAACAGGCGAAAACCGCGGAAAAACTGGCGAAACACTGCCGTTTTGACCCATCACATTCCGCGCGCCGACCGGCAGCGTAACTCTCATGAAAACCACACTTGCGATCTACGAGGCGCTGTTGCAGGCTCAGATTCCACAGCTAGCCGCACGTGGCGTGGCTGAAGCGCTCGAGAGAGACATGGAAGCGTTGCTGGCCACCAAAACCGATCTGCGCCTGCTCAGCTCCGAAATGGCGCGGCAGTTCGAGAAGGTCTGGCGAAACTTCGACGCCATGGAGCGTCGTTTCGAGCGAATCGACGAGCGCTTCGAGCAGATGGACAAGCGCTTCGAGCAGATCGACAAACGTTTCGCGGCGATCGACGCGCGCATGCGGGAACTGCTCGACCAGAACTTCGCGCGGGCGATGGACGAGCGCTTCCACAGCGTCGAGCTTCGACTGACCGTGAAACTCGGCTCGATAATGGTGGCGAGCCTTACCGCGCTGGCCGCGATCGTCAAATTCGTCTAGGCGCCGCTCTGCCGGCGCCAGACTCTCAAGGACGCTTGCCGATCGGCACGAATTTCCGGTCTTCCGGGCCCGTGTAATTGGCACTCGGGCGAATTATCTTGCCATCGATGCGCTGCTCGATGACGTGCGCGCACCAGCCCGAGGCGCGCGCAATCACGAACAGTGGCGTGAACATGACAGTTGGCACACCCATCATGTGGTAGCTGACGGCGCTGAACCAATCGAGATTGGGGAACATCTTCTTGATCTCCCACATCACGCTCTCGAGACGCTCGGCGATTTCGTACATCTTCATGTCGCCTGCCTCCTTCGAGAGCCGCTGCGCCACACCCTTGATGATCTGATTGCGCGGGTCGGCGATCGTATAGACCGGATGACCGAAACCGATGACGACTTCCTTGTTAGCCATGCGCCGGCGGATATCCGCCTCCGCGTCGTCCGGGTTGGCATAGCGCTTCTGCACTTCGAAGGCGACTTCGTTGGCGCCGCCATGCTTCGGGCCGCGCAGTGCACCGATGGCACCGGTGACGCTCGAGTACATGTCCGAGCCGGTGCCAGCGATTACGCGACCGGCGAACGTCGACGCATTGAATTCATGCTCGGCATAGAGATTCAATGATGTATGCATGGCACGTACCCACGCAGCGCTCGGTGGGCGGCGGTGCAGCATGTGCAGGAAATGACCACCGATGGAATCGTCGTCGGTCTCGACCATGATCCGCTGGCCATTGTGAGAATAGTGATACCAGTAGCACAGCATCGAGCCGAGCGAGGCGATCAGCCGATCGGCGATGTCACGCGCGCCTGCGACATTGTGGTCGTCCTTTTCCGGCAGAATGCAGCCCAATACCGAGGCGCCGGTACGCAGCACATCCATCGGGTGCGCAGCAGCCGGCAGTTGCTCGAGCGCTGTGCGCACGGCGGCCGGCAGGCCACGCATGCTCTTCAGTTTGCCTTTGTAACCCGTCAATTCCGACTTGTTAGGTAGGCGCTCGTGGATCAGCAAATAGGCGATCTCTTCGAACTCGCAGGTTTCCGCGATCTCCAGAATATCGTAACCGCGATAGTGCAGATCATTGCCACTGCGGCCCACTGTGCAGAGTGCCGTATTGCCGGCCGGCACGCCTGAGAGCGCAACGGATTTCTTGGGCTTGAAGCCGGATCCCGCCGGCGCTTTCGAATCACTCATGACGGCTCACTTCTTTTCCTTGCCAAACAATTCGTCGAGTTTGCGCTCGTACTCGTGGTAACCGAGCACTTCGTACAACTCCATCCGTGTCTGCATCGTATCGAGCACGGCTTTCTGCGAGCCGTCGCGGCGGATCGCGCCGTAGACATTCAGCGCCGCTTTGCTCATTGCGCGGAATGCCGATAGCGGATAGAGCACCAGGCGCACGCCGACGTCGGCCAGTTCCTGGGTGGTGAAATACGGTGTCTTGCCGAATTCGGTGATATTTGCGAGCACTGGCACCTTAACTTTGCTCGTGAACTGGCGGTACTCGTCGAGTGTCGCCAGCGCCTCGGCGAAGATCATGTCCGCGCCCGCTTCGACGTACTGTAGCGCACGGTCGACCGCTGCTTGTTGGCCTTCCACGGCGTGTGCGTCGGTGCGGGCCATGATAACGAAGTCGGAATCCGTTCTGCCGTCTACCGCAGCCTTGATCCGATCGACCATCTCGTCACAACTGACTAGCGACTTGCCGGGGCGGTGCCCGCAGCGCTTGGCCATCACCTGGTCTTCGAGGTGCATGCCACCCGCACCCGAGCGAATCAGGTCTGAACAGGTGCGCGCGATATTGAATGCAGCACCCCAACCCGTATCGGCATCCACCAGCAGCGGCACCTCGGTCGCCGAACTGATGCGGCGCACGTCCTCACAGACATCGTTGAGCGAGGTGATGCCGAGATCCGGCAGACCAAAGGATGCATTCGCGACACCGGCGCCAGACAGGTAGATGGCTTTGAAGCCACTTTGTTCCGCCAGCAACGCGGCGTAAGCATTGACGGTGCCGACGACCTGCAGAGGCCGCTCGGCTGCGACGGCCGAGCGCAAACGCGCACCAGCGGAAGTTGAGGCGATCATGGATACTGTAAAACCTCTGGATGGCCCGGTCTCGCCGGGCCCCTTATCCTACCGGATTCGGTCGAATTTAAGGACGGCAGGATCGACATCGATGCGGACCGTTCGCCTCTTGGAGTCACCCGCCAACATGAATCAGCCGCTAGCAACAGACGGAACGGTCATTTCAATCGATGGTCCTGTGATTTCGACGGCAGCTCTCGTCCGGCAGACCACTTTGTTTCGCGATGTCCTCGGCATGCAGCTCACCGCTGATAGCTCGTTCGACGCGGCTCGGACCGCGCAGTTGTTCGGGCTCGAACGACACACTGCGCGAGTGTTGACACTGCAGACGCCAGGCACCTCGATCGGCGTCCAGTTAGTCGAGTTCTCCCCCGGTTCCGACACAGTGATCCGACCCGGCGGTGTCGGTATCGCCAGTGATGCGCTCAAGATGATCGATTTCTTCACGTCCGACGGGGTTGCCGCGGCTGACGCGTTTCGTCGCCACGGCTTCGAACTCGTCACCGAGGGCGCACCGATCCAACTGCCGGATGGCAGCCGATTCATCGAGATGCATGTCAAAGGGCCGGAAGGCGTCATGGTCGCCGCCATCCATCCCGAGAATGTCGCGGCCCGCGGCTTTGTCACGGTGACGGACCGGTTGTTCAGCGAAGTGCAGAGCAGCTCCGGGCCGGTGAGTGATTTCGAGCCTGTGCGCCACTTCTACGAGAGCGTGCTCGGCATACCGATGGGATATGCGTACGAGTTCGAGAGTCCGGCGTTCTCCAGCATGATCGGCGCTGGCCGCACGACCACCATCCGCGCTAACAACTATGGTCGTGTCGTCGAAGACGTGATGCTCGGCATCATCCACTATGGCCTACCGCGCGACAGCTACGAATCGCTGCGCGAGCGGGCCCGACCGCCGCATCTGGGTGTGATCGGTGTACGCCTGTCCGTGTGCAATCTGCCGGCGCTCTTGCAGCGCTGCGCGGCCGGCGGCTGCGAGTTAGCCGTGCCGCTGGCGCGTGTCAGCAACGCGGACTCGTCTACGACCTCCACAGCCGTGGTGCGGGGACCGCACGGTGTCTGGCACTTTCTGCGGGAGCACGCCAGTCGTTAGACGATCTTGACGACTGTCCGGCCTGTGACCGTGCCCTGTATGTACTCGTCGAACACTCCAGGTAAGTCGGCGAACGGCAGGGTGCGCGTGACGATACGATCGAGATGCCGCGGTCGACAATCGCCCGCAATCCGCTCCCATACGCGCAACCGCTCCGGCCGGCGCGTGGCAGAAGAATTGATGCCCAGGATGTTCACGCCGCGCAATATGAACGGCATCACCGTGGTGTGCAGTTCGGGGCTGCCGGCGAGTCCGATACTGGCGATATTGCCCCAGGAGTCCATCGTCCGCGTTAGCCAAGTGAGCATCTCGCCGCCGACGTTGTCGATCGCGCCAGCGAACTGCGCCGCCTCCAGTGGTTTGCTCCCGTAGTTGATCTCGCTGCGCAGCAGGATCCGACTCGCACCTAACGACTTGAGATAGTCTGCGGAGTCCGGCTTGCCGGTGACGGCGACGACCTCGTAACCGCGGCCCGCCAGCATGTCCACCGCGATACTGCCGACGCCGCCGGTCGCGCCCGTGACCACGACGGCACCACGCTCAGGCGTCTGGCCGTTGTGCTCCATGCGATTGATGGCGAGCGCCGCCGTGAAGCCCGCCGTGCCCAAAGCCATCGCCTGCCGCGCATCGATACCCGCCGGCAGCGGCACGACCGACTCCGCTTCGAGCCGCGCAAACTCGGCATAGCCCCCGTCGCGGGTTTCCGACAGCCCGCAACCAGTGACCAGAACGCCATCGCCGGCCTTGAAGCGCGCGTCGCTCGAGGATTCGACCACGCCTGCCAGGTCGATCCCACCGACGAGCGGATACTTGCGCAGAATCCGGCCCGCGCCGGTCGCTGCCAACGCGTCCTTGTAATTGATATCCGAATATTGCACCCGCACTACTACCTCGCCCGGATTCAGATCGTCGAGCTGCAGCTGTTCGAAGCGCGCGACGATTTTCTTGTTCTCGAGATGGATGCGGAATGCTTTGAATGCCTGCATGGTTTGTGTACTCCTGTCGTGCCCTGGCAAAGACTGCTGGCAACGACTAACGGCTGCGACGCACGAGGCTCGTGGCGCTGCAGCGAAAAATACTGGTGGTCACCCGACCGACCGCGACTGGCGCACCGCCCACTTGCCGCGCTGCCGCTGCGGCGGTCATCTGGCAGCGCTGGCCGGAGCCGAGATTCTGCACGTCGATGAGCAGTTTGTCGCCTACCATGCGCAGCTCGATGCGTTGCGCCGCAGCGCCAAAGCGTTCAGTGCAAGCCGCGCGATCATCGGGCTGGGTGCCATCGGCGGCAGCGCGTGTGGCAAAGTCGAGTGCGCGACCAGGCGCGCATTCTGCGACGACCAGCGCCGGCTGCGAGACCGGCCAGGTTCCCTCGCGCGTGTGGTATTCGACCGCCGCCACGCCAATTGTCAACGCCGAATGCCGGTCGACTTGCAGCGCGACACAGCCGATCTGCAATGCGCAGACCGCCGCAGCCCACAGTGCGCGCGTGGCGTGACGCCAATTCACCTGGCCGACAATTCGCGTAACATCGTGGCGAGCGTACCTGCCGTGCAGGTTCTGGAGCGCGCGATGCTGGCCATGCGGCCTAACTGTGAGTGCTGTGACAAAGACCTGTCTCCCGATTGCGCGGACGCACTTATCTGTTCGTTCGAGTGCACATTCTGTGCCGCCTGCGCGGCTGGCACGTTGCAAGGTCGCTGTCCGAATTGCAAGGGTGAGCTGCGCGCCCGACCATCCCGCACCGGCGGCGCGCTCGCCCGGCACCCCGCTTCACGAGAGCGCGTCGCGCGGACGGAGGCCTGCATCTGAGCTCAGTCGACCCGCCACTCGCTGTGCTGCAGACCGAGCGGCTGCGGCTGCGGCGCTACACGCTGGAAGATGCGCCATTCGTCCTGCGCCTGCTGAACGAGCGCAGCTTCATCGACAACATCGGCGATCGCGGCGTGCGTAGCCTCGACGATGCTCGCCGGTATCTCGAGACCGGCCCGTTGGCCAGCTATGCGGCGCATGGCTTTGGTCTGTGGCTGATCGAACTGCTGATGACCGGCAAATCGATCGGCATGTGTGGGCTGCTGAAGCGTGACGCATTGCCGGACGCGGACCTCGGTTACGCGCTGCTGCCAGAGTTCGCAGCGCAGGGGTTCGCTTTCGAAGCCGCGGACGCGACCCTCTCCTACGGCAGCAAGGCGTTCGGTCTCAGCCGCGTTCTCGCGATCGTCAGTCCGCACAATGCGCGCTCCATCCGGCTCCTCGAGCGGCTCGGTTTCGTGTTCGAACGACCGATCCGCATGAGCGCGGACGCCGATGAAATCCGTCTGTACGCTCGCGACGCATAGAATTCGCCGCATGCCTTACGACTATGACCTGTTCACGATCGGCGCTGGCAGTGGTGGCACGCGCGCCTCGCGCATCGCAGCGCTCGCGGGTGCTCGCGTCGCGGTCGCCGAGGAGTATCGGATCGGCGGCACCTGCGTCATCCGCGGCTGCGTGCCGAAGAAGCTGTTGGTCTACGGCGCAGCATTCCGCCAAGACTTCGCAGATGCGGCGGGTTTTGGCTGGCAGATCGGTGACATATCGTTCGACTGGACAACATTGCGCAACAACGTGCAGGCCGAAGTAGCGCGTCTTTCCGGGCTCTACCAGGAAAACCTCGCCAAGGCAGGCGTAGCGATTTACAACGAACGCGCGGAACTCGTCGATGCTCACACCGTGCGGTTGTTGCACCAGGACCGCACTGTGACCGCCGAGCGAATTCTCATCGCAGTCGGTGGGCATCCGGTGCGCCTCGAGCACATCCCCGGAGCGCGGCATGCGATCACATCGAACGAAGCTTTCCTGCTCGACACGCTGCCGCGTCGCATCCTGATCGTGGGCGGCGGCTATATCGCGCTCGAATTCGCCAGCATCTTCCACGGTCTCGGGGTCGAGACGACCGTGGTATACCGCGGCGAGCGTGTGCTGCGCGGCTTCGATGACGATCTGCGCGAGCACTTGCAAGCTGAAATGCTCGCGGCTGGTATCGATATCCGTTGTAACGTGAATCTCGCCGCGATTCATCGCAATGGCGCGAGTTACAACTGTGATCTCACCGATGTGAGCGTCCTGCAGACCGACCTGGTGATGTTTGCGGCGGGTCGCGCGCCCTATACAGACGGCCTGGGTCTCGAACTTGCCGGCGTCGCGCGCGACGAGCTCGGCGCGGTCGAGGTGAACGAGTACTCGCAGACGAACATTCCTTCGATCTACGCGGTCGGCGATGTCACCAATCGCGTTACCTTGACGCCAATCGCGATCCGCGAGGGCCATGCCTTTGCCGATACGGTGTTCAACGGCAGGAGTACGGCCGTGAACTACGACGATATCCCGACCGCGGTGTTCACCCGGCCGCCGGTCGGCAGTGTTGGCCTGTCGGAGGCCGTCGCACGCCAACGCCATCGTGAAGTGGACGTGTACAGCACCGCATTCCGGCCGATGAACCACATTCTCGCGGGCAATCCCGCTCGCACTTTCATGAAGCTGGTGGTCGACGCCGCGACCGACCGGTTGTTAGGCGTACACGTTGTGGGTACCGACGGTCCCGAGATGATCCAACTCGCGGCCGTCGCGCTCAAGGCCGGCATCAGCAAGACGCAATGGGACAGCACCGTCGCACTGCATCCGACGGCCGCCGAGGAACTCGTGTTGATGCGCAGCAAGCGAGCCTGACTGGCGCCGCGCGCGGAATCAAGCGTCGATGAATATCGTGGCCGGATGCTCGAGCCGTTCTTTCAAGGCTTGGATCATCGCCGCGGCATCATAGCCGTCCACGAAGCGATGATCGAAAGACGACGAGAGGTTCATCATCAGGCGGACCGCCACGGCCCCGTCGACGACCATCGGCCGTTCGACCGCCTTGTTGATCCCCACGATCGCGACCTCCGGCAGGTTGATCACGGGCGTCGAGACGATGCCGCCCAGCCGCCCGAGACTCGTCAGCGTGATGGTGGAGCCCGTCAGCTCGTCGCGCGGCGATTTGTTCGCGCGAGCGTCGGCCGCCACCCGGCGAATCTCATTCGCCAGTGCCTGCAAACCCAGCGTTTCCGCGTGCCGCACCACCGGTACCTTTAGGCCTTGCGGGGTCTGCGTCGCGATGCCGAGATGCACGGCATGGTGACGCACGATCACACTCCGCCCGCTATCGAAGTGCGCGTTGCACTGCGGGAAGTCTGCCAATACGCGGGTCAACGCCGCCGCGACGAATGGCAGGAAGGTCAGTTGCGGCGCCCCATCGGCCAGCTTGCCGTTCAGGTGCACGCGCAGCGCTTCGAGCTGGGTGACGTCGACCTCTTCGACGTAGGAGAAATGCGGCACGCTGCGATTGACTTCGGCCATGCGCTCGGCGATGACGCGGCGCAGACCGATCAGCTTGATCTCGTCCGCACCGGTCGCACGCGGCAGGCGCTCGTTGGTAGCAGGTCTGCTGCCCCGAGGTTGCAGTACCGCATCGAGATCGGCCTTCTCGATGCGCCCACCCGGACCAGTGCCCACCACGGTTGTTAGATCGATGCCGGCTTCCTGTGCCCGCCGACGGGTCGCCGGCGATGCCATCACGCGTGCAGCGTTCGTGCCAGGCGATCCGGCGCCATTGCCGTGCGCGACCGCGCGCGGTGCGGTCGTTCGCTCGACGCCAGACGCAGCTGCTGTCTCGCTGGCAGATGCGTCGGCCTTGGCATTGCTCGACCCTGCACCCGCATCTGTCTCGAATACCACCAGCTCAGCGCCAACCGCCACCATGTCGCCGGGTTGCCCGTTGAGCGAGACGATGCGACCGGTCACCGGCGCCGGCACTTCGACCGCAGCCTTTTCGGTCATCACTTCGCACATCGGCTGATCTTCTTCGACCAGGTCGCCCGGCCTGACGTGCCAGGCAACCACTTCTGCCGACACCGTGCCTTCACCGAGGTCCGGCATCTTGAATACGTAACGGCTCATTCGGCAGCTCCCTCGCGTTCGCTGGCACCACTGACGTTCATCACGGCCCGCAGGGCCAAGGCAACCCGGGCCGGCCCCGGAAAATACTCCCATTCGAAGGCGTGCGGATAGGGTGTATCCCAGCCCGCGACGCGCTGGATCGGTGCTTCCAGATGCCAGAAGCACTCCTCCTGGATCGTGGCGGACAACTCTGCGCCGAAACCCGAAAAACGCGTTGCCTCGTGCGCAATGACACAGCGACCGGTGCGACGCACGGACTCAGTGATCGTCGCCGTATCGAGGGGCGACATGGAACGCACGTCGATGATCTCGGCATCGATTCCCAACGACCGCGCCGCCGCTTCACAGACGAAAACCATCGTGCCGTAAGTGACGATAGTGACTTGTGTGCCCGTCTTGACGATGTCGGCACTGCCGATCGGTACTGTGTAATAGCCCTCGGGCACCTCGCCCTTCGGGTGCTCGGTCCAGGAAACGGCGGGCTTGTTGGGGTTGCCATCGAACGGCCCGTTGTAGATCCGCTTCGGCTCGAAGAACAACACCG
>ERZ795053.2826-NODE-2826-length-20441-cov-25.681154_pt1 | contig 20441 bp, 19 predicted proteins | sample MGYA00375137_ERZ795053 | MGnify/ENA primary metagenome ERZ795053 (study PRJEB30182, sample SAMN05720284) | activated sludge metagenome | isolation source: Anaerobic digester | place: Hong Kong | collected 2014-12-17 ...
TGAAATAGTGTTCTTTTAAGCTAATAAAAAATGCACGTGGAATTTAGGTAATAATAACTGGGGATGATATGTGATACAATATAATATTGTTTTTTGTCAGCCAGTATTTTTGAAACCCGGCGGGAAACTGCCAATCAACCAAACATCAAAACAATGGAGGTAATGATGATGACCGAACAAAACAACAATTTTGAAAGCAGCGAAACAGCTGCAGCACCTGATGCTGAACAGGTTCATGAGGACGCTTATTCCAGCGAAGATATCGAAAAAGGAAAAACCATGGCAGGGCTTGCCTATCTGATTTTTTTCCTGCCGCTTGTCGTTTGTCCTGATTCCAAATACGGACGATTCCATGCAAATCAGGGCCTGCTTCTGTTGATTCTGGCTGCTGCCGGAAATATAATCTTAAGTATAATTCCTATTGTCGGATGGATCCTGCTGCCGCTCTTTAACATTTTTACATTAGTTCTTTTCATTATGGGACTTGTTAACGGATTCGGAGGAAAGGCAACCCGCCTGCCGGTAATCGGCAAATTTGATATTATAAAATAATTATGGATTCCGGTTTTAAAACAACGCGATAAAAACAACAGACCCGCCATTGCAATGGCGGGTCCTATTATTGTATCCTGTTTCAATTCCGGCAAACCTGTTATTGTACGACCGTCAGATAACTTGTAACGGCATACAGTGTCTGCCCGTTATAGCTGATGCGGGACCAGCCTTTACTGCTGATACCGGTCCGTGTAAGGGATTCCCCACATATATTTTGCCTAGTTACACATAAATCATTTCATTCAGAATGATTTCATCAACACGATTTCTGATGCTATTCATAGCTCGAACCCATGCCATCTGGTCATGCTCTTTTAAGTCCTCTGTGACGTTTTCAGACTCTTTAAACTGCTCAACCATAACTTCATACCTATTCATTGCTTGCTCGTTTAAATCGGCTAAATAAGTCCATAATTCGCACGATAAAACAAGACTATTATAGATATATGAACGATGCTCCCTGATGTAATCTCTGTGCAATGCTCCAAATCGACCAATCGGTCTTTTTTCCTCTGGTATTATTAAATCGGGAATAAGATAATCTCCCACTTGTGTATATGTTAATTTCATGCTCGTATCCCTTTCTTTGGCTCTGGTAAAGGAAGTGTAATCATTGGTATAAAAATACCTTTTTCCACATCCTCTGCTCTAATCTGCTCTTTCATTGCTTCCATTTTCTGACGTTTTTCACTCTTTACTCGTTCGTCATATTTCTTCTGCCAACCACTAGCCTTGCGTCTAAGGTACTCTTCATGACGTTTGTTCTTAATTCGCTCGATTTCTTTCTGCTTCTCTAATTCTTCCTCTGATACCTCTGTTTCCAAAGTAGGTGGAATGTATCTGCCAACAAAATTGAAGTATATTTCGATTTCCTGCGTTGTCTGGCTACTTCCTTTCCTGTCTCTCTCATGAACAAACACTTTCTCAACAAATTCGTTCAGCATTGTAGTGGTCAATTCTTGGAAATTCTCATACTTTTCGATAAGAGCAATGAACTTTTCTGTATCATGCTTACCTGCCTCAAAACTCTCGATGCTCTTCGTCAACTGTTGTATTTCATCGGTTAAGGCTTTCAATTCGCTTGAATACTGCTTGTCCAGAACTGCATATCTTGTATCTGGGAGTTTTCCTAGAATATTATCCTCATATATTCTGCAAATCAGTTTTTCCAACTCTTCACTTCTGGTTTTTGCTACTACAAGTCGGCTCTTATTTCGCTTGATTTCTTCTGTTTCCGTTGTTGCCTGTGCTTTCTGTATCATATTGATAAATTCTGTTTTGTCATATTTTGCATACTTGAAGATTTCTCTAAGCATATCTGCAATCAATTCCATTACAACCTCTTCGCTGATACGATGTTGCGTAGAACAACGTGTTCCGACAGGTGTTTTTGTATAGGCAGAACAGGTATATTGAGGCATTCTTTTTCCGTTGTAGATTCTGTGAACATACATCTTTGCACCACAATCTGCACAGTACATTAACCCCGTCAAAGGATGTGTTTCGCCCCATCCGTCTGGGTATCTTCTGACATTGGCTCTAATTCTCTGCACATTGTCATAAGTCTCCTGATCGATGATTGCTTCCTGCGTATTTTCAAAGATTACCCATTCATCCTCTGAAACATAATGGCTCTTTTTGTCCTTGAAGTGCTTTTGGGTCTTAAAATTCACAGTATGACCAAGATATTCTCTTTTCTTCAATATGCTGACTACCGTAGAAGAACCCCAATTATAAGGGTCTTTGAACGTTTTGTTGCGGTTCAATCCCTGTCCAAATCTAGCCATATGAACAGCAGGTATCTCCACTTTCTTTTCTTTCAATAATTGCGATATTTGATAAGGTCCGAAACCATCAATTGTCCATTGGAATATCTGTCTAACCACTTCCGCAGCCTCTTCATCTACAATCCATTGATTTTTGTCTGTTTCTGACTTCAAATACCCATACGGAGTAGAACTTGCAACGTGCTTTCCAGACTTTCCTTTTGCTTGAAATGTTGAACGTATTTTTTTGCTAGTGTCTTTTGCATACCATTCATTCATAATATTTCTGAATGGCAGGAAATCGTCATCCCCATTTTCACTATCATGATTGTCATTGATTGCAATCAATCTGACACCTTTCTGTCTTAGCATTTCTTGTATCTGACCAACCATAAGATAATCCCTGCCTAATCGACTCATATCCTTAATTATGATTGAGCTGATTGCCCCATCTGTGACTGCATTCATCAATTTCATAAAGCCTGGGCGGTCAAAACGTGTTCCAGATATTCCATCATCGGTAAAGTGCATGAAATTATTCAATCCACGTTCCTTTGCATAGCTTTCTAGAAGTTTCTTCTGGTTCGATATACTGTTGGATTCCCCTTGCAATTCATCATCATGGCTAAGTCGCTCATACAATGCAGTAATTCCCATATAATCCATATTGTTGTTACTCTCCTTTCCCTTCTGTTAGGTTTTGTTGTAAACTATAAGAGACCTTTTAGCTTTTAATACACTAAAAAGTCTCTTATAACTTACAACACCAAAGACGAGTTAAATGTGGAAATGGTTCACTTAGATGTGTGTACATCTAACTAAGGGATATAGCAGTTGAACCAGCCTATTCAACAGGTGACACGATTCCCAGACTCTATGGTAGTAGTCTAGGTTTTTGGAGGTATATAGGATGAGAAATAGAAATTGTGTAATTCTATTATTATGTATTTCAATAATTCTATCAGGATGCAATCCTGTAGAGGAAAGCACTAATTCAAGTGCCTCATCTTCTGCTACTACAGATACTACTACATCCAATGAAGTAACTGAGACCCCCACCGATTCTTCATTAATTACTATAGAAACGGAGACTTCCATAACATACGAGTCATATTCTATCCCTGAAGGATTGAGTAGAGAAGAAATCTATGAGGATGTTGGTTATACGTTACTAACCGGATGGAGCAGGTACTTCTATATTGATTGTGATAGACATATTTATCTACGTGAGTACTCAGAATTCAGTGAAACTATGATGCTGGAGTTGCTTTATACAGCCCTTCTATTATATATTCCGCCAACCTTAAGTGGAAGGTCACAGATTTTTGATAACTGTCACAGGAATGAAGGTCAGACTTCGATAGATTACACAATACAAGCAATGCGTTTTCTATTTAATTGCGAGATTAGTAGAGAGCAAATAGAGGAACTGCTCTCTGCTTCTGAGGATGATTCTTATACTGCTCAATATGATGAGAGTACTAGTTCGCTGATACGCGAGTACTCCTCGTTAAGGGATATAGAAGTTGAAATCACAGACACAAATGTTGAGAATAACGATTATGATTTTGTGACAGATTGTTCAATAGTAAGTTCAGACGATACTTCTTGTACCTATGATGTTTACTGGACTCCTGGAAGCTCGGGTGAACATCTAACTAATGGGCGCCTTGCTCCTGTAAGAGATATTGCAACAATAACCGTAACCTTTGATTTTGATGACTCCTATGACTTAGGATTCATTATTACAGATATTCAGGTTGAACGGGCACAATAGCAATGACAATGCTGAGAGCTTCATTAATAGGGATGGAGCAATAATTGTAATCGGTTAAGGGGGGTCAGAATGAGTATGAAGAAAATTTTAATGCTAGTACTTATTGCGTCCATGCTTCTGTCAATGACAGGTTGCCATAAGGCAGTTCCTCGTCAGTCTGATAGGCATGAAGGAATAGAAGAGTTTGAAGATGAAGTTCTTCAAGAGTTAGGAGATTATATTAGTATTGGCGCACCTAGAATGTATCAGACCATTTTTCAATTTGGAGTATTTTTCCTTAGTGATTATGTAGCTAGTGAAGAAATGCAAGCGAGCAAGTCATATTACGAAGTCATTGAAGAGTTCAGACTTGCCTTCAACGATTACTATAGTAGAAATCCGGACTGGATAGATAGCAAGTATCAATCGTTTTATGTTTCATTCTATATTGCACCAGAGGGGGGGCTGTTCAATACTGAGGGAAGTGAATTTATAGCAAAACTGAGCAATAAAGGAGTGAGTGAGTCATATGATAACCTTGCGACAGTAGATTATTCAATATACACTCTTCCAGATAATTATCGGTATCTAATGGGCTGCGAAGGAGTTAGATGTATATATATTAATGATGAATTCTCTTCAATTACAGAAATTATTGAATCAATGCCTGACTTAAGTAGCGTGTATGTATTTGATGCAAGCTACGTTGATAGATTAAGTGAGCTATATCCTGACATAGTATTTGCGGAGTGTACATGGTATCACTATTAATCTTATAAATATTTCATAGTATTTAGCCTATACCAAGAAGATACCTTTCTTCCAGGTATGGGCCATTCTCATTTATTCTGTCTTAGCGTAGTCCAAGTAGATCCAACCGTTTCTATTCTTCTGGTAGGGCTTGAGTAGTCCTCACTTGGTAGCACAAGGGCTGTCGGCCTCGTCAAATATGGTGATAGAACCTTCACTAGTAAACTTTCCCTGAGTAGTGCAGTAAGTACCAAGGCCTTTTCGGATGTTAAGTTAAGTGATGCTGACACTAGCTAGGTATGATAATATTTTCTTGATGATTCAAATACTTTGACGGTACGTATTTGACGGATCGAATGTTATGACAGACCACTTTGTCACTATTACAGGAGTGTTTTTTGATAATCAATCAGGCAGAACATGGTTAAGAGTTTAAACCTGGGGATATGAATACTATTTGGACTTTGATGAGTTCTATAGCTACAGCAATGACGATGATGATAGGGATGGAACAATAATTGTAATCGATTAAGGAGGGTTTCAGTATGAGTATGAAGAAAACCATAGTGCTAATACTTATAATGTCTGTGCTTCTGTCAACGACAGGTTGCCATAAGGCAGTTCCTCGTCAGTCCGATAGGCATGAGGGAATCGAAGAATTTGAAGATGAAGTTTTTCAAGAGTTAGGAGATTATATTAGTATAGGTAAACCATTACTAGATAATGAATCCGGAAAGATGCAGTTGTGTGTTCTCTTTCTAAGTGACTATGTAGCTAGTGAAGAAATGCAAGGGAGCAAGTCTTATTACGAAGTCATTGAAGAGTTCCGACTTGCCTTCAACGATTACTATAGTAGGAATCCAAACTGGATTGTAAGTAAGTACTCTTATGTGTTAGTTTCATTCTACATTGCACCAGAGGGCCTAATCACTTCAGCGGGAAGCGAACTCATTGCAGATTTGAGCACTCAGGGAGTTAGGGAGTCATATGATAACCTTGCGACAGTAGATTATTCCATATACAATTCTACTGATAATTATCAGTATCTAATGAGCTGTGAAGGAGTAAGATGTATATATATTGATGATGAATTCTCTTCAATTACGGAGATAATAGATTCAATGCCGGACTTAAGTAGTGTGTATGTATTTGATGCTAGCTACGTTGAAAGATTAAGTGAGCTATATCCCGATATAGCATTTGCGGAGTGTACATGGTTTCACTATTAATCTTAAATATCCATTCACAGTAGTTGCCCATACCTAGAAGTCATCTAATCATTCAGGTATGGGTCTTTCTCATTTATACTTTCTATGCGAAATCCAAGGATATACATTATTCTTCTTAAAGATAATAAGCATATAACACCTTATTAAGTATAGCTATCAAATAATAAACGATAACCAATATCAAATGCTTAGATTACTTACTATACACACTGTGGTATCATTCTATTGATAAATTGGCTTCTTGCCATCCAGGAGTATCTTCAACTTTGAAAGGAATATTATTGTGAAAAAAGCACTTTTAGTTATGGATTTACAGAATGTATGTGTTGGACAGACTCATGCTTCTTTTTTTAAGTATGGAGAAAAGGAGCTTCTTGAGAAGGTGAATCAGGTAATAGATAATAGCGATGCCGATTTAATCGTTTATATTCAACAAGTGATGAAGAAGACTTTTTTGAATAGGCTCTCGCCGATTAAAGCGTATGAGGATTCATTTGAGGTAGAATTAGTGAAGGAACTTCATGTAGTGTCGGATTATGTGTTTAAGAAATATGTAGGCAACGCTTTCTCGAATCCAGACTTGTGCAAGCTACTTAAGGAACACGAGATCGAATCTATTGAGTTAGTTGGAGTAGATGGTGGCGGATGCGTTGCTTTGACAGCACTTGGTGCCATTGAGTGTGGTTACAAGGTTACGCTGATTGAGGACGCTATTGGCACGATGCTTGTTAAAAAGAAACTAAAGTACAATAATAAACTCAGGGCCTTGGGCGCGACTTTCGCTTAAGTTGAAGATTAATAATATGGTATACTTTTTCGAGAATAACGTGCCTAAGGAGAAATAATCATGACTTCAGATGAGTGCATTCAATACTTTGCCAACGATAGGTTCGCGAACGATGCGACTGGGATAGAGATACTCGAGGTTACGGGTAATTATGCAAAGACTCGACTAAAAATCAAGCCAAAGCATAGAAATGCCAACAACGTAGTCATGGGTGGATGTATTTACACTCTAGCTGATTATACTTTTGCTCTTGCCGCTAATTGCGAGAACCCACCAACGACAACACTAAGTTCAAATATCGTATTCAACGCGCCTGCATTTGGAGACGAACTATATGCTGTTGCTGAAGTAATTAAGAATGGACGATCTATTTGCACATTTGATGTTAAGGTTTTTGATGAAAAGGATGTTTTAATAGCGACTGTAATGCTAGTCGGTTTCAGAAAATCGTGAGGGATTAAGGTTGACACGAGCTTTTGGCTTTGCAATAATTAATTATCAAAATAAGTGAGGTAGACCAATGAAGAGAATTTCTGCTTAAACAAAATGCGCATAGCTTCCGATATTGTATCTGAAGTGAATTGTGCCAGGCGGAGATTCGAATTGTGTTTACTTTTGTATACTATAGAGATTATTTTTCCGCGTTTTATCGCGGTTTTTTGTTCCACCGAAGAATCTACAATTATGGATTACGGAGGTAAATTAGCATATGACAATGATTGATATACGGGGCCTTAAGTTTGGATACGAGGGCTCAATTGATAGGGTTTTCGATGATGTAAGCTTCAGAATAGATACGGATTGGCATCTAGGACTAATTGGCCGAAATGGCCGAGGCAAGACGACGTTACTTCGAATACTAAGAGGGGAGCTAAGCTACGAGGGCAATATTTCTGGATTAGTTCCATTTACGTCTTTTCCACAAGAAATAGGGAATAATGATGAGTTAGCTTTAGATGTTGTTCAAAAGCATTGCTCTATGGCGCAAGAATGGGAGATTATGAAGGAGCTTAATCTCATGGATGTTGATGCAAGTGTGTTGTATAGGCCATTCATGTCGCTATCTGGAGGAGAGAAAACAAAGCTAATGCTTGTTGCACTTTTCTTAGATAAAGTTGGTTTTCCTTTGATAGATGAGCCAACAAACCACTTGGACATGAAGGGGCGCGAAAGTGTTGCAAAATATCTTAAGAGGCAGCGTGGCTTCATCCTTGTTAGTCATGATAGAAGCTTTCTTGACGCGTGCATTGACCATGTTGTCGCTATTAACAAGTCCACAATTGATGTTGAAGCAGGAGATTTCTCATCTTGGTGGGAAAACTACCAACGAATTGAGCAAAGTCAAATTGCGGCAAATGAGCAAATTAAGAAGGATATATCCAGGCTTAAGGTAAGTGAAGAGAAAGCGAAGCAATGGTCGGATAATGCAGAGAGTAAGAAGATAGGCTTTGATCCAAGAGTTACTGAGAAATCAATAGGCAGGCGTCCCTCACAGGCGGCTAAGGCCGCGAAAATGATGTCTCACGCTAAGAACATAGAAAGACGCTTTGACCGTAAGATTGAAGATAAAAAGGGCTTACTTCAAAACTCCGAACGCATAGATTCTTTATTAATTGAAGGAGCAGCGCATCACGCGCAAAGGCTTGTAGATATGAAGGATGTAACATTGTTCTACGAAGATAGTCAAGTGTTTGAGCCGATTAGTTTTGAGATAAACCAAGGTGACAGGATAGCAATTACTGGTGTAAATGGTTGTGGCAAGTCTACACTACTTAAATTTCTTATGGGAGTGCCAATTAGAAGTACTGGTGAGGTAGTTATGGCCTCAAGAATTGTCTATTCATATGTGTCTCAGGATACATCTACTTTATCTGGATCTATTCGCGAATATTCTCAAGAAAGACACATCGACGAACCTCGATATAAAGCGATTCTTCGTAAGATGGGCTTCACTCAAGAGAACCTCTCAATGCGTATAGAGCAGTTATCTGAAGGTCAGAAGAAGTGCGTGCTACTAGGCGCTTCTCTTTGCGAGAATGCAAATATATACGTATGGGATGAACCATTGAATTACATCGATATATTTATGAGAGACTCTATTGAGAAACTTCTTGTGTCAAGCGATATCACTATGATTTTTGTAGAGCATGATAAGTCTTTTGTTGAGAGCGTAGCAACGAAAGAGATAGAACTAAGAAGAGTTTTTGATGCAATATAGTATCGACTTTTAAGTAAACCCTAGAGTACTAATTTGAGGAATTTTTTGTTGAAGTCTTCTCCTAAGTTACTTGCGACGAGAAAATGATATTCCATAGGTAACACTTAGTGACAAAAGAAAGAACCACAGCGAATTATCGGTGTGGTTCTTGTAATTCTATCGAATTATTCTAATTATCATTTAACTACGATATTAGCTAGTCTTCCCTGAACATAGATAAACTTAACAATGCTTCTTCCAGCAAGCGCTTCAATGAATTTTGCATCTTCCATAATTATACCTTTGACTTCTTCGCTACTAGCATCTGTCGCAACATCAAGCTTGAAGATTATTTTGCCATTAACTTGAACTGCTATCTCAACTGTATCTAGAACTAGAGCATTCTCGTCGTGCGTTGGCCATGCTTGATTGAAGATCGAATAATCTTCTCCGAGTTTTTCCCATAGTTCTTCAGTAAAGTGAGGAGCAAATGGAGCATATAGAAGAACTAAGTTCTTAGCAGCATACTTAATTAAGTTCATGTCTGCGTTAGGTACTAGTTGATACTTGTTGATTGCATTGATTAATTCCATCATACGAGCAATAGAAGTATTAAATTGGAATCTATTCGAATCAATCGAAACATTCTTTATTGCATAGTTGATAACATAATTAAGATCCTTTTCTTCTTTTGCAAAATTTACGGAAGAAATATCTCCAGTAACTTCTGATCCGGCCTCAACTATATCGTTAACGAGTTTCTCGATTCGATTTGTGAACTTAACAATAGCTTGGAGTCCCGTATCACTCCAAGGACCACCCTCTGTGTAAGCAAATCCAAATGCAAGATAAGTTCTGAATACATCGGACCCGAATTTGTTAACATAATCGTCAGGCGATATTGTATTGCCACGAGACTTACTCATTCTGTTACCATCAGGTCCAAGAATAATTCCCTGGTGCACGAGACTAGTGAAAGGCTCATCAAAATTAACAAGTCCCATATCACGCATTGCTTTACAGATGAATCTTGCATAAAGCAAATGCATAGCAGCGTGCTCAGAACCGCCCACATACTTGTCTACTGGACAAATCTTGTTGATTATTTCCTTATCAAAGATGGCCTTATCATTCTTGTTGTCAGCATATCTGAACTCATACCATGAAGAATCCATGAAAGTGTCCATTGTATCTGGATCACGCTTAGCTGGCCCCTTACAGTTAGGGCAAGTGCAATTAATAAAACTATCACATTTTGCTAATGGACTTTCTCCATCTGGCTTAAACTCAACATCGTAAGGTAGGAGTACAGGTAGCTGATCCTCTGGAACAGGCACAACGCCACACTTTTGACAATGAATCATTGGAATTGGTGTTCCCCAATAACGTTGACGTGAGATTAGCCAGTCACGAAGTCTGTAATTAATTTTCTTCTCGCCCATGTCCATCTTTGAAAGCTTACCAACAATGGCATCTATCGCTTCCTTGACGTTCAAACCATTGAACTCGTCTGAATTAATAAGTACACCATTTTTTTCGCAGTAAGGAAGTTCGTCCTCGGCATTCTCTGAAGAAGCTACAACTCGAACTATGTCCATTCCAAATTTTGACGCAAATTCGTAGTCGCGTTCATCATGTGCAGGGACAGCCATAACAATACCAGTTCCGTATCCAGCAATTACATAATCCGACGCCCAAATAGGAACCTTACGTCCGTTAAGTGGGTGAATAGCATAGGAACCAGTGAATACACCAGTTTTCTCACGGGTAGTCGACTGACGCTCTATCTCAGATGCTTTACTTGTATCTACACGATACTTCTCAACCTCGTCGCGCTGTGCTTCGGTCGTAAGAATCGAACACATCTCAGATTCTGGCGCAACAACAACATATGTAACACCCATAAATGTATCCGCACGCGTTGTGAAAACATCTAGCTTAACTGGCTTGTTGTCTGAATCGACTAATTGCTTTCCGTCCTTTTCGCAAAGGAAAGAAACCTGTGAGCCCTCTGAGCGACCAATCCAATTCGTCTGAATTTTCTTCGTCTTCTCTGGCCAATCAAGCTCTGGAAGGCAATCAAGTAGTTCTTGCGCATACTTGGTTATAGCGAAAAACCATTGCGTCATGTTCTTTCGCATAATTTCCGTATCACATCGCTCGCACTTGCCATCGATTACTTGCTCATTAGCTAGAACCGTATTGCATTTTGGACACCAGTTAACAAGTGCATTCTTACGATAAGCAAGTTCGTTCTTATATAGTTGCAAGAAAAGCCATTGATTCCACTTGTAGTAATCAGGCTTGCATGTTGCTATCTCATAATCCCAATCGAAGCTAGCACCCATCTCGCGCAACTGCTTCTCCATAGTCTCTATGTTATTTAATGTAGAATCCTGAGGATGAATGCCAGTCTTAATGGCATAATTCTCAGCAGGTAGACCAAAAGCATCAAAACCCATCGGATGGAAGATATTGTAGCCTTGCATTCTCTTCATTCTTGCCCAAGAGTCAGTCAGCGCATAATTGTACCAGTGACCAAGGTGCAAGTTAGCTCCAGAAGGATAGGAGAACATCTCTAGGCAATATAACTTATCGCCTTTTCCGTTTGGGTCAAACTTGTACAATCCAGTTTCTTCCCACTTCTTTTGCCATTTACGATCTACATTAATTGAATAAGACATAATATATACTCCAATAATTTATTAATTTATGTTATTTGTGCTTAAGGCTAGGTAATTATAACACCACAGTAATGCAAATTAAACATTGATAGCGCCATTTATGCTACTAGTACGATTGATTTTTGACTTTCGTAATGTATAATTACATAAGTATTTAACGAGTTTTTGCCCGCTTGCTATTGTAAGTGGTTTATATATTGAGGAGAACTTAAATGGGTTTTGGAATGGAAATCGGCATAGACCTTGGAACCAGTAGTGTTCTTGTTTATGTTCGTGGTAAGGGTGTAGTCCTTAAGGAACCATCCGTAGTTGCAGTTAACACGAAGACAGGTAAAGTACTTGCTGTTGGTGAGAGTGCAAGCTTGATGCTTGGTCGTACACCAGGAGTTGTTGATGCAATAAGACCTTTACGTGAGGGCGTTATCTCAGATTTTAGAGCAACAGAAGTAATGCTTAAGGCTTTCATTGGCAGAGTATGTAGTGGTATTAGGGCTACTTATTTCAAACCTACAATTGTAGTATGTGTTCCTTCTGTTATTACTCCCGTTGAACAACAAGCAGTTGAGAATGCTTGCCGTCATGCTGGAGCTAAGGACGTATTCTTAATTAGGGAGCCTATTGCAGCTGCTATTGGAGCTGGTATTGATATTACTAAGGCTTGTGGTTCGATGATTGTCGATATCGGAGGAGGAACTTCGGATATTTCTGTTATTTCTCTTTGTGAGCCAGTTGTTGATGCTTCTTTGAAGGTTGCTGGAGATAAGTTTGACGAAGCAATCGTAAAGCATGTAAGAAGAAAGCATAATATCCTTATTGGTGAGAAGACAGCTGAGATGCTTAAGATCCAAATTGGATGTGCATATCCTAGAGAAGAAGAGATGACTTTGGATGTAAGAGGACGTAACTTGATTACTGGTCTTCCTGCTACTGTTACTGTGTCTTCTACTGAGATGCTTGAGGCATTGGAGGAACCTGTATCTGCTATCTTTGAGGCTGTACATGTTGTTCTAGAGAAGACACCTCCTGAGTTAATGGCGGATATTTCACAAAGAGGTATAGTTCTAACTGGTGGCGGTGCGCTTCTTTATGGTCTTGATAGAATGCTAGCAACCAAGATTGGTATTGACGTATATATTGCACAAGATGCTATTTCTTGTGTAGCTATAGGTACTGGTAAAGCATTGGATATGATGGATAAGTTTGCTGCTCTTGGCGATCAGTAATTGACTTTGCTTAGGCATAACAGTATGGCTTCTTTAGGTTAATATTTCTTTTGTCTAGAGAAATAGCTATTAGTCTCGTATTTAGATATTTTGATTGACGGAGAAAAACTAGCGTGCTAATATGTCGTCAGATTTGAATATTTATTTGTTTTTATTTATTAACCCATTTACATTTTCAACTCACAATTTAATTAATTGAGGATTTTATGACAGAAAACGAAATGTTAGCCTCTAAGTCTCACTCTGACCTTGTAGAAATTTCAGTCGCTTTTGGTGATTGGAGTTTAGAGGAAGCTCAATCAAAAACTCGTGAAGAGTTGATTGAAGCTATCACTAAGACTCCTGTTGATGAAGCAAAGCCCCCTATTAAGGCTCCAGCAAAGACGAAGAGAAGTTCAAAGAAAGAAACCAAAGAAGAACCTAAGGGCAAGGATACTATTCCACCTAAGAAAGAATCTAAGTCTAAGTCGAAAAAGGTGTCAAATGTTACAAAAGTAGAAGAAGTCCCTGAAACTTCAGTGAAACCTGTAACAGAAGTTGTTCCTAAGACTCAACCTAAGAAGACCAAAACCAGGACTAGTACCCCAAAGCAAATCCCTATTGAAGAGGTTCAGACGACTGAAATAGAGAATACCGCTGAACAAGTAGTTATTCCTGAGCCAGTTGTGAAGGAAACGAATTCTCCTACAAAGGAGAATAACAAGAAAAACAATAATAGACGCAGTAAGAAATCTAATAATGAACAGAAATCTTCTGAAGTATCACTTTCTACACAAGTTTCTTCGATAACAATCGAGAAAAAGTCTCTTAAAAATCCCAATAACAATACAATCAATTCAATCAATTCAAATAACGCTAATAACGCTAATAACTCTAATAACGCTAGTAACGGTAGTAACGGTAGTAACGCAAAAAATACTAATAGTGCTACAAATGCTAATGTCAACAATCAACAGAGAAAGCAAGTCAACACAAAGAGGAGAAGGCTTTCTTTTGGTCCTTCACAGGAGCTTGTTCAAGTTGATGTTAATGCTAACGAAGAGTTAGATAATGGCGATAGTGATAGACCAACTCAGCAAGAACCAGAATTAGTTCTAACAGAGATTAGCGGCATTCTTTCTGTTGGTGGATTAGACAAGGGTGAGTTCTGTGGCTTTGTTCACACCAATAACTATTTACCAGGCGAGCAAGATGCTTATGTTCCTGGTCAAATGATTCGTAGAATGAGACTTCGTAAGGGAGATGCCATTGTTGGTCTTGTATCTCCTGTCAGAGGCAAGGAGAAATACACTCCACTTAAGAAGGTTATTTCCGTAAACGGAATTCCAATTAATGATGATAACGATATTGAATTTCTTAAGAAGAGAAGTCGTTTTGAGAACTTAACGGCTATTTATCCTGACGAGAGATTAGTTCTTGAGACAGGGGCACACGATATATCCACTCGAATTATAGATTTGTTCTGCCCAATTGGTAGGGGTCAGAGAGGTATGATTGTATCTCCTCCTAAGGCTGGTAAAACAATTCTGCTTAAGAAGATTGCAAATGCAATTAGTACTAATTCTCCTAAGAGCAAACTCATTGTCTTGCTTATTGATGAGCGTCCTGAGGAAGTTACTGATATGCAACGCTCAATTAATGGCGAAGTAGTTTATTCTACTTTCGATAAGAAGCCGGAGAATCATGTTCGCGTTACTGAACTTGTTCTCGAGAGAGCTATGAGATTAGTGGAACTTGGTCAGGATGTAGTTATTCTACTTGATTCCATGACTAGACTTGCAAGAGCCTACAATCTTACTATCAATCCTACAGGAAGAACTCTTTCTGGAGGCCTTGATCCTGGTTCCTTGTATGGACCTAAGAGATTCTTTGGTGCAGCTCGTAACGTTGAGAATGGTGGTAGCCTTACAATTATTGCTACGGCATTAATAGAAACTGGATCTAGAATGGATGAGGTTATTTTCGAGGAGTTCAAGGGAACTGGTAACATGGAAGTAACGCTCGATAGAAAGCTAGCTGACAGAAGAATATATCCAGCTATCGCGGTTGATAAGTCTGGTACTAGACGTGAGGATTTACTTCTTTCTAAGGAAGAACTTGAGGCGATTTGGCTGTTGCGTAAGCAAATAGCGGATGTTGATACAACAACTGCCACTGATGCGGTCATTAGTTTCATGAAGAAGACTATAAGCAATGAGTCTTTTGTACTTTCAGTAAAGAAATCGTTCTCAATTGATTGACAACGTGTTTTACTTGAAGTAATATACCAAAGCTAGAGTTTGATTCCGGTATGACATACGTGGAAGCAACTACGCGTCATATCTTTGATGAAAGGTGAGATTATTATGAAAGACGGAATTCATCCAAAGACACATACCGTTATGGTTAAGTGTGCATGTGGTGAGACTTTTGAAGCAATCTCTACGAAGGATGATCTTCGTGTTGATATTTGCTCTAAGTGCCATCCATTCTATACTGGCAAGCAGAAGCTTGTTGATACAGGCGGACGTGTTGATAAGTTCAACAAGAGAATGGGCAAAAGCTAATTCACTTAAATGCAATTCATACGGTGTAGAAATACACCGTATTTTTTTGCGAGTTTTTCTTTTCAACACATACATGCCTTAGTCTTTCTCTCGACAAGAGATTATGAGTGTTATAATATCCTTGGAAAGAAATTAATACATTGTAGGAGATATATATGGCTAAAAATACTGAGGCAACCAAGGCAGTCAAGAAGACAACTATTGGCGGTCAGGCTTTGATAGAGGGCATTATGATGTGTGGTCCTAAGCGCACCTCAATTGCTGTTCGAAAAGGTGATGGTTCCATTCATGTTGAAGAGATTAAGCAAAGTGAGAGGGTGTCTTATTTTGAGAAGGTTCCTTTCATAAGAGGATGTATAAAATTTTACAAGATGCTCGTTACAGGAACAGGTGCGACAATGAAGTCGGCAGATATTTCTGAGCAAGGAAAGCCTGAGGAAGACGCAGATAAGTTGGATGGCAAGGAGGCAAAGAAGCCTTCAGCATTGGATACTTATCTTAGTAAGCATCAGAATGTCGCGATTACGATCGCAGCCATAACTGGAATAGCTATTAGTATTGGCTTATTCATATTGCTTCCACGTTTGATTGTTGATTTAGTAGCAATGCTTCTTACAGCAGAACTTGCCGACGCTATTTGGATGTCAGTTGTACTAAATATCGCAGAAGGTGTTCTAAGAATGGTTATCTTCCTCGTTTATCTTGCGCTTGCTTCAAAGCTTGAGGATATAGCTAGGGTATGGAAGTATCACGGAGCGGAACATAAAACTATAGCTTGCTACGAAGATGGTAAGCCACTTACTATTGACAACATTAAGACTTTTTCTAGATTCCATCCAAGATGTGGTACAGCATTTATGTTTATCGTATTGATGCTATCGATATTGATTTATACAATTGAGGGCATGATTCTTGGAGATGATATCATGTGGGTTAATATTGTTGCTAGACTTGTTTTGATTCCACTAATATGTGGCATTTCTTATGAGCTTCTAAGATTTATTGGAAAACATGATTCCAATCCATTTTGTAAGTTCTTGATAAAGCCGGGTCTATGGCTTCAGAAGTTTACTACTAACGAGCCTGATGATTCCATGATTGAAGTAGCTATTTGTGCGATGCAAGCAGTTATTCCTGAGAATGCGAATGAAGACAATTGGTGATTACGTAAACGATTTCGTTAACATCTATTCCAAGGCTGGCGTAGAAGATTCGCTCTTTGATGTGTTGGCAGTGATCTCAGCCAAATCACTGAAAAGAGTTAGTGAAATCAGGCTTAATTTTGATAAGCCTTTTGATTACCTGGGCGTAGATATTGATTCTATGGACGATTGTCTTGAAAGGCACTTGAATGGCGAACCTATTGAGTATATTACGGGTATAGCTTGGTTCTATAACGAGAAATACTTTGTAGGGCAAGGGGTTCTAATTCCTAGACCTGATTCGGAAATACTTGTAGAGAAGGCACTTGAGGTAATATCTAATAATTCAAGATTCGATTCTAAGAAGATTACGCTTGCTGATTTATGTACAGGAAGTGGATGTGTAGGGATTTCCCTAACAAACGCTTTAATTAAGAATGACTTCGAGGTATGTGCAACACTTACAGATATAGAAGATGAAGCATTATCTTATTGCAGAATCAATGTAGAACGCCAGCTAATTAAGTCGAATAAGGCCCAGTGTTTAGTCCTTAAAGCTGATGTCAATGACGAATCAACTTGGGATGAACTAGGAAAGCTGGATCTTTTGGTGTCGAATCCACCATACATAGATGAATTGGAGATGAGGCAACTAGACTCGAGTGTAATCAATTTCGAGCCTTCAATTGCTTTATATGGTGGGCAAGACGGATTAAATTATTATAGAACGATAGCTAAGAGTGCGAAGAGTATTCTTGTAAGTGATGGAGTGATACTCTTTGAGCATGGATATCTTCAAGGAGCTGCTGTAAGGAAGATTCTTGAGAACGAAGGATATAAGGACGTTAATACGTTTAAGGACTATGGTGGTAATGACAGAGTTACGATAGGAGTGAGGGCGTAATATGGCAGGAAAGTACTTTTTATTTAAGTATGAGGTAGGCGATGTAGTTACGATGCGCAAGCCGCACCCTTGTAAGAGTAAGGAGTGGGAGATATTACGCATAGGTAGCGATTGCAGATTGAAGTGTCTTGGGTGTAATCGCGAGATGATATTTTCTAGGACGTCACTTGAGAAGGCGACCGCTAAAGTGCTTCGAAATGGTGAGGCATTATAATGGGAAAACATATTGTTCTCTTATGCGAGGTTACCTTATAAAAATGGGTCTGTTATGCTCTTTGAGAAACACAAATCAAGCGTCCATCGTTGTCTTCGAAGACAAATTCGCGATTGGTCAAGCTTTTAACACTTTCATTGGCTTCAGGTAAGAAAGATACTATGTTGACGCCCTTATTTTGCAATTCGTTTTGCAAAAGGAATGGTTCGTTTACGTAAATGTACATGTCGTAATCGATTGATGCATACTTATGAAGAACTAGCGTGTCTCCCTTAGTAAGCACTATGTCGATGTTGTCACGAGTAAGCCTTATATGTGGGAGCTTCTCATCGTCAAGATGAATAGCCTTGAAACCACATTTATTCTCATAGAAAAGAGCCGTTTCAATTATATCGTCGCATACTAGAACAGCTGCGCTTCCGTCCATTAGATGAAGTTGGTTGCTTTCGTCATCGGCTTCTTCAATGTTGGATTCGGTCTTTGCAATTGCATTAGGATCTATTTGATTAGGAGTGTTCTCGTTAGCCTTGAAGCCGAGAAGCTGTTTACCAAAGGATTCCTCATGGGAAGCTAGGGATTCAGAGATTTTTACTCTTTCCATAACTTGTTCGTTTGTAAGTTCAGTAGAAGTGTCGCGAAGGATTTCTATCTTCTCGCTGTATTCTACGAGATTCTTAAAGCGAATAAAAAGAGGGAGAATATCGTCACATGATGAAGGTAAGTCAGTCTTTCCGTTAAGGAACTGCATACCATAATCTACAGCTATCGCAGGGAGGGCTGCGAATAGTTTGTTTAAGAACAAAGTCTCATTCATGGCGTTAGGGTCGCAATCTTTGACCTCGAAAATCGTAACTAGCATTTCGAAAACTAGGTTGATATCGTGCTTAGGATATTCTTTGTACATAGTTATCTCCATTTTCGCAAAATTAGAGTAATTCTCATAATATGAGTTATGATAACATTAAATATCACATTATAGGGAGTCAAGTATGTATCGAATTTTGATTGTCGAGGATGATGCAACAATAGCCTCACAAATGAAGCTCTATCTTGAGAAATGGGGATACGAGGTTTGTGCTAGCGAGAATTTTGACAGTATTCTTGGCGAGTTTGATGCGTTCAACCCGCATTTGGTGCTAATGGATATTGGGCTCCCTTTCGCAAATGGATTTTTTCGATGTTCTGAAATAAGAAAGAAGTCAAAGGTACCGGTAATTTTTCTGTCCAGTGCATCAGATGTAATTAATATGGTGACTGCTATCAACATGGGCGGTGACGATTTTATTAGTAAGCCATTTGATTTCACACTTCTTACAGCGAAGATTATGGCGTTACTTCGAAGGGCTTATGAGCTAAAGGATGGCGATATCAGTTCGAAAAAGGAATTTGCTGGGGCGACGTACAATAATTCAAATTCTACTATTGTCTTTAACAATAAGACTATCGAGCTTACGAAGAATGAGAATAGGATTCTGACTTGTCTATTAGATAGCAAGAGTTCGATTGTAACTAGGTCTAGCTTGATGGAGCATTTATGGAGTAATGACTGCTTTGTCGATGAGAACACTTTGTCTGTTAATGTGAATAGACTAAGGAAGAAGCTTACTGATGCAGGAATGCCAGATGTTATTGTTACAAAGAAGGGACAGGGATACATAATTGAGTAAATTTAAAGTATTTCTTTCTTATTTGAGACATAGAGCGGCACTATATCTTGCTGTAATATGTTTTTTTTATACTTACTACTATTATTTTCTTTCTGTTTGATCTCTCAATGGTACCTTTGCTGTTGCTTTTCTCTTTGATTATGGAGGTAACGCTGGTTTTCTTCTTGGTTGATTTTATTCGCTTTATCAATAGACATAAGAATCTGCAAATTGACGTTGAATCAATTGAGACGATGCCTGAGATCTTTTTCGAGCATTCTCATCTTATTGAGAACGATTACCTTCACATTATAAAAAGCCTGTGCGACGCCAAGGATATGCAAATGCGAAAGTCAACTGAAGCATATGCGGATATGATGGAATACTATTCGGTATGGGCTCATCAGATTAAGACGCCAATCTCGGCGTTAAGCCTTACGATCCAAAATATTGAGGATGAAGAGCTGAAGGGGAACTTGAAGTCTGAGTTACTTCGAATTGAAGAGTATGTGGATATGGTTTTGAATTATTTGCGCCTGGATTCGGAGACGAATGATTTTCTTTTCGAAAAGATTAGTGTAGAAGATATTGTAAAAGGTGAAATCAAGCGCTTCATGCCTTTGTTTATGAATAAACGAATAGCATTGGAATATGACCCTATTGACTTCAAGGTTGTAAGTGATCGAAAATGGCTTGGGTTTTGTATAGGGCAACTTTTGTCGAATGCTCTTAAGTACACTAAGGCTGAGTCAAAAGTTAAGATTTACTCAAATTCTTCAAATACGATTACTATTGAAGATAATGGCATAGGAATTGCCAGTGAGGACTTGCCAAGAATTTTCGATAGGGGATATACAGGTTATAATGGTCGGCAGGAGAAAAAATCTACCGGAATTGGACTATATCTTGTGAAAAGAACGGCCGACAAGCTTGGAATTCGAGTAGAGATTGATTCGACTATAGGTGTTGGAACCAAAGCGATAATATTCTTGAACAGTAAAGACAGCAGTATGATTAAAGATTAAAGAATAAAGATTAAAGA
>ERZ795053.2830-NODE-2830-length-20430-cov-5.240834_pt1 | contig 20430 bp, 27 predicted proteins | sample MGYA00375137_ERZ795053 | MGnify/ENA primary metagenome ERZ795053 (study PRJEB30182, sample SAMN05720284) | activated sludge metagenome | isolation source: Anaerobic digester | place: Hong Kong | collected 2014-12-17 ...
GTGTTATCGATGGTGACACCTTTGAGGTCAACCTTGGTGATGGTGTGAAGAAGCAAGTACGTATGCTGCTCATCGATACGCCTGAGTCAGTCAAGCGTGACGTGATCGAACAACCAGGTTCAAAAGCTGCCAGTGAGTATACCAAAAAATCCCTCATCGGTAAGGATGTTAAGATAATTTTTGATACCGAATATGATGAAGATGATTATGGCAGGATGCTGGCTTACGTTGAGTATGACGATGGTAAAGACATTGGATTGGAACTTGTACAGCAAGGTTTAGCGAAGACTCAATACATTATACAGCCACCTTACGATAGGTTAAACTTATATAAGAAGGAACAAAACATTGCAGCAGAAAATGATGAAGGTGTGTGGAATATACCATTTTATGCCACCAATGATGATAAAACACCTTTTAAACGACAATATGATGAGGCAATAGTTAGGAAGCTCAACAAATTATTAAATTAAAAAGTGGGTGATATATGAAGATGGCTGAAATATGTGTTTTTCATGATGGTCAAAATAAAATTAATGAAGACCACGAAAACAGATTAAGAAATGTTGAAGATGAGATAACCGAAATTAAAATAGATGTTGCCTCAAGTAAAGAGGGTATTTTTCAACGGCTCGATAGAGTTTGTGATACGTTGAATAAAATAGTATCGGTGATGACATGGGTGATGGCGTTATTCATAACGTCATCCATCGGACTTATCGGAAAGATACTGTACGACAGGTTATTTTAATGGAGGTATCATGCAGAGAAAATTAATATCCCTTCTCCTTGTGCTGGTGTTCAGTCTAAGCCTACCACTTACCGCATTAGGAAACACAGGCTACGTGCCCGATAAACAGATAGGGCAACCCCAAGTAAGTGACACTTACCAAAACTACACCTACCCCACATCAACTAATCTTTCCCGATATGTAATCCAAATCGAAGACCAAGAATCAGACCCGTGGTGCGTTGCGTATGGCGTTATCGGTGCAGTAGAAGCACAGATGAGGCTTAACAATTATAAAGTACCTGAAGGTGGTTTCTCGCAAGCCTATCTTTTTGCCAGATGTAAACAGTTGGATGGCATACCGAATACTGAGGGTACGTATATCAGAACCGCATTACAGATAGCAATGACGGAAGGGCTTTGCCCAGAAGCATTATGTCCTACTGATGTGTACAAGAACACAGGCACGTTGCCGATAATCACGCAGGACATGAAGGACGCAGCTAGTAATTATAAGATTCTATCTTATAAGATGATTACTGATACTGAAGGTTATGCAGATGTAGATGAAGCCAAATCACTGATAGCCAGCAACCATTTTATAGTGATGGGGAGTTTTGTAGAGCAGAGTTGGGATTATACCAATAGGGGATGGTTGTTGGAACCTTATGGATACGTTAGGGGAGGGCATTGCACTTTCATCGAAGGTTATGATGGACTTCAACAGTACCTTGGCTATACAGGTTTTATTGATGGCGTGAATAGTTGGGGAGAAGAGTGGGGAATCAGTGGAAGGTTTGAGATGAGTTACAACTATGCAAACTTCCGTGATTTGAGTGTAGGCATGCCGATGGTGACCGAGATGTGGTCATTCGAAGTGACAGGCGAAGCGGAAGACATTAGGTACGTGAATATGCCAGTTCCCTTACAGATTATAAATCCTGGCTATACCATGTTGCCGTTCCGTGTGGTGTTTGAAGCACTTGGTGGAGTTGTTGAGTGGGGTTACAACACATCAGGGAAGATATGGGTGAGAGGTACGGTGGAGTTGAAGGACAGCACCGTAACGTTAGAAATGACGCAAGGTGACCCAATATTGAAGGTGATAAAGATATGAAAGAGTATTTAGTATTCCACCATTCCGCTACTCCTGATGGGGTATTAAAGGATTTCGATGCTATCAAACGTTATCACATCGAGCATAACGGTTGGAGAGACATTGGGTACATGTGGGTGGTAGAGAAGGTAAACGGTGTGTACATCGTCACTCCTGGCAGGAAAGAGACTGATGTGGCAGCTGCTTGCCCAGGTAGAAATATGGATGGGATACATGTGTGTGTGGTAGGGAATTACGAGGTAGATGTGCCGAGTGCTGAACTGTACCAATGCTGTGCAGGATTAACTACGGAGATACTTGCTCGTAACCCCTCCATACACACGATATGCGGTCATAGGGATGTTGGCTCATCGGCTTGTCCAGGCAAGAACTTTGATGTTAACGAGATTATAAGACTTGTGAAAGAAGGTGATAAGGTGACAGTAGAAGACGCTATCGAGAAACTGGTTTCTAAAGGCATCATCTCAAGTCCGAATTATTGGTTGAGTGCTGTTGGAGTGGTGAAATACTTGGACAACTTACTCATAAATATTGCTGGAAAGCTATAAGGAGGGAGATATGGGAGCGTATTACAAATCAATACTTATTCCGATCATTGCAGTAATTGCGATTGGTATACAGTTGGTAACTGGTATCAATTTAGATGCTGCATTGCAGAGTCAGATCGTAGATGCGATTGTGAATGTGATTTCAGTTGGAGCAGTTATATACGGAATCTTTAAAAACTATCAAAAACCTGTTGAGTAACAAAAAATTAGAGGGCGTAAAGCCCTCTTTTTTTTATGCATCAATTTAATTACAAAGTATCAAAGCTCTTTCCCTTGATTGTTTTGTTTGAGGTGAGATTAACAAATCGACTCTTGGATTCTCTTTATCATATTCTACACCTTGGATACGAGGCAAAACATAATAATCGTTTTCATAAACAATGTGTTGCATCACATCGAGTAAGAGCTTCAACATATTATGACTATCTCTAATGCGTCTGTCGGGGAAGAAGAACAAACAATCGATGTAATACCATACAGATTCTTTTTGCTTTATCCAACGCTGTTCTTCGATCGCTAAATTGATTAGCGCACGGCTCTCTCGGATGTACTGTTCGGCTTGTTTAGTTAATCGTTTACCACCTCCCTTTGTGTTTTGATACATGTGGTTAACACTTGGTGGAAGTGACAATGACAATTTCAATTTTTTAGTAGGGTAGGTTGGCTTATCTCGAAACAAATCATTGTCGTTTACTGATTTAGCAATAACGACAATAACCTCCTACTAATATTCCTAGTTTTATTATAAAACTAAGCTAAAATAAAAGAAAATTCAACTCGATGCCAAAAAAACTCCTACCAGGATGATGTGTGAGAGGGTTTTGACATATACCTAATATGATAGGTATCAAAAAGGTACAAAACGCCGTACAGGGCACGTGAGACACCTATACGGCGAAATGTGCATTAATTGACGGTATGCAGAAGCTTATTTACCACTACTGCCGAACCCACCTATTCTTTCTTCTGATTGTACCGCATCGTCATCGGTTACAAAGTAATACTGGAAGATGCCTTGGGCAATCTTGTCTCCAGCGTTAATGGTTACTGCACGTCCCGACTTGTTCAAGATACATATTCCGATGTTGCCATCGTTGTCAGGGTTACCGTAGTAACTGGAGTCAATCACTCCTACATTGTTAGCCAACATCAAATCATGTTTAACAGCGAGTGAGGAACGGATATAGAGTAGTAGTACTTCGTTGGGTTGCATGAATGCTTTCACATCAGTAAATATCATGGCTTTCTGTCCAGGTAGTATCTGCACAGTAACCGGACTGTAGAAATCATAACCAGCTGAACGTTTATCGGCACGTGAGGGTAGTTGTATATCAACAGGAACCTCTATGGTTCCACTTGGACCGCTGAAGGTGTTGATGGCGGTACGTGCGTTTTCACGTACTACCTCAAATCTTCTAATCATTATATTTTCTTTGCTTATTTCCCCATACCTCCAAATTCATCGTAATTGATAGTTATAAACTCAGGATACTGTTGAGCTAGGACTGTTAAACCCATCTTGGCTAATTGCAGTATCGTGCTGACAGAAGCGCACACGATGTCGTTGCCGTAATCATCGTATTCAGCGTGTCCATCGATTAAGAAACCGTCATCATACATATCAATGGTAATCATCTTACTGAACACACCCCACTTTCACAACTTTCCATACCGTCTTCCGTTGCCAGACTTTCAATAGCTTCATAATTAGTCAGCAACGTGCTGTCGAAAGGTTTCATATTCTCGATGAGACGGTTGTAAGTCTCTTCGTCTATCTCTTCGTAGGGTGCCAATTCGTACGTTCCCCCATCGTAGGGAAGGAAGGAAATGCCGATGAAGTTGTCCCAACATTTGTCAAGAATCTCTGCTACTACATCCCACTCATCATCTTTGACGTAGATGGTGTTAGAACTATTATGCGCAGTATAGCAGTCCTGAAAGCGGAAATAAGTGTCAAACTGATTGATGACGTTCTGCTCGTTTCTGGTTTTCTTGGCGGTTGATTTACATGGGAAATCGATTACATACGTTCTCACGTCATCCAGATCGGAACCAACTTCAGGTGAGATACACCAACCTAACTCTCTGGCAACGTGCAGTAGAGGGTCATTGGCATTTATCCTGATGCGTCGGATGTAATAAGGTGCGTAACTCATGTGTAATCCACTTGATACGCCATTAGCAATTTGAGAAAGTGTGCCTTCCGGTTTAATTGTGGTGTGTAGCAGCGGCATGGGTATTCTCATCAATTGAGAATATACCATCACTTCTTCGGTTGCTACACGTTGCAATGTGAAGAGAAGTTTTTCTTCCATTTCTTCGTCATAACCGATAGCTTCGATTGCATCTTTGAATCCTGTTAAGGAACATCCGGTAAGCCTGTCTCTCTTCTGTACAACATCCCAGCGTGGCAGTTCCAGATCGAGACATGTCATGCGTAATGCGGCACGTGCTGAGAGTGCCTGTGCTTGCATGAGGCCACTTACGTCTAAATTCGCCCTACCTTCATCATCATAAATAACAAAAGCAGCAACGTTAACAGTTGTAAGATTGCAAACCCCATAGCTATCTAAAAGAACTTCAGCACAAGGGTTAAGTCCTTTGCAATTAGGTCGGCGTTTATTGGCAGATTCGAGATTAACAAACCCTGGTTCACCTTCGATCTGTAAGATTTTTAATATGAATTCTAGAAACTTTTTGTCCGGTTTCTTATTAAAAACTATGGAGTTGTTGCTCATCCTGCGGTGGTTGATGTTGCGTGGAGAACGACAAGGCATGTAGGGAATTTCTAATTCGCTCAATTCTTCCAGTACTTCAGCCCAGCGTTCATACACAACTTCACCGTTGATTCCCCATTTGGCAAAGATACATTCCCAATCATCCGCATCACATAGGAATATCTCGGCAGTTCTTCTAACACCACCTATAACCACGTTATTACCGATTAGATTACCTATATCCAATATGTGTATTGGGCGTACGTAAACGCGGTTGGACGGCTGTGCAACTTCGAGTGGGTCTAACCAAGGGTCGATGGTTCCTTTTATAACGGAGTCGATACCTTCAAACATCTCTTTCATAGGCTGATAACCACTAGCAGTACCGCCAAAGGTTTTAAGGCGTTCACCTTTGGGACGGATGGAGTTATAGCTTATCTTGATGTGTTTGATGTGGTCGTAAGTGGTACTTGTCAGGAGTGCGAAGAACCACTTTAACGCCTCAACCCAACCTTCTTTCGAATCACCAATGTATATCTTGGCATATCCATTCTCCATGATATTCACTTTGGTGTACTCGATGCGTTCCTCAGCCGGCAGAGGTACGTAGTCTGAATGGATTAAGGTGTAATCCGTACGAATCGGAGTTAGGTTATGAGCATTCTCTTTAGTACACTTGAAGCCCATGCCTGTTCCGATGAGCAACATGTAGAATAAATCACAGAGGTCATTCCATTCGGTCACATCGACAAATGCGCAGTTAAAGTTAGCCAACGGGAATTTATCAGCTACGCCAGACTTGGCTCCACCGACCCAATGGGTGCGTCCCGATAGGAATTGTCGCAGATTGAAGATGTTATCGAAGAGTGTTTCTGTCTCGTTGCGGATAGCATCGATGTTGGGAGTGAAATTATTCTTCCAATGTTGTTTTATAGCCAGATTGGAGTTGTATTCTACAGCACGTGTAACGGCTTCTTTCCACGTTTCTCTTCTTTTCTCATCGTCCAGCCAACGTGAGTAGGTGCGGTAGAAGACGAATTGAGCCATAGAATTCATGTGTTCTGGCTGATCGGGATATTTGTTCAAAAATTCATCTGTTAATAGTTTCAATATGACCTCCTATTTTCTAGGAAGACCGCATTGAACTATTTTGGTTTTGATTAGGGTCTTCGGTTTACCAAGTGCTTGTTTTCTGTGCGTTATACCAGGATTGCACATCAGCACCTTGACATTTCTGTTGTTGTCGAAGGTGACACATACGGCAAGTGAAGTACATCTTTTTCACGTCCTGTGGTATGTTAAAATCACCATTCAGGATTCTGCCGAATATGGCTTGAGTCTGCTTGATGGCTACATCGGTGTCGATGAAGTAATCACGGTTTTTAACAGAGCAGACATACTGGTTGCTGTTGTTGATGCGGTTGTAGATACGCTCTTTACCGTCTTGTAGATATATAAATCGAAACTTGCGAACCGGACGGTTGTATTTCGATTTGGCAGCATAAATGTAAAGCGGTGCTTGCATATCCGTCGATAGTTTCTCGCCCACCATTACCTTGCCTGTCTTCCAATCGGTGATTTCTAGCTCATCGTCAATTAGGTCAACTCTATCCAGTGTTGTACTAATCTTCGGCAACTCGTCTCCGATGGCAAATACAAGTTTTTCTTCAATAGCGTAAGGACTTCTGGGGAGAGTAGGTATAATACTGTAGAATTTGTCGATGCATTGTTTGGCTCGTTCTCTGAGTTCTGTTTGCTGTTGGAAATCCGTAAATCTTTCAGCATCATAAGAATTCCAAATAGGTCTAAATTCATCAAGCATGTTCTCTTTATTATAGTCTGGACTCTGCAAGCACGCTTTACCGAATAAATCATGTAGGTCTATTCCTATTTGGGCATGTATGCTGTTATTCTCTGGTGATTCGCCTAGTATTACTTCACGGTAGAACTTATAAGGACAGGAACGATAGGTTTCGATGTAGCTGCGCCGTATAACAGGCGGTATGACAATTTCATTCTTCAGCTTTGGTTCTTGCGACATAATGACATAACAGTTGTCACAATATATTGTGTTATCTTCTTTTATTGCACAGTCTTTGTGCAGAGAACCGTTACATTGGCTGCATTGAACCAAACTGTTCTTCTTGATGGTGGAAGAACAAGTAACACAGTTCATTCATTAATACCTCTTCTGTAGTTGTTCAACATGTTCTGGTACTTCTTCGATTTGAAGAAACCGCATGATTGCATTTCGTAACACCAGCCACGGTAAACACAATCGGGAACGAGTACTTTGGCGAGTTCTGGTTCATATTCGCATAACTGGTTTTTAACTTCAACGAAGGCTTCACGTGTTTCAGGTGAGGCTTTGAAGCAGAGGCGTTTTCTCGCCATATTGATGAGTGCCTGGGCAGATGCTTCACATTCATGCTCGATGAGTTCTGCCTGGGTCAATTCATTACGGTTAACACCAGTTCTGTCGGTACGTTGGGAGCGCACCCAATGCTCGATGCCAAATTTATGTCTGACGAAATGTACGCTTACCCAACTTAGCAGATTAGTCCAGAGCCAGTTAACCGTAATTTTTCTGATGGGCGAGTGTTCTGCCAATAGGATTCTGCGTTTCCAAGTGGAAGGAACCTCAAGATTACCTTCAGCAAGACCTTGAGTGACACGTGCTGCATCCGCAACATCACGCCACGTACCTTTAATAGATTTAATTTTACATTGCAAATGATACTGGCTCTCCTTTCTCTAGGAGTTCTACGTCGTTCAATAAAATGTCGTTTCCGCTTACTTTGCCGTGGAGCAGGACAATGTTGCCGATCTCCAGCACATCACGAATATCCTGTTGCTTCCAAAGGCTTGCGAATACGATTACTTTCAATTTGCCAAACAGGGTGTCGAGCCATACGAAAGCCATGTTATTTTGGTTTTTGTCTTTAAACTGGCGTATCTCATAGACTTTGCCACCCTGTAAGGCACGATTGGATTCCCCGAATACTGACAGTGGTTTGAATCCGTATTTCTCCATCGGGTGAGATGAGAGGTACATTCCTAGTACCTCCTTCTCCCACTCGGCTTTGATTGTTTCGTTCCATGCGTATTTAGGGCAGATGTGTTCATTTTTAATCTGAGTTTTGGTTCTGTCCATCATATCGATGAGCCACAGTAATTCTGAGCGATTTGGATTATCGAAGTCGAAACAACCAGCTTTAACTAGATTAATAAGAACATTTTTCTTTATTTCTGCCTTCTTGCGTCTATCAATAAAATCCTGGAATGATTGGATAGGCCGAAGATTTACGATGTGTTTGATGGCCGTTTCTCCCACGTGCTTGATAGTAGTGATGCGATATGAGATGCCATCATCTAATACATTAAAAGAGTCATTACTATTATTTATGTCAGGCGGTAAAATCTTAATGCCCAGAGCCTTACATTCCATGATGTATTGAGCGATGGCGTTCTGACCATCACCATCAGTTTTTTCAGAAGACATTAACGAAGCATAGAAGTGTTCTGGAAAGTAGCACTTGAGCCATGCTGTTTGGTATGAGAGAACCGCGTAACTAGCGGAGTGAGATTTATTGAAAGAGTATCCACCTGATACGGAAATCTCAATTTCAGACCATACACTTTTAGCAGTACTATCGTCGATTCCATTTCTAATACAATCGTTAATAAATTTAGATCGAAGTTGTACATCTTCTGTAATAGCTTTATTTTTCCGTACGCACTTATCGGAAAATGCAATATCCCACCCCGCGAGGACTTTACAATCAAGCAGAAATTGCTCCTGATACGTAATGAGTCCTTCAGTTTCTTCAAGATACGGTAACCGAAGTGGATGGGCATCCCATCGTTTCCCTTTACGTCTAGCAATATACTCGTGCCAATCTCCTGTTCCTGGTCTTATTAATGCGTTGATGGCTATCAAATCCTTGAAGTTGCGTGGCTGCTGCTCGATGACTTTGCTAGATTGATTAGCCAACTGGAACACTCCAGATACGTGCCCATGACACAACATGTCGTAGACTCGTTCATCTTCGAAGTCGATGTTGTACAAGTCTATTTCTTCACCAGTTACCGATTTAATCGAATCGAGACAACGTTTAATAACGGGTAAGGTTTCCAAACCGAGGATGTCAAACTTATAGTGTCCGATATCTTCCAACATATATTTATCCCACGCAACAATACGTTTTGTCCTGTCATCTGCTTTTGATTTGATAGGCAGGATGGATGATAGACCTGGGTAGATGATTACACCGCCAGCGTGTTGTGATTCGTGGCTTACTGAGCCTTCCAGCCGTTCTATCACTTCGAATTCCAGTTTATACTTGTTCCGGTAGTCCAGTAGTTCAGGTGCATCTTGATATGCTTGTTGCATAGATGGACACAAATCAGGGACAAGTTTACTGATGGCGTTTATAACCGTTGGTGGGTGTTCAAAAACATTCATTACCTTACGACAGACTGAGCGTGGAGTGAGTGTTCCGAAGGCCACGATACGTGCGACATTCTCGATGCCATACTTGGATTGCAAATCTTCAAATACTACATCTTGATTTGAGAAGTCCACGTCAAAGTCAGGAGATCTCCCATCAGCCATAAACCGTTCAAATAATAGATCGTACTTGGACGGCTCGATGCGAGAAATATCCGTCAAAAACGCAACCTTACTTCCTGCTCCACTACCACGTCCATCACCTACTATGATGCCGTTCTCTCGGGCAGAGTTGACGTAATCCTGTACTACTAAAAAGTATCCACTGTAACCATTCCTATCGATAACATCAAGCTCGTTTTGCACGGCACGCATATAGTGTTTATTATCAGCGAATCCTTTCTTCTTAGCACCTTGCATGATTTTCTCAGCAAGTAGACTGCGTTCTGTCTGCCCCTCAGAGAGAGCATAATACTTGGGTAGGTATTTACCTGTCGTTATAGTGGCATTGCATTTGTCAGCGATCTCCAGCGTGGTCTGAAGTGATGCGGCTACATCATCGGAGGCGCAACCTATGAATGTAGATTCCATCTCTTCGGCAGACTTCAGCCAGAAGTCATTAGCACTAAACCGCCAGCGTTTCTCATCACTCATCTTACTGTTGGTTTGTAGGGCCAACATGACTTCGTGTGGGAACGTGTCAGATTCGTGAATATAATGCACATCGTTAGATGCAACGACCTTTATACCTAGTTGTTTACTGATGTGGAGAAGATATTGATTGACTTCTAGTTGTTCGGGAATCGAATTCGGCTGTATCTCCAGATAGAAATCATCACCGAAAAGGGTTTGGAATTTCTTTGCCCAATCGAAAGCCTCTAAACCTTTGCCTGATATGATTAATTGATTGATGGTGGATGCTAAACATGCTGTGGTTACAATAAGACCTTCATGATTTTCTTTGAGCATTTCCCATTTGATTCGGGGTTTACGGTAGAAATTATGCACGTAGGCATATTCTTGCAGTTTGAAGATGTTACGTAGTCCGGTATTGTTTTTAGCCAGGACTACCAGATGACCGTTGCCACTATCAGTCTCACGTTCGTAGTAGAATTCAGTACCCAAGATTGGTTTGATGCCATATTTTTGTCCTGCTTTCTGTGCAACATAGAGACCTGATGTGGAACCGTGGTCGGTAACCGCTAAAGCCGACATGCCCATATCAGATGCAGTACGGAAGAGTTCATCTATACGGCACATACCGTCTAAAACGCTATACTCGGAGTGAACGTGTAAGTGGCAAAAGTCCAATTACTGTTCCAGGACGAATGTTCTTGCCCCAGCATCTATAGCTGTGTCAATCGCATTCTTATATTCATATATGATTTCTGGGTCTTCTGATTCCATAACCTTGAGACTCTTCCCCCCAGGTCTGGTGACCCATAACTGATGGATGTTGTCATCTTCCAAATGATGTATGTTGCTAGAGATTATTTCATAACTAGCCTCTCCTATAATTAACCAGAGCATAAGTTGCCCCCTTCTGTTTCTAATAATGCGATAGATAAAAGTGAATAAACTGCCATGTCCATGAAACGTTCTTTGCATTCTGGCGTATATATTCCGTTTTGAGTCAGTGCTACCCAGTGTTTGTCCATGTACACCATGATGACATCGAGCATATAGTCTGGATTGGTATTGAAAAATATACGTCGAGCAGTTTCTCTAAAGTTGTAAAAACCATCTACATCATTGCCGTATGATTTATTCTTATTAGAAAACATATCTTTGATTTGTTCACATAACTCAACTATTTTTGCGTTGGTTTCTTCTCTAGTTGTTATTTTGTTGTTAATAGAGTTTGATGCGTTGCTCATATTTTTGTAATAATGCCTCCCTTGTGATAGATTCTGGGTCAGTATTAATGTCCAAGCTAATAACCTCAATATTAGCTTTATGCCTGAAGAGCTTGACTGCCTTGTTGGTAGCAGCCTGACCAGCTTCATCCCCATCAAAGGCAAAGATGATGTTGGCACCTGAGTACATCAGGCGTTTGTACTGTTCTTTGCTGATGTGGGAACCAAATACAGCCACAGCAGGAACTCCTATTTCGTGGAAAGCCCAAACGTCGGTTATACCTTCACATATTACAATCTCTGCACATGAGTTGAGCACGTCACAATTATATAAAAGTTTGTTGGTAGCGATATTTAATGGTTGATGAGACCACTTGGGTTGGTCGTTGTTGTTAACTCTACGCAGACTTACGCCTACTTGCATATCATTGACTATGATTGGAAATACTAAACGGTTGTATAACGTATAGCTCTCGCCAGCATTGTTTAACAATGTAATCGCATCAATATGGCCCAATTTAAAATGTTGGAGAGTTGATTCTTGAAAATCCCGAAACTTCACTACTTCTTTAACAGGCACATCGAGATAATAAGGTTTTAACTCTGTCTTTCGTTTCTGGCGTATTGTAGCGATGAATTTTTGTAAGTCTTTGATGTAGTCAACTTTCCGTTCCACGATCTGCATAGTCGATATGTCTATGCCTAAGAAGTCGGACAGCCAACGAACCGTTTTAGAGAAACTGTTAAAGCCTTCTAAGCGTTGGACTAAGGTGAATATGTCTCCCCCACCACAACCCCCTGTATGGCAATACCAGAGGCCGTTATCGGTGTTGATGACAAATGCAGAAGGGTTGTCACCGTTGTGTAACTTGCAACACGCACGTATCAAGTTGCCTTCACACTTGATGTGTTCGAAGTCATAATAACGTAGTATGCGTTCCACATCGATATTCTGCTGTACGATTGTAACAGCGTCCATAACTACACCTTCTTTTGGTTTAGACTTCGCTCATACGTAAGATTGGTCTGTCGAACATGATATTAATGGGAGGTACGTCCGACATGCCATTACGTTGATACTTAATAATTATCTGCTGATTACCGTTGTGTATACCTTCTTTGGCGATACGATCTGGATGTTTATTGATAAGGAACATCAGTTTGCTGGCTAACTGCAATATGCGGTAACTGCCGCCGATGTTACTGGCATTGGGGTTCTGAGTATTCAAGTCTTCACGGTTGGCCTGACAAGCAGCATAAACTGGAATCTTTAAAAGACCAGCCAAGTCTTTCAGACCTGATGTGAAGAAGCCTAGAGCTTGGTATTCTTGTAAACTTCGCATACCTGTTTGGGTTGATGGTATCTTAATATAATCAAAAAATAAAGCCTTGATGCCATACTGGGCCGTGAATTTTCTGGATATTGCGGTCACCTTTTCCATTGTAAAGTGTGGCATGTATATGTGATAATAATAACCAGAAGTTAACAATTCGCGTGCCGATTTAAGTCGAGCGATTTTGTCATCTGCCTTACCACTTACAGTATCCAATACGTAACGGCCAGATACTATCTCATCAGCAGGAATGCCTGTTAGTGATGCGAGGATACGATCTTCTTGTTCTCGCTCATTCATTTCGGTATCGATGTACAGCACAGGTAGTTTACCCAGTATAGAGAATTGTGTTGCCCAATTAGTGAGGCATACAGATTTCCCAGTTTTGGATTCTGCACATACTATAATTAAATCACCAGGTTGACCGCCATTGGTAACAGCGTCAAATTCTTTCCAACCTACTTCAAGTCCAGGAACCTGACAGGGGTTTTCAGCACGCAGAGCAAGGACTCTTTCGGTATCTTTGCCCATCTTGTAAACCTCGTCAGTTGTGGTAACATTGACAGAAAGGTCAGTCAGTTTAGTCTCAGCGTATTCGATAAGCTCAGAAGGATTCAGAACCTCTGCTCTATCTGACATAACGAAGTCTTTAACATTATTGGAGATGTTCAAGAGCATACGCCTTGTATAAGACTGTTTGATTTTGTCGATAAAAAACTCCAGATTATCGACTGGTATTGGTGATTCTTCGAGAATAGTTAAATACTCTAAACCGCCTAATTCTTCAACGCTTTTCTTCGCCTTGTCGTTACCAAGGACTTCGAGAATAGCCATTGGGTTAGGTGTTTCTTTTCTGGAATACAAATACATCATCGCTATGAAAATGTATTTGTGTCCTGGGACTCCGAAATGTTCCGAGAAAACTTCAGCTGCTTCTACATCTATCAGCTTGTCAGGATTACGTAAGCATATCGAAATCAAGTTTCTTTCTGAGCCTGGATTGAACACCAAAGTATTCGGATTTGTTTCTGTTTCGTTCTGTAGAGTCGTCATTGGCTTGCACCTCATCCCGAGTTGTTTGGTTCAATGATGCAATGTGCCGAGACTGTTCTGCTAATATGATTTGTTGTTGATATTGATTTGCCTCACGCAACATATTGTCGATACATGTGTTATAGAATCCGAACGAGAAGACGTTTAAGTGCTTCACGTCCAATGAATAATCGATTACGGCGATGATTTCTTCTTTAGTAAAGCCGTCATTCAGTAAAGATTTTGCATTAACCATGCTGCGGCTGATGAACGCTTTACTAGCTTTTCCATCCATCGCTTTGTCGATATAGTGCATAACACATTCTTTTGCATCTTTACCGATACTCATATCGATTACCTTCTTTGTTTTAGATTAGTATTTGGTACTGCCTAGCAGTTGGGTTTACGATATAATTATCTCTTTGAAGTATCCTCAGTGCATAGGTGATTGTTCCTCCAGGTTGGCTATAACCCATTCTATCGGCAATCTCTTTTTTAGTCGCTTTAGCTATGCAGTTTTCATCAGCTAAAAGCAGCAATGCACCAAGAACTTTGCGCTCAACGACTCCAAGGTTGTTTAAAAACATGTTATATCTCCTTAGATTTGTACAATTTTTGTTTCAAATTTGATTCTGTGTTCGATTCTCGAACAATCGTTTCTGGTTTCGCGACAAATGTTACAATTGTTGTTGTTGTTTGTGCACGATCTGCAACAAATATGTGAATTAACTTTGTCACACAAGTCCGTGCAGAGTATCAGAGAACGCTTGGGGTTGTGGAATTCCTGGGTTTGCTCATCAACTGTTTCATGATATATTATTAGTGTTTTTTCAGTTGTCCAGGTAGCCACACTATCTCACCTCGATAACTTCTTCGTTCTTGTTCTTCATGACATCATCGAAAGACTCGCCATCACGTACTATGCGGTTAATATCCTCGATGGTATGTGGTTTGAAGTATTCCTCCAAATCTATCATGTTGGCAATCAGTTCATTGTCTGATTCGGATAACGGTGACGTATCGCCAATATCCAACCGATACTTGGTGTCATCTACTGATGTGCCAGTACGTCTGACTTTGATGTCAACATCCTTCAGGTCTAAACCCTTATCCAACGCATCAGCACGCACCAGTTTCAAATCATCGAAGAAAGTGATACCCTGTTCTACTATTTCCAATTTACCTGTGCTGCGGTTGATGGCCTGAATAGCCAACCGCTTACTTATACCGTAAGTGTACGGTTCTTTGTTAGCCTTTTGTGCTCGTCTTATCTCACAGATAGGACATCCTTGTCCTGGGCAGTTTACCGAACGTTTGTCTTTAGGTAACCAGTGAATCCATCTGAGTACGGGTGCTTCACCTACTACTCTTATAATAGTGATACCTTGGGGAAACTTGGTAAATTCCTGTTTGGTTGATGAACCAGAATCGTAATTCCATCCTGTCATTCACTATGACCTCCTTTTTTTATTCTGGTGTTACAAATAAGATTGTTATTTGAACCTCTTCTTCTTCTTCTTCCTTGCGCAGCTGCTCCATGTATTTATGGTAGCCGAACAGGATTAGGTGGTTAACGGCGTTCTGTAGGCTTTCTGCATCCATAAAATTAGTCTTCTTGACTACAATATCGATCTCTTTGTTTAAATCCTTGATAGCCTCTATATAACCATCCTCATAAGCCAATGTCAATTTTTTAGCGTCACTACCCATTTACATTCCTCCTGAATAATTCTTTAAAATTCTGTGGGTCAATACCATCCAATATGCGGTGTTGGTATTTCACAGATGCCATTATTCTACGGAGTATTTTGGGATGTTGTAGGTTGCCGAAATAGCACTGTGCTTCGATTGGTTCATCGCTCTCCTTGTACTTTAACCGAGCTAACTCATCGATAGAGTTGAAGAAGATGGGTTTTACTTCTGTAATCCTGCGATGCTGCACATCACGTACGTGATTGCGTCCTAGCACCGCTTGTGAACATAAGTGGTAACCATCCAGAACTCTTGAATAGAAGTCGAAGTCTTTTAGCAAGAAGATCGCACCGTAAACAACTGAATTGCCCCAAAGTTTATTGGGTATATCATCATTGGCAATTATGAAGGTATCCTTTTTACCGAACTGATAATACATCTTGGCAAAACTTATGCCGTATGACATGAATTCCAACGGCAATTTTAGTTGTTCTTGGAAACCAGGATTCAGCAATCTGTTGGTTAGAAATACTAGATTATTGTTCGTCGTTCAAATCACCTGACTCAAACTTTTCCAACAACTTTACGTTGTATTCTTTGGCTTTGCTGATTATGCGCAGCTCTTTTTTCTTGGCTGCAAGGTTTTCAGTCAAAGTGGAAATCAACTCTTGCAGTTCAATTTCTTTAGCTGCCATTGAATTAATTTGTTCTTTCAGCATATCCGACATTAATATCACTACCTCCTTCCTCAAGTGATGTAAGTTTATGGGAATAGATACCAGCACGGTTGAGCCATCTGTAGGCAGATACGTATGTGATACCTAATTCCCTGGCGAGAGTATTGATGGAATGATTTTCGTCAACATATAGTTTACGTAATAATTCCTCTATACTTTCGTTAAACTTCTCTTCAATGTGGAGAATTTTTTCTGATTTGTTAGTAATGTGCTTCATTGATAATTATACCATAAAATCAGTACTTAGGAAAGCGGTAAACGCAATATAACTTTGTTTTTTTCAGTGATTACAGTACGATTTGTTTCTTTGTTATTAAAACCGATTCCCCAATAAATTTTAGCACCAGTATTGAGTTTAAACATTCGCACCGGAAATGGGTCGATATCCATTTTTTCAAGTTCATCATCAGAGTTTGTTTCAATACTGCCATCTGCGTAGTAGATTTGTGAAAACACATGTGAGTTGCCTATCTTAAAACCTAACATGTTGGTTGTTTTGTTTAATACAGCTTGCCCCACTTTTAGTTCAGTGACTTTTAAGTTGGGGTCAACCGGAAGTAAAGCAGCAATTTGATAAGCGTTGGTTGTACCATTACCCCACGTGACTTCAATAAATGTTTCTTCAACATCACAATTCCATTCTCCATCTTTAATAATGGAATCATCTCTGTAAGATACAACTGTTCCGATTGTGTCATCAGCTTGATCTTTATAAAAGTCAAAATCAACATGAGAACCGTTTAAAATAACTTTATCACCTATTGCAAACGCTTTCAATTTACCACCTACTTCCTACAATATTGTTATACTTAAAGTCGAGTAGGATTTCATTATCCAACTCTTCTTTATTGAAATGTGAAATTAACTGTCTCACACACCAACCAGCTAATGACATGACAGATGTTACAACTGTCATACTTGTACCGCACGCAGAAACTTCAGCAGTATCATCACCATACGAATATGAATCTTCATATTTTTTAATGTGATTCAGATTACACGGTTCTACGTTGTAGATTCTTGCAGCATCGATACCGAGTCTTGGTTCAATCAAAAGTTCGATGCTGGTTTTCATTTTGAGAGCATTCTCCCAAATTATTTTGCGTTGTTCCATTGAATCAACAAGTAAAAACACGTAGCCAGAAACACGCTGATCTTTAAAACGGATATTGTGTACATGAACAACTTCACCACCTGTTGCACAATAAATTTGATCGAAAAGTGCTTTGGTTTTGTTCTCACCGATCTGCAAAAAATCATAAGATTGATTAGCGATGTTGTGTGCTTCAACAATATCGAAGTCATACACGTGCAGATTCTTGATGCCAAGTTTGCCAAGTGCCAGCGCAACGTATGAACCAGTTGCACCACATCCTATGATGTGAACAGGTGTGTTGAATTTTTCAGTATCGATTAATTCCCTGTGTCTACTTATGTCCAAAGCCAATTTGATTCACCTCCGTTGTATCATATTTGTAGTAGCGTTGGGCTGTAGACCAGATAAGTTCTATCTCGTCATCGTCGTAATCACCCTGGAATGTCTTCTTGATGTGACCTTTGGCAGCAATAAATGTTGGTATTTTGGCAATCACTTCCAAATCTTTAGTGCTGAAAGCCTGGTAGACATCGTTGGCAGACATGATTACATTGTTGAATAGTTCGTCTTGGTAGTTGTAGTAGTTGTTCTCATTCCAAGTGGGAGCGATAACGGAACGGGCTTTCTTTTTAGCGTAATTGTAATTGTAATAATTGGTATAAGATTTTTCTTTAACCTTTTCTTTTATTTCTTCTTTAATTGGTTCCAGCCAAAAGTTATATCTCTCTGCGCTTATCTCCACCAACCTGTCCTGCAAGGTGTCTATCGTATCAAGGATATCCATTTCCTCTTTGGAGTAACACTTGTACCAATACACGTTGTTGAAGATTATGCCGTTTTCGTAGTCATACACGTCAAAACGCATGTCACCTTTCTTATTTGCGATGAGCCGTATGAACCAAGAGTGGCCGTGATTGGAGAAAACTTTCATCTGGTTGTCATCCTGGCCTGACGGTGATACAGTCATGTTTACGTGACTGTGTCCCCATATTCTGATGTTATTCCAAACCTCGATGCCATCAGGAGATTGAAGTAACTTTTCGCCAAATTCAGCCAAACCTTCCGGTGAGATCTCTGTGGTGGTTGAGTGTACTTCCTGAGGAAAGAGCAGCACGTCTTCAAACAAGATCTCGTTCTTCTCTTTGGTAGCGATGCCGAGCCACCCTACTTCTTTGTTATTCTCTTCTACGTATATCCGCATTTTGGTAAGTGCTGTAGCGGATATATAAATTACTGGAGCACCGCCGAAGTTATCCATTGCAGTTATAGTAGGTTTGGTGTTTGATTGTACGAACAATTATAAATCCCCCAATCTTGCATCATAATAAAGCTCATAATTATCTGACCATTTGGCGTAGTTGTCGAAGCAGCGTTGGCATACACGCTCAGGTTCGTTGTAGTAAAAACGATAACCTTCTCTCCAGGTATCTATTGCCATTTTGAATATTTCATCGTCATCTTCTACTCTGTTCTCACAACATGCGCATTGGAAGTACCAATCGTTACGCTCCTCTTCTGGAACTATGTTGCCAGCATCATCTAACAAGGGCCAATTTTTAACATTGGCACCAGCTGAGTCATCTACATTGGCAGATTCGCAGAAGTCGATGCAAATCATAGCCAGGGCGTAAAGTTGTTCCTGTGAACAAAGTTCAGCTATGGTGGTTGATATGTTGCCCAGACATGCCAGACCATCTCTGCCGTTTACGTGGGGATGAGGGTCATAATGCGTCCAGTAAGATTTGTGTTTTTCCGTGCTGTTGAAGCGTACTTCGGTGTTCCCCATGTTCATCTTGATGGTGAACTCACCGCCGTAATACTTTCTGCCGTTGCTGGCGTGTATGGTCAGCGGATGGGTTACTATAATGAAGTAATTATCTTTCAGGCAGATGTCTTTGATTTTTGGATGAGCAGCCAGGATGTCCAATTCTTTCGATATGGCTGTGAAAGAATCTCTGATGGATTCATCATCTAGATTTATTTCTCTCCGCAGTCGCAGCACCTTATCATAATAGATTTTAATCTCATTGGAGTATTGGCGTATCCGTTGTTCAGCCTCTTCTATGCTGCGCTTGTTATTTTCCATCTTGGCAACACGTTGTGAGGTCAACATGTTGACGAAGTTGTCACGTATAGAATCTTTGTTGTCTGCGTTGAGCCAGCTGAATCGCAAAAACGCAGAATCTTGGATATGGTTTAGAAAATTACTGAAGATACACTTGCAGATTACAACCGATTTGTCGTAAAGTGCGGTTGAACCGAATATGTCGAAGAGGATGTATAAAGTATTATTATCTTTGTCATATTCAGCCAATGTTCTGCCTGAGTTTTCGATGAAGAAGTTGTGGTAATCGTGCAAAGGATAGAAAATATTACAATTGTTATTGTAACCAAACAATTGTTGTGAGGTGTCAAAAACCAAGATATCTTCGGGGTCTTCGTTCATCGAAGCATTGAACAGGATGAACAAATCTTTGTTGGGATTGTGGTTTATAATCCTATCGTTACAAACCTCCATGTTGTAGATATATATGTTGTCATAACCCAGATCGCTCATATTTGAGTTAAGCCAATCGTTCAGATTCCGTCTTACATAGTTATCTTTGTCGCCAGATTGGATAAATGGTTTTTGGTAATGGCTAAAAATTATGTTCAAAACATATCCCCTTCTTTCATATTTATTTTGATTTGGTAGGGTACGGAGATAACGCACCGTCGCACGTTAATCTCCAAGATTCAAGCACGATTGTCGGCCTCACTCTCGATGCTTTAATGTACCCTGTGAGATGGGCAGACGCAGGGGTGAAAGGAGGATACCCCCACGCTGCGCAGCACCTCACAGGACACACATAACGTGTGTCTCTGTCTAACAAGGAGTGGATATAGTATGATGGTAAAAGGTATTAGTTGCCTTTTACCTGAACCACCAAGAGAATCAAGTTGGTGTTGTCGGTAACCGGAGTTGAGAGGTCGGTTACTACGGTGCCATCCACCTTCACGTCATAACCCTTCGGGTCTAAATCAGCCATGGCAATGACATCAGCGATGGGGGTTCCTACCGCAACAACCAGTTCAGAGATACGTCCAGGCATAACGCCTATTTTGATTAGTTTTTCCATTT
>ERZ795053.2832-NODE-2832-length-20417-cov-5.477212_pt1 | contig 20417 bp, 18 predicted proteins | sample MGYA00375137_ERZ795053 | MGnify/ENA primary metagenome ERZ795053 (study PRJEB30182, sample SAMN05720284) | activated sludge metagenome | isolation source: Anaerobic digester | place: Hong Kong | collected 2014-12-17 ...
CGGCCCAGGCGCTGCGGCAAAAGCATATCAAGCGGCGGCTTGCGTATTCCACGGTCTCGCAGATCAGCTATATCCTGTTCGGGCTGTTCCTGCTTAACAGCACGGCGGCGCAGGGAGCGCTATTGCATACGGTGTTCCACAGCCTGATGAAAACCAGCCTGTTCCTGTGCGCGGGCGCGCTGATCGTATATGGCGGCACGGCCAATGTGGACGAGATGCGCGGCGTGGGCAAGCAAATGCCCGCGACGATGATCAGCTTCGCCATCGCGGGCGTCGGGCTGGTGGGCATTCCGCCGCTGAGCGGGTTTCTCAGCAAATGGGTGCTGTCGCAGGGCGCGGTGCAAAGCGCGATTCCCGTGTTTTCGTGGCTTGGACCTGCGGTGCTTTTGGTCAGCGCGCTGCTCACGGCCGGGTACATCGCCCCGGTGGTGCTTCCGGCGTTTTTCCCCGGCGAGGAGGGAAACGCGCTCAGCGCCAGACGCGCGCCAGACGGCATGCTGATTCCGCTGTCGGTGCTGGCGGGACTTTCGCTTTTGTTCGGGCTGTATTCCGTGCCGCTGCGTAATGCCGTGGCGGCCGTCATCCAAATGCTTTGGTAAGGGGGCAGGCATGTTACTGATCGCAGTTCTCATCCCCATCGCGGGCAGCGCGCTGATCTTTTCCCTGGGCAGGAAGGGCCGCCGCATCCGCCGTTGGATCGCCATCACATCCACGGTGGCGACCTCGGTTTTCGTCTGCCTTGCGCTGCTGACGGAGCCGGGGCGAAGCTATGTGTTGCTTGAGTTTACACCGCGCATGACCATCGCCTTTCAGTTGGATGGGATGGGCACGGTGTTTGCCGGTCTGATCGCCTTTTTGTGGCCGCTGGCGATGGTGTACGCCTTTGAGTATATGGAGCACGAGCCCAGCGAGAACGCGTTTTTCGGGCAATATCTGCTCAGCTACGCGATGACGTTGGTTATCGCCTCGTCGCAGAACCTGTTTACGCTGTATTTCTTCTTTGAATCGCTGACGCTTGCCACGGTGTTTTTGGTGGCGCACGGCTTCAGCCGCCGCAGCGTATACGCGGCGCGCAAGTACCTGTATTACTCGCTGGGTGCGGCGTCGCTGGGCTTTTTATCCATGATCAGCGTGCTGGTGTACAGCGATACGACCGCGTTTGTCTACGGCGGCATTCCCGCACTGCAGCAGGCCCCGCATACCATGATGCTGCTCTTGTTCGTACTCGGCTTTTTCGGCTTCGGGGTCAAGGCCGCGGTGTTCCCGCTGCATGGCTGGTTGCCGACGGCGTCCGTCGCGCCTACGCCGGTGACCTCGCTTTTACATGCGGTGGCGGTGGTCAACGCGGGCGTGTTTTCGGTAGCGCGGCTCGCCTATTACGTGTACGGACCGACGCTGATTTCCGGCACCTGGGCGCAAACGCTGTGCCTCAGCATGGCGGCGTTCACCATTCTGTTTGCCAGTGCCAGGGCCGTGCACGAGCAGCATTTAAAGCGCAGACTCGCCTTTTCCACGATCTCAAACCTCAGCTATATGCTGTTCGGGCTGATGCTGCTGACGCCGCTGGGTCTCAAGGCAGGGCTTTTGCATATGATCTTCCATAGCCTGGTGAAGATTACGCTGTTCAGCTGTGCGGGCGCGATCATGGTGCAGACGGGGCGGCAGTATGTACAGGAGCTGCGCGGGCTGGGGCGGCAGATGCCCATCGTGGTGACGGTGTTTGCCTTCTGCGCGGTGGAGCTTGTGGGCATCCCGCCGTTCATCATCTTCCAGAGCAAGTGGGCGCTGGTCACGGCGGGGTTCCAGAGCGGGCACATCGTGGGCGTTCTGGGCGTTGTGGTGTTGCTGATCTCCGCCGGGTTCACGGCGGCGTACCTGCTCAAACCGGCGGTCACGGCCTTCGCGCTGCCCCTGGAACGCAGGGCCGGGGAGAAGCGCGATCCCGGCTGGCAGATGCGCACGCTCTTTTTTGTCATGGTGGCGGCGATGCTGTCGCTGGTCCTTCTGGGGAAGCCGATTGCCGATTATCTGACGCACATGGTCGGACTGTAGAACAAAGGAGGATGAGGGGTTGCAAGGCAATATTCTTCTGCTGATCGCGGTTATGCTGCCAGTACTGGCCGCGCCGGTCGCCTATGCCGCCGGGCGCAGGCAGCACCGCCGCGCCCTGCTATGGATGGCGGGTGTCTCCGCCGCGTCCTTCCTGCTCCTGTCCGTCGTGCTGTACATGGCCGTGCGTGGCCAAACGCTGACCTTTGCCTGGGAGCAGTTCGGCGTGATGGGCCTGCACCTGGCGGCGGACGGCTTCCGGGCCTTGTTTGCCTGGCTGTCGGCGCTGCTGTTTACGGGCGCGTCCATCTATTCGGTTTCGTATTTCAAAACCAAAACAAATGTGCCGCGCTTTGTGTTTTTCACGCTGCTTACGCTATCGGCCGTCATCGGGTTGTTCGTATCCGACCGGATGCTGACGACCGTGATGTTTTTTGAGGTGATGTCGCTGGCCAGCTACCCGTGGGTCGCGCATGAAGAAACGCCGGAGGCCCTGCGAGCCGCGCAGAGCTACCTGTGGATTGCGATCATCGGCGGGCTGTGCATGCTGATGGGCATGCTGCTCCTGCCCGCAGAGCTTTGGTCGCTCAGCTATTCGCAGGGCTTGCCCCGGGGTGTGGACGCGTCCCGGCTGATGCTGCCTGCCGTGCTGATGCTGATCGGCTTTGGGGCCAAAGCAGGCGCGTTTCCGCTGCACGTATGGCTGCCAAGGGCCTACCCGGCCGCGCCTGCGCCCGCGGCGGCGCTTTTATCGGCGGTGCTTTCCAAGGCCGGGGTGTTCGGCGTTCTGCTCCTGTCCGTGTATATCATGGGCGATATGCCTGCCTGGCACACGCTGATCTTCTGGATCGGCATCGTGACCATGCTGGTGGGCGGGGTGTGGGCGCTCCTATCCATGAACATCATGCGGGTGCTGGCCTGGTCGAGCATGAGCCAGATCGGGTTCATTCTGGTCGGCGCCGGGCTTTACGGGCTTTTGTCGGCACACGGGAGCATCGCCGCGCAGGGGCTTTTTGCGCACATGGTTAACCATTCGCTGTTCAAGGCGATTCTGTTCCTGTGCGCGGGCATCGCCGTGATGAACGTCGGCAAGCGACACTTGAACGACCTGCGCGGTTTCGGGCGCGGGAAACCATGGCTCCATTTCGCGTTTTTGATGGGGATGCTCGGCGTCGCGGGGGTGCCGCTGTGGTCCGGATTCGCCAGCAAATCCATGCTGCACGAAAGCCTGACGGCGTATCTCCATCTGCTGCCAAGCGGCGCGTGGCCGTATGCCGCCGCCGAGTGGCTGTTCATCCTCTCGGGCGGGATGACCGTCGCCTATATGCTGAAGCTGTATATCTGCCTGTTCTGGGAGCACCCGGAAGGGAAGCCCGATAAGCGTCCATATGCCCCGCGCACGTCGCTGGCGGTGATTTTGACGCTCTCCGTATTCCCGCTGCTGATGGGCCTATTCCCGGCGCTCTTCATGGATGGTCTATCAGGCATCGGCGCCAGGTTCCTCCTTGCGCATGCGGAACCGTTTGCCGTGTTCAGCGCGGAGAACCTGCTGGGCGCAGCCTGGTCCATCGCTGCGGGGCTGATTCTCTATTTCGTTGTGATACGCGGCCTGCTGAGCGAAAAAATCGAGGGCGGGCGCGGCTATATGAACCCGGTCCCCGCTCGTGTGAATCTGGAGGATATAGTCTATCGCCCGGCGCTCAAAGCGCTGGAGGCTGCGGTTGCATGGTTTTCCTGGGCGGTGGCAATGCTGCCGGAAGCGCTGCTCGCACTTTTGCGCCGCGCGCTTTTGCACGTGCGTGCCTGGCGCGTGCCCATGCCCGGCGGGAACCGCTTCACCAGCGCATTGGGCGAGCTGCTCAACGGTGTTGCGTGGCTATTGAACCGTACGGTGCGCAAAAAACACCCGATTGATCTGGACTTTGCCTGCGCATTGGCGGCTACCAACGAGGAGCTGGGCCGCTCCATGAAGCGCCTGAAGCGTTCGCTCAGCTATAACCTGCTCCTGTTTTGCGTGGGGCTGTTCGGGCTACTGGCGTATTTGATTTTTGTTTGATGCCCTGTACTTGATACCAGACGAAGATTTAAAGAGGATATCCGCAAAGGAAACTGTATATCTGGATAAGAGCGTTTAGCCTAAGGTTTCTTGATTCCGCCTGTAGACCATATCCTGCCCCACAAAGCAGTATTGTACGTTCAGGTGCGCATCCAGCACCGTCAGGTCCGCATCCATGCCCGTGGCGATGCGGCCTTTTTGTTTATCCAGTCCCAGCAGCCTTGCCGGGTTTTGGGTCAGCGGCAGGATGGCCTGATCCAGCTGCAGGCCGGTGAAGTTCATCAGGTTGACCAGCGCCTTGCGCATCGTGAGCGTGCTGCCGGCGCGTGTATGGCCATCCGAAAGCTTGGCGTCGCCGTCCCGCACGACGACCTTTTTGAACCCCAGCATATACGTGCCGTCGCCAAGCCCGGCGGCCATCATGGAATCGGACACCGCGATGAGCCTGTCAATGCCCTTGGCCTTGAGCATCAGCCGCACGTTGGCGGGGTGCAGGTGCAGCCCGTCGCAGATAAATTCCACATACGCGTCGCTTTCCAGCGCGGCGCCGACGATGCCCGGCTCGTGCCGGTCCAGCGGCGCCATCGCGTTCATGGTATGCACAAAGCTGTCCGCGCCCAGGTGCAGGCAGCTGATCGCCTGCTCGTAGCTTGCGCCGGAGTGGCCAAGCCCGACGCGGATACCCTGGGACACGATATAGTGCATCAGCGATTCCACGCCCTCGGCCTCGGGGGCGACGGTCATGCGCAGGGGCATGCCCCCGGCCGCCTCAAGATAGCGCGCAACCATGGCCGCGTCGCCCGGCTCCAGATATTTGCGCATCATGGACCCCCGGTATTTATCGGCAATGAACGGCCCTTCCAGATGGCAGCCAAGGATTTCCGCGCCGCGCACCCGCGCGCGCGCCTGCGACACCCGCCGGATGGCTGCCAGCGTGTTCGCCTCTGTATCACAAACCAGCGTGGGCAGGAAGCCCGTGACGCCCTCGGATGCAAAAAAGGCGGACAGCAGCAGAAAATCATCGTCCGTCGCCGTGTTGGCGTCCACATGGACCGCGCCGTGCGTATGCACGTCAATCATGCCCGGGATGACCGTGCAGCCAGGCGCGTCAATCACCGTATCATACCCTGCTGGCGCGTCGCCGATATAGTCTATCATCCCGTTGCGCATCCCGATATCGCAGCGCCGGATGCCTTCCGGCAGCACAATAACGGCCCCATGGATCGCTGTGGGAAGCCTTTCGTGATCAGGCATATATACTCCTTATGGGTCAAAATACGGATGAGACCGCCTATGTCGGCTGTTCCCGGATGAAAACAACGGTCTGCTCTTTTCGGGAAATTTTCCCGGCGCGGTATCCGTATTCCTGCAATTCTTTTTTGAAATTGAGAAAGGAATGGTCAATCGGAAAGCCTACAATCGCTTCGATTTGGGCAAAGCTGAGTGCGAGGCTGTCCCGTCCGTCTGCCTGGATATGCGCCCACAGGGGCGCGTACTTGCTCATGGGATTCCCTCTAGGGTTGGAATGAGCCGATCTCCACCAGATTGCCCTCCGGATCGGCAATATAGCAGGTGCGCTGTCCCCAGGGCTCGGTGGTCGGCTGCAGTACGGGCACCGCGCCCTTGCTGACGACCTCAGCATACGCGGCGTCTACCGCGGCATAGTTTTCCGCACGCAGGGCAATCTCGTAATGGCCGTTGATGCCGTCCGCGTAGGCAAACGCCTTGCCCGTCATCCGTTCAAAGTCGCTGTGGCGGTATAAAAGAAACAGCGTTCCGTCCTTTTCCAGGTAGACGTTGGTCGTGTTTTCGTCTTCCTTAATGGCAAACCCAAGCACATCGCGGTAAAAGCGCACCATCACCGCCATGTCTTTGACAAAAATCCCAAATCCGTCCAGTTTCATTGATATACCCTCCGATATCGGCTTTCGCCCCGTCTGTGGGTGATTTTAAGGTGCTTCCTGCCGCAGGAAGCGTTCCTCGAACAGATCCGCAGGCACGGGATTGCTCAGATAATAGCCCTGCACCTGATCGCATCCAAGCTTTAGAAGTCTGTCAAACTGCGCCTTGGTTTCCACGCCTTCGGCAATGGTTTGCAAATCCAGCGATTTGGCCAGCATGATGATGGATGTGACGATCTTGCGGCTGGATTCGTCGGTGGTGATCTTGTCAACTAGGTGTTCCCGGGGCAGTCTTTATTGGTGATCCTCTTTGTGCTGCGTCAGGGTAAGGCGATCTCCGTCTGATCCGGTTTCAACTCCGCGCGGGTCTCTGCGCCGCCGTGCAGGATCACCGCGATACCCGGATGCTTACCCTCCACGGTCAGCGTTACCTGTCCGTTTTGTTTGTTCATATGGATCGTCAGGGTCGGATTGCCCTTGCTGTCGGCCAGGCGGAGCTCTGCGGGTACGCCCTCCACGGGATGGTAGAGGTGCAGCTCCAGCCCCTGCAGGTAGTCGTAATCCACCTGCGTCTGGCTTGCGCCTAAGGGCAGGATGGTGTTTTCGCGCACAAACAGCGGCAGGCCGGACAGCGCATACTCCTCATGCTGCCACGCGCCGCCTGTCTTAACCTCGCCGGTCAGCAGATGCGTCCACGTGCCTTGTGGCAGGTAGTAGTCGACGTGGCCGTCCCTGCGGAACACCGGGGCGACCAGCAGGCTTCCGCCCAGCATATACTGGCGGTCCAGCGCTTCGCAGGCGGGATCGCCGAAAAACTCCATCGCCATGGCGCGCATCACGGGTATGCCGGTCTGGTGCGCCTCCACGGAGGCTGCGAACAGATAGGGCATCAGGCGGCACTTGAGTTTGGAAAAATCGCGCACTGCCTGGACCGCCTGCTCGCCAAACAGCCAGGGCACCCGGTAGCTGGTGGAGCCGTGCAGCCGCGAATGGCTGGACAGCAGCCCAAACTGCGCCCAGCGCACATATACGTCCTCGGTGGCCGTGTCCTCAAAGCCGGAAATATCGTGGCTCCAGAACGCAAACCCGCTCATGCAAAGCGAAAGCCCCGCGCGTAGGGATTCCGCCATGCTGGCATAGGTAGAGGAGCAATCGCCGCCCCAGTGCACTGGGTATTGCTGGCCGCCCGCGGTGGCGCTGCGGGCAAACAGGCAGGCCTCTCCCTCGCCGCGCTCGCGTTCCAGAAGCTCAAACACGGTCTTGTTGTACAGCTGCGTGTAATCGTTGTGCATCCCCACGGGATCGCTGCCGTCAAAATAGGCGCAGTCTACGGGGATGCGCTCGCCGAAATCGGTCTTGAAGCTATCCACGCCCATATCGAGCAGCGCCTTGAGCTTGTCCTGGTACCACTTGCAGGCGTCGGGATTGGTGAAGTCCACAATCGCCATGCCCGCCTGCCACATGTCCCATTGCCACACGTCGCCGTTGGGCCGCTTGAGGAAATACCCCCTGTCGCGCCCTTCCTGGAACAGCGGGGATTTCTGCCCGATGTAGGGGTTGATCCATACGCAGGTTTTCAGGCCCTTGCCGTGCAGCCGCCGGATCAGGCCCTCGGGGTCGGGGAAGCCCTGCTTGTCCCAGGCAAAGTTGCACCACTCGTAGGCCTTCATCCAGAAGCAGTCAAAGTGGAACACGTGCAGGGGGATATCCCGCTGGGCCATGCCGTCAACGAACTCGTTGATGGTTTCTTCGTTGTACTCTGTGGTGAACGAGGTCGTCAGCCACAGCCCGAAGCTCCACGCAGGGGGCAGCGCCGGGCGGCCGGTGAGCGCGGTGTAGCGGGAGAGCACGGTTTTCATATCGCCGCCGCCGACGATGACAAGGTCCAGGCTGTGTCCCGGCAGGGAGACCTGCGCGCTTTCCACGGCCTCGGAGCACAGCTCGAAGCTGACCCTGCCGGTGGAATTGACAAACACGCCGTAGCCCTTGCTGGTCACGTAGAACGGGATATTCTTGTACGCGAGCTCGGAGGAGGTTCCGCCGTCCTCGTTCCAGATATCCACGGTCTGGCCGTTTTTCACAAACGGGGTAAAGCGCTCGCCCAGGCCGTAGAGGGTTTCGCCGACATCCACATCCAGCTTGGCGCGCATATACCATCCGTCCGGGGTTTTGGCGCAGCCCAGGTGCCGTGCGCCAAAGCCCGTAAGCTCCCGGCCGTTTTCGAAAAAGCGCAGGCTGAACCGCTGCCTGGTAACCACCGCTTTGAGCGTTCCCGACGTGATGGTGATGGTATCGCCGTGATCTTCCACGGCGGCCTTGCTGCCGTCGGTATACAGGGTAAAGCGCGGTTCCTTTCTGCTGATGCCCTCGTAATTGCTCACCTTCACCGACAATATGCCCTCGCGCGGCGCGGTGAAGCGCAGGGTGAGCATGGGACCCGTCAGCGTCATGCCGCGGTGGGTGATCGCCGTATACGAGCAATACACGGCATAGGCGTCGCCATCCCAGCGCGCGTCCTGTACCTGCGCGCAGTTGAAGAGTTCCACCCCGGGTTTGGTCAGCCAGAAGCCGTCTGTGAATTTCATGCGTTTCCCCTCACTTTTTACTGCTGCATCGCCTGCTTGGCGTAGAGGCTGGGCGTTACGCCCTTATGCGTGCCGAATACACGGATGAAATAGGAAATATTGTTAAACCCGCAGGCCAGCGCGATCTCGGACACGGTTCTCTCCGAGGTGGACAGCAGCTCGCAGGCGCATTCGATGCGGTAATAGTTCAGGTACTGGATGGGCGTTTTGCCCATCATTTCGCGGAAATAGCGGCAGAAATAGCGCTTGTTCATATGTGCGCTGGCCGCCATATCCTCCAGCGTGATCTCCTCGTGATAATGGTTGCGTATCAGGCGCAGCACGTCCTTCACGCGGGCCAGGCGGCGCAGCTCCGCCTCCTGGGGCTTGAGGGCACGGCGCACGACATGGTTGTCCAGCAGCGCGCCAACGAAGGTGAAAATCGCGCCGATCACAAAACAGGGAGCGTTTTCCGCATTTGATGCAATGGCGGAAAACAGCGCGTCGCCCGCCTGTGCCAGCTGTATTTCCGGAGTTTCGATATGCTCGCAGAACTGCGACCCGCCAAGCAGAACGGGCTGAAGAAGCCGGGCGCAAAGCGGGTTAAGCTCCGCGATGGCGTGCAGGTTGAACACAACGCATTCGTAATGGCAGCGCTGGGGGATGCCGCTGTGCAGCGCGCCGTCCTGTACGATGAAATACTCCCCCTCGCGCCCCGTGTACTGATGGCCGTTCAGGGTAAATTGGAGCGTGCCTTTATTGATCCGGATGATTTCGTACTCCGGATGCCAATGATCCACCATGATGTAGCGCGGATGCCCCGGCGTGACGCGATAATACCCAAACGGAAAATCAAACGTCCCGTGTACGCGGTACTCTCGCTGCTCTAAATACTTCATACGTCTCCACCAAGTGAATATACTGCTAGGTTTCCTTACTATATCACAAGAAAATTCCATCTGTAAAGAACTATACTGTTATAAACGAGAAAAGCATAAAGTGGGGATGACTATGAGTGACACGAGATTTGTCGGCACCTATCCTGTGATTGGCATCCGGCCCGCGATTGATGCACGGCGCGGCAGCCTCGACGTGCGGGGCAGCCTGGAAACCCAGACTATGAACATGGCGAAGTCTGCCGCCCGCCTGATCGGCGAAACCCTGCGCTACCCCGACGGCACGCCCGTACAGGTTGTGATCGCCGATACCACCATCGGCCGGGTGCCGGAGGCCGCCGCCTGCCAGGAGAAGTTCAAAAAGCTCGGCGTGGATATCACCATCACGGTCACCCCCTGCTGGTGCTACGGCGCGGAGACCATGGATTCCGATCCCATGACTCTCAAGGCCGTGTGGGGCTTCAACGGCACGGAGCGCCCCGGCGCGGTCTATTTGGCAAGCGTGTTAGCCACCCACGCGCAAAAGGGGCTTCCGGCGTTTGGCATCTACGGGCGTGACGTGCAGGATGCCGACGATACCGAAATTCCCGGTGACGTGCGGGAAATGCTTTTGCGCTTTGCGCGCGCGGCAATCGCCGCGGCGGCCATGCGCGGAAAGAGCTACCTGCAAATCGGCTCGGTCTGCATGGGTATCGGCGGCTCGATCATCGACCCCAATTTCATCGAAGAATACCTTGGCATGCGGGTAGAGAGCGTGGACATGGTCGAAATCATCCGCCGCATGACCGAGAATATCTACGACCGGGCAGAGTTTAGCCGCGCGCTGGCCTGGACGAAGGAGCACTGCAAAGAGGGTCTGGACAAGAACCCCCAGGCGGTGCAAAAGTCCAGACAGCAAAAGGACGAGGACTGGGAGTTCGTCGTCAAGATGATGTGTATCATCAAGGATTTGATGGCAGGCAATGCAAACCTGCCCAAGGGCTGCGAGGAGGAAATGCTCGGCCACAACGCCATCTGCGCGGGCTTCCAGGGCCAACGCCAGTGGACGGATTTTTACCCCAACTGCGATTTTCCCGAAGCGCTTTTAAACACATCGTTTGACTGGAACGGCGTGCGGGAGCCCTATATCCTCGCCACGGAAAACGACGTGCTCAACGGCCTGGGGATGCTGTTTGGCAAGCTGCTCACCCATACGCCGCAGATCTTTTCAGACGTCCGCACCTACTGGAGCCCAGAGGCCGTGAAGAAAGCCACCGGGTTTGAGTTGAATGGCAAGGCGCTCCAGTCCGGCGGGATGATCCACCTGATCAATTCCGGGGCGTCCTGCCTGGATGCCAGCGGCGTATCGACGGACGCGGCGGGCCGCAACTGCATCAAGCCCTGGTATGAGGTGACCGAACAGGATATCGCCGCCATGCTGTCCGCAACCCAGTGGTGCGCCGCCGACCAGGGGTATTTCCGCGGCGGCGGCTACTCCAGCCGCTTTGAAACCAAGGCGGAGATGCCCGTTACCATGATGCGCCTGAACCTCGTCAAGGGCATCGGCCCCGTGGTGCAGATCGCCGAGGGCTACACGGTACAGCTGCCCGAGGACGTATCCGACGCGCTGTGGAAGCGCACGGACTACACCTGGCCGTGCACCTGGTTTGCGCCCAGGGTGACGGGGGAGGGGCAATTCGTTTCGGCGTATACGGTGATGCGCGCCTGGGGCGCCAACCACGGCGCGATCAGCTACGGGCATATCGGCGCCGATCTGATCACCCTGTGCAGCATGCTGCGCATCCCCGTGAGCATGCACAACGTGCCGGAGGAGGATATTTTCCGCCCCGCCGCCTGGAACGCGTTCGGTATGGACAAGGAGGGCGCGGATTACCGCGCCTGCGCCGCCTACGGCCCGCTGTTCAGGTAAAAAAGGGGCAAGCGATTCGACCCGGTTTGGAAAGCGGCTGGCGACGGCCGTTTTCTTTACGTTTCGCGAAATATACCGCAAAAAAACGCGCTGCGATACCTTCCGCGATGTTCTTTGTGTGCCGTGAACCAGCTGTAATGCACACCCGTATCACCAACACGTGGGAAACCTACAGCGCCGATTTTCGCATCCCGGATGGCAAGCAGGCGATATACCTTGTGTATCAGGGAACCGGTACCCCGTATCTGAAAAGCTTCACGCTGGAAACGGAATAGTTATAGCGCCGCCCAAAGGGCGGTATTTTCTTGACCACGCGCAGGAGTTGTACAATCCCACAAAATCCTTTATACTATCCATATAGAAAAGATCATTCATCGGACGGACGCGAAACAGAAACGGGTGACGCTGATGTTTATCAAAATGCTCCTGAAAGAAAAACGAATCGCACAGCTGTACACGCTCATCTTCTTTTTGGTGCTGTCGATCTTGTTTCTCATCATTACCGCCGCTGTGCAGATTGCCGATGATACCTATGTCAGAGGCAGAGTAGAGATCATCGAGCGCGATCTGGTTCATTTGGAGAAAACAACGATCGCAAACAAAATCAACAGGCGCGCTTCCGATATTCTGTTCATTGCCGACACGCTTGTACTCAGCGGGGAGATGCTTGGGGATTATCAGGCGATTGCAAAGCCCTGGATTGCGTTTTCCGACCGATACAAGATCTATGATCAAATCCGCTTCTTGGATAGCAAGGGGCAGGAGAAGGTACGCATCAACTATAGCCCGCAAGGCGCGTATGCTGTTCCCAAAGGCACCTTGCAGAACAAAAACAGCCGCGATTACTTCCAGAACACGAAGTTGCTGAGCCAAGGGAAAATTTTCATTTCGGAAATGGATTTGAATGTTGAAAACGGAGAGGTGGAACTTCCGTTTAAGCCTATGCTGCGGCTAACCACTCCGCTGATTGTGGACAACTGGTTCAGCGGCGCGGTTGTGCTCAACTACAGTGCGGAGGATATGCTGCAGCAAATTCGCAATGTCGCGCAAGCTTCCCTGGGCGAGGTCCATATGCTCAACCGGGAAGGGTATTGGCTGTTTAACAGCGCAGACCGCGATAAGGAATGGGCGTTCATGTTTCCGGACCGTATGGACGAAAGCTTTGCCAGCGCCTATCCACAGGAATGGGCTATGATTTCCGGTGGCGATACGTACGGGCATTTCATCACGGAGAACGGAGTGTTTACCTATACTGCAATTTCACCCGAGGAAGAGATTCTTGGATACAATGTCGATGCGCTTGTTCTGGACGATGCCGGGTTTTTTTACATCGTTTCCTATATTCCCGCAGATTCCTCGGTAGGCCAGCGGTTTTCACAAACCCTGCTACAAACCGTTGACCGCGTGGTGGCGAAGTATTTGTCCATCTATTTCCTGTTGTCAGGGGTTGCCTTTACGCTCGCTGCGCTGATTGCCGTCGGCAGGGCGCAAAAGAAGGAGATCAAGTATTTTTCGGAATTCGACGCCATGACCGGCGTTTTCAACCGCCGCGCGGGGTACGGCAAGCTCAACGAGCTGAAAAAGCAAACCACCAGCAGGGGCTATACCATCGCTATATGCTTTATCGACATCAACGGCCTCAAAGAGGTGAACGACGGCCTTGGGCACGATGTGGGCGACGAGTTGATAAAAAGCGTTGCGGGGGTCATCCGCGACAGCGTTCGCGGTAACGATTTTGTATCGCGCTTCGGCGGCGACGAATTCCTGATCGTGTTCGACCGCCTGGATGAAGCCGGTGCGGAAAGGGTCTGGCAGCGCATCATGGCAAGATTTGAGGCGATCAATACCGAGGAATCCAGGCCGTACGCAATCAGCATCAGCCACGGCATTGGTGTGTTTGTATCCAATGAGGATGGTACGGTTGATGAGATCATCAGCCGTGCGGATACGAAAATGTATGAAGAAAAACGCGAATTGAAAAAGGGCCTCCGTGTGATTCGAGACCCGAAAATATGAGCAAAGGGTTAAAACACAAACTGCAATAGCAGCATATACAGCACCGTTCCGCCCGCAATGGACAACAGCATCTGCCGTTTCCACAGGTGCAGGCCTACGACGACGAGCGTGGCAATCAGCTCCGGCAGGCCGTGCGAGCCGCCCAAAAGGTTCACGTCCTTATACGAATAGATCACCAGCAGCCCCATCGCGGCGGCGGGCAGCACCACGCCCAGGTATTGAATGTACTTGGGCGTCGGCTTTTTTCTGGACACCAGCAAAAACGGCAGAAAACGCGTGGCGACGGTCCCCAGCACGATCATGCCCACGGTAATGAGCTCCTGCGCCAGCGTCATAAGCTTTCACCTTCCTTTGCAAGCGGCTTGCGCAATAGCGTCAGCCCTGCCAGAATGACAAGCATTGCCGGTATGATAAAATTCTGGTTTCCGAAGATCAGCAGACAGGCAAGCGTTGCCCCAAGGCCCAGCAGAGCGCTGTGATGCGTTTTTTCCTTGCGCCATTGCTCAAGAAACAACACCACGAACAGCGCCGTGAGCACAAACGAAAGGCCTTCGGTGTTGATGCGCACCACGGAGCCCAGCGCCGCCCCGACCATGGTGCCAACCTGCCAGTAGCAGTAATCCAGCACCGTGACCCACAGCATAAACCAGCCCTTGTCCACGCCCGGCGGAATCTCGGCCGCGCAGTTGACAGAGAAGGTCTCGTCGGCCATGCCGTAGATCAGGAAAAACTTCTTGCGTCCGACGGCGCGGTATTTATCCAGCATGGCGACGCCGTAAAACAGGTGCCGCGCGTTGATCATAAGCGTCAGCATCAGCACCCGCAGGGGGTCGAACGCCTCCTTGAGCAGGCCGACGGTGACAAACTCCATCGAGCCCGCGTATACGGTCAGGCTGATCATGATGGGGTAGAGCGCGTGGAAGCCCTCCGCCGTCATGTAATAGCCGTAGGCGATGCCCAGAAACACAAAGCCCGTGAGAATCGGGATGGTGTAGGGGAACGCCGCTTGCAGGGCCTGCGCCCGGTGATGCTTGGGTGACATAACGGGTCTCCATTCCTTGTATAATCCCGATTATTGTACCATTGCGCCAGGGTGGCCGTAAAGAACGCGGACATAAAAAATACGCCGCGGGCTTCCTGCCTGCGGCATGAATGTTGTGTTCATCAGGGCTGTACCTTAAGCCGCAGCCCCCAGGCCGCGCCCGCATGCAAAAACGCAAGCGGCAGGAAAACAACGCCGGATATAAGCATCATGAGCTCGTACCCCAGCGTGCTGCGGGGGTCTTTTTGGAAGCGCTTCACGCCCAGGCGGCTAAGCAGCGACCCGGACGGCATCCCGATCAGGTTCCCCAGCATGATGCCGCGAATCGCGCCCAGCATCGAAAGCGCAGCGGCCTTGCCGTACTGATCACAAAGCCTGTTCCAGGCGACAACATCCGGTTTGCCGCGTGTATCGGCGTAGTGCTGGGCAAAGAGCACCGCCGTCAGCTCGTCGCCGGGCACATTCTCAAATTCGCCGGAGAGCAGATTGCGCACCTCGTCCTCCGCCATGCCGGTCTCCAGCGCGATCTTGGTATGGTACCAGGAGCACATGGCGCAGCCGTTGACCTCCGTGACCGCCATCATCAGCCGTTCCCGCAGCTCTACGGACAAAAGACCCTGTTTTTCGCCCCGTGCCATATAGGGCACCGTGCGGATGGCCTGGTAGTAAATGCGGTAGCTTTCCGCCAATGAATACAGCGGTCGTCCCTGTTTGCTGCGTGCCATGTCCATTGCTCCTTTGCGTGTCCGATGCAAAAAGCGTACACGGACTGCCAAAAATTGAAACGCCCGTGCGGCTTGAACCGCGTCCCGTTTCGCGTTATACTGTTTGGCAGACAAGAAAGCGGGGCGCAGCACACTTGGATTTTATACTGCACTATGTCAAGCCGCACGTCAAGCGTGTCGTTGGCGGGACAAGCCTAAAGTTTATCGGAACGATTCTGGATCTGTTGATTCCCTGGATTCTGGCGTATATCATCGATACGGTTTCCCTGCAAAATGACAAAAATCAGGTGCTGCTGTGGGGCGGCATGATGGTGCTCTGCTCCATTTTGGCATGGGCGATCAACATTGTCTCCAACCGCATCTCTATCGGCGTGGCCCGCGATGCCACCCGCACCCTGCGGCATGATTTGCTTTCGAAAATCACCCGCCTGTCGGGCAGTGAAATCGACCGCATCACCATTCCGTCGCTCATCTCGCGGTTGACCTCCGACAGCTATAATGTGTACCAGGTCATCGGCATGTCCCAACGCATCGGCATCCGCGCGCCGATCCTGCTGCTGGGCGGCATTTTGATGATGATGCTCCTGGACCCGATGCTCGCGCTGATTTTGGTGGCAATGCTGCCGTTTATGGCGCTGCTTGTGATTTATATTTCCAAAAAGGGCATACCGCTGTATAACACATTGCAGCAAACAGTGGATAAGCTGGTGCGCATCGTGCGTGAAAACGCGACCGGCATCCGCATCATCCGTGCGCTGTCCAAGGCGCAGGATGAGAAGAAGCGCTTTCAGACCGTGAACGACGAGGTTGCGCAAAGCGAAATGAAGGCGTCCATGGTCATGGCCGTCAACGGGCCGGTGATGCAGTTTTTGCTGAACATGGGCCTGGTGGTCGTGGTGGTCGTGGGTGCGTCGCGCGTCAACCTGGGCGTTTCCAACGTCGGCGCGATTATCGCGTTTCTGAACTATTTCACCATCATTCTGTCGGCCATGCTCATCATCACGCGCATCCTCACGATGAGCTCCAAGGCCGTCGCCTCGGCCAAGCGCATTGCGGCCGTGATCGACGCGCCGGAGGAAGAGGCGGGCGACGAAACCTACGCGCCTGACGAGAGCAAGCCGCATATTGCCTTCGACCATGTCAATTTCTCGTACAACGGCAAGGAAAAAGCCCTGAGCGATATTACGTTCGCCTTGCAGCGGGGCGAGTCGCTGGGGGTGCTTGGGCCGACGGGCGCGGGGAAATCCACCCTGATCCGCCTGCTGATGCGCTTCAACCAGGCGGACAGCGGTACGGTGAAGATCTTCGGCCAGGACGTTAACGAGATTCCCCTGGCCACCCTGCGCGGGAGCATCGGCGTGGTATTTCAAAACGATACGCTGTTTCGCGGCACCATTGAAAGTAACGTGCGCCTGGGCCGCGCCGTATCCATGGCGGAAGTGGACGCGGCCATCCGCAGCGCGCAGGCGGAAGCGTTCGTCGGCGAGGTCGGCGGCCCCAAGGCCGAGGTGCAGACCCGCGGGCAGAACTATTCCGGTGGGCAGCGGCAGCGCATTTTGCTGGCGCGGGCGCTGGCCGGGCAGCCGGAGATTCTGCTTTTGGATGATTCGGCTAGCGCGCTGGATTTCAAAACCGAAGCGGCGCTGCGCCATGAGCTGTTGCGGCTCCATGGCTCCACGTCGATCATCATCGCGCTGCGCATCAGCGCCGTGATGCACTGCGATAAGATTTTGGTGCTTGAGGAAGGCGAAATGCGCGGCCTGGGCACCCATGAAGAGCTGATGAAAACCTGCACCCTGTACCGCGAAATCGCGCAGCTCCAGTTGGGCGGTGACGGCAATGCATAACATGCACCGTGGCAAGCAGCCAAGCGGCGCCGTGGCGGCGGAGCTGCGCAAACCCCGCCGCGCCATATTGCTGCGTATCGGCAAGTATTTACTCAAGTTCAAGTGGCTGCTGCTGGTCGCCTTCGGGCTGACCCTGGTATCCAACACGTTTGCGCTCATCGGGCCGACGCTCGCGGGTAAGGCGATCGACAGCATCGGCACCCAACAGGGCGGGGTGGATATGCCGGGCGTGCTGCACTATGCGCTGCTCATGGCGATCTTCTACCTGGCGTCGTCGATCTTTGCGTATCTGTTATCCGTGCTGATGGTATACATCAGCCGCAACGTAACCCGCACCATGCGCAAGGACCTGTTCAGCCGCATTGCGGAGATGCCCGTCGGCTTTTTTGACACCCACCCCGTGGGCGACGTGCTCAGCCGCATTTTCTACGATGTGGATACCATCAACACCTCCCTGTCGTCCGATGTGGTGCAGGTGCTCACCAGCGTCATCACCATTGTGGGCTCGCTGGTGCTGATGATCTCCATCTCGCCTGTTCTGGTGCTGGTGTTTTTGGTTACGGTGCCCATGTCGGTATTCATTACGCGGTTTATCACCCGGCGCACGCAGCCCTGTTCCGCAAGCGCTCGCGCAAGATGGGCGAGCTGAACGACTACTCCGAGGAGATCATCTCGGGGCTGAAAACCCTCAAGGCCTACCATCAGGAGCAGAACACCGTGGCCGATTTTGATGTGCTCAACGATGAGGTGGTCGACGCGTACTACAAAAGCGAGTACTTTGCCAGCACCACCGGCCCCAGCGTCAACTTCATCAACAACCTGTCCATGTCTTTGATCAGCGTATTCGGAATGCTTTTATACCTGGCGGGGGGCATCACCATCGGCAATATCTCCGCGTTTGTGTTCTACAGCCGGAAGTTCTCCGGACCGATCAACGAAATCGCCAATATCTACAGCGAGCTGCAGTCGGCCCTGGCCGCGGCGGATCGCGTATTTTCCCTGCTGGATGAGCCCGTGGAAATCCCCGACGAGCTGGACGCGCAGCCGCTGACCCAGGTGCAGGGCGACGTGGAGCTCAGCGACGTACACTTTGGCTATGTGGATGGCAAGCCGGTGCTCAAGGACCTGAGCTTTACGGCGCGGCGCGGCAGCCTGATTGCCATCGTCGGCCCGACGGGCGCGGGGAAAACCACGCTGATCAACCTGCTCATGCGCTTTTACGACGTGCAAAACGGCACCATTACCGTAGACGGGCATCCTGTGCGCGGTCTGACGCGCGACAGCCTGCGGCGGGCGTACTCCATGGTGCTGCAGGATACGTGGCTGTTTCACGGCACCGTGTTTGACAACATTGCCTACGCCAAGCCCGGCGCAACTATGGACGAGGTCGTGGCCGTTGCCAAGGCCGCGCATATTCACCATTTCATCATGGGACTGCCGGATGGCTACCAGACCATCCTGTCCGACGACGGCACCAACATTTCCAAGGGTCAGAAGCAGCTGTTAACCATCGCCCGCGCCATGCTGGTGGATGCCAGAATGCTCATTCTGGACGAAGCGACCTCCAACGTGGATACCCATACCGAGGTGAAAATTCAAAAGGCCATGCGCCTGCTGATGAAGGACAAAACCTGCTTTATCGTGGCCCACCGCCTGTCCACCATCAAAAACGCCGACCTGATCCTCGCCGTGAAGGATGGCAACGTCGTGGAAAGCGGCACCCATACGGAGCTGATGCAAAAGCACGGCTTCTACCGGGAGCTGTATGACGCGCAGTTCAGCTGATGCGATGCTGCCCCGCATACGTTGCACGAAAAAAACGCCCCTGCCGATTGGCAGGGGCGTTGATGTTCTTGCGGAAGTTTAGCGCGGGTTGATCCGGTTAAAGCAGTCGCGGCAGTACACGGGCTTGTCGCCGCGCGGCTGGAAGGGCACCTTGGTGGTAACGCCGCAGCTGTCGCAAACGGCGTCATACATGGGCCGGTCGCCGCCACGGTTGCTGTTGCCGTAGCTGCGCTCGCCGCCGCGGCTATTGCTGTGGGAGCCGCTGTTGCGGCGGGCCGCACGGCAGGAAGGGCAGCGGGTCGGCTCGTTGGTGAAGCCTTTTTCGGCGAAGAATTCCTGCTCGGATGCAGAAAAGGTGAAGGGGGTTCCGCAATCGCGGCAGGTGAGGGTTTTGTCATTGAACATAGGGATTCTCCTTCAAATGTTTTTGGTTCCAATCGTTTTGTACTCTTCAGGCGGCACATGGTTTTTTTGGTTTCTCGGGTGAACTGGAACCAGGAAACACATTGAAGCAACTGAATGGTAACGAGGAAAGTATATCATAGATTTTCAGTTTGTATATAGGAAAATCAAAACGCCGATGCAACGGCATCTTTTCGTATACAGCCCTGCCGGAACAAACGCCGCTTGCTGTGCGGCGTACATTCTGTGCGGTTTGCGGTTTGGGCTTGCGGGACGCAGATGCTGTTGGGTTCAATAATCCTTGATTTGCCTGTACGCCGTGCGCAGCGCTTCAAGAACCTCAGGGTCTTTTTCCTTGCTCAGCTGGGCGGATACGAAGGCCTTGGTGTGCATATCGCCCAGATGGCCAAGCGCCTTTGCCACGGCGATGCGCACCTTGGGATCGGGATTGTTGAACTGGGATACCAGGCTGTTGGACGCGTCATCGCCGCCAACGGAGCCCAGACCCGCAATCGCGGCCAGGCATATGTCCCTGTCCTTGTTGCCGCACAGGTCGATGAGCGAGGGTACGTTGCTTTTCGCGATTGCCTTTTCAACGTGACTGATGGATTTGCTGAACATTGGCTACACCTCTTCGTTTTTCATTCGGTCATTGTGTAAAGGCCATACCAGTGATTGAGCAGGCTGAGAAACTCCTGCGTCGCTTTGCGGTTGCCGTCGGTGCTTGGATGATCGTCCCCGTCGGAATCATAGTACAGCGTATCGGCGCCTTCGATGCCAACGTGCTCCTCCTGCCCGTTTACGTAGCGGTGGTGCGCGTCGGGGTGGGTGAGCACGTTGTAGAAATCGAACACGAAAACGTTGTTTGCCGCAAACCCGGCTAGCCAGCCCGTTTCCCGGTCGCTCAGCCAGTCGCACAGCGCTCTGGTAACCTCCGGATGGGAGATGAACAGCATCGGCGGCGGCGTGACGAGGATGAACAGCTTATCGGGGTGCGCGGAGAAATACGGAAGCAGGCCTTCGTAGATTGCCATTTCATCCTGCATGCTGCTGCCCACGTCGCTGTTGGGATAGCAGCTTTTGAACAGTACGATGGTATTCTCGCCGGCAGCCGGGGCGATGGCGTTTGGCGCGGTCATGGCGCGCATTTCCCTGTAAACCAGCGGCATGACCGTATCCGTAAACCACATGGGCCAATCGGCAGTGTCGGTGTGGTCGCCGTATT
>ERZ795053.2833-NODE-2833-length-20416-cov-7.831786_pt1 | contig 20416 bp, 16 predicted proteins | sample MGYA00375137_ERZ795053 | MGnify/ENA primary metagenome ERZ795053 (study PRJEB30182, sample SAMN05720284) | activated sludge metagenome | isolation source: Anaerobic digester | place: Hong Kong | collected 2014-12-17 ...
GTTCAAAAGTTTCCAACTGCGAGTTTTGTTATAAACAAAGTAACAGGACTTGAGGGAGCTGAAGATGCAAATTCCTTAGTGTATGGTAACTTAACCATTAAGGATGTGACTAAAGAAATCTCTTTCAAAGCGATGATTGACATCAATGGTCAGATGATCCACGTTACTACTCCTCAGTTTACAATTAACCGTACTGACTGGGGTATTAAGTATGGCTCGAAAACTTTCTTTGATAATTTGAAAGATAAGTTTATCGAAGACAACATGGGAATCAGCATCAATTTGATGGCTAAACAATAAGTGTATTATTTACAGTCCTCATAAAACCATGGGCCGCGGAAAAAGTTCTGTGGCTCATTTTTTTTAATAATCTATCTACACGAAATTGAAATATTGATCTACAAATAAATTTTTCAATGCTCCAAACGAGCAACTTATCATTCTAAAATTCTAGGAATTAAGATAATACCGATTGTATTATTTAGTTATATATCTTTTCTAAAATCCATTCAATCGATTGCAACATTTAAAATTCACAATAATTGCTAAATTTACATTTGTAAATAACTTCTTATGGTTTTTTTAGAATTTGAAAAACCTTTGGAAAACCTTTATGAGCAATTAGAAAAAATCAAAGAGGTAAGCGAAGGTGGTGTAATTGATATGACAGAGACGATTAAAGAGCTCGAGAAAAAAATCAATGCCCAAAAGAAGGAGATATATTCCAACCTGACCGGTTGGCAAAAAGTGCAATTGTCAAGACATCCCGAAAGACCCTATACGCTTTTCTACATTAATTCTATCTGTAAGAAATTTGTGGAATTACATGGAGACCGCTATTTTGCTGATGACAAAGCCATAGTCGGTGGACTCGCTTCCATCGATGGGCAGCCAATCGTCATTCTTGGTCATCAAAAAGGAGTAAACACCAAGTTGCGTCAATACCGAAATTTTGGAATGGCCAATCCAGAAGGATACAGAAAAGCCTTACGATTGATGAAACTGGCAGAGAGATTTGGCTTTCCGGTCGTATGCCTCATAGATACTCCCGGAGCATTTCCCGGGCTAGAAGCCGAAGAAAGAGGTCAGGCTGAAGCCATTGCCAGAAATCTATTCGAAATGGCTCAGCTCAAAGTTCCTATCATATGCTATATCATAGGAGAAGGTGCCTCGGGTGGTGCTTTAGGAATAGGACTGGGAGATAAGGTTTTTATGCTCGAAAACACTTGGTATTCCGTCATCAGCCCGGAATCATGCTCCTCGATATTGTGGCGTAGCTGGGACTATAAAGAACAAGCAGCAGAGGCATTAAAGCTCACTTCTGATCACATGTATGAATTTGGATTGGTTGATGAAGTCATTAAAGAACCATTGGGGGGAGCTCATTCAGACCCTGATAAAATGGCTAAAACCTTGAAGTCTCACATAAAAAAGGAGATCACTTCTTTACTCGAACTTTCGCCGGAAGAGAGAATTGCTCAGCGTATAAAGAAATATGAAGACATGGGTAAATTTCATTTAGAAAAACCGAAGGCAGAGGAAAAGAAGAAATGATTTCGAAGTGGAAGCAAAGCTTGTTTAATAGGAGGCTGAAAAAAATTTCAAGATCAAGCGATAGTTTAGACAAGGTTATAACATTGGACGATGCTTTAATTATTGTTAACGGGGATGATTTTGAAGCTTCCGATGATTTTGAAAGGGGAGTACAGAAGGCAATTGGGATAACAACTTCGGTTAGATTTTTATATTATTTTAATAAGAGGAGAAAGGAAATTGACAGTTCTAGATATTATTACTGCAAAGATAATCTCAGCGCCACTCAAATTCCAAAGCCGGAATTTTTGTCGGAAATCACCTCTCATAGGTACAAATTATTGGTCTTGTTGAGCTATCATGTATCGCCTCACTTTTTGTTTTTAGTACATAGTATCGATGCTAAATTAAAACTTGGAATCAATGTTGAGGAATATGTGACTCAGTCTTATTTTAATATTGGTATCGAAGTAAAAAACAATTCTGCCAAAGAAGTTTTTAAAGAATTGAGTAAAGTGATAAACTTGCTCACAAATCAAGTTTAATTTCCTAGTTTTGTAGTGTAAATTTGCCGATATGCAATCTAATTATAAAAACTTCATTGGTCTGGGTGTGGCCGTTATCACGCCTTTTAATGAATATAAAGTTGATTTTAGTAGCCTAAAAAGGATGATAGATCATGTCATAGATGGCGGGGTCAATTATTTAGTAATTTTAGGTTCGACTGGCGAAGCGGCTACGCTATCGGCGAATGAGCAGAAAGAAATTTTAGACTTTGCCATTGATACGAATAGAGGTCGAGTCCCTCTTGTCGCAGGATGCTTTAATGATACAGACACTAATTCTCTCACTAAACGATTGAGGGAATATGATTTTAATGGCATTGATGCCCTTTTGATTAGTAGTCCCAGTTATGTAAAACCTACACAAGACGGTATTTTTGAGCATTATAAGCACGTGTCGTTAAACTCACCTCTCCCTGTTATTTTGTACAATGTACCAGGAAGGACGGCTTCCAACATACAATGGCAGACAACTATAAAATTAGCCAAAGAATTTAAAAATATCATAGGCATCAAAGAGGCTTCTGGAAATATCAGCCAGTTCACCTATTTACTTAAAAACAAACCGAAGGAATTTTTTGTGAGTTCGGGAGATGACGAATCTTGTTTGGCGACTACCTGTCTGGGTGGTGACGGGGTCATTTCTGTCATTGCCAATGCGTATCCAAAACTTTATTCTAATATGATAAAGGCAGCCTTGACAGGCAACCTGAAAGAAGCTAGAAAACTCAACAATGCAACTTATCCATTGCACCAATACTTATATGCAGAGGGTAATCCTACTGGTATTAAGGGAGCTTGTAATATTTTAGGGCTTTGTAGAAGGGAAACCAGACTGCCATTAATGCCAATTTCAGACGGCAACTACAGTAATATGAAATCTGCCATGTCCAAAATAGACAAGATTAAGCTTTAACAATCTTATTCCTGTAAAGCCATAATATTCCAAAAAGCAAAACCAAAATAGCTGGAAAAATAGCGATATGACTCAAGGTCGCTTGACCTGCTATTAAGTCGGCGCTAGATTCATCAAAACCATCTGATAGTGCAATACTTTTCTGAGTATCAAGCCATCCACCGATAACGGGTTGCCACATTGCAACCGCTAACATACCGGCACCCCCCATTAATGAAATTCCCAATGCTCCAGTCTGTGGCAAATATTCACTTACGAAGCCCAACATGGTAGGCCAGAAATACATGACTCCAATCGCAAATAGAATGGCAGAAATATAGACTAAATCACCAGAAGCAAAACTCATGGTGTATATACCTATGGTCGCAATCACTGACGATAATAAAAGGACACCGACAGAGTTTAACCGATGAACGACTGGACCGGCAAAAAGACGACCTAAAGCCATCAATCCACTCATAAGAGCCAGCACTACCATAGGGCTTGCGCCGGAATTTTTCAGTATTTTTTCAACCCATTGTTGCGTTCCTAATTCCGTGACGGCCGTTAAAGTCATGCAGACCATCATGAATATGAAAAGCGGGTTGAATAATGCTTGAAAATTTTTACTAGTTGAGCCTAAAAGTGCTTTTGTTTTCGGAAATTCTTGTCCTAAGAACAAATACCCATAGATAAGCGTAGGTACGAGCATAATGGCAATTTGCCATTGCCAAGCCATGCCTTGATTGGACATAAACATAGAAATCAGTGAGCCTATTACAATACCCCCCGGAAACCATACATGAAAACGATTCAACATCGTGGTTTTGTCATTTGGATAGAGCTCTGCAATCATGGGATTGCAAGCCGCCTCTACGGAGCCATTTGCAAAACCAATAAAGAATGTACTGATAAGCAATGTCCAGAATCCTGAAGCAAAAATCGTGAGAATTAATCCTAGGAGATGAAAAAAGAAAGCAATTAAAATTAATCTTTTGGGACCTATGCTATTATAAAACAACCCTCCAAGAATTGTAGCCACAGGAAAGCCAAAAAATGCCATACTGTTTATCCAGCCTAGATTTTTATTAGAAAGTAAAAAATCGCCTCCGAGCTGATTTAATATACCTGCACGAATGGCGAAGGTCATGGAGGTCACCAGAAGAGCCATGCAGCTGGCTATAAACAGTCTATTTTTATTGACATGGCTCATATTGCTCACAGATTTTCAGTAAAAATAAATAGAAATCTAAATCCATTCAATTTTTTTGTGAATATCTTGTTTTGACCCTTCGGGCCAAGCAATTTTGGGATATCCCATATAAAATAAACCGAGGCAGGACTCAAATTCATTGAGTTTTAAAAAATTATGAAGTCCGGAGACCTCTTCCGGCGAGCTCCAAAATGCTCCTATACCTAAGGCTGTGCAACTGAGCCACATATTTTGTACACTGGCACCTATGGCGGCGATTTCTTCCCACTCAGCTAATCCAGAGTTAGGAATTTTATGATAACAAATAGCGATGATTGCAGCAGCTTTGGTCGGATTTGTGAGCAATTTATTGTATTTAACCGATGAAAAAGTCTCCCCTGGATTCCTTTCTTTGTGAATGTTTGCAAGCGATTCACCAAGTACAACAAGGGCGGAGCCCTCGATTATTTTATACCTCCATGGTTCTGTGTTCTTGTGAGAAGGTGCCCAATTTGCATTTTCTAGAATGGACATAATCGTGTCATTTGGAATGCTTTGATCGGTGTATGAGTTTGGAAAAATGGATCTGCGTTTTTTTATCAAAGCGCTTAGTTGTTCAAATTCTAACATCTATTGAAAAATTTAATGCAAATGTGCAATTTTAATAATGAATAACTTATCGTAATTTTGTAGAATGATGCAATTTAGAGTATTTTTACCATAGAACAAATCTCAGAGAATGAGTAAACCTGTAGTACATAATAATAAAACGGATAAATTAAAGGAGATTGTGGAGCCACTTATGACTGAGAATTTGAATCAAGAAACTGAACATAAAATCAACACAGAAAACCTGAAGAGGGATTCTGCAACAACGTATCTTGAGTTTGCTATGCTGATTGCTATTCTTGTTTTTACATGGAAACTATCAGCAGAAAAATCGCATTGGTATTGGTTTGCTTTTTTTGTGATGTGTGGAATTTTGATTTATAAAGAAATCGAATTTCGTGGAGAGGTTGGGAAAGTAAGAAAAACCAATTTTTATTCAGAAGAAGAATCTAAGGCAGTAGTCCGCCGATTTTCAATTATAATGAGCCAATATACGATATCAATCTTCGCTGGAGTATTGAGCTGGATGATATACAATTTTCATTATGATGCTAACTGGTGGCAGAGTTTAATCATGGCTCTCTTGATAGTTAGCTTGCCACTATATTTTATTCAAAAGTATTTAATCGACAACGATTGAGCTTATTTTCTGGTATGAACGTAAGCATCAATACCTTTTCTTTTTAAAACATCGACGGCCTGAGCCGCTTGATTATAGTCATTATATCTCGCGGCGGAAACCGAATGGTATTGGCTGAGGTCAAAAACTATAGTTTCGGCATTGTTATAACCAAGTTTATTCAATTTTCTCTTCATTTTTTCCGCATTTTCTTTGACAAGAAAGCTACCACAGATAACCATGTATTTTCCAGATGAAGAGCTTGCAGTCGAATGATTATTAGATTCCGTTGCAGTCGTCGTTGAACTACTAGTAGTTGTACTGTTATCGGGACTATTATTCATCGCATCGTCGATGGTTTTGTCTAATTCATTGTAATCTATGACACTTTCCCCATCTTCCGAAGTCTTATCTTCGATGACTTCTTCTTCTACATAAGTCGTATCTGTGTCCACATATTCAGTTTCCTCAGGAGAGGTGTTCTCTACCTGATCAAAAATGTTGTCATCCTTTGTCTTGTTGCATGATTTGATAAAAATAGATACCCACAAGTACAAGAAAAATAAAACGATAGCTACCGATAAAATTTTTAATACCCTTGACATGACAATAAATTGTATTTTGGCGTAAAATTAAAAAAATATTTAATATATAAACAGCTAAAATTAAATTTTTTATAACCAAGGAGGTCAAAAATTAAGGATTAGTAATTTGGAAAACAATTTAAACACTATGTTAAAGGCTAGAATTTACTTTTCACTGCCAGTTGAATATACAAATTTTGTAATTTAATCAAATGAGTAAAAAGCTTTTATATTAAATATTTTTTTATATATAAATTAATTATATATTTGTACCTTAAATGAGTATTGTAAAGCATAAAATCATGAGAAAACAACTTTTATTACCAATTTTTTTGATGTTATTTAGTACGGGTAGTTTTTGTTCACAACCTGAAAATACCACAAAAGACATTGAGTCGTTACGTAAAAATATCGTTAACAACTACGTTGATTTTGTAAATGAGAGTGTCCATGGACTGTTAGTTATTAACCGTCTTTTGCAAGGATACAATGAGGACATCAACAAATATGTTGATTTGGAGGAGTATCAATTAAACAGATATTCAAATAAAGATTTGCCAGCTGATATATTTGAAGACGAAGAAAAGTGGTTCTATGACATTTCGCCAAATAATATTTATCGAAATATCATGGCGGCTGATATGGTTTTATCAAAAAAGGAATCAAACACCCTAAAAGATTTAGCATCTCAATTAAATAATATTAATAAGCAATCCAATGCTCTTAGGTTTGAAATCGAAAATCTAATTAGAACGCTTGATTTAAATAAAAGAGAAAACATTGGATTGATTTATCAAAAACTTGAAGAGGGCACAGAATTGTATAATTCTTTTTACTCCATTCAAATGAAAATGAGTAATGAACTGAATAATTTAACCAGAAATTGGGTAATTGATCCGACATATACCGATCTATCAAGTAAGATGGACAATGCTTATAATGCTATGAGACAAGGATTGGAAGCGATGAGGATTGAAGGAGGTTTTAAAGATTTGAACAAAATTATTGATGTAGAGTATAATGCATTTAGTGAATTAAACAATACGGATAAATCAAAATATCCTAATATTTTTAACTCAATTAGAGCTAAAAATTCTTGGAATAATATGATTTCTCAAATGGAAAAATCTATTGAAATCAGCAGAAAATACATGATTTCTGACGATATAATGGAGGAATATAATCTTTATGGCAAGGATTATTTCTATTATAATGGAGAATTACTAGGCTGTTTTAATAAATATGGCTTAGGTATGGTGAATGATATGAATAAGTTAATTGATGTGATGGGCATTGAAAAAATTCACTACATGGAGATTGCTCATTTATTTAAAGTAGTATATCCTAATAAAATTGAAAATTTAGGTTATATTTTCAGTAAGCAAGGAGTGGTAAGTGCATTGCCAAAGAGCCTTGCCAATAGAGAAATCAAAGTTGCTAATGAAAAATTCGTCAGTGAAGACAAATACATCGATGTAGAGTTTTATGATCACTTCATCGAGGATGGTGATGTCATCTCTTTATACTTTAATGGTGATAAAATTCTAGAAAAAGTAGTGTTGACTAAAGAACATCAAAAAGTTAGATTAATGCTGAATGAGACAGGCAAAAACTATATCACGTTGTATGCTGAAGATATGGGATCTAGACCGCCTACAACCATGGCTATCAGCTATAAAATGAATGGAAAAGAGAAAGAAGTCATCATGAATTCTACTCTCAAAGAAAGTGAGTTGATTGAAATTCTTTACAATAAGTAATGAGTAAACAATATATCGATCCCAAAGAGATTGCAACCAAGGACTTGCACCAATTTATCATTGGTGGTATTGCTCCGCGACCGATTGCTTTTGTGAGTACAGTGGATGAGTATGGGAGAGAAAATCTAGCACCTTATAGTTTTTTTAATGCTTTCAGTAGCAATCCTCCCATTTTGGTTTTTTCATCTAACAGGAAAGTATCCGATAATACCACGAAAGATACTTTGCACAACATTGAGATGACTAAAGAGGCAGTCATCAATGTGGTAAACTACCCAATAGTTAGACAAATGGCACTAGCCTCTGTTGAGTTTCCTCGAGGTATAAGTGAGTTTGAGAAAACAGGGTTAAGTACAGAGCCTTCGACCGTGGTAAAACCACCAAGAGTGAAGGAAAGCCCAATGAACTTTGAGTGTCGGGTGAAGGAAATCATAACCTTGGGTGACAAGGGAGGTGCCGGTCATTTGATAATTTGCGAGGTTGTCGGTATTCATATTGACAGTAATGTATTGACAAATGGTCGCATAGACCCTCAAAAAATTGATTTAATGGGTCGAATGGGTCGAATGTATTATGTGCGAGCCAGTGGTGATGCCGTGATGGAAATCGTTCAAATGGTCAATGCACAACCCATCGGATATGACAAACTGCCTGGTCATATTAAGAGAAGTGACATTCTCACTGGAAATGATATTGGAATATTGGCTGCAGCAGAATGTGAAATACCCGTTACTTCCGCCACACCTGAGGATACACAGATCGAGGAATTGCACAAAATGATTAAAACATCCTTGACTGAAGGTAATGTTTCTGAAGCGATTCGACTTGCATTTAATGGGGCTTAAACATTCAAGTCCTTTCTCATTTTTTCTATAAAATTTCTGACCTCACTTGAGCTAGGTGTTTTATCCATAAAGTAATTCTCTGCTTCTGAAATTTCCTTTTCTGTTGCATTAAATTGATAAAGCATATTGATAAGATGCATCTTCATGTGCCCTTTTTGAATTCCGGTGGTGACCAGAGATCGAACCGCAGAAAAATTTTGTGATAACCCAACGGCCGCAATGATACTCATTAACTCGGAAGCGGATGGGTGACCCAGCAGTTCAAGACTTCTTTTAGCTATTGGGTGGAGTTTGGTCAATCCACCGATGGTGCCCACTGATAATGGAATATCCATCCAAAACTTAAATTGACCATTTTTAATATCACAAGAACTCAGACTCCTGTATTGACCTGACCTTGCAGCATAAGTATGGCCACAAGCTTCCACAGCCCTGAAGTCATTGCCTGTTGCTAGTACGACGGCATCTATACCATTAAATATTCCTTTATTATGCGTAGTTGCACGATATGGGTCAACTTGAGCAATTTCAACTGCCGTATTAAACCTTGATGCAAACTCCTCAGAATCAATGTCATTGGCAAAAGTGCCTAAGTCCTTTATCTTACATGACACCTCAGCCCTCACGATACAATCTGGAGTATAGTTAGACAAGATACACATGATTATTTCAGGTGCTTTATTCTTAAATTGGTCATTTTCTTCGATAAACGCAACTAGACTATTGCCAAAGGACTCCAAAATACTGTTGATAAAATTGGCACCCATGCTATCACAAGTTTCAAATTCTACCTTAATCTGATAAATACCTTTTATCTCATGCGATAAATCAATGAGTTCTATCCCGGTGATGCCTCCACCTCGTTTTTCCATATTGGTGTATAAATCCAGAGCATCATTTTTTAATTTATTGAATAGATTTATTTCCTCTTTCTTGAGCTTTTCAAAATCTCCAAACCATTGAAAATGGACTTGACCCACCTTCGTCGTGCCAATAACTTTAGTTTTAAATCCACCTCGATCCATCCAAAATTTTGCCCCAGCTGCCGCTGCAGCCACCACGCTGCTTTCTTCTATAACCATCGGAATGGCATAGGTCTTACCATCGATTAAAAAATTGGGAGCAATCCCATAAGGCATGGGAAAGTTAGAAATCGTGTTTTCACTGAATCCGTCCAAAATTTTTTGTTGCTCATGGTCTTTATGCCAATAGCTGACAAGCTCTTTCATCACGGACTCGGGATCTTTAAAAAAATTCTCAACTATCCATTTGATTTTGCCTGTTTTCGACAATTTTGAGAATCCCGAAATTATTTTCTTTTCTTCCAATTTACTACAATTTAGGCACTAACAAATTGCTTGCGAGTCTATAACCATCCTCTTGTGATTGAATGTATCGTTGTAAATGCTCGTATGACACCATGGCGGGTCTCAATAGGGCTGATGCTTGGGCATAAACAGAATTTAACTTGAGTTTATTCCTTAAATAGTAACCATCTAAATAATCCCGAACTCCTCCACTGATAATCATCTCTCGACACAATATTTCATTTTTAGGACTAGATTCCATAATATCATTAATGAAGCCAATCATCTCATCGGCGGTGTGACCAATTCTAATCAGGGAACTGTGCAAGTTTTCATTTTCTGAGGTGTTTCTGAGGGCTTCCATCTTGCTAAAATTGGTTCCACCAGCTGCGCCAAATTCGATGGCTTTTAATGGAAGTTTCATCAATTGCTTTAGACTTGCGGGCCCCATGCCTTGTCCCACTTCTTTGACTATAACTTGGACATCACCTATAGAAAGAAGTTTCTCTATGGATTCAATTGGCGATTTAAAATACCTATCCCCCTCAGGTTGTATCCATTCCTGCAAAGGATTGATGTGAATGATGATTCCATTGGCTTCCAATTTATCTATGAGAGTAACCAAGGATTTTAAATTGTCTTCTTCAATGAGTGATTCTAGTTGGGCAATGCCTAAATTTGCAAAAAGAGGACGGTCACCAATGTATTTTCTAACGACAAAATCTTTTAATCTATCTTCGTTTTCCAATAGAATTCTGCAAGAACCCAATCCCATTCCGAGTTTAAATTCGTGGCAGGCTAAGGCCAAATTTTTATTGATGTCCGCTGCTTTTTCAGTTCCTCCGGTCATACTAGAAACCCACATTGGGAATCCAAACTTTTGACCTAAAAATTCATAGTCGGCATTGTCATTTCGCTTTGGATGGCCATTGAGTAACGGTTCATAATAGAAACGATTATCCAACTCGTTTGGACTCACCTGAGATTTTGAAGTCAGGTCTATATGGTCTTGTTTTCGATCTTCCAAATTGAATATTCTGTTATCAAAGCATGTATCAATGATGCAAAAATATTAATTTTTAGAATCTGTTTTACTTAGTACGAATGCATTTCATTTAATTGTCTGATTATCTAGGGATGTTTTACTCAGACGACGTTAGTAAATATTATGTAATAAAAAGGAAAATCTTCTTATAAGGTAGTATTAATATATACCTTCCTTGATGAGGTCGTGTAAATGAATTATCCCTAGAAACTCTTGGTTTTTCCATACTAAAAGTTGGGTGATTTTATTGGTTTTCATTTTTTCAAATGCATCAGTTGCCAAGGCATCCGGAGATATAGTTTTAGGATTTTTTGACATAATGTCCGATGCCTTAAGGTTAGAAACATCATCATGATGTTCAAGCATACGCCGTATGTCTCCGTCCGTGATGATGCCCATCAATTCCCCATCCTCATCGATAACTGCAGTGGCTCCCAACATACCTGAAGTAATTGATAAGATGACCGCTCTAATGTTGTCATCTGGTTTGTTGTGTGGTTTTTTATTATGTGTCACGATGTCATTGACTTTGAGATATAACTGTCTGCCTAGACTGCCTCCGGGATGAAGTTTTGCAAATTCTTGGCTCGTAAATCCCTTTAATTTTAATACCGCGACTGCCATGGCATCACAGATGGCCATTTGACAAATAGTACTGACCGTAGGGGCTAGATTATTAGGATCCGCCTCGGAATGTATGGGTGAATAAATAAAAAAGTCGGAATGATGAGCTAGATATGATTCGTTATTCGAGCTAATCGATATTATTTTATTCCCAAAATCCTTCAATACTGGTAGCAATGCCTTAATCTCGGGAGTGTTGCCACTTTTGGATAAACAAATAATGATGTCATCGGAATGTATGATACCCAAATCACCATGGAGAGCTTCGGCAGCATGAAGAAATACGGCCTTAGTCCCCGTAGAATTTAAAGTAGCGACCATTTTTTGACCTATCATTGCACTTTTACCAATCCCCGTCACGACGATTTTCCCTCGACAACCGTATATATGCACTACTGAATCAATAAATTCAGGGCTGATATGATCAGAAAGTTCCAATATCGCTTTACCTTCCTTTTCAAGTGTGGATTTAATGTTGTCCTCAATCAATTCCCTGTCCAGCATTTTCAATAATTGTAATAATTTAGATGAATCTTTCTGAAAAAATTTAAGAAGAATGCTCCAAAAGTAGTATTTTCGCAGGCTTTCGCAAATAGCTGGGGCAAGTTTTCAATATTTATAATTTTTTATACAATTTGAGATTTATTAAAAGAGTTATTCTTTACAATCGAAAAAATTATTTATATTACGCTTGCAAATCAGGAATTGACGGCCTGTGGTTGCTACTTGCTGATGATTTTTATCACATTAAACAGGAGGATTAGATGTCAACTCATTTTATGAGGAGGTTTTTAATGCCTGTGTGGTTTTAAACTATTATTGTAATATGATACAGACTGATTTTGACTTAAGGGGGTCTCTAAAAACTTATTTTGGTTTTGAAAATTTCAAATCAAATCAAGAATCCATTATAGAAAGTATAATCAATGGTAAGGATACATTCGTAATCATGCCCACAGGTGGTGGCAAATCACTTTGCTACCAGTTGCCGGCTATATTACTGCCCGGAACGGCACTTATCATTTCGCCGCTGATAGCACTTATGAAGAATCAAGTAGATTCTATCCGGGGCTATAGCCAAATGGATAACATTGCTCATTTTTTGAATTCTTCGTTGAATAAATCTCAGATGAGAGAGGTAAAAGCGGACATCAGAGCAGGAAAAACAAAGATGTTGTTTGTTGCCCCAGAAACATTGACCAAGGATGAAAATATTGAGTTTTTTAAGAATACAGATATATCATTTGTAGCGGTTGATGAGGCTCACTGTATCTCTGAATGGGGTCACGATTTCAGACCCGAATACAGAAGAATCAGAGATATGATATCCGCCATAGGTACTAATATTCCAATCATAGCGCTGACGGCTACAGCCACGCCTAAAGTACAATCTGATATCGTGAAAAACCTAGAAATGAAGACCGTAAACACGTTCATTTCTTCCTTTAACAGAGACAATCTTTTTTATGAAATCCGATCTAAAAAATCGAAGGATCAAACCATAAAGGAAATCATTCAATTCATAAAATTGCTGCCTGCAAGATCGGGCATAATTTACGTTCAGGCAAGAAAAACTACCGAGCAGATTGCACAGATATTGAATGTAAATGGCATCAAATCAGCACCTTATCATGCCGGGCTAGACGCTAAAACAAGATCAAAGGTTCAGGATGATTTTTTGATGGAGGAAATTGATGTCATCGTGGCTACCATTGCTTTTGGAATGGGAATTGATAAGCCCGATGTGAGATTCGTCATTCATTATGATATTCCTAAGAGTATCGAAAATTATTATCAAGAGACAGGTCGTGCAGGAAGGGACGGATTAGAAGGCAAGTGTATGGCATTTTATTCCTACAAGGATATTCTAAAATTGGAAAAATTCCTCCGTGATAAGCCCGTTGCCGAACGAGAACTGAGTGCTCAATTGATGGATGAAATCATTGCATACACAGAGACCAGTACCTGTAGAAGACAGTTTCTGTTGCACTATTTTGGTGAGCCATTTAATGATGAGAATTGTGATAAGATGTGCGACAATTGCAAACACCCGAAAGACAAAGAGGAAGTAAGTACCGAAATGCAAAATGCTCTCAAAGTCATCGAACAACTAAACGAAAATTACACCATTAAAACCTTAGTAGATTTTACCATTGGTAAGAACTCAAAGGAAATGAAAGATTTTAAATTTGATAGGCTTTCACTCTTTGGTGTAGGCAAGGAAAAAGATGAATTGTTCTGGCATTCTATTTTTAGACAAGCTATCTTGCATAACTTAATTTATAAGGAAATAGAGCAATATGGTCTATTAAAATTGACCGATGCAGGTCGGGCATTTATTAAAAAGAAATACCCGATAGAAATTCCATTAAACAGAGACTTCTCTGATGCTACCGATGATGATGACGAAATAATAACAGGAGCTGGAGGTGCCGGAGCAGCCTTAGATGAGCTATTGATGGGGATGCTGATGGATTTGAGAAAGAGAGAGGCAAAAAAATTGAATGTCCAGCCTTGGATAATTTTTCAGGAGCCAGCATTGCAAGATATGGCTACATACTACCCAATCAGCAATGATGAAATGGATAAAATATCCGGCGTCAATAAAACGAAAGCCATTAAGTACGGGAAGCCATTCCTTGAGTTAATTAGAGAATATGTGGAGGAAAACGAGATAGAAAGACCTACTGAAATTGTTATTAGACAAGTTGCCAATAAATCCAAAAATAAGGTCGCTATCATTCAGGCCATTGACCGTAAAATGCCGCTAGGGGATATTGCGAAACAGGTAGAAATGAATATGGAATCATTACTAGAAGAGTTGAATATAATCGTGGACTCGGGCACGAAATTGGACATTAATTATTGTATTGACGACCACGTGGACAGTGAGACAGTGGAAGAAATATTTGATTATTTTCACGAGGCGAGTGACAGTGATTACGAAAAGGCATTTCTCGAACTGAGAGAAGATGACATTTCAAGGGATGAAGTCATGCTGGTCAGGGTCAAGTTTATCACGGAGGTTGTGAACTAGGGATAGATTCCAGTCTCTTTTAATTTCATTGATTGGTTTTAAATTTCTATGCTAATTGGGCATAAAAACTGCCATTAGAATAATACTTTTGTGCCTTTTAAGAGATAATACGCCTAAATGAAACAGACCATGTCTGAGAAAATTACGATACACAGGTGGAGTGTTAAAATGTAAAGGCTAAATTTTTGATGAAAAACCAATGACAAACAGATGAATAAATCAATTGCCCTCCAATGTGCCGATAATATTCGAATTTTAGCCGCTGCCATGGTAGAAAAAGCCAATTCTGGCCATCCAGGAGGCCCAATGGGTGGTGCAGATTTTATAAATATTCTTTTTTCAGAATTTTTAACCTACGATCCCGATGACATGGAGTGGCCTTTCCGAGATAGATTTTTTCTTGATGCCGGACACATGTCTCCTATGCTTTATGCACAACAAGTACTGTGTGGAAATCTAACCCTTGAGGATATCAAGTCTTTCAGACAATGGAAAAGTGTGACTCCCGGTCACCCGGAATTAGATATTAAGCGAGGTGTAGAAAATACGTCTGGCCCTTTGGGATTGGGTCATGCATTTGGTGTTGGTGCTGCGATTACTGAGGAATTTTTAGTTGAAAAATTTGGTACATGGATGCAGCACTACACATACCTATATATCTCTGACGGGGGTGTACAAGAAGAAATATCGCAAGGTGTGGGCAGATTGGCTGGATTTTTAGGATTGGGAAAAGTCATCATGTTTTATGATGCCAATAATGTTCAACTTTCTACTAAAGTTGATGAAGTGATGAATGAGGATACAGCGGCAAAATATAGAAGCTGGCATTGGCATGTGCTGACCATCGATGGGAATGATGAAAATCAGATACGAAAAGCATTGAAAGAAGCACAATCAGTCACGGATAAGCCAAGTTTGATTATAGGTCATACGACGATGGGCAAAGGGGCTGTCCAAGAAGATGGTTCTAGTTATGAAGGCGAAGTGGAGACTCATGGCAAGCCACTAGGAAGCTCTAAAGCATCATTCCAAGCGACTATTCGACACTTGGGTGGAGATCCTGAAAACCCATTTATCGTTTTTCCCGAAGTGTCGGAATATTATCAAACTTGCCTTGATGCCAAACGAAAAGAAGTGGCAAAAAGGAGGGGGATGGAGAAAGATTGGTCAGAAAAAAATCCTACATTAGATGGGAAATTAAAACACTTTTTAAGTGGAGAATTGCCAAAGTTAGAGTGGGAAAACATTAAAACTAAAACCAATGATGCCACTAGAAATGCTTCATCAGCGGTACTCTCTTATCTTGCTGACCATGTTGAAAACATGATTGTTGCATCTGCCGACTTATCAAATAGCGACAAAACAGATGGATTTTTAAAGAAAAGGAGTCAAATAGTCAAGGGAGATTTTAGCGGTGCTTTCCTTCAGGCAGGGGTATCAGAATTGACCATGGCAGCATTGGCTACGGGAATGGCATTGCATGGGGGAGTGATTCCAGTATGTGCCACATTTTTTGCATTTTCTGACTATATGAAACCTGCGATTCGGGTGGCGGCACTCATGGAGCAGCAAGTGATTTTCGTGTGGACACATGATGCTTTTAGAGTGGGAGAAGATGGGCCGACTCACCAGCCGGTAGAACAGGAAGCACAGATAAGATTGCTCGAAAAATTAAAAAATCACTCTGGTAAAAATAGTTTCTTAGCATTGAGACCGGCAGACGGACCGGAAACCGTGATTTCGTGGCAGATGGCACTTGAAAATAAAAATACCCCAAGTGGATTAATACTTTCGAGACAAAATGTAGAAGAATTATTGCCTGATGGAGATAAATCAAGATACGAATGTGCCTTGATGACCAAAGAAGGCGCCTACATCGTACATCATAATGGCGATTCCGATATTACTCTAGTGGCGAATGGATCTGAAGTAAAAACACTGGAAGATGCCTCAAAGATATTGAAGGAAAAGCATAACATCAACTGTCGATTGGTTTCGGCGCCATCTGAGGGGCTATTTAGAAGTCAATCGAGGAATTATCAAGAAGAAGTATTGCCACACGGCTTGCCTATATTTGGCCTGACAGCAGGGCTACCGGTGACACTTGAAGGGCTTGTGGGATGCCAAGGAAAGGTGTATGGACTCGACCATTTTGGATACTCTGCGCCTTACACAGTATTAGACGAAAAATTCGGATTTACGCCTGAGCATGTTGCCAGAGAGATAGTAAAATTCCTCGATCGCTAGATTTCTTTTACGAGGATTCCATTCTTAATTCGAGGTTCAAACCAAGTGCTTTTTGGAGGTAAAGTCTCACCTGCATCAGCTACTTTTTTGAGTTCATCCGCGGAGATTGGAAAGAGAAAGAAACCAATGCGGTTTTCGTTTTTGGATAGTATATTGAGAACTTCTTCCTGGTCGGTATTACCGGCAAGATATTTGACTTGACTGTCGGTTTTTACATCTTGAATATCGAGAATATTCTGAAATACTTCCACATTAAGCATATTGGCATCAAGTATGACCGTGTCAGAGGCATATTTGTTGAGTACCTTTTTTTTCCATTTAATTCTAAAAAATTCATTGCGAATACACAGAGTCATCTCAAATTTTCTCCTAGGTTTTTCGAGTTTATTTAATTTTCGAATACTAAAAAACTTTGAAAGCCTGACGATGAACTCCACCGGTGACATTTTTGGTGGCAAACTGGCTATTCTATTAAAATCGTAAATGCTTAACTGTTGAAATGGAAAGTAAATCGCCAATATTGATTTTATATCCTCATGCTTGCGAGGATAGTCTTTGTTTTCGTACAAGTGTAAGGTGGTATAGCATCGATGATGTCCGTCCGCGATATAAGTTTTCTTTACATTGTTAGAAAAACATTGCTTAACAAATGCAATACTTTCTTCATCACTGACTTTCCACAGTTCATGGTGTTCATTAGTTTGTTCAAAATAAATGTCTAAAAATCGTGCTTTAGATTGTACCACGGTTTTCATAAAAGAAGTCAATTCCGGCACTTCTTCGTAGGCTAGTAATACTGGTTTTACCATGGCATTTTTGTCGAGCATGAGTTGCATCATACTTTGTTCCTTACTGGCCAGCGTATTTTCATGACGCAATATTCTATTCTCCTGAATGTCCCGAATGTCATTACAAGCCACGATACCTATATGAGTTTTGTCATGCTCGGTAATGCGGTAAACGAATATGGAATCATCCTCATCTTTCTTAAAAAATCCGGATTTTAAGTAAGTCTTATAATCTTCTTTCACCGTTCCAAAAAAGGAATCAGGAGAAGTCACGAGATTCACATTGGGATATACGGCCTTAAAAGGGACGATTTTCATTCAGCTTACTGTTGATTAATAAGTATGCAATGTATGACTTTTTAGAAATATTGCGATTGAAGATATGTTGTAAAAATGAAAATTTATTATGTGAATCCAAAACCCTCCCCCTATTCCATACCTACTTCAGTAAGTAGGCGGAATGCTTTATCATAAGTGCTTTGTAGGTTTCCACCGGATTGCCCGACGAATAGTGACATTTCGCAATCATTGAGGATGTCGAGGTATTAGTAATTAAATATTATCTAAGTCAACTTCTATGAATTTTGTAATTTCAATAATATAATTTTTAGTAAATTTATCTTTTCATACGAAATATTAGGGTCTTCATACAATCATCAAAAAGTTTGTATATCGAAAAAATATCTTTGAATCCATTAAATAAAATCAAAATTATAAGCGATGAAAAAAATGTTAATTTTTACACTATTTCTTATTTCTAATCATTTAATTTCTCAATGTGTTCAGGGAGATTGTCAAAATGGAGAGGGGACAATGGTATATTCTTCGGGTAATAAATATCAAGGTCATTTTAAAAATGGCATGAAAGATGGGTATGGAAAATTTATTTGGGTTTCTGGAGCTAAATATAAAGGCGATTGGGTATCAAATAAAAGACAGGGCGAAGGAGAAGAAATATTAGCCAATGGTACTAGATATGTGGGTCAGTTTTTCGAAGACAAGAAACACGGTTCAGGCAAACTTTATGATAATAATGGTAATGTTGTACAATCCGGTCAATGGATAAATGGGGAGTATGTAAGTTCAAAAGAAGCATCTATATCAAATACAAATTCAAAAGTGGTGTCAACTAGTAAAAATAATTGGACAAAATATATTAATTTAGGTGTTGGACTGGGTTCGTCATTGGGTACTGGATATAGCTCTTTCAATTCTACTTATTCAAGTATTCCTCCAATTAGTATATCAGCGGAATTTATGAAGCTTGAAAATGGAATTACAATTGGTGGATATATTGGTTACTCATCAGATAAATTAACATACAAAGATGATTTCTTTGGCAATTATGGTTGGAAAACTTCTTATAAAATATTTGGAGCCAGAGGCTCTTATTATTTTAATGTTTTTCATCAACCTAAAATAAATACTTATGTTGGTGCCATGATTGGTTATAATATTGTAAGCTCTTCTTATTTTGGCGATGATTATTTTAGCAATCAATATTCGGCATCAGTAAGTGGTTTTACTTGGAGTGGTTTTATAGGAATGAGATATTTGTTTGGAGAGAAAATGGGTGCATTTGCGGAGTTAGGTTATGGAATTTCATATTTTACTCTAGGAATTACAACAAAATTTTAATTTTATTGGAGGGGTCTATTGTTATCCCTCCTAAATTGTATTTATTTAGTACCAAAGATGGATCAAAAACAGTTTTTTAATCGATATAGTATTGATGTAAAAAGAGATAGGATTGGCGGTGGAGCTTTTGGTACAGTGTATAAGGCTTACGATAACCTTAGCGATCAATGGAAAGCAATCAAAGTTGCAGAAGTTAAGTATCTTAAAAATAAAGAATTTTCGTTAATTGAAGAATTTAGGGCTACCGAAAAACTTACAATTCATAAAAATATTGCTAATTATGAAGCCGTATACCAGTTTCAAATGCCCAATGGTATCTTTGATTACGCCATCATGCAATACTACCCAGATGGAAATTTAAAGCAACTATTACAGAGTAAAAATTTAGTAGAGGAGGAAAAATTTAGATTAATAAATGGATTACTTTCAGGAATTGATTTTTTGCATAAAAACCATATTATCCATAGGGACTTAAAGCCCAGCAATATCCTGATTTCTGTTGATAATAATGGACTATACAATCCAAAAATAACAGACTTTGGATTAAGCAAAATTATTGATGAAGATTATTCCGTATTAACAAATAGTTTTGAAGGTGGAACACTTGAATATTCTTCACCAGAACAGTTATTTGGTCTTCCATTAAAATATAATTCAGATTTATGGTCTTTTGGTATAATTGCATTTGAAATCTTAACATCCAGGAGACCTTTTGATTACGAAGATGTTTCAGGTAGTCCAGAAGCGCGAAGAGCATTGATTTATCAAAGAATTATCAATGCGCAGATAAGTGAAAACATTAAATTATGCCCCTATCCCTATGATCAAATTATTATTCATTGTTTAGATCGAAATCCAATTTCAAGAATTTCTGATGCAGCCTTCATTATTAAGGCAATTAATGAACCGGCCTTGCTAAATGGGCTTGAAATGGACGATATTGAAACTGAAGTTTTTGAAAACTTTACAAATCCCGTCAACCCAATTAAACAGATAGAAATTCCTGATTTGATTTCCCCTAATATCGAAATATTCAAATCTAAATTTAATGAAACTAGAGAATCTTTAAAGCAAAAAATAAATGAACAAATTGCCTTAAGACAGGAACGCAAACGAAAGGAAGAGGAGGC
>ERZ795053.2834-NODE-2834-length-20414-cov-19.639914_pt1 | contig 20414 bp, 12 predicted proteins | sample MGYA00375137_ERZ795053 | MGnify/ENA primary metagenome ERZ795053 (study PRJEB30182, sample SAMN05720284) | activated sludge metagenome | isolation source: Anaerobic digester | place: Hong Kong | collected 2014-12-17 ...
CGAGAAGGGGGTTTGCTGCCCTAAGCGGCGCGAAACGAGTTCGCTGAACTTCCTGCGATTGAACAACCCCGTGAGTGCGTCTTCGTTAGCCATTCGGAAAAGTTCTTGGGCGGCTTTTTTCCGGAAAGTAATGTCACGCACCACGCTTTGCAGGATTTCCGGTTCGCCCGTCGGCCCACGCAAAATCGAAAGGTTGATTTCCACGGGGACACGGCTTCCATCCTTGCGTACCATTGTTTTCTCGTACAACGGTGGTAGTTCGCCCCGCAACACCCGCGAAAGCGTGGAGTCAGAATCATCGATTTCTTCTGGAGCAACGAGATCCCTATAGGAAAGGGAAACGATCTCTTCGGGATCGTAGCCCAGCATTTCCCCTGCCTTCAAGTTCACCTTGATATGCTTTCCCTCGCGATCCAAAAGGAAAATGGCATCGTTGGAATGCTCGAAAAGGTTGCGGTACCGCTGCTCGTTTTGGAGCACCCTTTCCAAGGACTTCTCCCTCTCGATGGAGCTGGCAATGATACCACTCACGGTTTGCAACAGGTTGATATCCTGCCGTGTCCAGCGTTTCTGGCCCCGCACGGAATCAAACCCCAGGAAGCCGATGGAACGATGCTCCACGGCGAGGGGGACAACCAGCAACGACTGGATGTCTTGCATCTGCAAGATCTGCTGTTCCGCGGAGGCTTCCGGGGGCATCTTCGAAACATCCAGGATGTTGATGACCTTTCCGCTTTGCACGCGTTGCACCCACCACGGAAAGACATCCAGGGGAAGCCCCTGCAAGTTCTGCTTTTCGGGAGAAATTCCCGGTGCAGCCCATTCCTGGGTGTTGTCCATGCTCTTTCCGTCAGCTCCAAAGAGAAAGATGTAGCAACGATCCGTTCCGGAAAATTGCCCCAGCACTTCCACGAAATCATCCAGGATGGCAGAAAGGTTCTTCGCGGCAGGATGGATCAACCCAATGGCAAAACGGTGGATGATCTCCTCGAGCATCAGCCGGTGAAGCAGTTCCTGTTTCAGTTCTTCCACCGAGTCCAGCCCGGAAAGGTCGTACAGCTCTTCTTCCGGGTTCAGCCAGCGGCGATCCTTCTTGTCCATTCTTCCCCTCCAAGGAAAATGTGGTGGTGTCCCATTTTAGCGGTTTTTTTTTGTACTGTCAATGACTTGCGCACCAAATCGGGGAAAATTCCCGTATAATATGCCTCGAAGGAGGGGGAAAAATGAAAAACAACGAGGAACGCTTTTCCACCGGGGAAGAGATTTCCCACGCGGTCTCGCACGGAGCCGGGGCATTACTGAGCGTTGCGGCACTTGTGCTATTGATCGTGTTTTCGGCCATCAAAGGCAATGCCTGGCACGTGGTGAGCACTACCATCTACGGGGTGTCTCTTTTCACGCTGTACCTGGCTTCCACGATTTACCACGCGCTCACCAACCCGAGGCTCAAGGGGATATTCGAGCTGTTTGACCATTCTGCCATTTACCTGCTCATCGCGGGAACCTACACACCCTTTGCCCTTGTCACCCTCAAGGGAGGACTTGGCTGGACCATTTTCGGGGTGATCTGGGGTCTGGCGGCACTGGGCATCTTGTTCAAGTTCTTCTTCCTGCACCGTTTCAAGATCCTGTCCACGTTCATCTACATCGGTATGGGCTGGATGGTGGTCTTCGCGTTCCGCCCGCTGGTCGACTCGCTGCATCCCATCGGGGTGTTGTTCCTCATCCTGGGAGGTGCCTCGTACACCGGGGGAGCATTCTTCTACATGTTCCCCAAGTTCAAGTACCACCATTTCATCTGGCACCTTTTCGTGCTGGGGGGAAGCATTCTGCACTTCTTCGCGGTGTTCTTCTATGTCATCCCTCCGCAGTAATCCCCTGCGCTTCTTCCTAATCACCGCCTCGCTGGGGTACTTCACGCTGGGTTTCACAAACATTATCACCGGCAGTGTTCTTCCGCTGCTGGAAACCTCGTTCCAAGTTACGCACGCAGCTTCCGGGCTGGTGCTTTCCTTTTCGGCCATGGGCTTTTTCCTGGCCTCTTTCCTGGTGATTTTCCTGGAGGGAAAGATCGGGTACTCCCGCGTTATCTTTTCAGGTGCGGCACTCTTTTTCAGCGCGCTCGCTTTGCTTCTGTTTGCACGCAATTTCACCTGGTTGTTGCTGGCAAAGACCACCATGTCCTTCGGGGGTGGTTTGGTGGAAACCGGGATCGCTGTGGGTGTTTCGCAGCAGAGCGCGCGCAGGGCGGGGCGCGTGTTGAACTACTCCCAGGCCCTTTTTGCGGCGGGTTGCATCCTCTCCCCCATCGTCGTTTCGCTGTTCGTTTCGAAAAGCACTTCCGTACTGGAAGCCGGAAACACCACGTGGCAGAGCCCTTTTTTTGTCGCGATGGGCGTTTCGTTGCTCTTCTTGCTCTTCACCCTCCCACTGCTGCTTCGCGGCAAGGCAGCCATCCACGAAAGCCGTGGCCGAGGTATCGGAGATGCAATGACCACTTTCCAAAATCCCCTATTCTGGCTCACCGGGGTGGTGATCTTCCTGTACGTAGGGGCGGAGGTGGGGGCCAGCTCCTGGATCACCAGCTACGTGTTCGAGACCAAGAACATCCCCCTTGCCTTTGCCAGCTTGTTCCCGTCGTTGCTTTGGGTGGGTCTTTTCGTGGGACGCCTCCTCACCGGGTGGCTCGTGGAAAAATGGGCATACACCACCACGCTCTTCTTCTTGATCACCCTGGCGCTTGCAAGCTCCTTGTTGTTGTTCTTCGCCCGCACACCTTTTTGGAGTACCACAGCGGTCCTTCTGCTGGGTTTTGGCTTCTCCGGGACCTTTCCCACCGTGCAAGGCATTCTCATCCATTCCATCCAGCCCGGGAACGTGTTTGCATTGTCGCTGTTCAGTGCCCTCGCTTCGGCAGGGGCCTTCGCCGCGAACTTGCTGATCGGCAAGATCGGCGATCTATCGGGACTCTCCGCAGCTTTCGTTGTCATCCTGCTGTTCATCTTCTTCCAACTCCTCCTCACCTTCGGCATCCAGCACGCCTTGAAAACCAGGCACCATTCCCGGTAACCCGAGGAAAACTTGAATTCCTTTCGTCTATATGGTACAATTTTATATGTATGCAATTAGCATATATATAAGGAGGTGAAAACATGCCTGGATTTGATCGAACAGGACCCCGCGGAGAAGGCCCCATGAGCGGACGTGCCATGGGACAATGCAACCCAGCGAACGCCCAAAATGTCGACGAAAAGGACGTACCCTTGAAAGAGGCAGGTGCCCCCGGATACGGATTTGGAAGAGGCTTCGGACGTGGATTTGGCAGAGGGTGCGGCCGTGGACGTGGTTTCGGACGAGGAAGGGGATTCGGCCGTTTCGGACGCTAACCTTTTCTTCCGCGGAAAGGTTCACCCATAAAAAACGGGATTCTTGCGAATCCCGTTTTTTTTATTTCTCGAAAGCACTCCGACCCTTTTCGAAGGCCAATAGGTTGATCTGTCGGAAGGCGCTTTTCACCTGCTGTTCGATTCCCCTTTCCCAGTCCAACCGTTCCAGTTCGAGCGCACGCACCAGCGCTCCCAAAAGCACGATATTCTGTACCCGGACGTTTCCCAATTCCCGAGCGATCCGGGACGCGGGGATCACGTGGGTTTCCACTTTCCCCGACAGGTGCTCCAGGATGCCCGTGGGGTACTGTCTGGCACCGGTGAGAATGGGGGCTGACGCGAACTCGAAATCGTTCACCACGAGCTTTCCACCCTCTTTGACGTGGGAAACCCAGCGCGCTGCTTCCATCTTCTCAAAGGCGACCAGAATATCCACGTGCCCGTGCCCTACGATGGGAGACGAAACCTGCTCCCCGAAACGAACCTGGGTAGTGACGGCTCCACCGCGCTGCGCCATGCCATGAACCTCCGACATCTTCACGTGGTAGCCAGATTCCAACAACACCGTGGAGAGAATCTTGGAAGCCAGTATGATGCCCTGCCCTCCCACACCGGCAAGTAAAACGTTCACCACGTCAGCCATTGGACTCCCTCCTTTCGGAAATGGCACCGAATGGGCAGATCTGTGCACACACACCGCATCCCACGCAAGTATCCGGGTCGATGAACGAACCGGTTTGGGCAGAGAAGGTGATCGAAGGGCAGCCAGCTTTCAGGCACATCTTGCACTTGCGACACACGTCTGGGTCCACCTCGAACACCGTCCAGGTATCTCCAAACTCCCGTTTCTCCTCCTCGCGCAGCCGCTTGAGTGCGCACGGCCAGCGCGTAACGATCACCGAGGGGCCCTCGAATGCCATGGCCTCCTTCAACGCCTTTCGCACCTCGTCCAATCGGTTGGGATTCACCTCGTGCACGTCTTTTACACCCAGCGCCCGAACCAGCGTGGGGATGTCCGTTTGTTTCGCTTGCTTGCCCTGCAGCGTGTACCCGGTTCCAGGGTTCTCCTGGTGTCCGGTCATCCCGGTAATGCGGTTGTCCAAAATGATGGAGGTAACGTTGCTGTGGTTGTACACGATGTTGAGCAAGCTGGTGATGCCAGAGTGGAAGAACGTGGAGTCTCCCACCACCCCGAAGATGGGACGGGTGTCACCGCTTTTCTCGAAAGCCTTTGCAAAACCGTGCGCCGCACTGATGCCGGCACCCATGCAGATCACCGAATCCATGGCGTTCAACGGGTCGGCGGACCCCAACGTGTAGCAACCGATATCCCCGGTGATCACGGCCTTCTTGATCTTCGCCAACTCGAAGAACAGCCCGCGGTGCGGGCACCCCGAACACAACGTGGGAGGCCGGGCCACCACGAACTCCTCGTCCACTTCCTCCTTTAGGGGGTCGATATGCCCCAGTGCCGCTGCGATGATATGCGGATTCAGTTCTCCGCACAGCGGGATCTTGTCTTTACCCGTGCAGGCAATGCCCAGTGCTTTCACCTGGGTTTCCAGGTAGGGATCGTTTTCCTCGATCACGATCAACTCGTCCACCATGCCGGCAAACTTTTTCACCAGTTCCCGTGGGAAAGGGTAGCTCATGCCCAGCTTGAGGTAGGAAGCCTCGCTGCCGAAAACCTCGTGGGCATAGGAAAAAGCCACTCCCGCACTGATCACGCCCAGCTTGCTGTTGTTGTCCACGATCACGTTGAGACCATTTGCGCCATCGCTTGCAAAAGTTTCCAATTCCTGCAATTTGTGTTCCAGTTCCACGTGGTGCCGACGGCAAGCCGCGGGGGTGGCCACGAACTTGGGAATGTTGCGCGCGTACGGTCGCAGCGGAATTTCCTCGCGCTCGCCGAGTTCCACCGGGGTTTTGCTGTGGCAAAGGCGCGTGGTCATGCGAAAGAGCACGGGCACATCGAACCGCTCACTGATCCGGTATGCTTCGCGGGTGAAATCTTTCGCCTCCTGCGAGTCCGATGGCTCCACCAGCGGGATCTTGGCATGCAACGCGTAGTAGCGGTTGTCCTGCTCGTTCTGGGACGAGTGCAGCCCCGGGTCATCTGCGCTCACCAGCACGCAGCCGCCATTGACCCCCAGGTAGGCGTAGGTAAACATGGGGTCGGCGGCCACGTTCATCCCCACGTGCTTCATGGCCGAAAGCGAGCGGGCACCCGCGATGGAAGCACCCACCGCGGTTTCCACCGCCACCTTCTCGTTGGGAGCCCATTCGCAGTACACTTCCGGGTACTTGGCAAGCTCTTCCAAGATCTCGGTACTGGGTGTCCCGGGGTAGGCGCTTGCCACGTGGACGCCCGCCTCGAACGCCCCGCGGGCAACCCCCTCGTTTCCCGTCATCAACGTTTTCACATCCATCCCTCCATGCAAAAGTTAAAACTGGATCGACATTAGCATCGTGCGATAGGTTTGGGCCCAGGAATCCACCTCGTCGTAGGGCGAAATCCCGACGAACAGGATGAATTCACCGGCCACTTCGTCGGTGTATTCCGACTCGGAGAAAATTGCGATCCAGCCCTTGTACTCGTCGAAGTCCATTTCGTACACTTTCAGGAACCCCATGTCCTCGTCGAAGTAGGGGGTTTCCTTCACCAGGTCGTAGGACCCCAACCCGCTCAAGTAACTTTCGTACAACTCGTCGAACACGTCGTCGGCGAGGAACCATTCGTCTCCCGTATCCCCCACGAACACCTTCGCCACGGTAATTTCGCCGTATCCAAAGTCAAATCCCTCGAAGGCGTCGTCGTAGAAGTACTCCGGAACCATGTCCTCCGGGTAGTACATCTGGAAGGTGTAGGCCACCTCTTCTTCCCAGCCACGCGGCAAGGAGGTAACCCAGTCATCCATCGAAACGGCATCCACGAGGAGCGAACCAAGGTCTGCTTGCTTTCGGGAAGGCTTTGGTGCCACTGGTTCTTGCACCTTGGGTGGGGTAGGCTGCTTCACTTCTTCGGGTGGTGCGGAAAACGCCCCGATCCAAGAACCCCCTATGCCTTCGATCCAACCCTGCAGGGCTTGCTGCTGGTCTTCGCGAAGGTATTCCACGGGTTCAAAGAACAGCATCACGACGGTGCCACTTTCCACTTCTTCCGGCTTTTCACCGGCGGAATACAGCAAGAGGACCGGGAAAGACATTTTTTGGTCTTTCATGCCAAGGCGCGTGAAATAGGCCACTTTTCCGTCCCCAAGCTCCTGGAACTCCTCGAAGTCCTTCTCCGATGTCGCACGATCCGCGTACAGCGAGGCCACCACCGCATCCAGCAATTCCTCCACGCCGTACGATTCCAACTGGTACACGAAAAGCCAGGCAAAGCGCTTTCCCTGTGCATCTTTCAACTCTCCATCGATGTTTGCTCCACTCTTGGAAGACGAAACACTGAAATTTGCGGGAACCTTGAAGGAGAAATCCCCCGCTTTTTGCGTGGACCAGCCGGGAAGGTTGGGCACCTTCCAGCCATCACGGAAAGAGGAGAGAAGGGGATCAATGGTGCGCAGCGACAACACACCGACCGCTTGCTCGGTGCCCGTTGCCTGTTCCGTTGGCGTAGACACCGCAGTGGGCGTGGGTTCCACGGTTCGCAGACCCAATAGCCCTTCCGAAAATCCAAAAAACGCAAAAAGAACGACCAGAAAACCCATCCAGAACAATCTTTTCATGCGATCCAACTCCCTTCATAATGGCATAACTATGAAAAGTATATCACAACGGCACATCTTCCTTTGCCCAAATCGTGGTATAATTTGATGTTTCCAATTGATATAATAGAAAGAACGGAATGGTGAAGTTAGGATTCGTCATTCACTGGGAGGAAAAAATGAAAATCTTGCACACGTCCGACTTGCACCTGGGACACCAGTTGTACGGAAAGAAACGATCCGAGGAGTTCTCCGCCTTACTGGAATGGTTGCTGGAGACGATCCAACAAAGGCAGGTGGATGCGTTGCTGGTTTCCGGGGATGTTTTTGACACCACCACACCCTCCCACCTTTACCAGAGCCAGTACTACCACTTCCTTTTCCACGCGGCGGTCAAGCTCAATTGCCAGGTCATCGTTACCGCGGGGAACCACGATTCGCCTTCCTTCCTGGACGCTCCCCAAGCTCTTCTTCGATCCATGAATATCCACGTGGTGGGTTCGCTTCCCGGAGAAACCGCGCACGAAGTGGTAGGGGTTCATGGTGCATCCGGGGAGGTGGAATTGCTGGTGTGCGCGGTTCCCTTTTTGCGGGATCGCGATATCCGGCAGTCATTCGCGGGGGAAAGCCCGGAAGACAAGGAACGAAACCTGGTGCAGGGGATCGCGGACCACTACGCCCGTGTTTTCGACATCGTGGAGCAAAAAAGAACGGAAATCGGTCGGAATGTCCCAGTGGTCGCCATGGGACACCTTTTCGCCGCCGGTGGGAGCACGTTGGAAGACGACGGGGTGCGCGAGTTGTACGTGGGAACGCTGGGGCGCGTTCCCGCTTCCGTTTTCCCGGAATGGTTGGAGTACGTGGCATTGGGACACCTTCACTTCCCCCAAGTTGTCGGAGGCCGAGAAAATGTCCGATACAGCGGTTCGCCCCTTGCCATGGGCTTTTCGGAGGCTCATCAGCGGAAAAGCGTGTGCCTTGTGGATTTTTCCCGCTCACCTGCAGCCCTGGAATTGCTTCCGGTTCCCTGTTTCCAACCATTGCACCGTTTGCGGGGCAATCTTCCCCACTTACGGGAGCAATTGCACAACTTGGTGGCCAAGGGTGAAAAGGCCTGGGTAGAAATCGTGTACGACCCCGGAAGCGAGGCGAACTTGGTTGACAGGCTACGGGAACGCCTGGAGGAACCCGTGGAAGATTCCCCCGTGGAAATCTTGCGCATCAAGAACCCCCAGGTGGTCCATCAGATGCTGGGATCGGAGCAACCCCAGGAAGAACTCGAAGACCTCGACGTGGAAGAAGTCTTCCAGCTCCGCATGGAAGCCGAACCCGTTCCCGAAGAACAGCGGGTAGAATTGCTGGATGCCTTCCACGAAACGCTCCTGTCGCTGCAAGGGGAGGTGGAGGAATAGTATGCGTATCTTGAAAATCCGTTTCCAAAACCTCAACTCGTTGGTGGGGGAGTGGAGCGTAGACCTTACGCACCCCGAATTCACCTCCAACGGCATCTTCGCCATCACGGGACCCACCGGTGCGGGGAAAAGCACCATCCTCGATGCGCTATGCCTGGCACTATACGGCTCTACCCCACGCTTGGAAAGGGTGACGAAGAGTTCCAACGAAATCATGTCCCGCCAGACCGGGCATTGCTTCGCGGAGGTCACGTTTGAAACCCCTTCTGGCCAGTTCCTTTGCCACTGGAGCCATGCACGTGCGTACAAGAAACCCGACGGCGAATTGCAGCAACCCAAGCACGAATTGGCGAGGCACCCCTCGGGAACGATCATTTCTTCCAAGCTCTCGGAGGTTTCAACCCTCGTTGCCGAGCAAACGGGCATGGATTTCAACCAGTTCACCCGCTCCATGCTCCTGGCACAGGGAGGTTTTGCAGCCTTTCTCAAGGCGCAGCCCGATGAGCGTGCCACGTTGTTCGAGCAACTCACGGGCACGGGCATTTACTCCGAGATCTCGATGCGCGTGCACGAAATCCGCAAGGATAAAAACGATCAAATCAGCACCACCCGCGCGCGAATGGAAGACATCCACCTGCCCACCGAGGAAGATATCCATGGCTGGAAAAACGAAAGAACCCGCAAACTTCAACAGGCCTTTGCGTACCAGGAACAGCTGGATGCCCTTTCCAAGCAAATCCAGTGGCACGTCACGCACGCGGAACTACAACAAAGCCAAGCGCGAATCCGACAGAATCTGGATGCACTCTCCGAGCGCTTCAAGCTGTTTTCCCCCGAAGCAAGGAGATTGCGTCGTGCATTGGACGCACTTGAGCTAAGAGGGCGCTTCCAGGAATTACAATCCCTGGAAAAAAGCCAGGAGACTGAAAAGCAGCAACAGGTACGGCTCGAATCCATGATCCCGACACTCGAATCCCAGTGGAAAGAGGAAACCCAGAAAGAAAACCAGGCCATCCAAGCCCTCAAGCAACGCAAGGAGTGCCAGCAGCAACTGGCTCCCCTCGCTCGCCAGGCCCGGTTACTCGACCAGGAACTGGAAAACAAGCTGGAGCAACGCAACCAGTTGCGCGAGCAACGCGAAACATGGCAGCGTGCACTGGAGGAAAATCAGGAAAAAATCAACCAAAGCCAAACGTCACGCGATCAGTTGCAACGGGAAAAAAAGCAACTGGGCGAATACCTGGAGCAGCATGCTTCCGAGCGCATTCTCCCCGAATCCCTCGAAGCCCTTCGGCAACGCTTGGATGCGTTGTGGAAAAACCACGAAAGCTGGAAAAAAGAACTGCAAGCAAAGGAAGAACTGGAAAAAAAGCACCAGCAACTCCAGGAACTCCACGAAGAGTTGGAGCATTTCTTGGAAGAAAGCCTGCAGAAGGAAAAGCTTGTCCGCCAGCAACTGGAGGCAACAGAAGAAAAGCGCAATGCGCTGCTGGATGGAAAATCCCTGGGGGATTGGCAAACACAACTTTCCCAGCTCCAGGAGAATCTACACTTGCTGGAAAAGCTCACCGACTCCCGGGAAAAGCTCGTGCAGCTCGAACAACAGCAAAAATCGCGCGAAAAGGATCGGCAAGGACGACGCGAAAGGTTGCACATGCTGAAGAGTGACCAGGAAAGCCTGAACAAATCCCAAGCGGAGCTGGTGGAAAAATCCAGGGAACTGCAAGCCCAGCTCAACCGCTTCCAAACCCAGGAAAACCTGGAACAACAGCGCCAGATGCTTCAGCCTGGCCAACCCTGCCCGCTTTGTGGCTCCACCACCCATCCCTACGCTTCGGGAATCCTCCCACAGCGGGGGGAAGAAGAGCTGCAGTTGGAAGAAACCGAGAAACAACTCCGCCAGGTTGTGGATAAATGGGCCGACGTCCAGCGTGCGCTCACGGTGGAAAAGACACGCCTGGAAACCCTGGACGAAGACGAGAAAAAAGACCGGTTGCAGCGCGAAAGCGAAAAGCAGAAACTGTCTGATGGGATGAAAAACCTTGGTATCTCTTCTTCGTTCGAGGACACCCAAAAAGTGTTGCAACAAGCGCGAAGCAATGCTCTGGAACAAAAAGAGCACGTAGAAAAGCGCTTAACCCAAATCCAAGAAAACCAAACCAAGCTCGAAGAACAGAGGAGGCAGCTGGAACGCCTTCGCCAGGTACGCGAAGAGCGGCAAAAGCAATGCAACGAGGCTACGCAGAAACGCGCCGGGTTTCGGAGTGACATCGAAAACCTGGTCCGCTCGCTGGAGGAACGAAAAACCCAGGTGGAACAGGAAAGCAGCCAGCTCCAACAGCTCCTGGGAGAATTCCAAGCCCCTACCTCCTGGAGGGAACATGCGCTCTTCGAGAAACCCCTTCCCGCGATCGCGCCAGCCGTGAAGGAACTGGTGGACTGGCTGCAGCAGAGGGCATCGGCATGGAAGACCAACTCCCAGCGCTTCACCACCGTCGAGGGGGATCTTCGGGAAACCCTCACGCGGCTGGATGCCCTGCAAACCCAGCAAAAGCAAGCCCGTTCCCACCTGGAAGCGGAACGCAAAAAGCTCGCGGAAATGGAAGGTGAAATCGCCCAGCAGCGGCAAAAGCGGAAGGAGCTTTTTGGAGAACGCAACCCGGACGACGAGGAAAACAGGGTGGCACGTGAGGTACAGCACGCGGAAGAAGAGCGCGAACTGCACCGGGAGAAACGGGAGACAAGCCAGAAAGAACTGGAAAGCGCCCAGCAAACGCGGAACCAACTCCACCAATCCATGGAACGACGAGAGCCATTGCTGCGGCAAGCACTTTGGGTGTTTGCACGTGGACTCCAGCAATATGGCTTTTCCGATCGTGGGGATTTCCTCTCCGCGGACCTTACCGAAGACGAGCGGAAAAGCATCGCAGACAAGCAAGGCGCATTGGAAAAGGAAAAGGCCGCACTCGAATCGGCAAAAAAGGAAAACGAGGAAAAACTTGGCCAGCACTTGGAAAAACCGTTACCCAGCCAGCCGGAACCACAACTTCGCGAACAGCAGAAAACACTGGTGGAACAATCCGCCAGCCTGCGCGAAGGAATCGGCGAGCTCAATGCTTTGCTCAAGAACGCGGAAATCCTGCAAAAACAAAACGAGGAGCTCGCCACGCTTCTTCGAAGCCAGCAACAAGAACTGGTTCGCTGGAACTTGTTGCACGATCTCATCGGCTCCTCGGATGGCAAGAAATTTCGCAACTTCGCGCAGGGGCTGACCTTCCAGCACACCATTTCCCACGCGAATCGCCAACTGAAAAAGATGAGCGACCGCTACTTGCTGGTCCGGGACCCGGAGCACCCACTGCAGCTCAACGTGCTGGACAACTACCAGGCGGGGGAAATCCGTTCCACCAAGAACCTCTCCGGTGGTGAAAGCTTCCTGGTGAGCCTGGCGCTGGCGTTGGGACTGTCGCACATGACCAGCAAGAAGGTCCGCGTGGACTCGCTGTTCTTGGACGAAGGCTTTGGCACCCTGGACGAGGAAGCACTGGACACGGCGCTGGAGGCCCTTTCCACTCTTCAACAGCAAGGCAAGATGGTGGGGGTGATTTCCCACGTGGGAGCGCTCAAAGAACGTCTCTCCACCCAGATCCAGGTGGAACCGCTGCACGGGGGCCGCAGCCAAATCAGCGGTCCAGGATGCCAAAAGCTCTCGGACTAAGGGTTCAGCGATTCGATCCAGTTGATCGCCAGAAGGTACGCGGGGAGATACGATTCCACGTGCTTGCCTTCCGGTAACTCCACGTAGGTCACGTCCGAACCCTGTGAACGGTAGTACGCCACCGCGGTGCGCGAGTTTTCCACCGGGACGGCTTCGTCTCCCGCGGAGTGCACCATGAATAGGGGCACCTGTGGAATCCAGTTCTGGTACAGGTCGTTTTGCAACAAGGCTTGAGAAATGGCGGAGCTGGGGTCTTGCAGTTGTTGCAGCAACCCCGGGGTAAACAACTCGGAGGCGCGCCCGATTCCACCCCCGGGCATCACGGCCCGCACCTCGTCGGAAGAATGGTTTCCATCCATCAGCGGTGGGATGTCCACGTCGTAGGGAGGCAGGAAAATCTCCGAGGCTGTGTCAAACAGGTTGTACACCCCATCGTAGCCAAACACGAGGTAGGCCAGGTATTCCAGGTGCTCGTACATCCCATCACCCGTAACGATGCCTTTCATCACCGTGGAAAGGTTGTAGGGCCCCGCCATGGGGGCGGTTCCGGTGATGGCAAACTCGTTGGCGTGTTGTTCCTGGATCAGCCGGGAAGACGCCATGGTCGCGTAACCCCCCTCGGAGTACCCCGCGAGGAAAAGCTCCCCGTTCCAATGGAATTCTTCGGCCTTTTGTTCCAAAAGGTTCTTCCCCGCACGTATCATGTCCAGCACCGAGCTGGCGATGGAATCTCCCAGGCAAAACGGGTGGAACACCGAGGTGTCCACACCCAGACCCGAGTAATCGGCCATCACGGTGGCATACCCCAACCCCGCGGCGATGAGTGCCACGAAATCCTCGGGGTTATCCGCGGTAAAGTCGGTGGAGAAGTTCGAAGGCGAAAGGTCCCGGCTGAAAATGGTGCCGTGTTGCAGCGAAAGTAGCGGAACCTGCAGTGCCAACCGGGCTCCGGCTTCGTCCACCAGTGGCAGCACCACCAGCCCGGATTCTACCACGGAGTTGCCGTCCAATCGCACCGTGCGGTAGGTGATCGAAAACGCCTGGATGGAGTATTCCAGCTGTAGCGGGACTCCCGCGCCATCCAGGAACGCCTGCAAGAATGCCTTCGGCAGAACCGTTGGCTCCGAAACGCTCAGCAGCTCTCCCCGGTTCACCCGAACAACGGGGAGAAAACACCCGGTAAGTGCTACCATCAAGACCAGGCCCAACCCCAGTCCCAGCAGAACCTTCTTCTTCATCCGCTTTCCTCCTTTTTTTGCCAGCCGTGTTGCCAAAATTCTCGGAGATATGTTTGCAGGGTCTGATGTGCTATAATCCTTCGGATTTCTAACTAAAACACTTCCGGAGGGGTATCGTGATCGGCATCGCCGCTTTTTCGCATTTCTTGGGGGATTTCCTGGGATCGATGTTCAAGCCCATGGGTCCGTACTTCGTGGAGCAATTCGGCATTTCCACCGCCACGTTCGGCAGCGTGATGGCGCTCATTGCCTCGTCCGCCTCGTTGTTGCAGATCGGGTTTGGGCTGTTGTACGACGGGGTGCGCAAGGATGGGCTGCACATCTTCTGGCTACTGGTCGCGCAAATGGTGGTGCTTGCACTCGCGGGTTTTGCACCCAGCTTTCCGGTTCTGGGCCTGTTGATCTTCTTCGTGATCCTGGTAAACTCCGCCTACCATCCACTGGGTGCCAGCCTGGCGGGAAGTTCGCAAAGGGGGAGGGACATCGCGATCTTCTCGGTGTTTGGCACGTTTGGCTCCGCGCTGGGTCCGGTTTTTATTACCTCCTTCTCCAGTACGCTGGGCTTTTCCCGGTTGTGGCTGGTCTCCGTGGTAGCCTTAGCCGTGTTGCTTCCCGCTGGGCCAAAAATGGCCCGTTACGAGAAAGTGGAAATCGCCCCTCGGCGGTTCCCGGGTTTCGCGGCGCTCAAAACGCTGTTTCCCGTTTTCCTGGTGGTGCTTTCGCGCAGTTTCGTGATGGATCTGTTTCACACCTACGTGCCCCTTTTCCTGGGAAGCAAGGGCGCGTCGCTGATCACGGGGGGAACCGTCATCACGTTGGGGATGCTTTTTGGCATGGTCACCAACTTCTTCGGCTCCACGCTCATTGAGAAGGTGGGGATCTTCAAGATCAACCTCGCGGGGTTCGCCACCATGGGCATCATGGGCCTACTGTTCTTCTTTTTGGACAGCACGTTGCTGCGCGCAGCCTGTTTCATCGGTTTCGACGCGGGGGCGTTCCTCACCATGTCCGCGAACATCGTGGAAGCCCAGCGACGCATGCCCACCAACCGTGCCTTTGCCTCTTCCGTGACCATGGGGTTTGCCTGGTCCATCGGGGGTTTCCTGGGAGCAGCTTACGCTGGGGCGTTCGGCAACGACGTGGGTTTCATGATCCTGAGCCTGGCTTGCATCGCCCTGGCGCTTTCCGCGCTGATGGTTTTCTTTTCCCGCAAGTTCCGGCGATTACCCCGAAGGGAACGCCCGGGGAATCCAGCGTAGGAGCTCCGAGGGTGTGAGCGAACCTTTCCAGTTTTCTTGCGCGTACAACTGGGATGCCGTACCGTGCACGTACACCCCCAGGTTGGCCGCGTGGAAGCCCAGCGGGCACTGCGCTGCGAGCCCGCCCACCAGACCTGCCAGCACGTCCCCGCTTCCCGCCGTGGCAAGACCGTCGTTTCCCACCAGGTGGAACGCCAGTTCACCATCCGTGTTGGCCACGAGCGTGGTAGCCCCCTTGTGCACGGTGATGCAGTGGAATTTCTTGGAAAAAGCCACCAGCTCTTCCAGGCGCATACCGGGCAACTCCGGTAAAGGTTGTTCGAAGAAACGCGCGAACTCCCCGGCGTGGGGGGTCAGGATGGCTGGAATCGTTCGCTTCGAAAGGGTTTGCAGGCTTTCGGGAATGGAAGCCAGGGCGAACAGCGCGTCGGCATCCAGCACCAGCGGACCTTTCCACTCGGTGCACAGCGCGTGAACCAACTGAACTGTTTCCCCTTCTCTTCCCATCCCGGGGCCCATCACCAGCACGTCCATGCCTTCCAAGGTCTTGCGGTACGCCTCCAACACGGCTCCCGAGTGGACACCTTTCGTACCCGGCACCCGGTGCACGATGGTTTCCGCTGGAACGGAAAACGGAACGTTTCGAAGCGCCTCCCCGGGGACCAGTAGGTGCACCATTCCACATCCGCCCGCGAATGCCCCTTGCACCGAAAGCAAGGGAGCCCCGGGATACCGTGCGCTGCCTCCCAGGATGGCCACCTTGCCAAAACTTCCCTTGTGCCCGGAACGTTCGCGCAGGGGCAGCAGGCTCTTGGCATAGCTCTCGTTGACCAGGAAACGCGGGGAAACTCCCGCCTGCGAAGGCGCCTGCGGAGAAATCCCGATGTACGCCACGCGCAGCTTGCCGACGAAATCCCTTCCCGGGAATAGCAGTAACCCCGTCTTGGGAAAGGCAAAGCTCACCGTCAGGTCCGCGCGGAAGGGGTTCTTTCCCCATAACCGCCCGGTTTTGCCACCCACGCCGGAGGGGATGTCCACCGCAACCTTCAGCCCCATGCAACGGTTCATGCTCTCCAGAACATCGTCCAGGGCGGGGGAAAGCGGTCGACTCAGCCCGGTGCCAAACAACGCGTCCACCACCACGTCCGGGGAACAAGGGCTTGGTGGAAACGAGGGAGAAACGTGCAACCTCACATCTGATTTTGCCAGCACCCCCAGTTGGAACGTGGCATTTTCCGAAAGATTCGCAACCCCCAGGGGCAGCCAAACTTCCACGTCGCACCCCAGGTCATCCAGCTCCCGGGCCACAGTCAGACCGTCTCCGCCGTTGTTCCCTGGCCCACACACCACTAGTGCGCTTCGCGGAACCTCCCCGGAACATTCCTCCAGGATGGCTCGCACCACCGAATGGGCCGCACGCTCCATCAAAACCAGCGAGGGAATCCCGCGCTGTTGGATGGTGTACCCATCCGCGCGTTGCATTTCTTCCGGCGTCAAAACGGGAATGCTCATTTTTCTTCCTCCTGCAAGAAATTCATCTGGTTTCGGGGCAAACGCTTCTTGGACGGTGCTTTTTGTTGCATCTTTTGGATCTGGCTGTATCCCAACACGCGTACCCTTTCCTCCAACGACTTTTCCGAGGTGATGGTTTCCAGTACCTCGTACGCGCGGTCCACCACCTCCGGGGGAAGACCCGCCAGCCGTGCCACCTCGATGCCGTAACTCTTGTCGGCCACCCCAGGTTCCACGCGGTGCAGGAACACCACGCCATCCTCTTTTTCCAACGTCTTCACGCGGAGGTTCAACAGCCCGGGGTACAATCGTGCCATCTCGGTGAGCTCGTTGTAGTGCGTGGCGAAAACCGTGAAGCAACCCACCTGGTTGAACAGGTACTCGGATACCACCCATGCGATGCTGATGCCGTCGTAGGTACTGGTGCCCCGCCCCACCTCGTCGAGCACTACCAGCGACCGCTCGGTGGCGTTGTTCAAAATGGTGGCGGTTTCGCTCATCTCCACCAGGAATGTGCTTTTGCCGGAGGCCAGGTCGTCGCGTGCTCCGATGCGCGTGAAGATGCGATCCAGCAGGGGAAGGCTAACGCGAGAAGCGGGCACCATGCTCCCCATCTGCGCCATCAAGCAAATCAGGGCCACCTGCCGCAGGTAGGTGGACTTACCGGACATGTTGGGGCCGGTGAGGATCACGAAACGCTTCGCTTCGTCCAGCGCAATGCCGTTGGGAATGAAATCGGGCTCGTACTGTTCCACCACCGGGTGCCGCCCATCTTCGATGGAAAGCTCGCCGCGCTCGTTGAACGTGGGAAGGCAGTAGCGGTTTTGCACTCCCACCAGCGCGAGTGAGCTCAGCACGTCCATCTGTGCCAACGCGCCGGAAAGCACTTTCAACCGGGGTAGGTATTGCAGCACGTGCTCGCACACGTGCGAAAACACTTCGCGTTCCAATTGCTCTACCATTTCCCGCGCGTGGTTGAGTTTCTGCTCGATGGGCTTGAGCGCGGGGGAAATGAAGCGCTCGCTGGACACCAGCGTCTGCTTGCGCTCGTAGTTATCCGGAACTTTGTGCAGGTGCGCCTTGGTGACTTCGATGAAGTAGCCGTACACGTTGTTGCGCCGGATGCGCAGCGAGGGGATCCCGGTGCGTTTCTTCTCCTCTTCCTCGAGGCTTTTCAACCGGGCATCGCTTCCCGAAAGCAGGTCGCGCACCTCGTCGAGATCGTCGTGGAAACCATGGCGAATCACGTCGCCATCCCCCGGGCTGCCGGGTTCGTCGAACAGCGCCCCGGAGAGGAAACTTTCCAACTCCGAAAGAGGGTCCATTTGCTGCAGCAGGGGTTGGAACGTTTCCATACCCAGGATGCGCTCGCGCAACCCGGGAACGAGCTGCAATGTACCACGAAGTGAAGCCAGGTCTTTGGGCGTGGCCCGCGCGTACACCAACCGCGAAACGATGCGTTCCAGGTCGTACATACCCGCCAGTTGCGCGGAAATCTCCCGGGTTTCCTCGTCGCTTTGCGCAAGCTCTGCAACGTGGGCCTGGCGCGCGTGGATGGCCGAACGTTCCACCAGCGGCGCGAGCAGCCAAGACTTAAGCAGCCTTTTTCCCATGGCCGTGACGGTGGCATCCAACACGTCGAACAGGCTCTTTCCCCGTGCCCCCCGCGTAGGATTCACCAGGTTGAGGTTCTCCACCGTGATACTGTCGAGCACCAGCGCGTTGTCATCGCGCATCACCCGCGGTACGTCCAGGTGGGAAAAGGCGTCCATGTGCTGCAGTTCCAGGTACTTGAGAAGAGCTCCCACAAGGGGGAGCGCGCGTGGTGGAAGTTCCAGGAAACTGAAATCCTTCACACCGTACACGCGGCAAATCCCCGCATTTGCCTGTTGCACGTCGAAGTACCAGGACGGGAGTTGCTCGGTGAACAGCGAAGGGTTCACCTGGCGCACCGCGCTCAAGCGGTAGGACCATTCCGTGCCCTCGGGCACCAGCAGCTGCACCACGCCGTACTTGAACAGCACGTCGCGCGCGCTTTCCCAGTCTTGCCGTTCGAACACAAGGAACTTGCCCGTGGAAATGTCCAGCAAGCACACGAAGAACGAGCCGTTGTGGCTCACCGCCGACAAGAAGCTGTTCTCGCTGAACTCCAGGATGGAATCCTCGATCACCGTTCCCGGGGTCACCACCCGCGTGACCTCGCGGCGCACGATGCCCTTGGCCTGTGCCGGGTCTTCCACCTGCTCGCAGATGGCCACCTTGAACCCCGCCACCACCAGTTTCTTGAGGTAGTTATCCAACGCGTGGTGGGGAATGCCTGCCATGGGGTTGGAATTGCGCGAGGTCAACACCAGCTGCAATTGCCGCGAAACGATGCGTGCATCCTCGAAAAACGCCTCGTAGAAATCACCCAGCCGGAACAGCAAGATGGCGTCCTCGTACTTGGACTTGACCTGCAGGTACTGTTCCATCATGGGCGTCATCTTGGGGGGAGTGCTCCCAGAAGCCATTTCAGCATTCCTCCGGTACCGGAAGCTCCACGACCTGTCCGTACAACGGTCCGGCGGTGACCCTATGGATTTCCACTTCCACCGGGTTTCCCAACTGTTCGGGTTTGCCGGGGAAGATTACGATCTTGTTGTGCCCGGTTCGGCCATACATGAGTGTTGGATCGCGCTGCAAGAAACTCTCCCCGATCACCTGCACCCTTTTTCCCAGGTACTGCTCGTTGAGTTCCCGGTTGATCTGCTTTTGCAACGCCAAAAGCACCTGCAACCGGCGGTTTTTCTCCCCGGGGGCCACATCGTCGCGCATGGTTTTCGCCGCCACGGTGCCCAAACGCACCGAGTACATCGCCAGGTTCAACCGCTCGTAGCGTACCTGGCGCACCAGCGCAACGGTTTGCTCGAAATCCTCCGCGCTTTCCCCGGGGAACCCCACGATCACGTCGCTGGAGAGGGAAACATCGGGAAGCCGTGAACGGATGCCGTCCACAAGGTCAAGGTACTCGCTGCGGGTGTAGCGACGGTTCATGGCCTTGAGAATACGGTCGCTCCCCGCTTGCACCGGCAGGTGGATTTGCGGGGCGAAACGCGGGTTGGCGGCCATCACGTCCACGATGTCCAGCGAGAAATCCGAGGGATACGAGGTCAAGAACCAGATGCGTTCCAGCCCGTCCACCTTCCCCACCTCGCGCAGCAGCTCGGCGAAGGAAGGTCTCCCCCCGGGGAAATCCTTCCCGTACGAATCCACGTTCTGACCCAGCAAGGTCACTTCGCGGTAGCCCTTTTCTGCCAGACCGCGGACCTCTTGCAACACGTCGTCCATGGGTCGGCTCTTCTCGCGGTGACGGGTGTAGGGCACGATGCAATAGCTGCAAAACTTGTCGCAGCCGTACATGATGGTCACCCAGGCATGGGAGTTTCCCTGGCGTATTCGCGGGACGCTTGCGGTGACCTGGTCGAGGGTATCGGAAAAATCCATGATCTTGCGTTCCCCCCCCAACGCGCGTTGCACCAGCGAAGGCACGTTCATCAGCGCGCGCGTGCCAAACACGAAGTCCACGCCCTTGTGGCGAAACAGCGCTTCCTTCTCCTTGTCTGCCACGCATCCTCCCACTCCGATACGTAACCCCTGCCCGGTGTGGTTTTCGCGCGCCTTGCGCCGGATACCGAACAACCTTCCAAGCATACCGTACACCTTGTCCTCGGCTTTTTGCCGCACCGCGCAGGTGTTCACGATGGCCACGTCCGCGTCTTCCGGCTGCGCTACCTGTATACCGCCTTGCTGCGTCAGGATGCCCACGAGCAACTCGCTGTCGTTGAGATTCATCTGGCACCCCATGGTTTCGATCCAAAAAGAAAACGATGCGTTCAACTTGTTCCTCCCGTTGCTCAATTTTATCCCTTTCCAGCCCCTACTCTTCCGCTACCCGCCAGTGACCTGCACGTGCGGAACCCTCACGAAAAAGCCTCCCCTGTTCCCGGAGACGTGCAATTTGCTTCTCGATGGCGCGCGTGGACAATCCCAGTTCCTGCGCCAAATCGCGAATCGTCAATCCTGGCTGCTGCGCCAGGCGATTCAAGATTCTCCGATCGGTCTTCCCCGAACTTTTCGGATTTCCCCTTTACAGACCTCCTCGGGATCCGATTCGCATCGAAAAGATCCCGTAGGGGCAGACCC
>ERZ795053.2840-NODE-2840-length-20386-cov-6.748020_pt1 | contig 20386 bp, 16 predicted proteins | sample MGYA00375137_ERZ795053 | MGnify/ENA primary metagenome ERZ795053 (study PRJEB30182, sample SAMN05720284) | activated sludge metagenome | isolation source: Anaerobic digester | place: Hong Kong | collected 2014-12-17 ...
AGGGCCGCCGCCCGGCGCCGGGCGTTGGCGATTCGCACCAGCTCGTCGCGCTCCTCGGTCGAGAGCGTGATGTGGTCGAGGATCGACATGGAGATCACCGCATCCTCGCCGGCGAGGTCGATGCCCCTGACCCCTTCCGATGTGCGCGAGCGGAACACGCGCAGCGACTCGACGGCGAAGCGGATCGCCTTGCCGCCGCCCGTCACGAGGAGCACGTCGTGGCTGTCGTCGCAGACATCGACACCGATCAGCCGGTCCCCATCGTCGAGGCCCATGGCGATCTTGCCGTTGACCGGCACCCGCGTGAAATCGGCGAGGTCGTTGCGCCGCACCTTGCCACGAGCCGTCGCGAACACGGCGGAAAGCTCCACCCAGGTCGCCTCGTCCTCCGGCAAAGGCAGGATGGCGGTGATCCATTCGCCTTCCACGAGATGCGGGAAGAGGTTGATCATCGCCTTGCCACGGGCCTGCGGGTTGCCCAATGGCAGCTTGTAGACCTTGAGCTTGTAGACCCGCCCGAGGCTCGAGAAGAAGAGCACGGGCGTATGGGTGCTCGCCACGAACAGCCGGGCGACGAAATCGTCCTCGTGCGTGCGCATGCCGGCCCGGCCCTTGCCGCCACGGCGCTGGGCGCGGAAGGTCGAAAGCGGCACCCGCTTGATGTAGCCCTTGTGGGTCACGGTGACGACCATGTCCTCGCGCGGAATCAGGTCCTCGATGTCGATGTCGAGCTCGGCGTCGAGGTCGATGAAGGTGCGCCGCTCATCGGCGAAACGGCTGCGGACATCGGTCAGCTCCGCCTTCATCACCTCGAGCAGCCGCTCGCGCGACTGCAGGATCAAGAGCAGCTCCTTGATCGCCCCGGCGATCTCGGCCAGCTCGGCGGTGATCTTCTCGCGCTCGAGCCCGGTCAGCCGCTGCAGCCGCAGGTCGAGGATGGCCTGGGCCTGCCGCTCGCTGAGGCGGTACTCGGTGGCCGCCGCCGTGCCGTCCTCGACGAGCGCGAGCAGCGGCAGGATCGCCTCCGCCGGCCAGGCCCGCTCGAGCAGGCCGGCCTTGGCCGTCTGCGGGTCGGGTGCGGCGCGGATCAGCGCGATGACCTCGTCGATATTGGCGACCGCGACGGCGAGGCCGACCAGGATGTGCGCCCGCTCGCGGGCCTTGGCCAGATCGTAGGCGGTACGCCTGAGGATCACATCCTCGCGGAACGCGATGAACGCCTGCAGCACCTCGACCAGCGTCATCTGCATCGGGCGGCCGTTGTTCAGCGCCACCATGTTGATGCCGAAGCCGGTCTGCAGCGGCGTGAACTTGTAGAGCTGGTTGAGCACCACCTCGGCATCGGCGTCGCGCTTGATCTCGATGACCACGCGCACGCCATGCCGGTCGGATTCGTCACGCAGATCGGAGATGCCCTCGACCCGCTTCTCGCGCACCACCTCGGCGATCCGCTCGACCAGCCGCGCCTTGTTGACCAGATAGGGAACCTCGTGCACGAGGATCGCCTGGCGGTCCTTGCGGATCTCTTCGATCGTGCAACGGCTGCGGACGGTGAGGCTGCCGCGACCGGTCATGTAGGCCTGCTGGATGCCGGCCCGGCCGAGAATGATGCCGCCGGTGGGGAAGTCCGGGCCCTGGACGATCTCCATGAGGTCGGCGATGTCGAGCTCGGGATCGTCGATCAGGGCGATGGTCGCGTCGATGATCTCGCCCAGGTTGTGCGGCGGGATGTTGGTCGCCATCCCGACCGCGATGCCGCCGGCGCCATTGACCAGAATGTTCGGGTACTGCGCCGGCAGGACCTCCGGCTCGCTGATGCTCTCGTCGTAATTGGGACGGAAGCCCACCGTGTCCTTGTCGATGTCGTCGAGCAGTGCTGCCGCCGGCCGGGCCAGGCGCGCCTCGGTGTAACGCATCGCCGCCGGCGGGTCGTTGTCCATCGAGCCGAAATTGCCCTGGCCATCGATCAGCATGAGGCGCATCGACCAGTGCTGCGCCATGCGCACCATGGCGTCATAGATGGCGCCGTCGCCATGCGGATGGTACTTGCCCATCACGTCGCCGACGATGAGCGCGGACTTGCGGTGCGGTCGCCCGATATCGTAGCCGGCGACGCGCATGGCGTAGAGGATGCGGCGCTGGACGGGCTTCAGGCCGTCCCGAACGTCGGGCAGCGCCCGGCTGACGATCACGCTCATCGCGTAGTCGAGGTAGGAGCGCTTCATCTCCTCCTCGATGGGGACGATCTCGAATCCCTTGGGGGGCAGTGAGGCGGCCAAGCGGTGTACTTCCCGAGCGCTGGAACGGCGGGCCTGAAGGTCAGGCTGGCGAGGAAATTCGCGTAAAGGGTGATCTAGCAGACGGCCCGGCTGGCCACAAGTTCGGCACCGGCACCAAGGCTATGCAACGCTGTCCAGGGTCGCGGCACCGTAGTAATGCCAGAGAAAGACCGAGGCGGCGCCGCGCCATGGCGACCAGGCCACGGCAAGTGCCCGCAAATCCCGGGCGTTCGGTCGCACTTCGAGGTTCTTCAGGCGCTGGGCGGCAATCTGCAGGGCCAGGTCGTCGGCCGGCAGGACGTCCTGCCGCTGCAGCGCGAAGAGCAGGTAGATCTCCGCACTCCAGCGGCCGAACCCCGGCAAGGCGGTGAGCGCCGACACGACCTCCTCGTCCGGGGCCGCCGCGAGACGCTCGAGGTCCAGCCGACCATCGACGATCGCCGCCGCCAGTTCTCGCGCATACACCACCTTGCGCCCGCTGAGCCCGCAGCCGCGCAGCGTCTCGACCGGCAGATCCAGCAGCATCTGCGCATCCACCCGCTCGCCCATTGCCAACTCGACGCGGCGCTGGATGGTGGCCGCGGCCCGCGTGGACACCTGCTGGGCGACGATGATCCGCAGCAAGGTGGCAAAGCCGGCAGGCTGGATCCGAGGTGCCGGATAGCCGACCCGCTCGATGGCGAGCCGGAGCGTCGCATCGTTCTCGGCAAGGCATTCGAGCGCACGCCGCAGGCGGTCGGCCGCCATCTGCACATCGATCGTCGCCAGGGTCGACATCCGCGATGCCTTGCCCGATCGGTCCGGTCTCGGCAAGCTTGCCATCATTCTCGTCGAGGGAGAGCCACAGGTGGCGCAACGGGCAAGGCCAGGAAGAAAGCGCCAGGCGCCGGCACTGGCCTTCGGCCTGATCCTGATCGTCGCCGGCAGCTTAGCACTCTTCTGGAACGAGTGGCGTTCGGCCTCCGCCGTGGCGACGCTGGTCGCCGGCGAGCGGCACGTCGTCGACGTCCCGCTCGAGCGGGTCCCCGCCGGCGACGAGGGCGGGCTCCTGCATCTCGCCGGCCCGGCCCGGCCGGACGGGCCGGCAGTCGATCCGCTCTTCGGCATCGGCGACCTCGCCCTGCGTCTCGATCGCAAGGTCGAGATGCATCAGTGGCGGGAGATCGCCGAGAAGGGTTCGGCCAATGACTGGACCTACCGCTACGAGACGGTCTGGGCCGAGGGGCGAATCCCGTCCGAGCGCTTTCGCGAGCGACTCGGCCACGTCAACCCGCCGGCCCCGACCGTCACGAGCGAGCGCTTCTATCCGGAGGGTGCGACGCTCGGCGCCTACGGGCTCGGCCGGGAGCTCCTCGACCGGCTCCCGGCGAGCCGGCCGGTTCCGATCGACGCCAGTGCCCTGGTGTACCTCGCCGATCGGGAGCTGCGCTCGACCGGCGGGGCGCTGCGGACCGGGACGCCGGGCTCGGACCGGATCGGCGACCTGAAGGTCACCTTCAGCGCCGTCCCGCCCGGCGAGATCAGCGTGCTGGCCGGTCTCGACGGCTCCAACCTGCGTCCCTGGCAGGCAGCCAACGGCGGCACCGTCGCCGTGGCCCGCCCGGGCCTGCTGACCGCCGAGGCCATGTTTCGCGAGGTGTACGGCATGAACAGCCGGACGACCTGGCTCGTTCGGGCCGGCGCCACCTTCGCGCTCGTTGTCGGCTATTTCGCTGCGATCCGCCCGCTGGCCCGATTGCTGCCGCCTCTGGGTGTGCTCGCGCACAAGGCCGGGAAGCGGATCGCCCTGACGCTCGCGCTCGGCCACATGCTGGTGGTCGTTGCCCTGGCCTGGGTCGTCTTTCGTCCAATGGCCGGGCTGGCGCTGCTCGCGGTCGGCGGCGGGCTCGTGACGGCCCTTCGCCGTTGGCGCGCCCTGCCAGATGACGAGCGCCTCGGCCGCCCCCCCGAGCCGCCGCCGCCCGGCTGACCCCATGGCCTTATGGCCGCACGGCCTCTAGATAACCTGTGCCGACCGCTTGTTTGCCGCAGAGGAGTGAGAGTCTTGGAACGCGAGGCGATGGAGTTCGACGTGGTGATCGTCGGGGCCGGTCCGAGCGGCCTCGCCGCCGCCATCCGCCTGGCGCAGCTGGCGCAGCAGCACGACCGCGAGGTCTCCATCTGTGTCGTCGAGAAGGGTGCGGAGGTCGGGGCCCATATTCTCTCGGGCGCCTGCTTCGAGCCGCGCGCACTGGACGAGCTGATCCCCGACTGGAAGGACAAGGGTGCGCCACTCCACGTCGAGGCAACGGACGACCAGTTCCTCTACCTCACCGAGACCAAAGCCTACCGCCTGCCGACGCCGCCGCAGATGCGCAATCACGGCAACTACATCATCAGCCTCGGCGATCTCTGCCGCTGGCTCGCCGAGCAGGCCGAGGCGCTCGGCGTCGAGATCTATCCGGGCTTCGCCGCCGCCGAGGTGCTCTACGACGAGAGCGGCGCCGTGCGGGGCGTGGCGACGGGCGACATGGGCGTCGGCCGCGACGGCGAGCCCGGGCCGAACTTCCAGCCCGGCATGGAGCTGGTCGGTCGCCTCACGCTCTTCGCCGAAGGCTGCCGCGGGTCGCTGACCAAGACATTGTTCGAGCGCTTCGATCTCCGCCGGGACGCCCAGCCGCAGACTTTCGGGCTCGGCATCAAGGAGCTCTGGGAGATCGATCCCGCGAAGCACGAGGCGGGCCGGATCCTGCACACCATCGGCTGGCCGCTCGACCAGCGCACCTATGGCGGCTCCTGGCTCTACCATTTCGAGAAGAACCAGATCTCCATCGGCTTCGTCGTCGGCCTCGACTACACCAACCCGCATCTTTCCCCGTTCGACGAGATGCAGCGGCTGAAGACGCACCCGTCGATCCGGCCGTTGCTCGAGGGCGGACGGCGGATCGGCTACGGCGCCCGGGCCCTCTCCGAGGGCGGGCTGCAGTCCCTGCCGGGGCTCGTCTTCCCGGGCGGTGCCCTCGTCGGCGATGCGGCCGGCTTCCTCAACGTGCCGAAGATCAAGGGCAGCCATACGGCGATGAAATCCGGCATGCTCGCGGCCGAGGCCGCCTTCGAGGCGCTGGCGACGGACGAGCAGCGGCCGCTGCTCGCCGCCTATCCCGAGAAGTTCCGTGCGAGCTGGCTCCATGAGGAACTGCACGGAGTGCGCAATGTGCGGCCGGCGTTCAGGTGGGGCCTCTGGCCCGCTTTGGCGCTCAATGCCATCGACACCTTCGTCTTGCGCGGCAAGGCGCCCTGGACGCTGGCGCATCACGGTGCCGACCACGACACCCTGGTGAAAGCCGCGGACGCGCCGAAGATCGCCTACCCGAAGCCGGACGGGAAGATCACCTTCGACAAGCTGAGCTCGGTCTTCCTCTCCGGCACCAACCACGAGGAGGACCAGCCCTGCCATCTCACCCTGGCCGATCCGACAGTGCCGATCCGGGTCAACCTCGCCGAGTACGACGCACCGGAGCAGCGCTACTGCCCGGCGGGCGTCTACGAGATCGTCCGTGACGGCGACGAGCCGCGCCTCCAGATCAACGCCCAGAACTGCGTGCACTGCAAGACCTGCGACATCAAGGACCCGACGCAGAACATCAACTGGGTGACACCGGAGGGCGGCGGCGGTCCGATGTACGGCAGCATGTGAGGTTTCGGGGCCTGCATCCGGCAGTCTCACATGCGATGGTGGGCGGCAATATACTTCAACCGCAAGTAGGCTTGTGGTAAACAGGTCAAGACTGTCCTCCCGAGCCCTGATCGGCCCGGGTCCCGTAGAGGTACACTGCCAAGATGCATGACTTCGGTCTGGAGGAGGCCGCGACGCCGGGCGGCTTCGTCTGGCAAGCCGAGCATCGGCTCATCCATGCGCTCGACCGGTTGCCCTGCGGCGTGCTCCTGGCCGATGCCGCCGACCGGCTCCTGCACGTCAACTCGGCGTGTCGCAAATTCCTTCCGGCCCTGCGCGATTCCCTCACCCCGGGCACTGCCGTGTCCGAGCTCTTTCGCCGGGCCGTGCTGCTCGGTGACGTGCGGACCGATGCGGCGACCGTCGATCGCTGGCTCGAGGATCGCGCCGCGCTCGACGCGCCGAGCCTGACGCTCCGGCTGCGCGACGATCGCTGGCTCAAGCTGGAATCGTGCGGCACGTTCGACAGTGGTGCCGTCCTGACGCTGATCGATGTCACCGAGTTCAAGCGTCGCGAGGTCTGGCTCACCGAGCTGCACGACCGGCTCGCCGGCGAGGGCGAGGATCTCAAGGTCTTCGCCCGTCATCTGGCGACCGCCAAGGCGGAAGCGACCGAGGCGCTCAGGAAGGCGGAGCTGGCGAACCAGGCCCTGGCACGCGAGATCGCCGAGCGCAAGCTCCTGGAGGAGCGGCTCTGGCTTCTCGCCAACACCGATCCACTGACCGGGGCGCTCAATCGCCGGCGCTTCATCGAGTTGCTGGAAGGCGAGGCACGGCAGCCGGATGGCGAACCGGCAACGCTGGCCGTGCTGATGCTCGATCTCGACTACTTCAAGATGATCAACGACCGCTTCGGTCACGCGACCGGGGACGCGGCGTTGCGTCACTTCACCGAGGTGGCGGCGGCGCACCTGCGCGCGCCGGACCACTTCGCCCGGCTGGGCGGCGAGGAGTTCGCGGCCCTGCTGCCGGCGACATCGATCGAGACGGCGGTCGACGTCGCCGAGGCGATACGCGCCGCGGTCGCAGCGGCGAGCTTCGAGGACACCGGTGTTCCCGTGCCTTTGAGCGTCAGCATCGGCGTCACGGAGCTGCCGCCGTCGGACGGCCGGCCGCTCGCGGTGCTCAACCGTGCCGACAAGGCGCTCTATATGGCGAAGCAGGGCGGCCGCAACCGGGTCGCCAGGGTCAGCGTCGGCCGACCGCCGGAGCTGGTCGAAGCTCAGGCCGAGGCGTAGGGTGGGCGGTCGAAGCCCATCGGCGAGTGGGTGAAGACCTCGCAGCCATCATCCGTGACGCCGACTGTGTGCTCGAACTGGGCCGAGAGCGAGCGATCCCGGGTGACCGTCGTCCAGCCGTCCTTGAGGATCTTCACCTCGTGGCGCCCGGCATTGATCATCGGCTCGATCGTGAAGAGCATGCCCGGCGCCAGGACCAGCCCCTCGCCCGGCCGACCATAATGGCGAACCTCCGGCGCATCGTGGAAGACACGCCCGATCCCGTGCCCGACGAAGTCCCGGACCACCGAGAAGCGCGCAGCCTCCGCCACCGTCTGGATGGCATGGCCGACATCGCCCAGGGTGGCTCCCGGCCGCACCGCGTCGATGCCGGCCCACATCGCATCGAAGGTGACGTCGATCAACCGCTGCCCCTTGACCGGCACCCGCTCGCCGATCGCGAACATGCGGCTCGTGTCGCCATAGAACCCGGCGAGGATCACGGTGACGTCGATATTCAGGATATCGCCATCCGCGAGCTTCTTGTCGTCGCTCGGGATGCCGTGATTGACGACGTGGTTGACCGAGATGCACGAGCTCTTGGTGTAGCCGCGATAGCCCAGCGTCGCCGGCACGCCGCCATGCTCGCGCATGAAGGCCTCGATCGAACGGTCGAGCTCGCCGGTGCTCACGCCGGCCCGGACCAGCGGCGTCACGTGATCGAGCGTCATTGCCGCGAGCTGGCCGGCCGCACGCATCCGGGCGAAGTCGTCGGCACCGTGGATCGGCACGAGCCGGCCGGTGCCGCCCTTGTCCAGGTGCGGCGTTCGTTCGTCCTTCATCGCTCGTCCACCTGCATCGCTTGACCCTCGTCTTGCCTCACACGCCTGCCGCCTCCGGATTGAGGATCAGGCTCGGCTCCAGCGGCCGGCCATCGAGGTGCGCCAGGATGCTGTCGATGCACCTGTCGGTCATGGCTCGGACCGCCCCCTCGCTCATGCCGGCCGCGTGCGGCGACAATACCACCGATTCGAGCGCACGCAGCCGCGAGCCCGCCGGCAGCGGCTCGCTCTCGAAGACATCGAGTCCGGCGCCCGCGATCTCGCCAGCCTCGAGCGCGGCAACCAGCGCCGCCTCATCGACCAGGGGACCGCGTGCCGTGTTGATCAGATAGGCGCTGCTCTTCATTCGCGAAAGAGCCGCCGCGTCGATCAGGTGGCGCGTCGCCGGCAGGAGCGGGGCGTGCAGCGAGACGAAATCGGCCTGGGCCAGAAGCTCGTCGAGGCCCACCTGCGTGCAGCCGAGATGGCCGAGGATGGTCGCATCGATCAGCGGATCGTGCGCCAGAACCCGCATGGCGAAGCCCTGGCAGCGCTTGGCCACCGCCCGGCCAATGCGGCCAAGGCCGACAATGCCGACCGTTGTGCCGTGCAGGCTGCCGTGCGCCAGGCTGCCCCACGAGCCGTCCCGCACGAGTCGATCGTAGCTCGTGATCGACGAGGCGAGCGCCGCCATCAGGGCGAAGGTGTGATCGGCCACCGCCTCGTGATTGGTGCCGAACGCCATCGCCACCGCCACCCCGTACCGGGTGGCGGCCGCCACATCGATCTGGTCGAAGCCGACCCCCAGCCGCGCCACGATCCGCAGATCGGGTGCCGCGGCGAGAATCCGCTCGTTGTAGGGCTCGGTGCCGGCGACGGTGGCGACGACACCGGGCAGGAGTGCGCCAAGCCCCGCCTCGTCGAGCGTCCGCCCGGACTCGTTGAAGACGACCTCGTAGCCCTCGTCGTCCAGCCGTTGCAGGAGCTCCGGGCGCTTCGCGAGAAACGACGACGCACAGAGCACCTTGCCCCGGCTAGGCAGCCGCCCGTCGCTGGCGCGGCGCAGCTCGCGCTGCCGACGGTCAGCCAATGCCGGAACGCCCGGTGACGATGGGTGGCTCGCCGAGGCGGAAGCCGGCATTCGTCTCCAGATGATGAGCCAGCCGCAGCAGGCGCGCCTCGCCGAACGGCGGGGCCACGAGCTGGATCGCCATCGGCAGGCCGTTCGCCGTGCGACCCATGGGCATCGTCAGGGCGGGCAGCCCCAAATAGTTGAACGGGCAGATGAAGTGGCCGAGCGCGTTGACCCTTCGGACATAGCCGGCCATGTCCGCCGTATCGGTTGCATCCAGCCGGGGCACCGGCTCGGCCATGGCCGGCAGCACCAGCACATCGGCATCGGCGAAGACCTCTCCGACGAACCGCCGCACCGCCTCGGCCCGCCAGCCTACCGCCCTGAGATAGGTCGTCGCGGCGAGCTCGAACCCCGGATCTAGGCGCGCCAGGGTGTAGGCGTTGTAGGCGTCACGCCGCTCCTCCAGAAAATCCTCGTGCCTTGCCGCAGCCTCCGCGATCATGACGACTCGCCGCAGCACGTTCAGGGAATCGAGCGCGGGCAGGGCCAGCCCACTGGCGCGCAGCCCCGCCTGCCGCATGCGATCGACCGCCGCGTCGTAGAGCCCGGCCACCTCCGCGTGCAACGGCAGCTCGAAGGGGGATTCGGCGACGCCGAGGCGCAGGCGCGTCGGAGAGCGCTCGAGGAGTCTGCTGTAGGCTGGCACCGGCGTCGTGCTGGTCGTCTGATCACGGCGATCCACGCCGGCAACCGCTTCCATCAGCAGCGCCAGGTCGCGCGCCGAGCGGCCGAGCGGGCCGACATGGTCGAGCGTATGGCTGAGCGGCAGGGCACCCGCCCGGCTGACTCGCCCGTAGGTCGGCTTGAGCCCGAGAATGCCGGTGCACGCGGCGGGCACCCGGATCGACCCGCCGGTGTCGGAGCCTAGGGCCGCGAAGACCAGCCGCGCCGCCACGGCCGCCACGGGCCCGCTCGACGAGCCGCCGGTGATGTGGTCGGTGCTCCATGGGTTCCGCGGATGGCCGGTGATGTCGTTGTGGCCCGTGAGCCCCAGGGCGAACTCGACCATATTGAGCCGACCGAGGTCGATCGCACCGGCGGCGTCCAGCCGCTCGAGCGCGGTGGCGGTGACCCCGGGCACAAAGCCCGCACGGATCCGGGTTCCAGAGGCGCAAACGCGGCCGGCACGGTAGAACATGTCCTTGTGCGCCATCGGGACGCCAGCCAATGGCGGCAGGTCGGTCCCGGCAGCGCGGGACCGATCGATGCGTTCGGCCGCCGCCAGCGCCTGCTCGGCGTCGAGCCCGGCGACCGCGTTGAGCGTGGGGCCCACGCTCGTCAGCGCGTCGATCGCGGCCTCGGTCAGCTCGCGGGCCCGGACCTCGCCCGCCCGGACCGCCGCGGCTGCCGTCCAGAGCTCACCCTTGAGCAGCTCCGCCGCACTCATGCCACGTCTTCCGGAGACTCGTCGTCCAGGGCAAAAGCCTCGGCCAGCGTCTCGAGGGCGACGACGAAACAGGACAGGTCGTCGTCGAAGGGCAGCTCCTCGACAATGGCGCGAACCTGCCTGCGCCAGGCTTCCTCCGGCGCGTCCCCGACTGTCGCTTCGGTCATCATGTCCCCCTCGTGCCACGATAAGGCGGCTGCTTAGCTGGCGGTGCTTGCCGATGCATCCCGATAGCGCAAGACTGGCCGCCGCTTGCGCAGGAGAATGTCATGGGGGCTGTCCAATCCGAGCCGGGCTCGCGCGTCACCGCCGGCCGGCGGGAGCTGCTCGCCGCGGTGGAGCAGAAGCTCCTGTGGCTGGCGAGCTGGATGATTCACAACGCCAACCACCTCCGGCCGAGCCGCGATCACCTGAAGGTAGGTGGTCATCAGGCATCCTGCGCATCCGTGGCGACGATCATGACGGCGCTCTATTTCGACGTGCTGCGACCCGGCGATCGACTCGCCGTCAAGCCGCATGCCAGCCCCATCATGCACGCCGCCCACTACCTGCTCGGCGAGCAGAGCCGGGCCGCGCTCGAGAACTTCCGCTCGCTCGGCGGTGCCCAGTCCTATCCCTCGCGGACCAAGGACACTGCGCCGGTCGACTTCTCGACGGGCTCGGTCGGCCTCGGCGCCGCGATGACCCTGTTCGCGTCGCTCACCCAGGACTACGTTCGCCTGCACGGGCTCGTGCCGGAGGATCGGCCGGCCGGCCGCATGATCTCGATCGTCGGCGATGCCGAGCTCGATGAGGGCAATATCTTCGAGGCCCTCCTCGAGGGCTGGAAATATGATGTCCGCAATCTCTGGTGGGTGATCGACTACAATCGCCAGAGCCTGGACCGCGTGGTCCCGGAGCAGCTCTTCGCCAAGATCGAGCAGTTCTTCGCGGCGGTCGGCTGGCGGGTCGTCACGATCAAGTACGGCAAGCTGCTCCAGGCCGTCTTCGCCGAGGCGGGCGGCGCGGTGCTGCGCCAGTGGATCGACGATTGCCCCAATGATCTCTACGCCGCCCTCACCTTCAAGGGTGGCGCCGCCTGGCGGGCGCACCTGGAGAGCGGCCTCGGCGGCAACCGCTTCATCCGCGAGCTCCTGCGCCGTCATGACGACGCCGGGCTGGCCCGTCTCATGACCAATCTCGGCGGCCACGACATCGAGGCCGTGCTCGAGGCGTTCCATTCGGTCACCGATGACCGCCCGCACTGCTTCATCGCCTACACGGTCAAGGGCTGGGGCCTGCCCTTCGCCGGGCACAAGGACAACCATGCCGGGCTGATGACGCCCGACCAGATGGTCGAGTTCCGCTCGCGCAACCGGATCGGCGACGGCGAGGAATGGTCGCCCCATGCCGGGCTCGACATCGACACGGCCGAGCTCGAGAGCTTCCTCGCCGCCGTCGCCTACCGCCGGCGGACCCACCGCCACGCGCCGCCAGCCGTGCCCGTGCCGGCATCCCTGCCGGTCGGCCGGGTCGCCGCCACGGCCTCGACCCAGGAGGCCTTCGGGCGGATCATGGCCGAGCTCGCGCGCTCCGACACGCCGCTCGCCGAGCGCATCGTCACGACCTCGCCCGACGTGACCGTCTCCACCAATCTCGGCGGCTGGGTCACGCGGCGCGGCGTCTTCAATCGCCGCGAGCACGAGGACGTCTTCAAGAGCGAGGCCGTGGCCTCGCCCACCGTGTGGCGGGAAAGCGGGCGTGGCCAGCACCTCGAGCTCGGCATCGCCGAGAACAACCTCTTCCTGAACCTCGCCAGCCTGGGCCTCGCCCACGATCTCTTCGGCGCCCGGCTCCTGCCGGTCGGCACACTCTACGATCCCTTCATCAACCGCGGTCTCGATGCCCTGATCTACGCCTGCTACCAGGGCGCCCGCTTCCTCCTCGTGGCGACGCCCTCGGGCATCACGCTGGCGCCGGAGGGTGGTGCGCACCAGTCGATCGGCACGCCGCTGGTCGGCATGTCGCAGCCGGGCCTGACCTTCTTCGAGCCGGCCTACGCCGACGAGGTGGCGGCGATCATGGCCTGGGCTTTTCGGCACCTGCAGGAGCCCGATGGCGGCTCGGTCTATCTCCGGCTCTCGACCCGGCAAGTCCAGCAGCCCCGGCGCAGGCTGCCGGCAGGGGTCCTCGACGGCGGCTACTGGCTCGCACCACCCGGGCCGCGGACCGAGCTGGCGCTCGTCTATTCGGGTGCGGTCGTGCCCGAAGTGCTGGAAGCAGCGGCACTGCTCGCGGAGGATCTGCCGGAGCTGGCCGTGCTCGCCGTCACCTCGGCCGATCGACTGCATGCCGACTGGCGGGCACGGGGCAAGGCCAGTCGCGCCGCCGACCTGCTCGGCGCCCTGCCGCCGGACGTGCCGCTGGTCACCGTGCTCGACGGCCATCCCCTAGCCCTTTCCTGGCTCGGCTCGGTCAGGGGCCAGATGGTGACGCCGCTCGGCGTCGAGCGGTTCGGCCAGTCGGCCGACATTCCGGATTTGTACGCCGCGCACCGTCTCGACGCCGCGGCAATCGTCGATGCCGCCGCTGCGGCGCTGCTTGGAGCCTAGGCAGTGGCCACGCGTCGACATCTGGCCACCGACGATTTTCTCGCCCTGCTGGTCGGCTGCGGCGGCCGGCTCGCGGGCGATGGTGGTGGACGGGGGCGCCATCCATGCGGCCGGCCTTGTCGGCTCGGCGCGGTTTCGCCATAACCCTTGGACGGCGAAGCAAGCCATTGCCCGATCGAGCTTCGCGGCTGGGCCGCATTGGTGCCCACCCGATCCGACCGGGCCGAAGAGAACGGGGAGTGCGCGCATGGATATGACGGGCGAATATCGGATACCGGCGCCGCGTGAGCAGGTCTGGGCGGCGCTCAACGATCCCGAGATCCTCCGCCAGGCGATCCCCGGCTGCGACGAGCTGATCAAGCACTCGGATACCGAGCTCGAGGCCAAGGTGACCGCCAAGGTCGGTCCGGTGAAGGCGAAGTTCGGTGGCAATGTGCGCCTCGAGAACATCAACCCGCCGGTGGGCTACAGCATCGTCGGTGAGGGCAAGGGCGGTGCCGCCGGTTTCGCCAAGGGTGGCGCCGACGTGAGCCTCGCCGAGGATGGCGACGGCACGATCCTGACCTACAGCGCCAAGGCCGAGGTCGGTGGCAAGCTGGCGCAGATCGGCTCGCGGCTGATCCAGGGCACGGCCAAGAAGATGGCCGACGAGTTTTTCGGCAAGTTCAGCGAGCTCGTGACCGCGGGTCAGGCGCCCGGCGCGCCGGCAGCGGCCGTTGGCGAACCCCCGGCCGCAGCGGCTGCACCTGTGCCCGAGCCGGTGGGTGCCACGGAAGCAATCAAGATGCCGCCACCGCCGACTGCCGCGAGCGGACCCGCCCCGCGTCCGACACCGAGCACCGCCCCGAAGCCTGCCGCTGGCGGTTTGCTCGGCGGCCTCGGCATGCCGGCCTATGCGGGTATCGCCGTGGTCGTGCTGGTCCTGCTTTATCTGATCTTCGGTATGGGCGGCTGACGAGCCGCTCGAGTTCGCAACGGTGCAGCGACCAGGTGGTCGCCGCTGGGAGGGATTGAGAGAATGACCAAGGTTTCGATGACGATCAACGGCAAGGAGATGTCCGGCGAGGTCGAGGGGCGCACGCTGCTCGTCGATTTCCTGCGGCAGAATCTCGGCCTGACGGGCACGCATGTCGGCTGCGACACCTCGCAGTGCGGCTGCTGCGTCGTCCATGTCGACGGCCGCAGCGTGAAGGCCTGCACCATGCTGGCTGTTCAGGCGAATGGCAGCAAGGTGACGACCATCGAGGGGCTGGCCGCCGCGGATGGCGCCCTGCACCCGGTCCAGGCCGCCTTCCGCGAGCATCACGGCCTGCAGTGCGGTTTCTGCACGCCCGGCATGATCATGTCGGCCGTCGACCTCCTGCAGCACAACGCCAATCCCACCGAGCACGAGGTTCGGGAGTGGCTCGAGGGCAATATCTGCCGCTGCACCGGCTACCACAACATCGTGAAGGCGATCCTCGCGGCTGCCGAGTCCATGCGGGGCGGCGTCGCGCACGCCGCGGAATAACGAGAACAGGACGGGTCACGGGGGCCGCTTCGTCAACAGGGAAGCAAAAGATGGTGGCTAACGGCATCGGTGCTCGGGCACTCCGCAAGGAAGACCAGCGCTTCATCACCGGCAAAGGCCGGTATACCGACGACATCAACCAGCACGGCCAGGCTTTTGCCGTGTTCGTGCGCAGCCCGCATGCCCACGCCAAGCTGGTGGCTGTCGACAAGGCCAGCGTCGCCGGCATGCCCGGCGTGCTGGCCGTGCTCGACGGGACGGATGTCGCGGCTGACGGCCTCGGCAACCTGATCTGCGGCTGGCTGGTCAAATCGAAGGACGGCTCGCCCATGAAGATGGGCGCCCACCCGCTCCTGGCACAGGGAAAGGTCCGTTATGTCGGCGACCGGGTCGCCGTGGTCATCGCCGAGACGTATGCCCAGGCCAGGGACGCGGCCGAAGCGCTCGCGGTCGACTACGCCGAGCTGCCGGCGACCGTGGCGCTCGCCGACGCGCACGGCTCGTCGACGCTGGTCCATGACGAGGTCGAGAACAACCTGATCTTCGACTGGGAGCTCGGCGACAAGGCGGCGGTCGACGCGGCCATGGCCTCGGCCGCGCATGTCACCCGCATCGATCTGGTCAACAACCGCCTGGTGCCCAACGCCATGGAGCCCCGCGCGGCGATCGGCTCCTATGACAGCGGCCTCGATCAGTTCACCTGCTACGTCACCAGCCAGAACCCGCATGTCCACCGGCTGGTCATGTCCGCCTTCATCCAGATCGCACCCGAGCACAAGCTCCGGGTGATCGGCCCGGACGTCGGCGGCGGCTTCGGCTCCAAGATCTTCATCTACGGCGAGGAATGCGTCGTCACCTGGGCATCGAAGAAGGTCGGCGGCCGGCCGGTCAAATGGGTCGCCGAACGCAGCGAAAGCTTCCTTTCCGATGCCCATGGCCGCGATCACATCAGCCATGCCGAGCTGGCGATCGACGCCGAGGGCAACACTACGGCACTCAGGGTCAACACCAAGGCGAATATCGGCGCCTACATGTCGACCTTCAGCTCGTGCGTGCCGACCTATCTCTACGGCACGCTCCTCGCCGGTCAGTACAAGACGCCGGCGATCTATTGCGACGTGCAGGCCTACTACACGAACACGGCGCCCGTGGACGCCTATCGCGGTGCCGGCCGGCCCGAGGCCTCCTTCCTGCTGGAGACGCTCTACGAGCAGGCGGCAAAGGAGATCGGCAAGGACCCCGCCGAGTTCCGGCGGCAGAACTTCATTCCCAAGGATGCCTTCCCCTACCAGACGCCGGTCGCCCTGATCTACGATGTCGGCGACTATGCGACGACCCTGGATCGCGCACTGGAGCTCGCCGACTATGCCGGGTTCAAGGCACGCAAGGCCGAGGCCGAGAAGCGCGGCATGCGACGTGGCATCGGCATCTCCTGCTACATCGAGGCCTGCGGCATAGCACCCTCGGCAGTGGTCGGCTCGCTCGGTGCGGGCGTCGGGCTCTGGGAGAGTGCGAAAGTCCGCTTCAGCCATACCGGCAAGGTCCAGGTGATGACCGGCACCCACAGCCACGGCCAGGGCCACGAGACGACCTTCAGCCAGCTCGTCGCCGACAAGCTCGGCATTCCTTACGAGGATATCGAGGTCATCCACGGCGATACCGAGAAGACGCCGGTCGGCATGGGCACCTATGGCTCGCGCTCGCTCGCCGTCGGCGGCGAGGCGATCGCCAAGTCGTGCGACAAGCTGATCGCCAAGGGCAAGAAGATCGCAGCCCATCTGCTCGAGGCCTCGGAAGCGGACATCGAGTTCAAGGACGGGCAGTTCACCGTCGCCGGCACCGACCGGGCCAAGGCGATGGGCGAGGTGGTCTTCGCCGCCTACGTGCCGCACAACTACCCGGCCGACCTGGAGCCGGGGATGGAGGAAGGGGCCTTCTTCGACCCGCCGAACTTCACCTTCCCGGCCGGCACCTATGTGTGCGAGGTCGAGGTCGATCCCGAGACCGGCGTCGTCCGCATCGAGCGGCTCGTGGCGGTCGACGATTTCGGCAATGTGATCAACCCGAACATCGTCGAAGGCCAGGTCCATGGCGGCCTGACCCAGGGGATCGGCCAGGCCTTGCTCGAAAGTGCCATCTACGACGGTGCCGGCCAGCTCCTCACCGGCTCCTACATGGACTACGCCATGCCGCGGGCCGACGACGTCCCCAGCTTCGAGGTGGAGACCGCCGCCGGCACCGCCTGCACCTCCAACTCGATGGGGGTCAAGGGCTGCGGCGAGGCCGGCGCCATCGGCTCGCCGCCGGCGGTGATCAACGCCATCATCGACGCGATCGGCGTGCGCGTCGAGATGCCGGCGACGCCGCAACGGGTCTGGGCGGCCATGCAGGGGCTGGCGCTGGCGGCCGAGTAGGCGATTTCAGGACACAGCAAACCGGGCGGGGTCGGGCCACGGGCCAACCCCTCGCCCGCAAGGGAGAAACCGAACGATGTATGCTTTCGAGTACAAGCGGCCCGCTTCCCTCGCCGAGGCCGCGCAGTTGCTGAGCGGCGATGACGAGGCGAAGCTGGTGGCCGGGGGCCAGACCTTCATCCCGACCCTCAAGCAGCGTCTCGCCCAGCCCAGTACCGTCATCGATCTGGGCGCCATCGGCGAGCTCGCCGGCATCCGCGAGGAAGCCGGCGGGGTGACCATTGGCGCCATGACCCGCCACGGCCAGGTCGCATCGAACGATGTTGTCCGGCGGGTGATTCCATCGCTTGCGGGCATGGCTGAAGTGATCGGTGATCCGCAGGTGCGCAACCTGGGCACGTTGGGTGGCTCGATCGCCAACAACGACCCCGCCGCCGACTACCCGGGCGCGCTCCTGGCGCTGCAGGCGACGATCCGCACGAACAAGCGCGAGATCGCGGCCGACGACTTCCTCACAGGCATGTTCGACACGGCCCTCGAGGCGGACGAGATCATCAAGGAAGTGCATTTCAAGAAGCCGGATGTCGGGCATTACGAGAAGTTCCGGAACCCCGCCTCGCGCTATGCCATCGTCGGTGCCTATGTGACCAGGTACGGTGGGACCGTGCGGGTCGCCATCACCGGTGCCGGCGCCTGCGCGCATCGCTGGTCGGCCGCCGAGAGTGCGCTCGGGGGCAATTTCGCGGCGGATGCCGTGGCCGGCCTGACCGTGGATGCCGGGGACCTCAATTCGGACATCCATGCCTCGGCCGACTATCGCGCCCACCTCGTCAAGGTGATGACGCAGCGCGCGGTCAAGGCCTGCGCCTGAGACTGAACGAGCGATGGCACATCTGGTCGCGGCGGGACTGCCGCGACCAGGTCGGCATCGTTGCCGCCGCAGCCCCGCTATCCGGACAAGTGCGCAGCGTCGCCGGAGCTCCGCCTTGACCGTTGGCGGCGCGCCGGCCAGCGCTCGCCCAGAAATGCGAGGCTCAGACCCAGCGTCGTGCCAGCGACATTGGCGGCGAAATCCACGGCATCACCGCGATCGAGCGTGCCCCTGAACCACTCGCCGAGCTCCAGGGCCAGCCCGGCAACGACCAGAGCGCACCAGAGCCGGCTCCATTGCAGCGTGGGCAACAGCCGCCCTGCGGCGATGGCAAGGAGGGCGAGCACGCCGACATGCATCGCGAGCTTGAAGAGCCCGACGTCGCCTTTGCCGCCCAGCTCGCCGAAGAGCGCTTGAACAGGTGCCCGAACGTCGTAAGGGATCGCGGTGATGGCGATGACGGCCGCCAGCGAGCCCAGCGCCAGCGTGGCGGCAAGCCTGTTGCGACTGCGCCGCCAGAGAATGCCGGCAAGCACCAGCGCACCGGCCACCCAGCCGGCGAGAGTGATGTTGCGCATCAGCCTGAAAGCCGGTTTCAGGGCAACGCCCTGCAGCTCGATATCGGTGACGACCATCTTACCAGTGGCCCGGGGCAGCCCGATCAGCACCCGTGCCCGGTCGCGGGCCGGCTCGAGCATGAAGACGTCGCTCCAGCGTCTGGGGAGGGTCGTTCCGGTCGCATGGAGGAAACGATGCGAGCGGGAATAGTCGGAACGCCCATCGGGTTTCACGCCGAGCACGAAGAGCCGGGCCTTCTGCCAGCGTTCGGGGCCGCGGGCGACAGCGTCGAGCTCGATGGTGCCGGCAAGACGAAGCCCCTCGACACCCGCCGGGAGTGCAACAATCTGCTCGATGAGGACGGCCCTTTGGCCGTCGTCGTTCGTCAGCCGCACGCCGCCGGAAACCGGTTCCGGTGGGTCGGAGTTGCCCACGGGCTGCCAGGCCGACCGGCTCTCGCCCAGCGTCGCGAAACCCGGATCCACGAGCAACTGGCCACCGACCAGATCGTAGCGCGGCAGCCAGACGAAGGTCACGAGATTCAACGCGATCAACAGGATCGCGAGCGCCAGAACGCAATGCGCGGCTGCTCGCGGCAGCGGCGGGCGCGTTGTTCCCCTCCAAACGATCGACAGGTCCAGCGACAGGCTCCGGGACGGCCGATGATCCAGGCAGAGGAGATACAGCGCTGCTGCTTGCCGAAAGGTGAAGATCCCATCGTTCACGTAGCCATCGGCCGGCCCAGCGGGTAAACGGTCGACCGTCCAGCCTCGAGAAACGGAAATGATCGCACACGAACTCCCGAAGGATATCGACGCCACGGTCGAGCTGCTGCGTGCCGCCGACTATGTCCCCGATCGAGCGCTCGCCACGGCGACCTTTCTCAGTCTCAAGCTCGGCCGGCCACTCTTCCTCGAGGGCGAGGCGGGCGTCGGCAAGACCGAGATCGCCAAGGTGCTGAGCCAGGCGCTGGGGCGGGATCTCGTCCGCCTGCAATGCTACGAGGGCCTCGACCTGGCATCCGCCGTCTATGAATGGAACTACCAGCGGCAGATGCTCGAGATCCGCATGGCGGAGGCGACCGGCGAGGCTTCTCGCGAGACGCTGGGCCAGGACATCTTCGACCGGCGCTTTTTGATCAGCCGCCCGCTCCTGCAGGCGCTGGAGCCGCATGCGGGCGGGGCACCCGTGCTGCTGATCGACGAGCTCGACCGCACCGACGAGCCGTTCGAAGCGTTCCTGCTCGAGGTGCTCTCGGACTACCAGATCAGCATTCCCGAGGTCGGCACGATCAAGGCCGAGACACCGCCGATCACCATCATCACCTCGAACCGGACCCGCGAGATCCACGACGCGCTGAAGCGTCGCTGCTTCTATCATTGGGTCGACTACCCCTCACCCGAGCGCGAGCACGAGATCATCAGGCGGCGGCTGCCCGGTGTCGACGAGCGGCTGTCGCGCTCGATCGTCGACTTCGTGCAGGAGCTCAGGAAGCGCGACCTCTTCAAGCTGCCGGGCGTGGCCGAGACGCTCGACTGGACGCGAGCCCTGACCACACTCGACGTCCTGGTGCTGACGCCCGAGGTCATCAACGACACGCTCGGCACGCTCCTCAAGTATCAGGACGACATCGCCAAGATCCAGGGCAGCGAAGCCGCCAGCATCCTCCGCGAGATCACCCTCAAGGCAACTGCCGCCCGGCCATGAGCCCGACCGAGCCGATGGATGGTCAGGCGGCAGGCGGACGTTTTGCGCTCAACGTCGTCGAGTTCGCCCGGGCGCTGCGCGCCGCCGGCCTGCCGGTCGGTCCCGGGCGGGTGCTCGAGGCGCTCAGGGCGATCGAGGTGGCCGGCATCGGCAGCCGCGAGGATCTCTACTGGACCCTGCA
>ERZ795053.2841-NODE-2841-length-20384-cov-5.491023_pt1 | contig 20384 bp, 11 predicted proteins | sample MGYA00375137_ERZ795053 | MGnify/ENA primary metagenome ERZ795053 (study PRJEB30182, sample SAMN05720284) | activated sludge metagenome | isolation source: Anaerobic digester | place: Hong Kong | collected 2014-12-17 ...
TAGGCGCGATAGGAGATTCCCTGCTCTGTGAGCCAGGCGCGGAGCGGTGCCTGGCTCGCCAGCGCCTGCGTGGTCAACTCATGGTAGATCATGCTTGCGCGATCGACACGAGAGGCCGCGTGCACCGTTGCTGTGGCAACAAATTGGGCGGCATCAACCTGATCCCGCAAAATGATCAGAAAGGGAATTGGCTCTTGGGCTGTCGCGAGCTGTTGAGAGAGATAGCCACTGATGGTGGGCATTGCGGGTACAAACGGTGCGGTGGTCTGTGCAAATGTTGATGCGGTGGGGATGATGGCACCAAGAAGGATGCTTACAACTCCCAGTAGTCGAAAGAGTAAGCGCAAGTGCAAGCGGGGTCCTGTCACGGTCATTATATTGGAAACTCCTTGGTTACAAACTGTGCGTTCACTGCCGTTGCTGCAAATGTGTCCGGTTCAAAAGGGTGCGTCCCATTCTCTTGGCATTGCAGAAGAGGACCAGATGTGTCCTCCGGCGCAATTCCCAAAATGTGGCACGCATCCAACTCAAAAGCTGACATTGCAAAGTTCGCGTGGCGGTGATATAGTTTCACAGAGAAAAATCAATCGTCGCAAGATTGGGACAAAACGGCACGAGTTGTTTGCCATTGTACTACAGGTCATCGTAGGCAAACGAAATACCTTCCCCCACAAATTATCCGTTGGCTTACCACCAAGCATACCTTTGCGATAGTTCCGCTGCGACAGGTCCGCCAAACGAAGGAGTCATCTATGGCCAACCCACCGTGGCGTGGAATCTTTGTGATCGTCGTCACACCCTTTACCGAAAGCCTGGAATTGGATGAGGCAAGTCTCCGCAAACATGTGCGTTTCTGTATCGAGGCCGGTGCGCATGGGCTCGTGGGGCCGGCCAATGCCAGTGAATTTCCCACCCTCTCCGACGAAGAACGCAAGCGTTGGCTAAACATCGTCATTGATGAAGCCGGTGGCCGGATCCCGGTGATTGCCGCAACAACCAGTGGCCACGCGTTGCCGGCGGCAGCACTTAGCCGGTGGGCACAGGATGCCGGTGCCGATGGGATCATGGCAATGCCGCCGTCTATTTTGTCCCCCGGCCCACAAGGTTGTTATGATTACTATGCAACCATTTCCAATGCCATTGAAATCCCAATCTTCATTCAAAATTACAGTGGCCCCGCCGGGACGCCCATGCCCACGCCATGGCTGGCGCGCATGTGCAAAGAGATTCAGTGGGTGCAATATCTAAAGGAAGAGACGCTCCCCGAGCCCCGTGCCATTAGTGCAACGCTGGCCGCCGCCGGCGATGCCTGCAAGGGTGTCTTTGGGGGGCAGGGTGGCATTTATCTGCTCGATGAGTATCGCCGCGGATCCCAGGGAAATATGCCGGCCGGCCAGATTACGGATCTCCATGTTGCTATCTGGAACAAGCTGGAAACCGGCGATACGGTAGGCGCGCGGCAACTCTTCAACCGCATTTTGCCCTTGCTGAATTTTGAACGGATGCATGGCGTTGCCACTTACAAAGAAGTGCTGTACCGGCGTGGGATCTTCCAGAGCCGTGCCACCCGCGCACCGGGGAAATTTCTAGACGATCAGGATCGTGTCGAACTCGATGCCATCCTGGCCGATATTGAGCCGCTTTATCAGCTTTGAGCAGCGAACTGAATAGATCTCAGTCAAACAACCACAACCAACTCTGAACTGGAAAGAAGGAACCACATGCGTGAAAATAAAGTGCGCACCATCGTTGCTAACGGTGGCGCAGTCCTCAATGGCTGGCTGGGCATTCCCAGCTCGTTTTCTGCGGAAGTCATGGCCCACACCGGCTTTGATAGCCTCACCATCGATATGCAACATGGTGCAATGCACTATGATGCCGCGTTCCCCATGTTACAGGCCATTGCCACGACCGATGTCACACCGCTGACCCGTGTGCCCTGGAATGAACCGGGCATCATTGGGAAAGTGCTCGACGCCGGCAGTTATGGTATTATTTGTCCCATGATCAACAATCGCGAGGAGACCGAGCGATTGGTACGGGCTTGTAAGTACCCTCCGGTTGGCAGCCGCAGCAATGGCCCCACACGGGCCCGGTACTACGGTGGCGCCGATTACGCCACGGCCGCAAACGACACAATTCTGGCCCTCGCCATGGTCGAGACCGCTGAAGCCATGAACAACCTCGATGATATTTTGAGCACCCCTGGCTTGGATGGCGTCTACGTGGGTCCGGCAGATCTGAGTATTTCGTTGAAGAACAGCATGCCACCTGATGTTTATGGCGAAGAAAATCTAAAAGCCATCAAAAAGATTGCCGAGGCCTGTCACAAACATGGCGTCATCGCCGGCATTCACTGCATGTCGGTGCAACATACCGTTGACATGATCGGTATTGGCTACCAATTCTGCACCGTTCAATCGGATACGGCGTTTCTCGCCGGCCAGGCGAGTGCCGCGGTTGCGGAAATCCGGGGCAATGAGGCAGCCGCCACGCCCAAGATGTACTGAGTGTCTGTTCCCGTTGGGCCATCGGCGGAAAGGTATTCGTGTTTTTTTAGGTGAGCGGCATCTCATTGGCTGCCACTATCGATTTTTAGCATAAGCAGGACTCAAACCTATTTTCAAAAGGAGTAACAGATGCGTAAACATTGGATTTGGGCGACTCTACTTGTGGTTGCCAGCTTGTTGCTCACCGCCTGCCCGGCGTCAGCGCCGGCCGGTGGTGGCTCCGCCGAGAGTGGTGCCGCACCAGCCGCAGATACCGCTGCTGAAGGCAGTGCTGCTGCCGGCGGTGGTACCTTAATTGTTGGGCGTGGCGGTGATTCGGTGTTGTTGGACAATGGTGCCGTCACCGACGGCGAATCGGCTCGTGTTATTAACACGATCACCGAAGGTCTTGTTGCGCTGGAAGGGACATCCACCAAACCAATTCCCTGGTTGGCTGAATCTTGGGAGACAGAAGACAGCCAGACCTGGACCTTCCACCTGCGTCAAGGGGTGACTTTCCATGATGGCACGCCGTTTAACGCGGATGCCGTCAAGTGGAACATGGACCGCTGGCGCGATCCCGACAATGAATACCGTTTTGGTCGTACCTTTGAATACTACGATATTGAGTTCGGCACCGATCTGGCGTTGGAAGAGGTCAATGTTATCGATGAGTACACCATTGAGTTGAAACTGACCACACCCTCCTCTGTGCTGCTCAATAAATTGGCCGAGAGCTTTGTCTTTGGTATGAACAGCCCGACCGCCGTGATGGAACAGGGTGACACCTATGGCACACCGGCCGGGACCGCCGTGGGTACCGGCCGCTTCAAGTTTGTGGAATGGGTGCCGGATGATCATATCACCGTGGAGCGCAATGACGACTGGTGGGGCGAAGGGCCAAAGCTCGACCGCATTATCTTCCGTTCCATCCCCGACAACTCGGCTCGCTTTGCGGAATTGCAGGCCGGCACAATCCATCAAGCCGATCTGGCCCAAACCGACCTCCCTGCCGCCGAAGAGGATCCCAATATCACCGTCTACATCAAGCCGGCGTTGAGCACCGGTTATATTGCCTTCCAACAGTGCACCGAACCCTTTGACAAGTTGGAAGTACGCCAGGCGATTGCCCATGCCGTCAACTGGGATGCGTTGATTCCGGCCTTCTATGGCGACTTTGGTGAGCGCGCCGGGTCCTTCCAACCGCCGGCCATTCTCGGTTCCAATCCGAATATCACCCCCTATGAGTACAATCCGGACAAGGCCAAGGAACTCCTTGCTGCGGCCGGTCTGCCCGATGGGTTTGAGACCGACTTCTGGTACATTCCCGTTATCCGTGGCTATTTCCCCGATTCCAAAGCCATTGGGGAAGCCATCGCAGCGGATCTGGCGAAGGTTGGCATCCGCGTGAACCTGCAGACTGAAGACTGGGGGGCCTATCTTGATGATCGCAATCAGGGGATCTTCCCCATGTGGATGTTGGGGTGGGGTTCCGACAACGGCGATCCCGACAACTTCATTGGGTATCACTTCGCCCATCCGGTCGGTGAACCCAAGGATGAGGATTGCTACAACAATGATGAGCTTGCCCAACTATTGATCGACGGCCGCATTGAGGCTGATCCGGACAAGCGCGCAGAAATCTACATGCGGGCGGAAGAGATCGTCCACGAAGATGTGCCGCGCATCCCCGTCGTCTGGACAACCAGCGTAACGGTGCTGCGTAATGAGGTCAAGGGCTACACCCCGGTGGTCTTCCGTGATTGGTATGAATATCTGTATATTGAGAAGTAAGGTGTTGGGAGTAAGGAGTAGGGAGTAGGAAGTGAGGAGACGGAAGATCACAGGCGACAACCGTCTCCTCACTTCTGTCTCCTGTCTTCCTACTCCCCAATCACAATCGGAGTTTCCAGAATGGGTCAGTATATTGCCCGTCGACTGCTTGCACTGATTCCGGTGCTTATTGGGGTGTCACTTATTGTTTTCCTCTTGATTCGCATGATCCCTGGTGATCCCGTCATCATCATGTTGGGCGAACGGGCCCGGCCTGAAGATATTGAGCGGGTGCGCGAAGAGATGGGCTTCAATCGTCCGGTTTACGTCCAATATGTGGAATGGATGGGGCGTATTTTGCGGGGGGATTTGGGTACGTCGATCATCAACCGCACAGAGGTGATGGATGAACTCAAGTACCGGCTTTCGGCCACCGTCGAGATGATTGTTGTGGGAATGATTATTGGCCTCGCCATTGGGATTAGCATAGGGATCATCTCGGCGCTCCGGCGAAATACCTGGATCGATTTGGTCGCAACGGCGGGAGCACTGTTGGGTGTTTCCATGCCCATCTATTGGCTTGCCCTCATTCTAGTCTATGCATTGGCGGTAAATCGCCAGATCTTTCCGCCTAGCGCTCGGCTCGATGTCGATCTCACCGTAGTGCGCCACACCGGCTTTATGTTGATCGATACGTTGCTGATGGGAGACATCCGTCTCTTTTTCAATGCGCTCTGGCATTTGGCGCTGCCTAGCTTTGTCCTGAGCACCGTCATTATGCCGATCCTGGCTCGTCTGACACGGGCCAGCATGTTGGAGGTGATGCGCCAAGATTACGTGCGTACTGCCGAGGCAAAAGGGTTGACACGGAGTGTTGTGATTACCCGCCACGCGCTCAAGAATGCGCTGCTGCCGATTGTTACCGTTGTGGGGTTGCAACTGGGAGGGCTTTTGGGCGGTGCCTTGCTAACGGAGACGATCTTCTCTTGGCCGGGTATGGGGCTGTGGACCTATCGCGCAATTCTCAGCCGAGACTATCCCATCGTGCAAGGGGCTGTGCTGGTTAGCGCCGTCATTTACGTTGTCGTCAACCTGCTGGTTGATATCTCCTATGCCTATCTCGATCCACGCATCCGCTACAGTGACTAACTTACAATAGATGAGAGTTCCATGAGTGCAATCGCATCCGCACAACCCAAATTGGCCGACAATCTTTTGTCGCAGCCCCCGCGTAGCCTCTTCCGCGACGCCTGGCGTCGTCTCTTTGCCAGTTGGAATGGGCGTGTTGGTCTGTTAATCATTCTCATTGCCTTGGCGATGGCGATCTTTGCTCCCATCGTCAATCCCTATGATCCGACGACCGATTCCAATTTGGCAGAATCACGCTTTCCCCCTTCGTTGGATCATCCCTTTGGTACCGACCGCTTGGGGCGTGATGTTTTGCAGCGTATTGTTCACGGCACCAGAATTTCCTTGACCATCGGCTTTGTGGTGGTGCTCTTTACCAGTGTTACCGGCACAATCTTGGGCTTGATCGCGGGCTATTTTGGTAAGAGCTTTGATACCGTTATCATGCGGTTGATGGATATTTTACTGGCGTTCCCCTCCATTTTGTTGGCGATTGCTATTGTCGCCGTGCGTGGACCCGGTGTTTTCAACACAATTCTAGCGGTGGCAATCGTGGGTGTGCCGGGCTATGCGCGTGTGGTGCGTTCCATGGTGCTCTCCTTGCGCGAGCGCGATTATGTTGACGCAGCCCGCATGATTGGTGTCAGCAACAGTCGCATCATGTTCTTGCACATTTTGCCGAATAGCCTTTCGCCCATCATTGTGCAGATGACGTTGGGGGTCGGCGGTGCAATTCTCTTTGCCGCGGCGTTGGGGTTTCTCGGCTTGGGTGTGCAGCCGCCGGCGCCCGAGTGGGGAGCGATGATCAGCGATGGCATCCCCTTTCTACGCCAATCCCCCCATCTTGTCTTCTTCCCTGGGATGGCAATCATGTTAACCGTGCTTGGCTTTAATCTGTTGGGGGACGGTCTGCGCGATGCGCTCGATCCCCAGTTGCGCGATTAGCCGGCGGTTGTTCTACTGACATTCAGAAAAAGATTCGTGGCACGATCACGAGTCAAACAGATGAGTAGCACCACGAAACTTTTTCTGAGAAACGATAACGATGTAAATTGAAACACAAAAGCGCCCCGCTCTCTGAGAGAGCGGGGCGCTTTTGTGTTCGTTATATCAACGAAAGGTATGGCGGGGAGGGAGGGATTTGAACCCTCGAGGGATATTGCTACCCCTACCCACTTAGCAGGCGGGCGCACTCGACCGGGCTATGCGACCTCCCCAAGTATCTGAAAAGCTTATTCTGGCGGAGGGAGAGGGATTCGAACCCCCGGTGACTTGCGCCACAGTTGTTTTCAAGACAACCGCCTTCGTCCACTCGGCCATCCCTCCAGAAGAGGATCTCCCTACACCCACTTCATTGTTAAGCAGTGTCGGTATTGTAATCGATCGGAAGACAGTTGTCAAGCTTTTTTGTTGTTAAATGCCAGTATCTATCCGGAAATTCTCTGTTCCCGCTGGGCTACAACCGAATTTTCGGATAGATACTAAATATCTGCTACGAAACGTTCAATCCCACCACAGCACCTGTCATCGCATCAACCAAGACGGTGGCAGTACGGTTGTTGCCCGTGAGTGTCACAACCCAGACAGCCTCGCTCCCACTACTCTGAAGCTCCGCAGAGGTCGAGTCAACGCTGTCCATCAAACCGGCGTTGCTCACTGTACCGGTGGCGATCTCGATAGCCTGTTCAATGGTAACCGGCACATTGGCCTCTTCTTCTTCGGCTACAGCCGTCGATCCGGGACGTTCTTGCAAGGTAAGGGCTAGGTCCATCTGTTGTCCATCGCGCAACACGGTCACGGTTACGTCCTGGCCTACTTCCGTATTGTTGAGTAGATAGCTGACCAGGTCATCGAAGGTGCGCACTGCAGTGCCCTCAATTGCGGTGATAATATCGCCTTCTTGCAAGCCCGCTTCAGCGCCTGGACCACCATCGGCGACGCCGCTTACCCATACCCCAAAGGTGTCTTCAGGTATATCTTCCTGTGTGGAGAGCTGCGGCGTAATGGAAGTGCCACTGATCCCGATATAGGGATAGGCATAACTGCCGTTGTTAATTAATGCAGGTACCACGCGCTGAACAATATTAATGGGAATGGCAAAGCCCACACCGGAATTGGCACGTACAGGCGAGTTGATCGCAAAGTTGACGCCAACGACTTCCCCCAAAAGATTGAGCAAAGGACCACCAGAGTTGCCGGGATTAATGGCGGCATCGGTCTGCAACACATCGGGCAATGTATATTGCGGACCGCTCGACGCGCCCAGGGGGAACCCACGCCCCGTGGCACTAATGATGCCAAGCGTCATCGTATTATCGAGCCCAAAAGGCGTGCCAAATGCCAACACCCAATTGCCAACACCAACCGTATTCGGGTCCGCTAACTGCAACGGACGTAAGGTGATGCCCGCTGGGGGATCAATCTGCACAACTGCCAAGTCTGCCTGTGGATCGGTGGCAACCACATCGCCCCGCGTCCACGAACCATCGGCAAAGTTGACAATGATCTCTTCGGCATCGGCCACAACGTGGTTATTGGTAACGATATGTCCCTGGTCATCGTAGACCCAGCCGCTGCCCTCTCCGCGCACGGGCGTATCTGGTGCCTGTTGCCCAAATGGTGAAGGCGACCCCTGATTAACGGCTGATGCTGATACCGTCACTTCGATATCTACAATGGACGGTAAAATTTGATCGTAAAGCGCACCCAGTAGCTGTTGGCTGGGAAACTGGACTTCGCTGGGTGGCTCAACCTGCAAAGCCATCTGTACGGCTGCGACCGCTTCCTGTGCCGTTTGTGTCGGCGCCATGCTGACGGCTTGCGTCCTGGGGCGGTTATTTGTGTCATTATTGAATACATTTCGCAGATCATCACAAGCTGTTGCTGTGAGCAAGATCGCAACTACGATGGCGGCAAAAAGTGCTCGCATCGTATACGGTGCTTGTCGGGTTAGCTGAGTACTGCTTATATTGCGTGTTTCTCGTCTCTGCATATCGAAGATATCCTCCTTTGTAAAGATTTCATCAGGTTGACAGCGCTTGCCATCATAGCCAGGTTGATATCAGTACAAAGCCTCGTCGCCGATATAACCAGCCGGAACGTTTGCATGTTGATAGCAAAGCTGGTGGAGCAAGCTTGCTCGTTCTTCCCACTGATGATAAAGGACTTGACTAAAAAAGATATAGATCGAGGTACAGAGGCGGGGAGGAAATAGGGACACAACATGGTAAAGCACAGGGCCGGCTTTCGCAAGCGAAAGCCGGCCCTGTCTTCTTGAGAGGGAATACGCTATTTTCAGACCGAGCCCTGGTACAGTTGGGCGTAAATACTGAACAGAAATCAGTAGCAGTTAAATTGCCTGCTACTAATTTCTGCCCGGATTTCCTAGCGAATTGCCTGACCGCTCTTGGTATCAAAAAAGTAGATCTTCTGGGGATTCAAATGGAGCTTGACCGCGTCGCCGATCGTGGTGTGAAACTCGGGATTGGTGCGGACAATGACCTTGACATCCTCAACATCGACCGTGAGAAAGATATCGGAGCCAAGCGGTTCCTCCACGTAGACCGTGCCCTGCAATCCAGCGTCGCCATCGTAGCTGATCCCAATCGCTTCCGGTCGCGCACCAAGGGTAACAGCGCCTTGTAGCTTCTGTTGATCCAGGCGTTGTGCCCACTGTTCAGGGATAGGATAGCGTTCCGCACCGCGCTGAAAGCGCAGCCGGCCATCTTCGCGTATCAGTTCGCCGTCAATAAAATTCATGGCCGGGCTGCCGATAAAGCCGGCGACAAAGATGTTAGCCGGCTGATTGTAAACCTCATCTGGCGTGCCGTACTGTTGCAATTGGCCATAATTCATGATCGCGATGCGATCGGACATGGTGAGCGCTTCGGCTTGGTCGTGGGTAACGTAGATAAAGGTACGCCCGATGTCGTGATGGAGCCGTTTGAGTTCAGCACGCATGGTGACCCGCAATTTGGCGTCGAGGTTACTCAGCGGCTCATCCAAAAGAAAACAGGCCGGTTCGCGAACAATGGCACGCCCCAGCGCCACCCGCTGACGTTGTCCCCCAGAAAGTTCACGCGGCTTACGCTCCAGCAGTGGATCAATCCCCAACATGGTGGCCGCCCACTGCACCCGACGGTCGATCTCATCGCGGGGAATTTTCATCATCCGCAAGGCAAAACTGATATTGTCATAGACTTTCATGTGGGGATAGAGGGCATAACTCTGAAAGACCATGGCAATGTCGCGGTGGTTGGCCGGCAGATGGCTGACGACCTGATCATCAAAGTAGATCGCACCATCTGTCACCTTTTCCAGGCCGGCAATGAGGCGCAATGTGGTTGTCTTGCCGCAGCCCGACGGCCCCACCAGTGTGACAAATTCCTTATCTCGTATATCGAGATTTAAACTATCTACCGCTTTGACATCACCAAAGCGCTTACTCACTTGTTCGAGAATGACACGAGCCACAATGTTCTCCCCTCACTGTTGGACTGAGCAAGTTTGCTCGCTACCCTTTGACGGCGCCGGCGCCGATGCCGGAGATGATCATACGCTGAAAGAAGAGCGCCAGTACCAGCGGTGGAATCACAGCCAGGACGGCGGCCGAGGTTAGGAATCCGTATTCGGTTCCCAATTCGTTGCTGAGAAAGGCGACGAGGACCGGCATGGTCCGTGCCTGTGGGGTCTGCGTTAGAATCATGGCATAGAAGAATTCGCCCCATGAGGCCATGAAACTAAAGATCCCCACGGCAACGATACCCGGTAAAGCCACCGGCAAGATAACACGAATCATCGCCTGCAGCCAGTTGCAGCGGTCGACCCGGGCAGCGTCCTCCAAGTCGCGTGGGATGGTCTGAAAGTAATTTTTTAAGATCCACACTGTGTATGGCAGCGTAAATGTGAGGTACATCAGGATCAGACCCCACACCTGGTTCAACGCTCCAATCCGCCGCAAGACCAAATAGACCGGCAGGATCAACGCCAGGGCCGGCACCATGCGGGTCAACAGATAGAAAACCAGCAGCGTCGTACGACCGCGAAAACGAGTGCGCGCAAAGGGATAGGCGGAGAGTGAGCCAATTACAATGTTGAGAAAGGCTACACTGAACGCCACGACAATGCTGTTGCGCAGCGCCAGCGGTACCTCACCCACCACGGCCCCAACGGTCAGACGTCGCTCTTCCAACATGCTGTTGATCACGTCGGGGTTGTAGTAAGCCTGATAGTTGATCAGCGTTGGCTCTTCCGGCAACCAATGGGGGGGCATCGACATTGCCTCTTCGCGCGTCATGAAGCTGCTGATAACGATCCAGCTAAACGGGCCTACCAAATAGATAAAGGTAAAGATGGCAGCGATGTAGATAAAGACCTGCTTCCAAGGAATCGGCAATCTTTGTAACAGTGGCCCTTTGCTGCTGGCGCGCATGGAAGGAGTTGTGGCGCTCATTGTTCAATCTCCCCTCGTTGATACATCATGCGAATGTAGATGAGACCGATAATCAGCGTCATAAAGGTCAGAATGTAAGCATAGGTGTTGGCCAGCCCAAAGTCGAGCGCATCAAAGGCCTTCTTCCAAGCCGTGAAGGTAACCACTCGAGTGGCATCGCCGGGCCCGCCACCGGTTAACACATAGACGAGATCAAAGACCCGAAGGCCATTCATCGTCGCCAGGATCATGATGATGAGGATCGGCTGGATCAGCCAGGGGACAGTAATATGTTGAAAACGTTTGACAATGCCGGCGCGGTCCACCGTGGCCGCTTCATAGAGATCGCTCGGGATCGCCTGTAATGCCGCCAACAGGACAATGGTGTTGAAGGGCAGGGCATTCCACACTTGCACAAAGATTAGCACCGCCATTGCCATGTTTGGATCAACTCCTAGCCAGGAGCGATACTCATCGATAAAGCCAAAGCTATAGAGCAGGCCGTTGAGCACGCCAAAGCGCGGGTTGAAGATCCATTTCCACATGACACCGGCAATCACACCAGGGATCGCCCAGGGTAATAGAACAGCGCTGCGCAAAATCCCGCGTCCTTTGAACTGTTCATTGAGCAGCAACGCCACCAAGACGCTGGCAATCACTTGGCCGATCACCGAGCCGACGGTAAAGGTAAAGGTCACCCGCATCGATTGCCAGAATTCGGCCTGCGTGAGTACATTGAGATAATTTTCGCCACCATTGAAGCCGATCCGATTGGGCTGACGCAGGTTATACCGTTGCAGACTGATCCAAAAGGAATAGCCGATGGGGAAGACCGAGATGACCGCAATCGCCAAGAGCATCGGTCCGTTCATCAGGTAGGCGCGCACTTCGGCATTTTCCAAGAGGCGGCTCGACCAATGGGCAAAGCGACTGGGCTGATGCTGGTTGGCCGGCTGAACCGGTAGTTCGACCGTTGTTTGTTGGCTCATAGAAAATTTCTTTCTGCAGGGGTGAATGAGTCCAGACCGTATAGACAATCCATTGAAAAGCCACACAAATGGCAGATACCTTTGCACGAGGGAGGCTGTGCGGATGTCCAGCGCAGAATGACCAGAGAATGTTTGGATTGGGCCTGCCGGGAAGGGACCTAGAAAATCCGGGCAGAAATAAGTAGACAGATCATCGGGCCGTTTCCCAAAGAGCAGCACTACTGATTTCTGTCCAGGTATTTACGCCCAACTGTACTAGGGCCTGTTGACATTTGCGCAGGTGACAGTCACTGTCCACAAGGTTCTCGGCTAGCAAGGTGGCTCGGACAGTGACTGTCACCTCTGAACGGCACAAAATGTCAACAGAACCTAGGCGATCTCGTCAACAAATCGTCTCATTGCCCCTTCCTGGCAGGTGATTCCCGGAATCGTTACGAATTTTCAAACGAGGAGCGCAGTTCATTCCATTTGTCGGCCATATTTTGGGTCGCTTCAGATGGTGCAATCTGTCCCAAGATCGCTTTGTGCCACTCGGCCTGCATGAAATTATCCCACTCTGAATACCAGGCCGCATTGACGCCCTTGCGGGAATAGGCCGTCTCTTTTTGCTGGGCAAAGAGCGCGGGATCACCCCAACTGTTCTCACCAGCGATGATATCCGGATCTTCGCCCAGCGACTTGTAGGCAAAGCCCAAGCCGAAGCGTTCGTGCCACTGTTTGGCCGTCCAATATTCACTGGCGGCATTCTTGCCCCCGGCGAAGTATTGCAGCCGTGCCGCGGCTTCCTGGTTGGCCGATGTGGCGTTGATCGTGTATTGGCGCGTCCAGGCGATGGTGCCACCGGGCCCTTCCAGGCCGGGCATCAACATGGCTTTGAAAACCCGTTCCCCCTCAACTGCTTGTGCGGTCTGCTGCGGATCGTTCAGGGTACGCAAGTCATAGCGGTTCATGCCTTGGAAGACGGACAAGCCATTCTGGAACATTTCAGTCACGTCGGCATCGGCCATTTCGAGATTGGCCGGATCCATGATCTGCGCTGTCTGCACGGCATCGTGCATCCAAGCCAATACTTGCTCAACGATCGAGTCTGCCTCTTGACAGATCGGTTCCCAATTGTCATCCACCCATTCCCCGCCGCTGGCGTAGACGAGGGCATACATAATCTCTTTGAAGTTGCTCTCCTGGTTGATCCACATGCGCAGCGGGTAGTCGGCGATGCCCTGGTTCTTCATTTCCGTCGCCATATCAGTCAATTCTGAAAGATTTTTCGGCGGTTCTGTGAAACCGGCCTGATTCATCAATGTGTCGTTATACATGATGGTGTGAAAATCGGTGTAGTAGGGGAGGCCGTAGAGATTCCCCTCATAGGTCATCGCCTGAATATTGCCTTCAAACATATCGTCTTTCAGCTCGGAGACACCCAGCTCGTCGTCCACGGGGCGGATAAAGCCGGCCGAAGCAAAGCCGGCCTTATCATCGTCACGCGTGACAATTACATCGGTCTGCTCGCCAGCCGCGAGCAACGTAATTTGTTGTTTGTAATCAGAGAGTTGACGGTATTCAACCTCGACGTCAGGATTTTCCTTCATAAATTCTTCGGCGACTGGACTGTACCATTCGAGTGCATTCCAACCAGTCCAAAGCAAAAATGGCTTTTCACTCGAGGGTGCAGCCGCTTCTTCTCCTTCTTCGCCAGGTGCAGCCGCTGGCGCTGCACAAGCGGCCAAGAGCAATACCCCTGAGGAGAGACCTATTCCTTGCAAAAATGAACGGCGTGAGAGCGTGTGCTTGCCAGATACCATAGTATGTTCCTTTCGTTACTTATGCAAAAGCCTGAAGATATAGTAGATCTCACCATTGCTGGCGGACGCGTGCTTTGCCGAAAAGTTACAGAACGGATGGGGTAAGGCACATCGAGAACAGATCTTGCCCGGACAGGTCACTGCCTTGTGCGTGCAAACTGTACATGCAATACGTGCAACAGTTGTTTGAACCTAATGAATGGAAGGAATCGAACTAGTACATCGCGGCGTAAATACCACGGCAGCAAATAAGGCCAAGCATCTCGTGTAAAAAGGCAGAATCTGCTATGGCCTTATTTACGCCGGGATTTACTAGCTGCGCTATCAACGCTTCAATTGACCGGAGTCGGTCCTAATTGTCTGGCCACTTACTGTTTGCGGCCCTAGTCGAATGCAAATGAAGGGGGACTGTGGAAAGATAGCTAAGACTTTAGCAGGTTTTTGCAATGGCGTCAAACGCGTTTTTTCACGCGATTTGCCGGTTATTCTACGACACAATGCACAAAAACGGGCGACCGGAGGGAACAGTAGCAAGGAGTGGGGACGACATCGTGGGTAGATAGGACAGTAACTGTCCTATCTACCCACGATGCCAAAGATGTATGCTTACGCCGGAGACATTTGAAAGGTTAAGTCAAAGCAAACATGGTGGTTGTTGGGTAAGCCCATGCCATCGATGCGGTCACTGGGTTGATTCTGGGCCAGGGCAAAGAGAATGCCATCCTTCTCTTCCGGATGCATATTGATAAACATGGCGTAATTGGCCATGCCCATGTCATCGGTCGTCAGCAGACCAGGTTGTTCATCCGTGCGCCGGCCGATCCAATCGACGAGAAATTTTGCCCCAGCGACTGGCGTTTGATTGCCATCGATAGCCTTAATACAGATGTGATGTTTATTGTCAGATTCATGAACATCGCGATAACGCGCGGAGACAAGACGCCAGCCCTGTGCTGCTGTCATGCGCGTCAGGCGTACCCCCAAACCATCCAAGCGGCTATCCCATGCCAGCGACGGGCTATCAGTGGGCTCTTCGCCATTGTCCTCCTCATCCACCGGTTCACCGTCATCGTCAGTACCGGATTCACGCCAACTGAAAGTACGGATAAAAGCGGGAATTGTGCGTACGGCCTCAATCGTCTCTGTCTTATCGCCCAAGGGGCCGCCCCACCAATCTTCCGAAGTATTCCAACCGCCAACCAGCCACGGTGTTACACTGAAAAGATAATCCGGCAGTGGTTCGCCATTGGAAAGGAGACCGGTGCGAAACCAATCGAAGACTTCGCGGTGATAGTCGGCATGGTAGGGTTGAATCACTTCGGGATAGCGCCGATCATCATTGACACCAAATTGCCAACCCCCTTCGCCGCCAACAATCGGTAGCACAAAGCCGATGCGCTCCTGCATCCACTTGGCAAAGGCGAGAAAGGAGAGAATCGATACGGAGTCCTCAAGAATGGTGCGGCCAGGATGTTCCCGTTGAGTCAGTTCATCGTAGGGGTAGGCCGGCGGATGGTTAACCCCATAATTGTGTACCACAAAGAAGGCGCGTTGCCAGATATCCTGCCGCCCCATTGCGGCCACGGCGTCTACTGCCGCAAAGAGTTCTTCTTTACCCATGACCTGCAGGCCGGCATACCCACCTACATCCACTGTTTTGGCGGCATGACGTGCCCATCGTTCTCCAAATACCTTTGTGTAGTTGTTGGGGCGTTCCTCCTCCCATTCCCGACCATCGCCCGGTTCGTTGTAGATCTGCACATAGGGTGGTACATTGATCGCCTGGAGGGCGCGCACATACTGTTCGGTATCGACAAACTCGTCGATCTTTTTGCCAATGCGCACGACCGGCATAATCCCGGCTGCCCAACATGCCTTGGCCGCGCGTTGGGCCTGCAACTCATCCTGGGCATAGATCAAGGTCCAAGTTGCATGAATAGATTGCAGTCGCTGTACGGTTTCGGCAATGGAAAAATCGCGCAGATCAAGGTGAAAGTGAAGACCGCGTCCATTGTCACGGGGCGGTCGGGGAAAGGTTTTCAGATGCGCGATATTTTCCGGCGTCAACCGCACGGTGGGTGGACGATTGCTCTCCGGCACAAGAGTTAACGCATCTTCCTGGACTGTGAAGGATGCCGTTACTTGGCCTGTCTTGAGCGTGGGTACGCTCACAGCCAATGTATACGTTGTATTCACGGTTGGCTGTACACTCTTGGATCCTGCGGCTGGTACGGGCGTGCCATCGAGCGTGATCTGTTCACCACCCTCGACCGTCCAACGCAGTGTTGATCGGGTTTGCGGTTGTGACGGCTCTAGCGTCACGCTGAATTTGTAGTTCGCCATGATGGTGAGTTCCTCCATGATGTGGGGTGATAGTGCGCTTGGGAACAGAGACAAACCGAGCAGATACCGGCAGAACAGGAACCCACTTGTTATAGGTCTACAGGTTTTCTGTGGTATCGTCAGACACTTAATATGCTTTAAGTACGAATGTAAGGCAAAGATGGTTCCAACGGCCACCGAAAATCAGGAGAGGTGGTACGAAAATCATGGTGCCTAAACAATATATCAGAAATTTGTCGTAGTTTCAATGGCAAAGCAACCATTTCTTGTGTACCATATTGCGGGCTACACCAATAAAAAAGTGAGTTGGCCATTGCTACTGTAGCGTAGCAATGGCCAACTCACTTTTGTGCCACCAGAATCCTATGCCACCACCGTGGTTAGGGTGTTACATGGGTTAACGTGCAATCAATGGCAAATACATCTCATAATGAGTTGCTGGCGGCTCCTCTTCGTCGCCGAGGTTGGTTGGGATGAGCACGAGGCCGGCATCCAACGTTGGGTTACCCTCGCCCGGTTCGAGCAGTTCGATGGGCGTACGACCGGTCTCAGCATCAACATTGCTGTCGATATCGCTCAAGGGATCAGTTCCCTCAATTGTTACGGTGTAGCCATCCGGTAGGACAAATTCGATATAGTACCCATCCGGCAACAGATTCGGGAAGGTATAAATCCCATTTTCGTCCGTTACGTCAATGGCAATGATCTCGCCATCGCTGTCATAGAGCTTTACCGTTACCGCGGGAATACCGGGTTCACCCTCGTCTTGGATACCATCTCGATCCAGATCCTCCCAGACTCGGTTCCCAATGGTTGCCGGTATTATCTGATTATCGGATCGGGTATTTAAAATGACAACGCCATAATCCCATGTCCTGTCATTTTCACCAGGTTCCAGTGTTGTCACCGCTGTGCGCCGGGTCGCCGGATTCACGTCACTGTCGGCAGCATCATCGTTGCCCTGGTTGGGCTGTGTTGACACGTAGCCGGATCGCGGTGTGAATTCCAGGAAGTAGTCGCCGGGAGGCAGATTGATAAACTCGTAGTGACCGTCGGCGTTGGTACGGGTTGTGGCGACCACGGTGCCGTCCGCACGATAGAGTGTCACCAGTATACCGGGAACGCCAAGCTCCCCTTCGTCTTGGATACCGTTGCCGTCATTGTCATACCAAACATAGTCACCGATGCTGGCAGGTAGCGTGTTTAATGTAAGACCAAGATCCCAGCTCGGATCGTATTCACCGGCCTCCAGCGTCGTCACCACAGTTCGCCCTGTCGTCGGATCGACATCACTATCCAATTCATCATTATCGCCGGCATTCTGTGGACTGATGCGATAGCCGTCGGGTAATGTGAACACAACAGTGTAGTCACCAGGTGGCAAGCTGTTGAACTGGTAGAAACCACTGTTATCTGTGCTGGTCGTCGCAACGGCCGTACCATCGCGGCGATGGAGCGTCACGATAATACCGGGAACACCGAGTTCCCCATTATCTTGGACACCATCACCGTCGACATCATACCAGACATAGTCACCAATACCCGCCGGTCGTGTACCGTTGGGCAGGTAGAGACCCATATCCAGCGTCGGATTATGCTCGCCCGATGGGAGCGTTACTGCCGGCGTGCGCATCGTGGCGAGTTCAACATCACTGTCGAAAGCATCATTCCCACCCCGATCCTGGGCCGTAAGGATATATTCCTCGGGCAGTTCGAACTCGACAACGTAGGTACCCGGCAACAGGTTGTTGAAGAGATAGCGGCCTTGTGTATTGGTCGTTGTCGTGGCTACCATGCTGTTGGTCAGCGCATCGTAGAGAGTCACCACGACACCCGCAACGCCCCGTTCGTCCACGGTACCGGGTTCCCCAGTTTCACTGGCATCCTGTACGCCATCCTGATCCCAATCGAACCAGACCAGATCGCCGAGCGATGCCAACTCGAAGAAACCAAAGTCCACCGTTAAATCGCCGTTGGCGCCATCGCCATCATTTGTTGGTTCCACACCAGCATTCAGGTCAATGACCGGGCTGCGAGCGGGCTGCCCCCGTTGTGCTTGGGTACCGTTGTCGTCATTGTCCTCGCCGTTGTCATTGCTGTCGGTTGCCGTGCTGCTCACCGGATATTGGCGAGGCGGCGTCGGAATATAGACGAAATAAGCACCCGGTTCCAACTGTTCGAAGAGGTAGTTGCCATTTTCGTCTGTCACGCTCGTTTGCAGCGGTGCTGCCGTTGTCGGGTCGTCCCCTTCACGGAAGAGTTGCACCGTCACATTGGGGATACCCACTTCGTTCTCGTCAACCTGCCCGTTGTTATTGGCATCGTGCCAGACGAGGTTGCCCAAGTCAAGCAGCGGGATGAAACCAAAGTCAACAGTCAAATCGCCATTGGCGCCATCGCCATCGGTGGTCGGTTCGCCATCCACCGTCAGTTCAAGCACGGGACTGGTTACCGCACCCAGAGGGTTACCGCCGCGTGCACTTTGGCTACCGTTGTCGTCATTGTCTTGGCCATTGTCAGCGCTATCTGTTGACGTGCTGCTCATTGGGTAGTTGGCCGGCGGTGTTGGGATGTAGACGTAGTACCGTCCTGGCGCCAACTCTGTGAACAGATAGTGGCCGTTCTCATCCGTCACATCGGTCATCACCGGTGTAGCCGCTGTCGGATCATCGCCTTCGCGGAAGAGTTGCACAGTTACACCTGGGATTCCTGGTTCGCCGTTGTCGACTTGCCCGTTATTGTTGCTGTCCAGCCAAACCAGATTCCCCAGGTTGACCACCGGCACAAAACCAAAGTCAAGTGTCCGATCCTCGCCCCCCGGCTGGGCCGCCGTGCCCGTCGTCGGGCTCGATGTCGCCATGTTGGTGGATGAATCGGTAGCTGGCTCACCGACATTGGCTATGGTCGGCAGGTAACTGGTGGGCACGCTGATCACTTCGACGGTGTACTCACCAGGTGGCAGATTCCTGAAGAGATAGTTGCCATTCGCATCGGTTGTCTGATCCGACACCGGGCTCCCGAGAATATCGGTCGCTGGTGTACCATCTGCGTTGGTCAGGTGCAAAACCACACCAGGTAATGGCTGATCACCACCATCCTGCACACCATCACCATTCGCATCGATAAAGGTACGATCTCCAACCACTACCGGGTCTACAATCAGACCGGCATCGATGGTGAAGTCATCGCTTGCGCCTAGATTGACGATGACCACACCGTTATTACTGGGATCACTATCCAGCGTGTCATCTCCGGTGTTTGGTGTTGTCACGCTGTAGCCAGCAGGCAAGATAAAGGTGACGGTCACCTGCTGATTCGGCACCAGATCCGGGAAGATGTAGTGGCCAGTCGCATCAGTTGTTGTTATCAACCGCGTACCGTCGCCAAGCGCCAATGACACCACAATACCAGGGACACCCACTTCACCGCTATCCTGTACACCATCGCGGTCACCGTCAATCCAGACCAAGTCACCCAGGCTGACCAGCGGCAACACGATTCCGGCGTCCCACGTTGGGTCATACTCACCTGGTTGCAGGTTCGTCACAATGGTTGCACCAGTTGTCGGGTCTGCGTCACTGTCAGCGGCGTCGTTGCCACCTTGGTCGGGCTGGATCAGCGCATAGTCGGCAGGTAGCGTACCCGGAACAAAGCGAACGCTGTAGTCACCCGGAATCAAGTTGGTAAAGCTGTAGTAGCCTGATGGATCGGTTGTTGTTGCATCGATGATCTGGCCATTGCTGCCCAACAGTTCCACTGTTACATCAGCCACGCCATTTTCACCACCGTCCTGCATACCATTGCGATTATCATCATACCAGACCCGGTCACCGATACCTGCCGGTCGCCAGAAGCCGCTGTCGATGGTCGGGTTGTGTTCGCCCGGTTGTAGGTTTACCACGACAACCGCACCATCGCTGTCGAGCGCATCGTCACCGGCATTCTGCATTGTCGGCGTGTAACCGTCTGGGGTGACAAAAGTCACCGTGTACGGTTCACCGGAAATCAGCGCAGGGAAGATATAGTTGCCGTTGGCATCGGTCGTCACCGTCTGGGTCAGACCGTTACTGTCGGTCAACGTCACCGCCACCCCAGGGATCCCCGGTTCATTTGGATCTTGGACACCATTGTGGTTCAGATCCTCCCACACCAGATCGCCCAGGCTTGCCGTGGGCAGGTAGATCCCCATGTCCCAGGTCGGGTCATACTCACCGGCGTCGAGCGTGGTTTGGATCGTCGTGCCAGTTGTCGCATCAGCGTCGCTGTCGGTGGCATCATCACCACTGTTGTCCTGCGGGCTGACCACATAACCAGTCGGCAAGCTGTCGAGCACGAAGTGAATACTGTAGTTGTCGGGCATCAGGTTGGTGAAGCTGTAGTAGCCGCTGGCGTCCGTTGTCGTCGTTAACACTACCGTGGCGTTGGCATC
>ERZ795053.2842-NODE-2842-length-20381-cov-4.803405_pt1 | contig 20381 bp, 15 predicted proteins | sample MGYA00375137_ERZ795053 | MGnify/ENA primary metagenome ERZ795053 (study PRJEB30182, sample SAMN05720284) | activated sludge metagenome | isolation source: Anaerobic digester | place: Hong Kong | collected 2014-12-17 ...
TATTGAGTATCAGTGTGGTAACTATCTAAATTTTAAATCAGATAAAAAGTACAACCTGATAACTTTAATATACTGTGACTATTGTGCCCTTAATCCAGATCAGCGCAAGACCTTACTCTCAATATTTTATGATCATCTTGAAGATGACGGAGCCATTCTGTTCGATGTGTATACGGAAACTTCCTACGATATGAAGGATGAGGTAGTAATGTATGATGAAAACCTGTTTGAAGGTTTTTGGTCGGATAAACCATATTTCGGTTTTTTAAACATGTTTAAGTATGATGACGAAAAGGTAGTTGTCGATAAACATACAATTATAGAAGAAAATCGTGTAAGAGAAGTTTATAACTGGTTAAAGTTTTTTACATTACAAACAATAAAAGATGAGGTCGCATTAAGTGGGTTTTCTGTTGTTGATTATTACTCTGATGTGAGTGGAGCTCCTTTTGATGAAGAGTCTGAAACAATGGCTCTGGTTCTTAAAAAAAATAATTAGTTGGATTAAGTTATGCCATGACATATAAATTATATTTTAGTTGTATCAGATTTAATCTACAAAGTTATTTAATTTATTGATCAGCTGAGGGATATCTTTTTGTATTGTTTTCCATAATATTGATGTATCGACAATGTCATATCCGTGTATTAGGCGGTCACGCATGCCAGCGAGTATTTTCCATGGAATATCAGGGTTTTTTCTCTGATTTCTACTGGTATTCTTTTTGCAGCTTCTCCTATGATTTCAAAACAACGTATTACGGCGTATAGAGTCTTATTATCGTTGCTAAAGGTTATAAAATCCAAGCCTTTTGTAAAATCACAGATGTAATCCACGGATATTTTGATGTCATCAATGTAATCAGAGTATATCCGTTTATGCATACTTTACCTCATTTAAAATTGTTTCACCAATACCAGGTTTGAGATCTCTCTTGATAACTAAATCAACTTGTTTGTTAAGTTTTTCTGATAAATTTTGCTCTAATTCTATCAGCGAAAACAGTGTAAGTGGAGAATCTTCAGAAATATTTATAAGGATATCAATGTCACTTTTCTTTTTGGCTTCACCACGTAAATATGATCCAAATAGACCGATGTCTGTCACTCCGAGGGAGCGTAATCTTACTTTTTCTTTTCGAAGAAGTTTCAGTATGTATTCTGATGAATGCATTTTTACTATATCCTATTTAAAATATAATCAATCTTTATGGTAAGAAAATAAATACGGCAATCATTTTTTTAAACAATGGCTCTGGTTCTTAAAAAAAATAATTAGTTGTATTAAGTTATGATTTACGTTGCAAATCATCTGTCCGTTTAAATTCATTATGATTGACTTATACAGGTAAATACAGTAGTTATGCCATGGCAGCTGTTTGCTTGGAGGTCGATGATTGATTGTCTGTATTGCTGAAAAACCTAGTGTAGCACGTGAAATAGCAACAGTTTTGGGTGCTCGCTCAAGACATGACGGGTATCTCGAGGGTAACGGTTACTGTGTTACCTGGACATACGGGCATCTTTGTGAGCTCAAAACACCTGATGAGTACGACCCAAAATGGAAAAGATGGTCTCTTGATATGCTTCCAATTATCCCTGCTAAACACCAAACAAAACTGATTAAGCGCAAGGGTATATCAAAGCAATTTTCGGTTATAAAGAATTTGTTGAAAAATTGCTCGTATGTAATAAACTGCGGTGATGCTGGGCTCGAAGGTGAGCTGATTCAGCGTTGGGTTCTTCAACAGGCTGGTTACAAAAAAGAGGTCCGTCGTTTATGGATATCATCTTTAACCGAAGAAGCCATACGTGAAGGATTTACTTCTCTTAAAAGCTCTGATGAATACGATTCACTTTATTATGCTGCTTTATCCAGATCAGTAGGCGATTGGTTGCTCGGCATGAATGCCAGCCGCCTTTATACTTTAAAATTTTCCGGTGGAGCAGGGGTTCTTTCAATAGGTCGCGTACAGACTCCGACTCTAGCTCTTATTGTTCAACGTCATCTCGAGATACAAAATTTTGTCCCAGAGCCCTATTATCTTTTAAAAACCATATACCGTGATACCCATTTTACCTGTGACAAAAAAAAGATAAGTGAACAATATGAAGCACAGAGATTATGTAAAAAAACTGAAAACGAACCATTTAAAATCACCGATGTCTCAGAAAAAAAAGTTACCGAGCAACCCCCTCTTTTGTATGATCTTACATCTTTGCAAGTTGACTGTAACAAAAGATTTGGTTTGTCAGCCGACAAAACACTCCAGACGGTTCAGAGCCTTTATGAAAAAAAAATGGTTAGTTATCCCAGAGTCGATACGCGTTATCTGCCAGATGATTTGTATCCTAAAGTCCCATCAATACTCAAAGGGCTAAATAATTATAATGAGTATACATCGCGTCTTGATATGTCATCTCTTTCGCATTCAAAAAGAATTTTCAACAATGTAAAAGTTACTGATCACCATGCAATTATCCCAACAGGCAAGAGTGGCGCCTTGGCTCCGGGTATAGAATTAAAGATATACGATCTTATTTGTCGAACTTTTATTGCAGCTTTTTATCCTCCTGCAATATTGCATAAAACAAAAGTTATCGGAGAAACTGCAGGTATAATATTTATCGCTCAGGGGAGTCGCGTAGAAGAGTCGGGATATCGTATTCTTTTCGAAAACGATACGTTCAAGGAAAAAGGGAAAAACGAAGAAGAGCCACTTCCACTTTTTACCGTTGGAGAAAGTGGTCCACATAATCCATATGTCGATTCTAAGATGACAAAGCCTCCTGCAGCATATACCGAAGCAACATTGTTAAGGGCGATGGAGTCTGCAGGTAAGCAAGTCGACGATGAGTTGCTTAGGGAATTAATGAAGGAAAATGGACTAGGGCGCCCGTCTACTCGTGCAAATATTATAGAAACACTTTTTCGAAGAAACTATATAAGGCGTGATAAAAAAAATATTATTCCGACACAGACCGGAATCGAGTTAATCGGAATAATCGAAAATCCTTTGGTAAAATCAGCTGAGCTAACCGGTATTTGGGAGGGTAAGCTTAAACAGATCGAAAGAGGCGAGTTTCCTGCTGCTGAGTTTATAACCAGCATGGAGGAGATGATAGTATCGCTTATAGCTGAGGTTAAAAAACAGAGTGGAACGGTTGCAATAGAACAGAAAAAGAAAAAAACTTATGCAAAAAAGTCCGTTAAAAAAACAGCCGGTGCAAGCATTGCTTTAAAAAGCAAATCGACTGTAAAAAAACAGTCAGTTATAATTGAAGGACTCGCTTGTCCATGTTGCAAAATAGGAAAAATTGTGCGTGGGCGTCAAGCATATGGTTGTAACCGATATAAAGAAGGATGTGCTTTCGTGGTACCTTTTGAAATAAGAGGAATAAAAATCACAGATAAACATTTTCATGATCTTTTAACCAAAGGGAAAACCTCAAAAATAAAAGGTCTAAAAGGTAAAAATGGAAATGTCGATGTAAGTCTTTTTATACGTAATAACCATTTGGAATATCATGGTAGCAAAGAAAATTTCTCCGATGGTATAGCTCCCGACATGCCTTGTCCCCTTTGCGGAATTGGCAAGCTAGTTAAAGGACGTTTCGCTTGGGGCTGTAGCCGTTATAATGATGGTTGTAGGTATCTGATTCCATTTTAGATGCTTAATTGTCGTATTATGTCACATAATAAGGGTTAACTACACTGGATTGTTAGCCAGAAAACCATAAATATGTCACCTTGTAATCTTTGAAATATGCGTTTTTTCTAATTAATGCTATAAAGTCAATACTTTCACCTGCTTTTTAAATTCAGGTCTTTACTGTTCTCGAGATTTGTAATTAATGACATGTTTTGTGATCTGTTAAAAAAAATTACTTTATTTTTTCATATTGCATATTATAATAAGAGAGTAGGTTATAATATGATGAAAAATGATTTATTTATAAAATATAGTGACTTCGGAAAGAAAGCTTCAATCAAGGCTATTGATCGAGCTTTGCGGAAGGCTAATTGGAAAAATTTTAAGGCTTCTCGAGATATATCGCCCCTTAGGTCAGTTTTGTCTAAAATTGAAGACAAAAAAGGGGTCACTTCTTTGCATTTTTTTTGTACTTCTAAAATCGAAAACATGGGTGCAAGGCTTGCATATCGTACTCCTGAATACCGATCTAAAAATCGTTACACTTCTGTAAGATGTGATGGGGCTTACGCTGCTTTTTTCTTCTTTGTTGATAAAGAATGTGATATTTCAATTATAGAAATGCTTAGCGGATTAGAAGTTAATCGATTAACCCTGAGAGCTGAATCTGATAATTTTGACGCAAGATGGAGCCCCGATGGACATAGAATCGCTTTTTTTATCGATGATAAAACGTTTTGTCTTTTAGATCCATTTGCATCCGAGGTGGGCATCAAGTATTGTACTATTGAGAGTGCTTGTTCCAAAAGTGGATGGTGTTTTTCTCCGGATTCAACATTCGCTGCATTTTCTGTTAATGATCGCTATAATGGTTGTCCTCTTACCCGAGTTGAACTAAAAAATATGAAAATTATATTATATAATGATGGTTTCTCCATTCCCGAGTCTCTATCACAAAGGATAAATAGTCTTGATCTTGTTTTATCTGAAAAACTTCGATGGAACAAAGAACTCGGGATAATTTATGGTACCTCTGGTCTTCTTGGTGTTGTTGCATCCTTTGATGAAAATTCTTGTGAGCTTGTGTCTTATTCAAATTACCGTGTGGGTATTGTCTGGAGTAGCAGAAGTAATTATCTTGCCCACCTTGGCCCATGTGTTGCCATGACCGATTCTGATAAGAATACAGAAATATTTCAAAATTCTATAGTTAACAATGCACCAATTGCTGTTTTCACATCAGATAAAAGACGTCTTGCTCTGGTGATGCAAAAAAATAATTTATCTTCTGATATTCTTATATATGACGGTAACTTCAGAACAGGAGTAGTTGAAACATCTATTTTAAATAGTGATCAAATTTCTGCAGGTGCGGTATTGTGTTGGAGTCATTGTTCTGGTTATATGGCTGTTTTGACAGGAAAAAATAGGCTGCAAATTTGGAATGTGTCCGCTAATCCTTATCTATCATCAACTACAGAAATTGATAATGGTGTGCGTGCAGTGATTGCAGTATGTAAAAATAATTTTCTTGTCGTTGGGGATAGTTGGCTAGCTGTTGTAGACAGCAAAGATGGATCTGTACGTTGTAAAACAGACTTTAAACTAAAGAGTAAACATATGCTTCATCTTGATCCAATGAAAAAAATACATCATTTCGTCGCTACCGAAGGTTCAGTTGTTAATGATTTTGCAAATATATATGAGAATTTTTCTTCAGATGCTTTACAGGTCTTTCACCGGTTGAGAGTTGGGAACATTATCTGTTCGCAACAGACCAGATTTCTGCTTAAGGAAGAACTTTGTTATATTTTACATAACCGCTATACGTGGCCGTTTCATTGGGGGGCCGGTGATCGCGTTCAGGCAGATGTACGATTTGACTCGATTCTTGTTGGTAATGAAGATCTGATGGCTCAAAGGCATATTATAGAAATAGACCGTAAAAATGTCTCATTTTGTATGACAAATAATCGATTGCACTAATTCACTTTTAGACTTGACCCCTTGTTACATATCAAAAAGAGTAAAATTTACCAAATTTTCGTGGCAAAGTAAACAATACATTAAGATAGCACCAAGAAAATTATCTCTTTTATATCGAGGAAATTGTGAATTTAATAGATCTAGATATTGACCAGCGTTTAGTCGATGCATTAAATAAAGATAACATTATTGAACCAACAGTGATACAAACCATGGCTATAGGAGCGGTATTTTCAAAAAAATCTTTGATAATTGAGTCCGCGACTGGAACCGGGAAAACTTTTGCTTATCTGCTTCCGATAATGAGCCAGATAGACACAGTAACTGATAATCTTCAGGTGTTGATACTGGCTCCTACACATGAACTTGTTATGCAAATTTACGAGTTAATTAAATGTACAGCCAATGAAGCGAATATGCCGATACGTTCAGCTGGTTTTATTGGCAAGGTCCACATAAATAGACAGGTCGAGAAATTAAAAGTAAAGCCCCATGTAATTGTTGGAACTCCTGGCCGTATCCTCGATCTTTTTAAGATAAAAAAACTTAAACTGCATAATGTTTCTACTGTTGTAATAGACGAGGCTTCATCTCTTATGCTTTCTGAATCCCGACATGCTGTTAAAACAATTTCTGCTTCGTTAATGCGTGATACTCAACGTATTTTTGTTTCTGCTCTTTTTTCAGATCAGGCAAAAAAACGGGTATTGGAAATATGTCCAAAAGTAGAACATATTCGAGCGGCAGAAAAAACAAATTCTGATATTCAGCACTGTTATATCGAAATCACCGATAGTCGCGAAAAGTTTAAAACATTACGAAAGTTTCTTGCAGCATTTGATAAGGGGAAAACTCTAATATTTGTAAAAAAAAATCCGGATGTAGCAATATTTGCTAATAAACTTGAATTTCATAAGGTTGCAGTGCTTCAATTGTCTGGAGAGATGTCGAAGATAGATCGACAAAAGAATCTTGCACAATTTGAAAATAAAAAAGATGGTGTTTTGATAGCGACAGCAGTTGCAGCAAGAGGGCTGGATATCGATTCGGTGGATAGAGTAGTTCATTATGATATACCAATAGAGAGCTCAGATTATTTGCATCGAAGTGGACGTACTGGCCGTGCCGGCAGAAAAGGTATATCTGTTGCTATTGCTGATAGCCGTGAGGCAAGAAGACTTTTGCGTATTACTGAAGAGGCTGAAATTTCTACAAAAAGGATGAAAATGTCAAACGGTAAGTTTTGTGAGTATATTATTGAAAATAACAAACTGGAGCAGAAATGAGAAAAGTTATATTTGTCGCTATGTTTATTATTTTTATAGTTGGCTATACTTTGGTCTATTCTGAGGATGAACGTGGAAGTTGTGAAATTTACGCTGATATTGTGTGTGATATTTGTGGTGAAGATCATACAAGCTGTATTCAGATGCGTGATAAAGCAGTTGAAATAAAGGAGCACTCCCTATGCGCCAAAGCTGTTAAACATCTGCCATCTGCATATAAAAATGCTTCTGATTTAAGTCGTTCATTATTGAAAAAAGCTGTTTGTGATAAAAAAATGCCTGAGACAACCAAGGCTCCAGGACAGCCTTAGTGTTTTATTCGTTTTCTGTTATGCAGTTTATAGGGTGGGAAAAATCCGGTTTTGTTAAAAATAAAAAGAGCTAATACAGCTAATCCCAATATTATTCCAATAAAGCCGTGCAGTTTGTTGCCAAGATAAAGAATACCTAAAGTTGATTCTATAACAAAAAGGATAACTTTATTAAATAGTCGTATATTCAAGATATTATTGGATTTCATAACGACCCCACTATGATAAATTATTTGCTTTCGAGACAAAGCTAGTGAAATATGTATCTCAAGTCAATTAAATACTTCATGTATATTTAATATGGATAAATATTCAAATCAATAATTTTAGTTATACTATTTTCCTCGATGCTTTAAATCTTGCAATTTAGATTGTTTGAATATAATTTGCCAAATATTATACTTAATTAGGAGTTATATATGAGTTATGTTTTTAACATTTTAAAGGGAGGAGTCGTTGGTCTTGCAAATTTGATCCCAGGGGTTTCCGGGGGAACAATGGCCTTGATTCTTGGTATTTATGAAAGGATGATTGCGGGATTGAATAGTATATCTTTGGATTTGTTCCTATCCTTCTTTAAGCTCTTGACTTTCAAGAAAAAGAATTGGGAGCTTTTTTTAATAGAGCTTGAAAAAATAGATTTTAAGTTTCTTGTCTCTGTTTTTGGCGGAGCTTTATTGGCTATTTTGGCTTTTGCTTCTATTATGGTTTACTCTTTAAATAATTATCACGATCAGACTTATGGTTTTTTCTGGGGGCTGGTTTTACCATCAGTATGGGTTCCGTTTAAATTAATAAAAAAAATAACTCCGGCGGTTTCCATCGCCTTCGTGTGTGCAACTTTGTTAGTTGTTTCAACCGATTTTTTGATGAGCGACAATGAACAAATACAAAAAGAGCAACAAAAATACGAGATAGCTATAGAGAAGACGCAATCAGGCTCGATTATGGATGAGTTTGATATTAACCCATTGTCGCTTTTTTTGCTTTTTGTTGCAGGAGCCGTTTCTGTTTCGGCAATGATTTTGCCAGGAATAAGCGGTTCATTTGTTTTGTTGCTAATGGGACAATACTTCATTGTTCTAAAGGCTGTTTCGAGTTTTAATATTGTTTATCTGGCAGTTTTTTCTGTAGGCCTTGTTTTTGGATTACTCTCGTTTACTAAGTTACTTCATTATTTGTTAAAAAAATTCCATGACATCACGATGGGAGCTCTTACAGGCCTAGTTTTTGGTTCACTTTGGGTTATTTGGCCTTTTAAAACATCCTATCTTGTTGGAGAGGTAGGTTATGCCGATGGTTATCCCCAGTTGGTTTATCTGTCCAATGTAATACCTGAAAAATTAACATTGGTAGAACTTTCTTCTTTACTATCGGTATTAGCTGGAATAACAGTTGTTCTGGTAATGATCAAAATAGAGAAGGCTAATAATCAATAATAAAGATTATTCAGTAATATCTATACAAGGAATTTTACCATAAAAAGATATTGTGTATTTGTTTGCGGTATTGAGACAATATGATAAAAGAAGAGAGTGTTACATACACTCTCTTCTTAATAGTCTGTGTTTAAAAAAACAGTTTTAGATGTCTATGTCTAAATCAAAATCATCAGAAGTAGTTGCATCTTTTGGTTTTGGTTTGTCCTCTGTATCGGATAAGAAATCGTCTTCACTATCCATGTCAAGGTCATCAGATGTTTCTGCTTTAGCTGCCGGTTTGATAACCGTAGCTTTGATCATTTTTGAACGACGAGGGGTAGTGAAATATACCTCCCGGTAGTTGATGTTGTGAACAACATCAAGTTTGTAGTCTTTCTTGGATAATTCATCACTAGTGTATTCGCGAGTGTTTTTTGCGGGATCCATTTCGTAAGATGAATAGTCAAGTTCAACATAAACAGTCACATCGTTTTCACGGCTTGCTAAAGATGTAAGATCTGCATCAATAGGAATCAAGCTTGTATCAGTGTATTTAGTGTCGCCAAAAGGAACTTTCTCACCTTTACGTACACGTTTTTCTCCAACTTGTTTGCCGCGACGGTCATAAACATAAGTAACAACGTCTTCTTGACGGTACCCTTCGATACCTTCTTTGGGAACTTCTACTTTTGCCAAAGCTTTTTCTGTTTTGCTGTCGGCAAAAACAAGCATAACCTTAAGACCCTGCTCCATTTCACTGATAAGCTGTATGTGATCAGCATCAGATGTTCCTGAAAGATCTACATAGAATGTCTGAAAATTATCAGCGTCTAGTATTACTCGCTCGCCATTTTTAAGTTCGACGGGGCGGGTTGAGTCGACGTTTTTATATTTCAATTCGACATTTGTTAGGATATTGCCTTTGGCCTTAGTAGTAATTACTACATTTTGACCACAACTAACCAAAAATAAGAGTACTATAAGTGCGACTAAAACTTTTTTCATAATCTAACCACCTGTTAAAATACTTCCATAATCTTTACTATTTACTAACTGTTTCGGCAGGAAGTCAACTTTTTTTTACTATACCGTGCTTTAAATAGCAGTGTTCAGTTAGTTTCAGGTAGTTATCGGAAACAAAGTCAAGTAAAGCTTTTTAGAGTGGTTTTGCACGATAAATCGTATAAAAAAAGAACAAAAATTAAGCTTAAAATGAATGGAAATATTAATTGACAAGAATTATGTCTCATTTTAGTATTAATAAATTCTGAAAACTTTTTGGGGCTGTATTGGTAATTCTCTCTTGGTTACCACCTTACAGTAGGTTTTCATTAATCAGTTAGTATTTATAGCAGATTGCGACATATAAAGTGGTGTCTGACGAGCAGGTTAATGATTATTGCTTGTCTATTCAATCAATAGGGATTATCGTTATCAGTCAATTTAAAGTTATGGGGTTATCGTGATGATTTTACATGCAGCAACAGTCTTTATCTGTTTGTCAATAGTGATGCTTTTTAGACGGGCGGATCGAGCCAATACAAGAATTATCAAGTTGAAAAGATTTACTGATAACTCGTTTAAAGAATTCAAAAAATTGACGGATTCAGAAAATAGGCGTTACAACGATTCAACAATCGAGATGGATTTACTTTTAAAGAAGGCTCATTCTATTTCTGGTTCAATTAGGACTTCGATTGATGATCTTGAAAAAAGATTGCACGGGCTTAACTCAGAAAAGTTGGGCTTAAAAAAAGTTGAGGATGACCTTAGAGTAGTATCTGCTGCCGCAGATCAGGTTAATTATCAGATTAAATATATAGAAAGCGCTAAAGCAGATCTTGGTTCTGTGGTAAAAAAGATTAATGCTCTCAATGAAAACCTTATAACTATAGAGAAAAATAATTCAACACTTTACCAGTCATTTAACGACTCTCTTCGAACTCGTTCCCGAGAGTTATCGGAAGAATTGGCTCAGGAAGTAAAAAAGCTTAAAGCGTCAGTAGGGGATAAAGAGAGTGTAATAATTGCTCAGGCACAGGACAAAATTGACATTCTGGGTAAGAGTTTTGAGCAATCCATAAATAATATGGAAAAGGGAATAACTACAGCCGGTGATGCAATTATGCAAAACATACGGCAAAAACTTGATGTATTAACAAGAACTGTAAATAATATAGAAGAGACCGTAAATACCTCTGAAAAACGTGTATATAGTGATTTGACCGAAGCTATCGAAAATGCTGAGCATGAAATTAATCAGATATTTGAAAAAATACAAAATGTGGAAATATCCATTGACCAGTCACGCACAAAATTAATTGCTTCTTTTGAAGAAGAGACAAACAAGATCAGAAACAGCATGGATTCTCTATCTTTGCATTCGATTGCCAAAAAAGATGAAATAATAATGGCGGCACGACAAGAAGCTGATGAAATTAAAAAAATTGTAGATAAGTTTAACGAACAGTATAACCGTTTTGAAGTAAATCTTAATGCGGTTGCGCAAGAGCAGATGGAGACAATTGTTCACGAGTATGAATCAATTGAGTCTAACTTTGACAAATTTACTCAAAAGCTTGAAATGCTTGATGAAAAGATTGCTGAACGACAGCGTATGCAGGCAGAAAAAAACCGTGAGGAATTCTCTTACATGGAAGAGAGACTCGCGGAAATTAAAAATGAAATAGTGACTTACGAAAAGAGTAATAAGGTATTTGAACGCACAGATGAGATGATGTCGCGTGTTGAAGGTGCTCTAGAAGAGTATAATGCTGTTTTTGAAAAGGTTCAGTCTGAGTCTTCCGTTATCGAAGGTTTTGTAAAGGATCTTGACCAGTTTAAAGAGATGAAAAGAGAACTGGAAAAAGAGTTAAAAGTTTACAATGCTAAAAGAGAAAAATTGCAGAACGTAGCAACCGATATCCAAGCTCTGTTTGACATTGCGGAAGATGTTAGCTCCAAGAGTGAATTTCTGGAAGATAATGCAGTAAATATTGATAAGGTAAATCGTCGTATTGATGATCTAAACAATACTTATCAAGCATTAGGGGTAAAAATAAAAGAACTCCAAGATTTCGAAAAGAATATAGAAAAGAATGTTTCTAATATTGATAGAATAGAAGCTACTGTTAACTCAATCGATAAGCGTGTTCAGCTCTTTACTGTGTCAGTCGAGAAATCTGAAAACAAGATAAATAAACTGAAAGAGTATCTGACTAGTATTGAAGAAGCTACTTATGTTTTAAAAACTAAAGAACACGAAATTAACCATCTTAAAGAACGTTTTGAAGAGGTCGATATGCTTGCTGCCTTTGTTGACAAGCGTCTTGATCAACTAAAAATAGCCATGAATCGCATTGAAAGTATGCGTTCGGATATAGATAGCACAGACAGTCGCTTGCAAGAAATGTTTAAGGAAACAGATAAGCGTATGCAACAATTTTCTGAGTTTCTTCAAACAGTTGAACCTGATAATCTTATTACTAAGCAAATGCGTGGGGATTTTGTTCCAGGATCAAAGTCGATAAATGATGGTATGGTGCGCACAGTCCGAGAGTTATCGAATAAAGGTTGGACCGCGATCGATATATCAAAAAAACTGCTGCTGGATGAAAATTCGGTAAGATTAATTATCAATACCGCTGCTCAATAGATAGATTGTACTCTGTATTCGTTAATTTTAACGAATTTATATCCCATTTCCCGTAGTTGTGGAACTGCGAGTTTTAAAGCTTCAGCGGTGTTGCGTCGAGGGTGGTTCATATGCATTATAACTATGGAACCTTCCTTTGCTTTTAATATCTTTTCAGAAATTTCTGTGGCAGTTTTGGTTTTATCAAAATCATGACTGTTGGTGTCAAAGTTCAAAATTTTATAGCCCATCGACTCAATAATTCTAATTGAAGTTTCATCGTACCATGCTGTTCCTGATCTGAAATATTTGGGTTTTTTTGCTCCGTATTCTTTGAATATTCGGGCAGACATCTCTACCTCTTCGACAAGTTCTCTTATATTGCTTGTACCACGAACACCGTACATAGAAGCGCCATTGATTGAAGCTGGCTTATGTTTTAATCCATGGTTTTCAATTTGGAAAAGAGGATTACTCACGAGATCATCAAAAGCAGAACGGTTTTTCTTAATCCACCTGATGTTCAAAAAAAGAGTGGCTTTTATTTTTTCATTTTTCAGATAATCAATAATTTCTTTATCGTATCCACACGCGCCACGCCCCCCACATGCGTCAAATGTTAGAGCTATAACCTTTTTATTTGTTTTAAGTCGTGATTCAGGGCAAACTAACCTTCCTGGGGGAAGAGATTTGTATCTGTTTTCTTTAGAGACAATAATAGAGTTTAAAGAAGAACAAGAATATTGGAGAATAATTAAACATATAAGAAAACCAATAAGACGAGCCATAAGAACAATTACCTGTTTAATAAAATTTTAAGATCATCAAATGAAAATGGTTTTTGAATTAAAGCGTTAAAACCGAATTTTTGGTAATCAGCGATAACTGGATTTTCTGTTTGATGTCCGGAAATCAGGATATACGTTGCATCGGGAAATTCAGGTTTAAGTGATTTCAAAAGCGATACCGCGCCTTCCGATCCTGGTATGGAGAGATCAAGAATAAATGTTTTTATTTTAGGGCATAGATCTCTATTCGCGTTTATGTAATCTAAAGCGGTTTTAGGATGTGTAAAAAGATGTGGAGTGTAGTGCAATGCTTTAAGCATTTTTTCTAGCATTATCAATATGCTTTTTTCATCATCGACAATGATAATATGTGAACCTATTGGAATTATGTTTTTGTTTTGAAGTTTTGTTTGTATTTCGATTGGCAAGAAAATGGAAAACGATGTTGGTGACTGAAGTGATTTGAGAACAATTGTTCCACCATGGGCTTTAACTGTGTTGTAAGCATTTGATAGACCCATGCCTCCTGCTTTAGATTTGGTTGTGAAGAATGGATCAAATATCTGGTCTGCGCTTTCTGTTGTAATGCCTTTACCAAAATCATTTATATCAATACGGATATAGTTACCAGATTGCAGGTTGTAAGCGGAAGTCGAGCCTATAATTTCCTTAGTAATTATAACATTTACCGTATTTGGGCCTTGAGATGCTTCTTTTACATTTAAAAACATATTTTCAAATACTTGACTCATTTGATCGGGATCAAACTTTAAATGATCGGTATTAGCATTAGTGCTGATATTAAGTTTAAGATCTGAACCTGAAAGGATAAAGGTACCTGTATCTGTTATTATAGAGTTTAAATCAGCTGCTTTCTTGATGGGAGCACTTCCTTTGGCAAAAAGACGAATCTGATTTGCAAGATCACGCGCCCTATTTGATGATTTTTCAATCTCATTGATTATTTCTTGAACCGGTGGTTCTGTAGTTTCCATAATCATTCTGAGCATTGAAACGTTTCCGATTACACCTGTTAGAATATTGTTAAAATCATGCGCCAAGCCTCGAGCGAGTTTGCTCATTGATTCCATTTTGCGATTTTTAAGTTTTTCGTTGTCGGACTGTTTTTTTAAGGATATATCCTGAAATACTAAAACAGCACCGAATAGCTGATGACGACTATTTATCAGGGGAGAACAGTTTTCTGAAATGGGGGTTTTGTGATTATTCTTCGATATAAGTTCTCTTGATTCGCGATATATTACAGATTCTCCGGTTTCCATAACTGTCATTGGCGTACAGTCAAGCAATGCTCCAGATTGTGGATCCGTTGTCAGATATATATCCTTTATGTTTTTCTTGAGTGCTTCTTTCTTGTCTAGACCGATTATTTTAAGAGCCTGGTCATTTATGTATATAATAGTGCCGCCCTGTTCAACGGCAATTACTGCTTCAAGAATGCTATTAAGTGTAAGGTTAACTAGATTGCGGTTTTTTACGAGTTGTGATTCCAAATCGTAACGGTTTAGGGCCATTTCGATAGTGATATGCATAAAACGGTTTGATACGGGTTTAAGTAAAAATCCATACGGGTAGGTATCTTTTGTTCTATCAATTGTTTCATCATCACTGCTTGCGGTTAGGTAAATAACTGGGATATTGTGCTCTTTGATTATCTTTTCAGCAGTTTCTATGCCATCAATTTCGCCTGAAAGACCAATATCCATTAGAATAAATAGTGGAGTGTTTGATTCGCAATACTGAATCGCTTCTTCACCGCTGCTGCAAACTATTGAATCAGGGTATCCGGCTTTAGAGATGGCCGCGGCAATATCCTTTGCCTCAATGGGATTATCTTCAACAATGAGTACTGTAGTATTTCTCATTTGCGGCTGCCTTTGTTTAGGATAACAATATTGATAATTGCTGTATGGTTATTCGTCAAGTAGTTACTGATTATTAATGTGATTATCTATTATGATAAAAACATTTCATAATTCCGTGGTAAATTTTTGTAAGATAAAGCCTCAAGAATATGATTTTTTTTGATACCTTCTTTTTTATCAAGATCAGCAATGGTTCTTGCAACTCTAAGTATTCGAAAATAGCTACGTGCTGAAAGTCTCATTTTTTGTGATGAATTAATCAGGAAATTTTCATCTTCATTTGATAACTGACAATATTTACGAACATCTTCTGTGTCCATTTGACCATTAAACGAGTAGTTTCTATTTTTGAATCGCTCAAGCTGAATAAGCCGGCATTCAGTGATTCTCTCTCTTATTGTCGCTGATGTTTCTGTACCTGAATTGTTGGTCAGTTTTTCGTAAGCAATTCTAGGAACATAGTGCTCGATATCAATCCGATCAATTATTGGTCCCGAGATTTTACTGTAATATGATCGAATCATAGCATTTGTACAGGTGCATTCTATCTCTGGATCGAAAATATATCCGCATCTACAGGGATTACATGCACCGACCAACATAAACTTAGCAGGATATACGGACGTTCCGGCTGCTCTGGATATTGTTATCACACCATCTTCAAGTGGTTGTCTCATAGTTTGCAGAAGAAAACCCTGAAATTCCGTCAACTCGTCAAGGAACAGGATTCCATTATGTGATAATGATATCTCGCCGGGCGATGCGATACGGCCGCCACCTACAATCGAGATATGTGATGATGTATGGTGTGGTGATCGAAAAGGTGGAGTAGTGATTAGACCGCTATTTATAGGAAGTACACCGGCATTTGAGTGAATAATTGTAGTTTCAATTGCCTGATTTTTTGTTAGTTTTGGCAGTATTCCTTGAATAGCCTTCGCTATCATACTTTTACCTGATCCTGGAGGTCCGTACATTAAAAAATTATGATATCCGGCCGTTGCAACTTCGGCGGCTCTTTTGATTCCCTCCTGTCCAGCAATAGTCGAAAAATCGATTGAAAAATATTTTTGAGTCTCCTGACGGGTATCCGTGAAAGGTTTGGTATTTGTTGTCAAAATTTTTATAACTTCATTAAGGGATTTTGCGGGATATATTTTGATATTATCTATAGCATTTGCCTCGTAACGATTATCATATGGAACTATGAAATGATCAAAATTTTTTTTGTGTAATGTTAGGGTCATAGATATTGTTGACTGCACAGCTCTTAAAGTCCCATCAAGAGAGAGTTCGCCAACCATAGGATACGGAGTGGTGTGAATGTCGGTTTGTCCAGAATGAACAAGAATTGCTATTGCTATAGGTAAATCGAAGTTTGAGCCCTGCTTTTTAAATTCAGCAGGAGCAAGGTTAACAATATAGTTTTTCGGAGGAAACAAAAATCCGCTGTTTTCGATTGCGGATCTAATTCGGTCTTTTGCCTCTTTTACCGATGAATCAGGTAGGCCAACAATTGTAAAGCCGGGTAATCCTCTGACTGTATCGACTTCAACTTCAACTAAATGTGCGTCAATGCCGTTAATACCAAGAGATATAGTTTTTGATAACATGTGGTTCACCGTGTACTATAGAAAATTTGGTTTAAAGTCCCATGTAATAGTAGACGGATTTTTTTAAAAAAAGGGCGAATTTTTTTTATAAAGTTCTTATCCAGTTGTCAATTGTTGCATCCATAGCTCGTAAATATGCGTTATGCCATTTTTTTGCTTCTTTTTGGGCTTTTTCTCCTCTTTTTTCGGTGTCTTTATCAAAAACTTTGCGACGGTAGTTATCGGAATTTAAGAATACAAATAATAGCCTTTTGCCTGATTTTGTATAAAAAATTCCGGCGAGGGCATTCGCATAGTGTATTGTGCCTGTTTTTGCATAAAGTGTAAATTCATTATCTGGATTATTGAATCTTCTTTTAAGTGACCAGCCCCAACCTGAAGGCAACATATAGTATTCCAATTCGCGACCAGAATATGATTTTGAGTCAGCATATATTAAAAATGCAAGAAGTTGTTCCGGAGAAGTTCTGCTTGTTGTACTTAGGCCCGAACCATTTGTTATAGTGAATCCTTCCCAATCAACTTTAGTAAATTTGCTTTTAATGTAGTTTAATATTGTTTTACTACTTTCGGAGTAGTTTAGTTTATTTCCCACAATTTTACTTGCACTGGATAGAAAAAGCAATTCGGCAGATTGATTGACGCTGAATTCGAGAGTTGTTTTAATGATTGATGAAACAGTTTCCCCTTTATGTTGAACAAGTAATTTGGAACTTTTTGGAGTATTATTTTGTTGTGGGTATGGTAGGTTTATTCCGTGTATTGCAGCGATTTTTTGAAATAGCAGTGACGTGTGTAGTGCTGTGTTTCGTACTGGAAGTCTATGACTACCAAATTCATTAATATTTTTACAAAGATGCCAAATTGTCTGATACTTATCTGAAATACAGCTGAATTTCTCATGTTTTTGCAGTTCCTTTTCTCCTCTTTCTATTTTTAGATAAGGGAGATCTGGAGTGACATTAAAAAGGATATTCCCGTCTTTATCAGGTCTAGTCCAGTTTACAGAAATATAGTTATATTCACATGATAAGGCGCTAATACCAGAATTGTACGCTTCGTCTTCGTCAAAAAGTGGATTGATAATGGGTATTGATGTTAAAGATAAATTATCATAATAAAAATTTCCAGTTATTGTTGTTACCCCTTTTTTTTTTAATTTTGAAATCATATTGACCATATCGGATGCTGTAAAAGATGGATCACCTTCTCCCCTTAGGTAAATATTACCATTAATAACTCCATCAGTAATTTCACCATCATAATAAACAGAAGTGTTGTAGCGGTAGTTATCGCCAAGAACCATAAAGGCTGTTGTTGCAGTAATAATTTTTGCAGTAGAAGCTGGCATAAAGAGTTTTTTTCGATTATGAGAAAATAATACTTTTTTTTGTTGAGTATCGTATACTATGAAACCTGTATTTGAAGGAGAAAAATGATTAAAATCCGGTACGCTATTTTTTGGTAACGTATCATTACCGATAACTACCTGAGAAGGTTTGAAGCTATTCTCAATTTCATTAGCGAAAGTATGGTTTCTGTTTTCGAAATTTATATTGCAAGAAAGAAAAAACTGTAAAATAAGAAGTAAAAGATAGTGTTTAAGGAAATTTGTCACAATATACCTGTTTTTATTAAAAATATCGGTTTTTTTAAAAAAAATTTTAAAAGTTTAGAGAAAATTACGTATTAATCTTTGGAGGTTCCAATGATTGATACGACAATTTGTATAAAACCAGAATTGCTAAGCAAACTGGAAAAATTTGCTTTAGAAAATGGGATGAAAACTGTAGATTATGCTTTATTATTACTAAATAAATTGGTCAATAGTAAAATATATCAGGATTTGTCCAAAAAAAAAGCAGTAGCATACCAGCCTAGGTGCACAGATGGAATATTATTGAAAATGCATATATATCCAGATGATAATTTTTACGAGATTCTTTTAGATTCAAGAAAGATTTTTAAATGTTCAGTATCTTATTTGCTCGCGTTTGCGATTGAAGAACATGATTGTTTGGTAGATTCGGAAAAAGATTCGAAAAATTATACAATACTTAAGGTTATAGTTTGCAATATTCCTGTTTTGATTATTTCATGGGGTGATGTTTCTTGTCATAAGGATATAGTTAAGGCTATAGAGAATTTCGAAGATGGTTAAGAGGGGTGCTGTGCGTACAAAAATATTAACAACGGTAATGACCATAATAGTAATAATTTTTTGTGCTATTATCTATTTAACCGTTAATAAAGGTGAAGATATTTCGGATACAGCGGCTATAAATTTCTCTTCTAAAATGCTAAGGCAGGGTGAAGTCGAAGTTGCGCTCTCGATTCTCAACAAAAAAATTAAGGCTGGTACAGATAATCCTTTAATATTTTATAATGCTGGCGTTGTTCTACTAAATAAAAGAGAGTATAGTAAAGCAGTTGAATTGTTTTCGGAATCAATTCGGCTTGATCCAAGCGTAAGTGCTTTAAATAACAGGGCTTTCTGCTACACCACTTTAAATGAAAGTAAAAAGGCCATAGATGATTATACAGCAATTTTAGAAATTGATGAAAATCAGGCAGCTTCGTACTTACGAAGAGGGCAGTTGTACTTTAATATAGGAGATTTTAAGTCTGCTAAGGTTGATTTAGAAAAAGCCTCTTCCTTAGGTTTGAAAGAGGCGAAAAAATTATTAAAAAAAATGGAATAATTCCGATAACTATCTGGCTTTTTATCATTTACCACGAACTACCCAGATCTTCGGATTTTATTATCATTAGATCCTCATCAACAGAATCAAAATAGATAATAAAAACATCACTACCGTCTACAGCCATAGCAGGAAAGGTGCCTCGGCCAGTATTATTGTCGATAACTATCTGGGCGGCATCCAAATCTGTCCCATTATAGTCACCTTTGGTAAACATCAGAACCTGACTGTCCTCATCATAAAAAGCAAAAAGAGCAGAGCCTGAGCCATCAAAACGAAGTGCGCCAAAATAATCCCCTGAAGTAGATCCCGGGGTGAATAAATCTCCATAAGATGTCCAGTTCGCTCCGTTATTGCTTGAATATGCATAACGGATAGTTCCAGTAGCATCATTTGTCACATAAGTAACACCAAGATTACTGCCATCAGCATTAATAGAAGGTGCAAGACCATAGCCAGCGCTTTCGATACTCTGAATATCCCATGTATGCAGACTTGTTGATTTAGCATAACGAAGCTCTTGTATCGAAGCATCTCCGTTGGCAACTGTAGTTGGTACTGTAAATAGTATGCCATCAACAGAGGTCGCTATGCCATTAGTGAACCCTATTCCGTTGCCATCACTTATTGTCTGTTCAAATACAGCAACCCGTCGTCCGTTATAGTTATAGGCTACTATGTCAGGATTATAGGCGTTATTAATAGCTGTTACAATATTATCAATTTGAGTGTTAGCATTATCAGGTAATGTAATGTTATTTGGAACTCCATCAATAGTTAGAGTAAAATCATGAGTAGAACCGCCCAAATTAAAACCGGTTATTGGCGCTGCAGCTTCGATATCTATCGAAAATAGTGAAGCATAACTATTCTCTGCATAGTAGGCTAAATGCACAGTAGCTCCTGAAACAGCTACTGATGTACCGCCGCAAGTGGTTTTATCCACAAGATAAACTTCCCAGGTAGTTCCACTGTCATTCGAATGAGCCAGTTTAACCATGTCGTGAGTACTGTCGTAGTACGAAATATATAGGTTTGTACCGTTAAGAGCCATCGAGATATGCTCGCCACAATCAGAGGAGACTCCGTCGATAACTATCG
>ERZ795053.2843-NODE-2843-length-20377-cov-5.805383_pt1 | contig 20377 bp, 12 predicted proteins | sample MGYA00375137_ERZ795053 | MGnify/ENA primary metagenome ERZ795053 (study PRJEB30182, sample SAMN05720284) | activated sludge metagenome | isolation source: Anaerobic digester | place: Hong Kong | collected 2014-12-17 ...
GTGGTGGCCTCGGCCGTGGTGGTGGTGCCGTCGGCCGCATCCGAACCGCCCGACCCGGCGCACGAGGCCAGCAGGAGCCCGGCGGCGGCGAGGGCGACGAGGGGGAGCGGGGTGGCGGGTCGGCGCAGCACGGGGCCGAGCGTAGGGCCGAGGCCGGCGCGGCGGGTGCTCAGCCGGCGGCGGCGGTGAGCGCAGCCACGGCCGCCGCGCACGCTTCGCCCACGTGCGCCGGATCGCCGGCCCCGGGCAGGGCGCGCAGCGGCAGGTGCACATCGGTGGCGCCGGCCGCCACCAGGTCGGCCACGCCGGCCAGGGTGGCGGCGAGGTCGAGCCCGTCCCCGCCGCGCACCAGGGCGGGCGAGGCGCGCACCTGCAGGGCGCCCGGATCGCGGCCGGCCGCCGTGAGCGCGCCGCGGAGCCGGTCGACGCCCCTCGCCACGTCGTCGGTCGACGCGCCCATGATCGGGATCCAACCGTCGCCGAGCTCGACGATGCGCCGCACGTTGCGGTCCGACAGCGTGCCCGAGAACCAGACGGGCAGGCGGGCCTGGACCGGCACCGGCCGGCACCACACCTCGGTGGCGTCGTCGCCCTCGCCGACGGGCACGGGTTCGCCGCTCCACAGGGCGCGGCAGCGGGCCAGGGCCTCGTCGAGGAGGGCGCCGCGCCGGGCGAAGTCCACGCCGAGCGCGGTGAACTCCTCGGGCTGCCAGCCGACGCCGACGCCGAGGTCGAGGCGCCCGCCGCTCAGCGCGTCGATCGTGGCCGCCTGCTTGGCGAGCAGCGCCGGTGGGCGCAGGGGCGCCACGAGCACGCCCGTCAGGAAGCGCACCCGCTCGGTGGCCCCGGCGAGGGCGGCGATGAGCGCGAGCGGCTCGAGCCAGTCGGCGTCGGGGTCGGTGGGGAAGCGACCCCAGGGGTAGCGGTCCACGTGGGGGCCGAGGACCACGTGGTCGGAGATCACCAGGCGGTCGACGCCGGCGTCCTCGGCGGCTCGGGCGAGCGCGACCAGCGCGCGCCACCCGCCCTCGGGCGCTCGACCGAAGGTCGTCACCCCGAGCGAGAGCTGCGGCGTCGCCATCGACGGCGATCGTATCGACGGCCGCCCGGACGGGCAGCGAGGACCATGGCCGCGATCCACGCACCCGACCGCGACGACGTCGCCCGAGCCGACCACGCACCCGACGACGGTGGGGACGGCGGTGCCGACGACCCGACCGACGTGTCGCTCGAGGGATGGCGCGAGGTGCTCGGCGGCGTGGCCCGGGCGGCCAAGGAGCAGGACCTGTCGCTCGCCGCCGCGGGGGTGGCCTACTACGGCTTCGTGGCGGCCATCCCGGCCCTCGCCGCCGCGATCGCGATCTACGGCATCGTGACGACGCCCGCGCAGGCGGCCGCGAACGTCCAGGACCTCTTCGCCGTCTTGCCCGACGATGCCCGGAGCCTGCTCAGCGACCAGGTGCGCTCCCTCGCCGGCTCGTCGTCCACCGGCCTGTCGGTCACCGCGGCGGTGGGCATCGTCGCCGCGCTCTGGACGGCGTCGAGCGGCATGGCCCACCTGGCCCAGGCGGTCAACCTGGCGTTCGGCGAGGACCACACCCGACCGTTCCTGCGCCACCGCGCCCTCGCCCTCGCCCTGACGCTGGGCGCGCTGGCGCTGCTCGGCATCGCCGTCGGCGCCCAGGCGGTGCTCCCCCGGCTCGCCGCCGACGCCCCGGCCGTCGGGCGCGGCGCCGCCCAGCTGGTGGCGTGGGCCGTGGCCGCGCTCGCCTTCCTCGTGGGCTCGGCCGCCCTGTTCCGCTGGGCGCCCGCGCGCGAGGAGCCCCGATGGGTGTGGGTGAGCCCGGGCGCGCTGGCCGCCCTCGTCCTGTGGTTCGCGGCATCGCTCGTGCTCCAGGCGTACGTCGCGACCTTCGGCTCCTACGGCGAGGCGTACGGCGCGCTGGCCGGGGTGGTCCTGCTGCTGCTCTGGCTCTACGTCAGCGCCCTGGTGCTGCTGCTGGCGGCGGCGCTCGACGCCGAGCTGGAGCGCCAGGGCGGCGCGGGCCCCGGCGACTGAGGGTACGGTCCGGCCCGCATTCCGTCGCCGCCTCCGGGAGGACCTGACCGTGGCCGATCCGATCGAGGGCACCGTCGCCCGCTGGCACGACCACCTGCGGGGGAAGCTCCCGGGCGGGCTCGACGAGCTGCTCCACGACGACGTGGTCTTCTACTCGCCCATCGTCTACACGCCCCAGGAGGGCAAGGCGATCACCCGCCTCTACCTCGAGGCCGCCGGCCAGACGCTGCCGGGCGAGCCCCGCGAGGACGGTGCGGGCGAGGGCGGGGATCGGGCCGGGCGGTTCCGTTACACCAAGCAGGTGCTCTCGGGCGACACGGCCGTGCTCGAGTTCGAGACGACCGTCGAGGGCACGTACGTCAACGGCGTCGACATCATCCGCTGCGACGAGGAGGGCCGGATCGTCGAGTTCCGGGTGATGATCCGCCCGCTGCAGGCGGTGAACCGGGTGCACCAGCAGATGGCCGCCATGCTCGAGGCGATGAAGGGCGCCGGGGCGTGAGCGGTCCCTGGTTCGGGGTCCACACCGGCCTCCAGCGCACCACCACCGCCGAGCTGCGGCACCTGTGGGGGCGCATCGAGGGCCACGGCTTCGACTGGATCTCGATCTGGGACCACTTCTACGCCGCCGACGGCACCGGCGACCCCGACGGGCTCGAGGCCGTCGCCTGCCACGCCGCCCTCGCCACCGTCACCGAACGGGTGCGGTGCGGCTCGCTCGTGTACTCGGCCGGCTTCCGGCACCCGGCGGTCCTCGCCAACGCCATCGCCACCATCGACCAGCTGAGCGGCGGCCGCGCCGTGCTCGGCATCGGCGGCGGCTGGCTGGAGGCCGAGTACCGGGCGTACGGCATCCGGTTCGGCTCGCCCGGCGAGCGGCTGCGGATGATGGGCGAGGCGCTCCAGTGCGTGCAGCTGCTGCTCACCGAGGACGTGAGCGACTTCGCCGGCGAGTTCTTCACGCTCTCCCAGGCTCGCTGCGAGCCCAAGCCGGTGCAGGACCACCTGCCCGTGTTCGTGGGCGGCGGCGGCGAGAAGGTCACGCTGCGGATGGCGGCCCGGCACGCCGACGGGTGGAACATCCCCTTCGTCGCCGCGACCGAGTGGGCCCGCAAGTCGCAGGTGCTCACCGACCACTGCCTCGACGTCGGGCGCGATCCCGCCGCGGTGGCCCGCACCGTCAACGTGGGCATCGTGCGCGACGACGACGACCTGCGCGCCCAGTTCGGCAAGCTCGCCGAGCTGGTGCGCCCCGGCGTGCTGATCGGCGAGGGCCAGGCCCTGGTCGACCAGGTGGGCGCGTACGTGGACGCCGGTGCGCAGGGCGTGATCCTCGCCCTGCGCAGCCCGTGGGACGAGGGCGCGCTCGACCGCTTCGCCGAGGCCGTGCTGCCCGCCTTCGGCGGCGGATGATCCGTCACCCGGATCGGTGACGATCGCGCAACGTTCCGCACGCTGCGGAGCGGTGGTGATCGGCTGGTCACCCCAGGTAGGAGCCATCGCGGTCGCCGGCATGGGTCGTACGGCCCATTGCCCTGAGCAACGTTCAGGTACAGACGTCCAACGGCCGATGTGAGCGTGTGGCACTGCGCATCCGGGCGAGGGAGGGGACGATCGACGCGTCCCGTGGCGGCGAGACCGCTGCGGCCGCGCTCGAACCGCTGCTGCCCCTCGATCCCGACCGGGAGCTGCGCCCGCCCGACCTGGTGGACCGCGTCGTGTCGGGGATCCACGCCATCGCCGAGTCGGTCCGCGGCCGCCTCGGGTGGGTCGGGATCGCGGCGAGCCTCGCGGTCGGGCTGATCGCGCTCGAGTCCTCGTCGGGCATCGGCACCCACGGGCCGGCGACGCTCCTCGCATCGATCGCCGCGGCCGTCTGCTTCGCCGTCGCCTGGCAGGCGCCGGGGCGGTGCCGCTTCGGCTGGGGCGCCATCTCGCTCGGGTCGATGCTCTGGTGCGCGGGCAACGGCGCTCGGCCCCTGTGGCGGTCGGCGCCGGCCTCGAACGTGACGATGTCGATCGGCGACGTCGCCGCCCTCGTCTCGATGGTCGCCTTCGCCGTGGGCATCTTGATCCTGCTCGAGAAGCCCGACCGCGAGGTGGCCCGCCTGCGGTTCGTGGCCGAGGGGTTCATGGTGGCCGCCTCGGTCCTCTTCGCCGGTTGGGTGACGGTGCTGCCGCCGGCGTTCGAGGCCATCGAGGGCCGGCCCTTCACCGAGCAGGCCCTGCTGCTCGCGTACCCGATCAGCGACGTGCTGCTGCTCGGCGTGGTGGTCTTCGCCTTCACCAAGCTCCCCCTCCTCGGCCGGTGGAGCGTGGTGCTGCTGCCGGGGGTGGGCACCATCGCGCTGCTCTCGAGCGCCATGAGCGAGCTCGACCCGTCGGTGGCCGAGCGCACCAACGCGATCGACGTCGCCGTGGCCATGGCCTTCGTGGCGGTCGCGGTGGCGGCGGTGCGGGTCTGGCGCACGCCGGTGGAGCAGCTCGGAGGGCCGGGCACGGTGCCGCAGCGGGCGCAGCTCGCCCTGCTCGTGGCGCCCGGGCTGTCGATTCTGATCGTGGTGGGCACGACCCTGCGGCAGGCCACGGGCCAGCCGGTGGCGGTGGAGCTGACGTGGATCACCATCGCCGTGCTCACCCTCGCCGTGCTGCTGCACGTGACCGTGATCGTCGAGAACCACACCCTCGGGCGCGAGCTGGCGCTCGCCCGCGACGAGGCGATCCACGCCTCGGTCCTCAAGTCGCACTTCCTCGCCAACGTCAGCCACGAGATCCGCACCCCGATGAACGCGGTGATCGGGCTGACCGGCCTGCTCCTCGACACCGAGCTCGACGAGGACCAGCGCGAGCTGGCCGTGGGCGTGGCCACCTCGGCCGAGGGCCTGCTCGGGCTGATCGACAGCCTCCTCGACTTCTCCAAGATCGAGGCCGAGAAGATGGACCTCGAGGAGATCGACCTCGACCTCACCGACCTCATCGACGAGGTGGCGATGCTCATGGGCGAGGCCGCCCGCCGCAAGGGCATCGAGCTGATCGCCTACTGCGAGCCCGGCATGGTCACCCAGCGCCGAGGCGACCCGGTCCGCATGCGCCAGATCCTGCTGAACCTGGCCAACAACGCCGTGAAGTTCACCAGCCAGGGCTCGGTCACCATCCAGGCCATGCCCGGGCCGGGCGGTCCCGAGCAGGTGTCGTTCCTGGTGATCGACACCGGGATCGGGATCCCCGAGGCCGAGCAGGCTCGGCTCTTCGAGCCCTTCTCGCAGCTCGACGAGTCGACCACCCGCAACTGCGGCGGCACGGGCCTGGGCCTCGGCATCGTGCGCGGCCTCGTGGACCTGATGGGCGGCGAGGTCGAGATGGCCTCCGAAGAGGGCGTGGGCACGGTGTTTCGCATCACGCTGCCGCTGACGGTCGGGGCCAACCAGGCAACCGAGCAGGGCCTGGCCGCGCTCGTGGGCCTGCGGGCGCTGGTGGTCGACGGCAACGCGGTGAACCGCAGCGTGCTCGCCCACACCCTGCACAGCTGGGGGTTCGTCGTGGACCAGGCCACCTCGGCCGAGGATGCCCTGCACCACTACGGCTGGTCCGACGAAGGCGTCGACAGCACCTACGCCGTGGCGATCATCGATCGGGCCCTCGACGGCATGGACGGCGTCGAGCTGGCCCGCGTGCTCCACCAGCAGCGGGCCACCTCCGACACCGTCATCCTCCTGCTCAGCTCCACCATGGACCTGTCGCGCCAGGCGGCCCGCGAGGCGGGCATCGAATCCGTCCTCATCCGTCCCGTGCGGACCTCCTACCTGCTGCGGCGCATCGTCGACGCGCTGGTGAACCAGACCTCCACCACCCCAACCACCCCTGAACCCGTCCGGGCGGGCCAGTCCTGAAAGGACCCAGGCAATGCAGCAGCAGCACCGAGTGCTCCTCGCAGAGGACAACAAGATCAACCAGGTCGTCGCCGTCGGCACGCTGAAGAAGCTCGGCTACGTCGTCGACATCGTCGAGGACGGGGGCCAGGCCGTGGCCGCGTGTGCCGCCGAGGAGTACGACGCCGTCCTGATGGACGTGATGATGCCGGGCGTCGACGGCTACCAGGCCACGGGCATGATCCGCGAGCACGAGCGGGCCAACGGCCTCAAGCCGCTCCCGATCATCGGCCTGAGCGCCCGGGCGATGGCCGGCGACCGCGAGATCGCCCTCGAAGCGGGCATGAACGACTACCTCACCAAGCCGCTCCGCACGAGCGCGCTCGAAGAGGTGCTGGGCCGGTGGATCGACCGGTCCGTCGTGGTCGACTGACCACCGCCCGCTCGCGGCACCGCCCCGGATCCCACCAGCGCGCCCTCGGGGCGCGCTGGTGGCGCGTCGGGCCGCCGTTCGGGAGGCGAGTCCGGGCGCGCGGGCGAGCGCTCGGGCATCGGGCCCCGGGCTCGGCTCGCGGTCGCCGCGGGATCAGCCGATGCGGTGGCGCTCGGCGGCGTCGACGACGGCGATCAGCTCGTCGGGGTCGACGGCGGGGCCGAACACGTGGCCGAAGGCCCGGTCGAAGCCCAGCGCCCGCAGCTCGTCGAGGTCGGCATCGGTCTCGACCGCCTTGGCCACCGCGGTGGCGCCGAGGTCGCGGGCGGCGCGGAGGCCCACCCGGACCGAAGGGTGCAGGCCGGGGTGGCGGCGCCCGGCGTTGTGCAGCTCGATCTTGAGCACGCTCGCCGGGGTGTGCTCGAGCACCGGGCGCACGTCGCCCGACACGCCGTCGACCACGATGGTGGCGCCGAGGTCGGCGAGCACCGCGACGTTCGGCAGGGCATCGAGGCGGTGCCGGGTGAACGCGGCGAGGGGCACGTCGACCGCCAGGTCGCGCGGGTCGACGTCGGCCTCGCTCACCGCAGCGTCGAACAGGTGGGGGAAGCGCGGATCCACGAGCAGGCGGCGCGACAGGTTGAGGGCGACCTGCAGCGGTCGACCCGCCTCGCGCCACGCCGCCGCCTGGCGGCAGGCGGCCACGACGGCCCACTCCTCGGCGCCCGCCAGCTTGGGGTCCCATCGCGTGCGAGCCAGCGAGGCGCCGGGACGGAGCATGCCGAAGTCGGGGTGCCACCACCGCAGCAGCGACTCGCAGCCGACCACGCCGTGGTCGTGGAGATCGAACTCGGGCTGGTAGTGGAGCGTGAAGAACCCGGGCAAGCCGTCGAGGACCAGCGATGATCCGTCGAAGGTCGGGGTTCGGGTGGTCGTGGTCATGGTGTGCCGCCTTCCCTCCAAGGTGGTCCATCGTCTCATCGGCACGAACAGGGCCGAGTTGATGCGACGTGACGCCTGACCACCACCCTGGGTGGGGATCGGCATCCCCTGGGCCACCGGCTGCGGTCACCCGGTCGTGGGATCGCGGCCTGGTCGGGGTTGGGCGCACCGCCCACGGGGAACCAGGGATCGACCGCCACGGGAGAGGACCGAGATGCTGACGCTGCACCGCCACCACGACGATCGAGCCGACGAGAGCTGGTCCGACGGGCACGCCGCGCCCGAGGATCGGGCGCTCGGCCTCGAGCTGGAGCTGATCGAGCTCCACCGCCGGCGCGACGAGCTGTCGCCCGACCACCCCGAGGTGGCCCGGGTCGACCGCGAGGTGCAGGCCGTGATCGACGAGCTGGTGGCGGTGACCGCCGAGCTGGCGCCGTCGCCGCCCGCGCACCTCGCCGCCTGACGCCTCGGCCGTCGGGCCTCGCGCCCGCCCGCCGCGGGGCCCGACGGCTCAGGCCGGCCGGCAGACCACCAGGGTCGACCCGTGACCGGCGAGGTCCACCTCGACCTGGCGCCGCTCGCCGAGCGAGCGCATCTCCCACGCATCGCGGACGTGCCACCGGCCGCTCGTGGGCACCGGGCCGTGGCCGGCGCCCGCCACCCGGTCGATCCGCACGGTCGCTCGCCGGCGCATCCGGGTGAGGTTGGTGACCGAGATGGCGACGCCGCCGTCGCGCAGCGGCTTGGCCAGCTGCCAGAGCCCGAGCGGGGCACGGACCTTGCGAGCTTGGGCGCCGAGCGGGTCCTGGTCGATGGCGAGCACCTCGGGGTTGGTGAGCAGCGCCAGATCGAGCTCGCTGCTGGCCGCCAGATCGTGGCTGGCGAGCAGGGGCGCGGCCATCATCGCCCAGAGGGTCACGTGGCTGTGCACCTGGTGGTCGCTCAGGCCGCGGAACCGCCAGATCCGTCGGCCCCGCAGCGGGGCGGGGAGCTGGTTCGGCAGGCGCAGCACCCCGGTGCTCGCACCGCGGCCCCGGTTGCCGACGAGGAGCATGTCGGGGTCGTTCCACCGGCCCGGACCGGCGTGGTCGGCGAGGCGCAGGTTCCGCCGGGCGATGTGGCGGACGCCGAAGGGCGACCACGAGAAGGTGTCGAAGATGTCGGGCGTGGTGCGCCACAGCGCCCCGCCCACCTCCGGGGCCCAGCGCCACGGTCGGCGGAACCCCCACTCGCAGACGCTGAGGACGATCGAGCGATCGGTGGCGCGCAGGGCGTCGCCCATCGCGCCGTAGCGGGCGCGGGCCTCGTCGCCGCTCGAGGGGGCGAAGCAGTAGTCGTACTTCAGCAGGTCCACGCCCCACGCGGCGTAGGCCCGGGCGTCCACCTGCTCGTGGCCGAGGCCGCCGAAGCACCGCCCGCACGTGAGGTGGGCCGCGTCGGAGTAGATGCCGAGCTTGAGACCCAGCTGGTGGACTCGCCGGGCCACCGGCTCGATGCCGTCGGGGAAGCGCTCGGGGTGGGCGAGGGGAGCGCCGTCGCGAGCGCGCCGGGGCGCGTGCCAGTGGTCGTCGATGTTGACGTACTGATACCCGAGGTCGCGCAGGCCCGTCGCCACCATCGCCTCGGCGGTGCGGACGATCACCTCGGCGCTGACCTCGGCGCCGTAGACGTTCCAGCTGTTCCAACCGAGCGGTGGCGTGAGGCAGAGCGCCTCGCCCACCACCAGCTCCACCACGTCGTGGGCCCGGCCCTCGGCGTTGGCGACCGAGACCTCGAGTCGATGGGTGCCCGCCTCGGCGGGCGCTCGGCCGCGCACGATGCCCTCGGCGTCGACGTGCAGCCCGTCGGGGAGCCCGGTCACCTCGAAGCGCAGCGGTCGCGCGCCCGTGGCCGCGAGCGGGTGGATGAGCTCGGTGCCGGGCCGCACGCCGACGCGCTGGGCGCCGTGCAGGTGGGGTGGGCCGGCGAAGGGGTCGAACCGGGCGACGCTGGGGCCCGCGGTGGCCGGTCCGTCGGTGCTCGGTGCGGTCGTCCCCACGGGCGGCGACCGTAGCCACGCCTGGTCGCTTGCCGTGGGAGGATGCGCCCCTCACCCCCCCGACCGGAGGAACCGCCATGAGCGACCCCAGCCCCGAGCCCACCGTCGACGACCCCGAGGTCGAGGTCACCGAGATCGACCTCGACGGCGATGGGGTGGCCGACGGGTTCGCCGCCTCCAGCACCGTGGTGGGCGACACCGATGGCGACGGCGTCGACGACACCGTCCGCGAGGTGACGGTCACGACCCTCGACATCGACGGCGACGGCCAGGCCGACATCGTCGAGACGGTCGAGACCACGGGCATCGACGTCGACGGCGACGGCTCCATCGACATCGTCCAGGAGGTCGTCACCACGATGATCGACGTCGACGGCGACGGCACCCCCGACGTGGTGGCCCGCACCACCTCCACCGCGGTCGACGTGGACGGCGACGGGAGCTTCGACATCGTCGAGGAGGTCTCCGAGACCGTCGAGGTCGAGCCCGAGGAGGGCTGAGCGGTGGCGCACCCGTCCGAGGAGGTCGCAGCCGCCGTCGCCCGCTACCGCGAGCTGCGAGCGGCGATCGGTCGGGGCGAGGCCGACTGGCCCGCCCTGGCCGACCTGTTCACCGACGACGCCATCTACATCGATCCGGCGTGGGGCCGGATCCAGGGCCGCGACGAGATCCGCGCCTTCATGGTCGAGTCGATGACCGGCCTCGAGGACTGGGAGTTCCCCATCGAGTTCGTCGCCGTCGACGGCGACCAGGTGGTGGTGAAGTGGACGCAGGTCCTGCCGGGCGCCAAGCCCGACGGGGAGCGCTGGACGCAGTCCGGCGTGTCGACCCTCCTCTACGCCGGCGGCGGGCGGTTCTCCTACGAGGAGGACCTGCTCAACATGGCCCACGTCCTCGAGGACATCGTGGCCAGCGGCTGGACGCCCGGGCCGGGCTTCACCCCGCCGCCGGCGCAGCCCGACCGCCGGTTCGCCCGGCCCTCGTAGCGCTCCTCAGCGCGGGAGGCCGGCCAGCAGCAGCTCGGTCTCGCGGTCGGGCCGCATGCCCGCGTCGGCGAGCTCGGCCACGAGGCGGGCGCCCGCCGCCCGCGCCGAGCTGGTGGAGCCGAGGGCGAGGTGGCAGCGGATGAACAGGCGCTGGGCGCGCTCGGAGAGGGGATCGAGCTGCTGGGCGCGCACGGCGAGGTGCATCGCCTGCTCGGGCTCGCCCCGGGCCAGCAGCAGCTCGCCCACCCGGGCCACCGCGCCGTGCGCGGAGGACTGCAGGCGGATGCGCTCGAGCTCGGCCCAGGCGACGTCGAGGTCGGCGAGCAGGGGCCCGCGGTAGAGGTCGATGGCGCGGCGGTAGTGCTCGAGGGCGCGCGACGGGAGGCCGGCGGCCTCGGCGGCGACGGCCTCGGCGACGGCCCGGTCGTGGAGGTCGAGGTCGGTGGTGAGCCCCCGATCGGTGAGGGCGAGGCGGCTCCCGGTGGTGTCCACGAACCAGGGCCGCTCGTCGTCTCGGCGGTCGGGGTGGAGGGCCGCCTGCAGGTGGGCGAGGTTGACCCGCAGGTTGGCGGCGGCCTTCTCCGGCGGCAGGTCGGGCCACAGGGCGGTGGCAACCTCGCTGCGGGCGGCCCGCCGGTGCAGCACGAGGTACGCGAGCAGTTGGCGGACCCGCTCGCGCCGGTCCCACCCCTCGGTGCTCGCCCCGTCGCTGCGCTCGATGTCGAGGTCGCCCAGCACCCGGACGGTCAGGTCGAAGGCCGGGCGGGCGGGCAGGACGCTCAGGCGGGCGGCCGCCGCGGGTGCCGCCGGAGCCGCGCCCCGCTCGACGACCCGGCCGAGCCAGCGACGCAGGTGCGCGATGGTGGGGAGCAGGGCGGCGGCGCGGGGGTCGTCGACGGCGACGGCGAGCTCCACGAGCAGCGGCGGGGGCACGTGCACGCGGAGCAGGTCGGGCGCGTCCCAGCGCAGCCTCGAGGCCGGCCCGGCGTCGCCGGCGCGGAGGGCGACGAGGGCCGCGCCGGCCTCGACGGCGGTGGCCATCGACGGCCCGAACGAGCAGCCGTCGAGGGCGTCGCCGCCCGGGACCAGGGCCCGGATGGCCGCCAGCGCGTACAGGTAGGGGCGCTCGGGCCAGCGGCCGAGGGGGATGTCGTCGAGGAGGGCGCCGAGGCGCTCGACGGCTGGCGCCTCGCCCTCGACGCAGAGGTCCACGAGCGCCGCAGCCACCTCGGCGAACAGCTCGATGGTCCGCGGTCCGAGCGGCGCCAGCCGTCGGGCCTCGGCGGCCATGGCCTGCGCGGCGCCTTCGTCGCCGGCGGCGAGGGCGATCGAGGTGAGCACGCACAGCGTCGACGTGCGCAGGGTCACCATGGCGCCGTCGAGGCGGTCGGCGATCGTGCGGGCGATGGGCCAGGCGGCCGTCGGGTCGATCGCCCCCTGGAGCCAGACGGCCTGCGCCTCGTAGATGTTGTCGAGCCCGGCCTCGAGGACGCTGTCGAGGGTGGCCGGCACGGCCTCGGGGCGCCCCAGGTCGATCATGCGGATGGCGTAGGCGTTGGCCCGCTGGTCCTCGTCGAACTGGTCGAGGCCGGCGAGGGCCTCGATCGAGGCCTCCACGTCGCCGGCGGTCTGCGCCCGCCGCGAGGCCAGGAACGCCAGCACCGACCCGGCCAGGGGGACGTCGGCGTCGACCAGGGCGGTGAGCATGGGCGACTCGGTCGGGCCGCCCGGGATGTCGAGGTCCTCGAACTGGAGCACCCGCCAGCGCGCCAGCGCCTCGAGCTCGCCCTCGCCCGCCGCCGCCGCCTCGTCGGCCACGGCGCGGAACCGGGCGATCGCCAGCCGCTCGTCGGACGCCCAGGCGCGCGCCGCCTCGAGGTACCGGCCGCTCGGGCGGGCTCGCAACGGCGCCGGGAGGAGGTCGAGGATGCGCCCGATCTCGGCCAGCTCCGTCCACATCGACGGGCGGTGGGCCACGCGCAGGACGAGGCCCTCGAAGCGGTCGTGGGCATCGGCGAGGGCATACGCCTCGGCGGCGAGGGCGAGGTCGCCGCGCTCGGCGAGCAGGTCGCCGGCGGCGCAGCGGAGGCGATCGACCTCGGGACCGCCCTCGGCGGCGAGGGCCTCGCCCCACAGGTCGTGGAGGCGGGCGGTGCCGTCGCTGGCGCGCTCCACGAGCGGGAGGTCCTCCACGAGCGCGTCGACCGTCGCGAGCTGGTCGTCGCCGAGGGCCGCGACCAGCTCGTCGTCGAGCAGCCCGAGCGGGGCGACCGCGGCGAGCAGGCGGCGACGGCGATCGTCGAGGTCGGCCAGCACCTCCTCCCAGAGGAACGCCATCGAGGCGCGCGTGCCGATCCGGCCGGTGAGGGCGGCGAGCGCCGGCCAGGGCGGGAGGTCGTCGACCAGTTCGGGGGCCAGGTCGTGGAGGGCGCCGAAGCGGGCGAGCTCGTCGGCGTCGAAGCGCAGCTCGTCCTCGCCGAGCACGAGTGCCTCCTCCCTCGCCCGCCAGCTCGCCAGGGCCAGGCGCGGCGCCCGCCGACCGCAGACCACCAGGTGGCCGTTGCGGGGGAGGTGGACGAGCAGGTGGTCGAGCACGGCCCACGGCTCGGGTGCGTCGCCCAGCACGTGGGCGTCGTCGATGAGCACGGCGACCGAGGTGGGGGCGCGGCTCCAGATCAGCTCCACGAGGTCGGCCGGGTCGTCGAGTGCGGTGGGGGCGTCGAGGGCCTCGCCGATCCGGCGGCACAGGCGCTCGGCGGCGCGGTCGCGCTCGTCGACCCGCACGAGCGCGTCGACCCCCAGGTGCTCGATGGCGTTCTCGGCCACGGCCTGGGCGAGCAGGGTGCTCTTGCCGAACCCGGCGCCGGCCGCGATGGCGATGATCCGCCGGTCGAACCGCTCTCGCAGCAGCGGGAGCAGGCGATCGCGCGTGACGGCCGGCGTGGTGCGCGGACCGGGGCCGGCGGGCATGGGCTCACCCTACGACGCCCCCGGCGCGCTCGTTTCGGGGTGGTTAGCGCGCGTCTGGTGCGATCGCCGGCGTGCAGCGGGCGCTCGGGGTGCGGCAGGTGCGACGGCGGTCGTGGCGGACCGTGCGCCTCGTGGTGGTCGCCGCCTCGGTGGTGGTGGGCGCGGTGGTGCTGCCCGGGGTCCTCCCCGCGCTGGCCGCCTCGGCGTGGGCCGACGACGACCGCCTGGTCGTGTCCCGGCTCGAGACCGACCCGCTCGGCGACCCGGTGGCCGTGCACCTCTCGTGGCCGGCGCCCGAGGTGGGCGTCGACGGCTTCCAGATCGTGCGCGACGGCGCGGTCGTGGGCACGGCCGGCCCGTTCGACCTGGGCGCGGTGGACACCGGCGTGGCCACCGCCGGATCGCTCAGCTTCCGCTACGAGGTCCGCGCTCTCTCCGGTGGCTCCGCCATCGACGTCCTCGGGCCCCTCGACGTCGCCTTCCCGGTCGGCGCCGCCGGGTGCACGCGGGTGTGGACGGGCGCGATCGACGGGTCGTGGCACCTCGCGGGCAACTGGACGTCGGTCGGTGTGGGCGCGGGCGAGGCGGGCGCGCCCGGGGTCGACGACATCGCCTGCGCGCCGACGATCACCAACTGGCCGATCACGGTGAGCCAGCCGGGCGCGGTGGCCAAGAGCTTCACCACCAGTCGCCTGTCGGGGCAGCCGACCCTGCGCGTCGCCACCGGAGGCGAGCTGGTCCTCGGGGGATCGCTCCAGGCCCAGACCCTCGATCTGGCGGGGGGCTCGCTGTCGATCGGCGACGACTCGATCCTCTACGGCACCGCCGCCCGGGCGGCCGCCATCTTCGGCGGCGGCGAGCTCACGCTTGGCGGCGTGCTCCGGGGCCAGGACCTGACCACGGGGAACCGCACCGGGTTCATCACCGGCGTGGCCGACACCACGACCACGCTCTCGGGCGGCCGCATCGAGGTGCAGCAGCTGCGGTACACGTCGGCGATCGAGCGGACGCTCGTCGGTCGCGACGGTCACGTGCTCGATGCCGAGGTCGTCCGCTTCGAGGGGACCAACCGCCTCGAGGCCGGCCCCGGCGGGGCCACGCTGCTCACCCAGTCGTTCGACGTGAACGGAGCCGCGAGCGAGGCCGATGTCGAGTGGTCGTTCGGCCGGTCCCGCGAGGAGGACGACGCCGTCGTCGACGTCGACGGGAAGGCCCGCCTCGCCGACCTGCTCGACGTGGATCCGGGCGGCGGCGACGTCGAGTGGAACAACGCGGACGTGCGGCTCCGGGGCGAGCTGGAGGTCGACGAGGCGATCGACACCCTGTTCGAGCTCGAGCTGAACGATCCCGGTGCCGCGCTGCGCACCGGCGGGAAGCCGGACCCGTTCGCCGGGCTGCGGGCGCTCGAGTCGCTGCGCGTCAACACGGGCACGACGGTGCCGATCGACGGCGACCTGACCGTGCGCGAGCTCGACGTGCTCAGCGGGTCGACCCTGGACGTGGCCGGCACGATCGTCGACCCCAACGGCGACGCGGCCACCACCGAGGGCCCGGCCCGCCACCGCATCTCGAACGGCGCCGTGCGGGTGGGGGCGCCGTGGATCGTGCGGCGCACCGGCACCCTGGCGGTGGCCGGCGCGACGATCGATGGTGACGTGGCGGTCGACGGCGCCCTCGAGGTGGGGCTCATCGACGAGGCGTCCGCCGGGGCGGCGACCTTCACCGGCGACGTCGACGTGCGCCCCGGTGCCACGCTCGCGGCCGCGGTGGCCGGGGTGGACCCGGGCACCTTCACCGAGGGCACGGTCGAGGGGCAGCTGACCCTCGACGGCGGGCTGATCGTCTACCTCTGGAACCCGCTGCCCGACGAGGTCGACCTGACCATCCTCCCGACGCCGACCAAGCCGACCACCGGCGAGTTGGAGTACGTCGACTTCCAGTTCGTCGACGTGGAGCGCTTCGACGTCGACGTGCGCGACGACGGGGTGCACGTGGTGTCCACCGGTCCGGCGGCCGGCCCCGGGTGGGACGTCGGCGACGCCCTCCAGGTGGCCGGCGTCGAGGCCGACGCCGGGGGCGCGCCCGTCGAGGTCGCCCTGCTCTGGCCCCCGGCGAACGGGCCGCCCGACGCGTACGCCATCGATCGGGTCGTCGACGGGACGGCGACCGAGCTCGACGTGGTGGACGGCGATACGACCGAGTGGACCGATGGCGACCCGGTGCCCACCGCCGAGTACGTGGTGCGGGCCCTCGACGACCTCGGCGACGAGGTCGCCGCGCTCGCGCCCGCCCGGGTGCCGTTCCCGGCCGACACGAGCTGCACCATCCTGTGGACCCACGCCGCCGGCGACGACACCTCGGGCCGGTGGTCCGACCAGCGGAACTGGGCCCCGTACGGGACCGCCGGGTCGATCTCGCTCGCCGACGGCTACCGGCTCCCGCAGGTCGACGACCGGGCCTGCATCGCCAGCGGGCGCGACGACGCCGTGCTGGTCGAGGTGGACGAGCCGGGCACCTCGGTCGGCTCGGTGGAGACCGATCGGGCGGTGCTGGGCGTCGGGTGGACCGAGCCCGTGACCGACGTCTCGTTCTCGACGGTCGGCTCGGCCGGGATCGACCGGCTGCTCGTCGGCGAGGGCGCTGCGGTCGACGTTGGCGGCGACCTGGTCGTCGACTTCGTGAACCTGAAGGACGCCGACGCGTCGCTGGTCGTCGACGGCGCGCTCGAGCACGAGGACCGCGACCCCGACGTCGCCGCCGGTGCGGTGGTGACCGGCGGGACGGTGGCCACCGGCGGGTGGTCGGTGCTCGCCGATGCGTCGGTCGAGCTCGCCGGGGCCGCGGTCGTGGAGGGCCCGCTGACGCTGGGCGGCACGTTCGTGGTCGAGGCGGGGGCATCGGCGCAGCTCGACGAGCTGGTGGCCAAGACGGGTTCCACCGTCCAGGTCCGGGTGGATTCGACACCGGCGGCCCCGGCGCTCACCGTCGACCAGGGCGACCTCGACGGCGACGTGGAGGTGGTGCTCGCCCAGGAGCTCGCCGAGGGGACCGACGTCCTGCTGATCGCCACCACGACGCCGTCGTCCACCACCCCGACGCTCTCGTTGTCGGGCCCGACGGCCGGGGCGAGCCTCGCCTTCGGTCCCACCGGCATCCGGCTCCAGCGCCTCGCGGTGGAGCCGGTGGCGTGGGCGGATGGGGATCGGGTGGAGGTGGCGGGGTTGGTGGTGGATGACTTCGGGGTGCCGGTGGGGGTGGGGGTGCGGTGGCCGGTGCCGTCGGGGTCGGCGGAGGGGTTCGAGGTGGTGCGGTCGGGTCCGGGTGGTGCGGTGGTGGTGGGGTCGGTGGATGGGTCGACGTTCGAGTTCGTGGACTCGGATCCGTTCGCGCAGGGGAGCTACACGGTTCGGGCGTTGGTGGGTGGGTCGGTGGTGGATGGGTTGGGGCCGGTGGGGGTGCGGTTCCCGGCGGTGGTGGGGTGTTCGGTGGTGTGGACGGGTGCGGTGGGCTCGGGGGTGTGGGGTGAGGCGGGGAACTGGGCGCCGATCGGTGTGGCGGGGTCGGTGTCGCCGTTGGCGGGGGAGCGGTTGCCCGACGTGGACGACCACGCGTGCATCCCGGGTGGGTTGCCGGTGGATGGGCGGATCGTGTCGGTGCTGGCGCCGGTGGAGGTGCGTCGGCTGAGCGCGGGGTTGGACTCGTTGGTGTGGGCCGAGGCCGACGTGACCGTCGCCGACGGTGCGTCGCTCGGCGAGCTGCTCGTCGACGGGGCCGACGTCTCGGTCTTCGACGACCTCAGCACCCCGTTCGTGGCGGTCGTGGCCGACGGGCACCTCCACGTCGACGCCGACCTGACCCACCCCGAACCCTCCACCGCACCGGGCGAGCCCGAGTTCCGCTGGGGCGCCAACCTGGCCGCCGGTTCGGCGTCGGTGGCGGGCACCTGGACGGTCCCCGACGGGGCCACCCTCCAGCTCGACCAGGCGACGCTGTCGGGGGTCGTCGAGGTCGGTGGGCGCATCGAGCTGCCGGCCACCGCGGCGGTCACGGCCGAGGCCGACCTCGACCTGCTGGCGACCGCCGAGCTGGCGATCGAGGTCGACGATCCGGCCACGCCCCCCTCGCTCGCGATGTTCGACGACCTCGTGCTCGGCGGCAGCCTGGCGGTCGACCTGGGCACCGCGCTCGGCGAGGGCGACGAGGTGCCGCTCGTCGTGCCGACGGGCACCGGCACCATCACCGGCGCCTTCGCCACCCAGACCCTCACCGGCGAGGTGACGGGCACCTCGATCGTCGCCGACGGTTCGGGCATCCGCCTGCGCCGACCGCTGGTGGAGCCGGTGGCGTGGGCGGATGGGGATCGGGTGGAGGTGGCGGGGTTGGTGGTGGATGACTTCGGGGTGCCGGTGGGGGTGGGGGTGCGGTGGCCGGTGCCGTCGGGGTCGGCGGAGGGGTTCGAGGTGGTGCGGTCGGGTCCGGGTGGTGCGGTGGTGGTGGGGTCGGTGGATGGGTCGACGTTCGAGTTCGTGGACTCGGATCCGTTCGCGCAGGGGAGCTACACGGTTCGGGCGTTGGTGGGTGGGTCGGTGGTGGATGGGTTGGGGCCGGTGGGGGTGCGGTTCCCGGCGGTGGTGGGGTGTTCGGTGGTGTGGACGGGTGCGGTGGGCTCGGGGGTGTGGGGTGAGGCGGGGAACTGGGCGCCGATCGGTGTGGCGGGGTCGGTGTCGCCGTTGGCGGGGGAGCGGTTGCCCGACGTGGACGACCACGCGTGCATCCCGGGTGGGCTGCCCCTCGGCGAGCACCAGATCACCGTGGAGGCCCCGGTCGACCTGCGCCGCCTCAGCGCCGGGCTCGACACGCTGCTCTGGGTGGAGGCGCCGCTCGAGGTGAGCGAGTCCGCCTCGCTGGGCGAGCTGCTGGCCTACGAGACGACGGTCGCCGTCGGCGGCGACCTGTCGTCGCCGTTCGTGGCCGTGGTCGGCGGCGGATCGGTGGCGGCGACGGGGGCGATCGACCACCCGGCCCCGGCCGTGGCGTTCGGCGACCCGCGCTACCGTTGGGGCGCGGTGGTCGAGGACGGGGCGGTCGGCGCCTCGGGGACCTGGTCGGTGCCGGTCGGTGCCACGGTCACGCTGGAGGCCGCCACCGTCACCGCCGCGATGGCCCTCGACGGCATCCTCGAGGTGCCCGCGGCCGGTGGCGTCGTGCTCGCCGGTGACATCGCCCTCGGCGGCGAGGCGGTGGTCGACCTCGCCGTCGACGACCCCGCCGACGCCCCGACGGTCACCGCCCGCGGCACCATCGACCTCGACGGCACCCTCGACGTGGAGCTGGTGCAGGAGCTCGCCGAGGGCAGCGACGTGACGGTGCTCGCCACCGACTCCACCGGGCTGCTCTCGGGCGCGTTCGCCACTGAGAAGCTCACCGGTGCCTCGACCGGCGCCAGCCTGGCGATCGACGACGCCGCCATCCGGGTCGTCCGCGAGGCCGGCCCGGCGCCCTGCGCCGACGTGCCCGACGTCGACGGGCTGGCGGTCGACGGGTGCTGGCAGGAGGGCCCGGACGACACCTACACGGCGAACCCCGATCCCGACGATCCGGCCACCATGCCCTCGATCGGCGACGTGCTCGTCAGCCCCCGCGACGGCTCGGTCGTCGTGCTCGACCTGGGGGCCGATCCAGCCACCCTCACGAGCACCGGCCCCGTCGACGTCGGGATCGACGTCGCCCTGCCGACGCGGGTGGCCCGCTGGACGGCGAACGGCCCCATCGCCTGGGCGTTCGGGGCGCCCGTCGAGCTCCCGACCGACCGCTTCTTCGGCGTCGGCCTCGCCGGCGCGCCTCGGCTCACCGTGGTCGACGGGCACTGGCGGGCGTCGTTCGACGTCGCCCTCCCCGGCCTGCTCGGCGGGGCGTCCGCCCCGGTCACGGGCGACCTCGGCGGCGACGGCCACATGGCCAACCCGACGGGTCTGCTCACCCGCACCTCGGTGGCCGAGTTCGGCCGGGTCGAGGGCCTCTCGCTGACCTACGCCGACCTCAACCGGTGGCAGCTGGCCACGCCGACCCCGGGGGCCGGCACGGTGGTCACCGGGCAGATCGCCCTCGGCGCCGCGGGACCGACCTCGGGATCGGTGACGCTCGGCCGCTTCGGGGCGGGCGACCTCGCCGACCTCGACGGCATCGTCCTGCAGTTCTCGGGCGCCACCCAGGCCTGGACCGCAGACCTCGATGGGACCGCCGGATCCCGGGAGCTGCGCCTGGTGGAGGACGGCAGCGGTGGCCTCGGCGCCGGCTCCCGCCTCGACCTCGGGCCGCTCGACCTCGGGATCCGCGGCGTGCCCGGCCCGATCCGCATCGCCAAGGGGTCGAGCGGGTGGTCGCTGCCGACCGTCCCGTCGGTGGGCGCGCTGCTCCAGCAGCTCGACGTGTCGTTCGTCGACGGCGTCCTCGAGGGCGGGCGCATTCGCCTCGGCGACCTCGCGCCCGGCGACCTCACGACCCCGACGGTGGCCGAGGCCGGCGGGTGGCTGCCCGTCGGCGGGCTGACCATCGACCACGACGCGCGGACCGACACCTGGATCGTCGACGGCTTCCTCGACCAGCCGCGCGTCGACGTGGGCGGCACCGTCGACCTCGACGACGGCCGGGTGGCGGCGGCCACCTTCGAGATCGACCACGTCGACCTCGGCGCCTTCGCCACCTTCGACCTCCGGATGAGCTACTCGGCCGGCCGGACCTTCGGGCTGACCGCCGAGCTGGTGGGCGACGCCCTCGAGGGCCGGCCGTCGGGCACCGGGACGCTCACCTTCGACGACGCCGGCGCCATCACCGCTGGCAGCCTGCGGTTCGCCGAGATCCCCATCGGCGACCTGCTGCTGATCGACGGCCTGCAGGTCTCGTGGCTGCGGTCGCAGGGGCGGTGGAGCGCGAGCGGCGAGGTGGCCGGGACGCTGCCGGGCAGCGAGCCGTCGGCGATCACCGGCTCGCTCGGCTTCGACGACGGCGTGCTCGTGGCCGCCGAGCTCACCGCCCAGCACCTCCCGCTCGGGCCCTCGCTGCTCGACACCTTCGTCCTCA
>ERZ795053.2844-NODE-2844-length-20371-cov-18.903574_pt1 | contig 20371 bp, 19 predicted proteins | sample MGYA00375137_ERZ795053 | MGnify/ENA primary metagenome ERZ795053 (study PRJEB30182, sample SAMN05720284) | activated sludge metagenome | isolation source: Anaerobic digester | place: Hong Kong | collected 2014-12-17 ...
CTGCGCTTTTCCAACTACCTTCGCGCTCCATCTTGCGCACCACTTCCACGAAAATGGGCACCAACTCGGGGTCGAACTGGGACCCCGAGTTTGTTTCCATCTCCTCGTAGGCCTTTTCCAAAGAAATCGCCCTGCGGTAAGGACGGTCGCTGGTCATGGCGTCAAAGGAGTCAGCGATGGTCAGGATGCGTGAAACCAGGGGAATTTGCGTGCCCATCAACCCCTCGGGATACCCCTTGCCATCCCAGCGTTCGTGGTGGTACTCCACGAAACGTGCAACATCTTGCAAGTCATCGAAGGAATGCAACACCTTTCCTCCCCAGCTGGGGTGTTCTTTGATCAACTGGAATTCTTCCTCCGTTAGTGGTTCCACCTTGGTCAAGATGTTTCCCGGAATCAAAATCTTACCCAGGTCATGCACCATGCCTGCCCAGAAAACACGGTCCACCTGCTCCGTCTCCATGCCCATTTCCCGCGCAAGCCGAGAGGCAAGCACCGCCACGCTTTCGGAGTGCCCACGGGTATACGGGTCGTGGATTTCCAGGAAACGGATCATGGCCCGGAGCAGGTCTTTTTGGAACTTGTCCTGCTGTATGATGTAGTTTTGCATGGTGATGAACGCCGAAGCAACGTTGGAAAAAGCACGCACCATTTTGACTTCCTCCTCGGAAAACTCCTTCTTCTTTCCCTGCTCAATGTCCAGCGCGATGCTTCCCAGCTCGAGTGCGCCGAAAACCAGCCGGGATATGATCGAAGATTGGATGGGCTTGGTGGCCTTTCCAAACTTGCGGTTCAGTTCTTCTGGCATAATGGCCTGGTTCTTCTGGATGATGTTCTGGATCAGTATCAACCGGTCCCCGGGTGCGAAGTAGGACCGTTTGAGGTCCAGGTCGCGCAGTATTTCGATGTCATGCCCCACAGCGTGCACGAAGCGCCAGCGATCGCCCTCGAAAAGGGAGATGCTTCCACAGTCTGCCTTGGGGATCAGGGCCATCAACATCTCCAATAGGTCGCGCAGGAAACTTTCGTCCTTGTGCAACGCGGAAGTGGTCATGCGCGAGGTTATCGTGGTAATCTCCTCGATCGCCCGGGCGTATTCTTCTGCCTCCTCGAAAGAACGATGGAGGATGCGGTTGTTCTTTTCTAACGTGGCATTCATTTCCCGGAGCCTGCTGTTTGCTTCGCGGTTCTGCTCGAAGGCGTTTTCCAGCTGGGAAGCGAGCCGGTTGAAGCTTTTGGCCGCAAGTCTCGTTTCGTAGCTTCCCTCCTCGGGCACGGGATCGTTCTCACGGGAAGGGTCAAAGCGTGCGACGTCTCGCGCAAACGTTTCCAGTGGACGGGAAATGTTCCTTCCTACCACGAAGGCATACATGAAGGCAAGGAACAACATGCTCAGCGAAACGAGAAGGATGAGCAGGGTCTGTTGATTCAAATCCCGGAAAACTTCTTTTTTCGGCACAAGCGAAATGAAACTCCAGCCAAAACGCGGATCCGGAACCACCAAGCCAAGGTTCACTTCGCCATCCAGGATAACCTCGCCGTATTCCCCTTTGAAAGCGGAAAGATCTTGGAAAGAGGGAGATAACTTTTCCACGGAGGAAAAAAGCAGGCTGGATTCGCGTGGATGGGAAAGAACCCTTCCCGCTCCATCCACCAGGACGAGCACACCTTGGTTTCGCACCTGGAGCTGTTCCAAGAGGTTGGAGAAGAGGGCAAGCGAAAGGTTGATTCCCAGAACCCCCACTGGCGCTTCACCCGCAGGCCCGACGGTTTTCACGGCGCCGATCTGCGGGGTTTGGGAAAACTGGGTCATGTAGGGAGAGGTGAGAACCACCTTCCCCGGCGATTGTATGGCGGTTTGGAACCAGGGCCGCAGGCGAGGGTCATACCCGTTTCCCAGGGGAATCACCGGGAATTCCAGGTACCCGCCATCCACCGTACCCAGGTACAACATGGTGGTCTGGGGATGGCTGGAAAGGTACTCCCGGAAAAGGGAAAGGATGCGCTTTTCGGCATCAGAGCTGTACTCGGGTTGAATGGTCATTTCCGGGTTTTCGGGTTGCAGAAGGGAGAAGAAAGAAGCATCGATTTCCGCCACGGGGATCACCCCGGACAACAAATCCAGGTTTTGCTCGATGTCCTCGAAGAAAAGGTGTATCAGGTTTTGAATTTGTTGCACTTCTCGTGTGGTAGAATCCTTATGGTAGGAAAGGATCCATTTCTTCTGTTGCTGGTAATGGAATGCGGAAAACAGAACGATCAGGAAAACGGAAAGGGAGAGGACCGTTATGATGATTTTCCATACGATACGCATGCCGACTCCTTCTTCTTCGTAGGTTGCCCAAGGTAGGAACATTATACATCATGGGGCCCCTTTTTTCGACGGTCGAAAGACGTTTCAAGGCGCGACGTATGGAAAAGAAGCGAACGATTCTTTTCGTCTGGGGTAGTGAGTTAGAAATCTTTAATTTTGGAGCGATTCCGTTCCTGGAACAGAAAGAGAGGGAAAACAATGATATACATGGACCATTACCGTACCACACCGGTTTCCCCGGAAGTAAAGAGGGCGATGGAGCCTTTCTGGAGCGAGCAGTTCTACCTTCCTGTTTCGTTCACCCGCATGGGTACCGATACCGCTGAGGTTCTGGATAATGCGAAGGCAAGGGTTCTCACCTCCCTGGGCCTGAGCCAGGGTGAGGTCATCTTCACCGGAGGGGGAACTGCGGCAAACAACCTGGTGATCCACGGACTGATGCGAGATGCCGACCTTTCCCAGTCCTCCCTGGTAAGCACCCAGATTGACCATCCTTCCATCACCACTCCGTTGGAGTTCTACCGAAAGAAGGGCGCGAAGGTTTCCCTGCTGAAAGTGGATGGAGAGGGTTTGCTCGACCCGGACAGGTTGAAGGAAAACCTTTCTCCCCAAACCCGCCTGGTTGCCCTAACCTGGGTGAACCATACCATCGGGAGCGTGCAGGATATCTCCTCCCTGGTAAAAATGATTCGCGAAGTGGACGACAAAATCCCCGTGTTGCTCGACGCCACCATGGGGGTAAATTCCATGGACATCGATATGCGCGACCTGGGGGTAGACTACCTCACGTTTTCCGCCCACAAGATCTACGGGCCAAAGGGGATGGGGGCCATCGTCGCTCCGCGAAAGGGTGGGTTGAAGCCTACTCTCTTTGGTGCAGTGAGTGAATCCGTGTTTTGGCCCGGCGGCGAAAACATCCCCGGCATCGTGGGGCTTTCGGTGGCGTTGGAGCAGGCCCAGCAACGAACCGACAAGTACTCGAACCACACCCTTACCATCCGCGAAGCGCTGATGAAGGCACTGGAACGGGAGATCCCGGATATTGTTCTCAATGGTCCCCGCGGAGAGAAGCGGGTCAGTGACAACGTGAACTACTCGTTCCGCTTCATCGAGGGAGAATCGGTGATGATGTTCCTGGATTTTGAAAACATCGTCGTGGCCACGGGTTCCGCTTGCGCTTCGAGCGATTTGAAGGTGAATTACATCCTGAGCGCCATCGGACGGGATCACGAGATGGCACACGGATCGCTGCGCATCACCCCGGGTTGGTCCAACTCGCTGGATGAGGTGGAACCTCTGGTGGAAACGCTCAAGCCCATCGTGGAACGTTTGCGCGCGCAAAGCACGATCAAGAAATAGGAGGGATCAACATGGCCGTGATCAAATACACCGACAAGGTACTGGAGCACTTCAAGAACCCGCATAACGTGGGCGAACTGGAAAACCCGGACGGCGCCGCAACCGTTGGAAGCCCGGCTTGCGGTGACCAGGTTTCGGTGTTCCTGAAAGTGGAAAACGACAAGATCCAAGACATCAGTTTCCTTTCATACGGCTGCGCATCCAACATCGCCACCGGATCCATCGTTACCGATCTGGCAAAGGGCCTTCCGGTCGAGGATGCCAAGAAACTGACCTGGAAGGATGCGGTGGACAAGCTGGGAGGCCTCCCCCCGGTGAAGGTGCACTGCTCGGTGCTCGCCGTGGACGGACTTCGCGCTGCCATCCAGGATTACGAGAGCAAGCACCTGGGAATCTCACATGAGCGCGCCGTCGACGAATCATTTTTGCTCGACGAGCTAAAAAAAGTGATCCATCCGGGTTTGGGGGTGAACATTATCGATGCAAAACTGGTAAAATACTTGAGGTTCCAGGGAGAGGGTGACGAAAAACCCGGACTGGTGGAAATCGAGATTTCGCTGGAGGAAACCGATCCGTACCGCCACAACGTCCTCGAAGAAATCCACGAGCACCTGGAAGCTATTCCGCAGGTACAGGAAATCGATGCAAAGGTGGTTGAATACTGAGATTATGGAAGTGTACATGGATCACTCCGCAACAACCCCTGTTTTTCCCGAAGTGGCCCGGGTCGTGTACGAGTTGATGACGCGTTCGTTTGGAAATGCCTCCAGCCTGCACTTCAAGGGCCAGCAAGCCAAAGAAGCCCTGGACAAGGCCCGCGAGGATATGTCGTTGGCGCTGGGTTGTGAACCCGAAGAACTGGTTTTTTGTTCCGGTGGCACGGAAGCGGACAACCTCGCGCTTTTTGGCACGCTCCCCGAAAACCGTTCCCGTGGGTTATTAACAACGGGGATCGAGCACGAAGCGGTCTTGGAAACCGCGCATCACCTGGAAAAGGAAGGCTTTCCGGTGTTCTATGCTCCCGTGGATGCCTACGGGCAGGTAGACCTGCAGGCTTTCGAGAAGCTTCTTTCCGGACCCGTGAGCTTGGTGTCCATCATGATGGCGAACAACGAAGTGGGTACCATTCAACCCATCGCCCAGATGGCCCAGATGGCCCACGAGCGCGGTATCCTCGTGCACAGCGATGCCGTACAGGCCATTGGCAAGGTTCCGATCAACGTGAAGGAACTCGGAGTGGACCTTTTGAGCGGGGCGGCACACAAGTTTTACGGTCCAAAGGGAGTGGGTTTTTTGTACGTGAAAAGGGGAACCCCTATTCACCCCGTTGTTTTCGGTGGTGGTCACGAAAGGGGCCTTCGTTCCGGTACAGAGAACGTTCCCGGCATCGTGGGAATGGCCCGTGCTCTTTCGATTTGCCTGCAGCACATGAAACAGAACACCCAAAGGTACCGCATGTGGACCACTCGGATCCTCAAAGCCTGCGAGCAACTGGGGGAATTCCGGGCAAATGGCCACCCCGAGCAACGCATCCCAGGTACGTTGAGCCTGAGTTTCCGGGATGTCAACGGGGAATCGCTGATGGAGTGGTTGAGCTTCAACGGTATTGCGGTCTCCACCGCCTCCGCCTGCCAATCCCATGCAGCCCGTCGTTCCATTTCGCACGTGTTGCAACAGTTGGGGCTGGAAAGACCCTTCGCCAATGGCACGATTCGCGTTGCACTGGGGCATGACAACGACGACGAACAGGTACAGTACTTCATTTCGCGCCTCGAGGAAGGCGTCAGGCGCTTAAGGAGCATGAATCATGGCGCATAAGTATTCTCCGATCCTACTGGATCACTTCATGAATCCCCGGAACATCGGGGCAATGGAAGACTACACCTTGCAAGTCACCGGTGAAAACCCCCGGGATGGAGATTACGTGCGTTTCTTCTTGAAAGTGGAAGAGGATACTGTAAAGGACGTTTCGTTCCAAGTGAAGGGCTGTCCGCGTTTCATCGCTGCAAGTTCTTTCACGAGTGAAAAAATCAAGAACCATACCATCTCCGAGATCCTCTCCATGGACCCGGTAGAAATCCAAGAAACCCTGGAAATCGAAGAAGAAGTGTTCGCCTGCGTATCGTTGCCCTTGAAAACCATTCAAAAAGCCCTTCTGGGTACCCGGTAGGAGAAAAGCATGGAACAACCCACCCGTACTGTCCGGGCCGTTGGGGCCGAAGGTTTCGTCTTCTTGTTGCTCTTCGTGGGTTTCTTTGGTCCCGTGGTGGGGGTTATGGGAATGGCCAACTTCTTCAAAACCCTGATGGGGACAGCCCACGACCTCCTCATTAACACCGTTTTCTTCCTCATGGCCGTTGCGGTGGTCACCGGTGCGTTGGGAGCCCTTTTCTCCGAGTTCGGGGTGGTGCACATCCTCGACCGTTTGCTGCGCAAGCTCATGCGCCCTCTCTTCAACCTCCCGGGAATGGCGGTGATGGGAGTCATCACCACCTACCTTTCGGACAATCCCGCCATCATTTCGCTCGCACGCGACCGCAATTTCCTCAAGGCCTTCAAGAAATGGCAACTCCCCCTACTGTGTAACCTGGGAACATCCTTTGGCATGGGGCTCATCGTGAGTACCTACATGCTTGCGCTGGGGACCCGCATTGGAACCTCGATGTTCGCCCCCGTCCTGATTGGGAACCTGGGTGCGCTGATCGGAAGCATCACAAGCGTGCGTATCATGGCCATCTTCTCCAAGAAGGAACTGGGAGATATCGGTGACGAAAAGACCTCGGAGGTAGCAGGCATCGAACAACGGCGTGAAATCCGCGAAGGTTCCATCTTTCACCGCCTTCTTGCCGCATTGCTGGAAGGGGGGAAAACGGGTGTGGATATCGGGCTGGGCATCATCCCAGGTGTTTTGGTGGTCTCCACGTTGGTGGTGTTGCTCACGTATGGGCCAAAGGATCCGGCAATCGGGTTCCAAGGCTTGGCGTACGAGGGCGTTGGTTTTCTCCCCTGGCTGGGGGAAAAGATCTTCCCCGTCCTGGAATTCCTGTTCGGGTTCAAATCCCCGGAGCTCATCGCTTTTCCGCTGACTTCACTGGGTTCGTCCGGTGCAGCACTGGCCCTCATTCCCCGTTTCATCGACAAAGGAATCTTGACTCCCACCAATATCGCGGTGTTCACTTCCATGGGTATGTGCTGGAGCGGGTACCTCAGCACGCACATCGCCATGATGGACGCACTGGGGTACCGTTCCCTCACCAACAAGGCCCTTTTCAGCCACACTGTCGCCGGACTGGTGGCAGGCATGTCGTCCCATTTCCTCTGCCGGCTTTTTTTGTAGACCCTGCTATTCCCAGCTTTCCAACTCGTCGAACGTAATTCCCGAGCTGCTCAAGGTGATTTCCCTTTGCGTACGGAACCCCTGGAATGTTTGCAGGGTACCATCTTGCAGGCGAAGCTTGAAGATCTTGTCCAGGTTTCGATGAAGTGCGAAGAACACCTCTCCGGATTGCGGATCGTACACGCTGGAAATCTGCGTTTCAAACTGGAAGGCAGCGGAAAGGATGGCAAAGGCTTTTTCCAGGTCCATCTCTTCCTTGTACTCCTGGATCTTTTTTTCCATGTTGTTGAAACGTCGGTCGTATTGGTAGTACAGCCTGTCGCGTGCCAGGTCGGCCATGTAGAAATTGGTCATGAGCCAGTAATCTCCCTCGAAACGAAAGAACTGGTTGTCTTCGAACCCCGGCTCTACGATCAATGCATCCCCTTTTGCATCCACCGCCATCGTATGGCTGGCATACCCGGGGAAATTCACCAGGCGATACTCTTCGAGTGCTTCCCGGGTCTGGGAAACCTCCGAGAAGAAGGAAAGCTGGTAGAGCAAGAAATCCTGGATGGGAAGGTTTTCCTTTCCGGGTACCATGTTTTCCAGCACCCTCGTGGGAACGTTCTGCAGGTTGGCAAAATACCCTTGGTCGTTCATTCCCAACGCGGTGTAATACAGGTTCCCCAGCCGGCTGAACTGGATGGCGAAGTACGCGTGCCCCATTTGGGATGCGAAAAACGCCACGCGGTACTCCAACTCGTTGGGATAATCGAAGTTGGAACCAATCCACACCCGATCGGTGTTCACCATGAAACTGCTGCACCCAAGTACTACGATTCCCAAAAGAAAAAAACCAACAAAAGCCATCGATCTTTTCATTTGTTTCACCCTTTCCGTCCCGAGATGCCAAGCGTTCCCTCCATTATAACATTGAAAGCAGCAACAAGGGCTTAAATGGGAAGGAAACTGTGGTACAATGGGGCATGAAAAAAATCTTAACGGACTTGGTTCGCCAAGAACTTCTCCTCGAATTTTGCCAACTTTTTTCCGTTTTTCCTCGATCAATCACTCCGCTGAAACAACACACCCGTTGCGTGTACGAGGTGTGGGATGGGTCAGTAACTTACATTCTCAAGCTCTTCGATTCCCTCGACAGGGAGAGAAGCGAGATCCAAGGGGAACTCGATTTCATGCGTGCGTGCAGCCAAGGTGGGGTAGTCACTTGCGAACCTCTTTTTTCCAGGAATGCACGAATGCTGGAAAGCCTTCCCCTCGATGCAGAGCGTTTCGCACACGGTTTCGTGTATCCACGGCTGGCGGGAGTAGAAATCGAAGAGGATGAAAACGCCTTCCGGGAATTCACCCCGGAGTTGCTGTTCAAGTGGGGGGAGCTGCTTGGAACCATTCACCGCATTTCCCGCGAACTGGCCCAAAACGAAACGCATCTCTCCCGGTTGAAATGGGACGAAATGGAAACCATCAACCACCAGCAGTGTATCCCCGCTTCAAAGAGCACGATCCACAAGGTCTTCCAAGAAACCATCCGGGAAATCCATGCCATTCCCCGAGAGAAGGGAAACTTCGGCCTGGTCCATGGGGATTTGCATTACGGCAATTTCTTCCTGCACGACAACTACCTTTCCGTGATCGATTTCGATTCCAGCTGCTACTTCTACTACGTCGCGGACATCGCCATCCCCTTGTACAGCGTTCTACCCTACCCTCGCACTCGCCGGGAAGAGCGAACCCAATTTGCGAAACAGTACCTCACCCACTTCTTGCAAGGGTACCGAACACAAACATTCCTGGATAAGGAACAGGAGGAACTGATCCCCCTTTTCTTGCACTACGAGGACATGGCCAATTTTATCGCATTGTACCGGCACTGGGATTTCGAAAGACTCTCCCCCCAGCAAAAAAAAGTATTGGAGCGAAACAGTTATCACATCGAAAACAGGATTCCGATCGTGGACTTGTAATGCCGGCTCCTTATTCGCCCACAAGCGGAAAGCGGGGAAGCTCCTTGTTGGAAAGCCAGCGTTGGCACAGTTGCAACGTGTGTTCCCAGTCATCGAGAACAAGGATTTCATCTTCATAATGTTCGTTCTGGTACCCCACGCTCAGGTTCACACCGCATACATCCCTACAAAGGGTTTTGATATCGGTACAGGACAATCTATCTGGCTCGGTGTAGCTTGTTTCTTTGGAAACGTACTCCCGGAATGCCTCCGTGCCCACATCGTAGCACTTGAAATCCGTAGCGTTCGCGCGGTCGAGTTCCACTAGGAATTGGTGAGTTTGGTTGATTTCGTCTGCTATATCAAGGTTTTCTTCCATCAACCAGTGACTCCCCACTTGCCCATGTTCTTCTCCACTCACGATTAGCAACGAATGTCCCATGTCCTTCAAAATCCAAATCATGGCACAACCTGCGCGATCATCTGCCCCAAGGATTCCTTTTTCCCGAGAAATCTTGCCGCCGCCAATAACCAGGTTTCCGGAATCGGGTTCCTCTTCACAATAGTGCAAATCATCGTAGGTATCTGCATGCGCCACCAGCAGCACCCGGTTTTCCCGTGAACCGGGAATGTACACGAACCGCTCCAATCCTTCTCCCCGGGCAATTGCACCGGGAAGGTTCTCGAACTTGGCAAAAACCTCCTCGGTGCCACCCACGGGCATGTTCAGAAATTCCATCAAAGTGTCCAAATGCTCTCTTTCCATGGCAATACCTCCTTGTTTTTTCTTCTCGTGCTCACTTTACGGGTTGCAGCATCGAAATCTCCCGCGAGAGGTGGCAGAGCGAGTCGCCCACTCGTTGGGGCCAACAGCCAGGGTGTGTTATGGGAATCGTTGAATAAAAGGGAAAAATCGTGTTGAGTCGGTAGGAAAAAATCGAAACGAAGTCGATGCAAACGTTGTTTCATGTCCAAAAGAAAAGGTAGTACGAGAAGAATGGTTTACTTTCAACGTATTATACCACATTTCAAAATTAATTGCAAATTTCTTCCCGATGGAATAAGAAAAATTTACAAAATCGATTGGTTTCTGGCTTTTCCCGGGGAGCCCCCCAATGAACATCACCTTCTCCGCCATGGCGGAACATGGCACTCGAGTTATTTGGTGACAAAGCCTGGTAAAAGGGGTATAATTTCCCCAAGCTTGATTTTAGGTGGGGATTGGGGGAAGTTTTTTTGCCGCACTGGGGTGCGGCGTACCCAAGAGAACTCCTCTGAAATCCGAAGGAGAAGGGGGAAAAGATGAAAGAAGAGTCCACGGTTTTTTGTACGATGGTGCGCTCCGAAAGGGGAGCGGGGTTTGCCTCGCTCCTGTTGAAAAGCCTTCGTCGGTTCGGGGGAGAATACCACGATGCACCCTTTTGGATTTTCGAAACCGATCCAGCCCAAAGCAATTGCGCGTTGGCAGCGGATGCACACACGCAGCTATTCCCACTTCGCGTGCCCCCGGAAATGCAAAAGGTATTCTTCGGTGACAAGGTGGCGAGTTGCGCAAATGCGGAAGAAATGGCCAGGGCTCAGAAGGTGCGCTCGCTGGTTTTCGTGGACCCCGTTTTCCTCTTCGTGGCTCCCCCAAAACTCCTGGACCTGGGGGAAGAGTTTGACGCCGCTTTTCGCCCGGTCCACATGCAAAACGTGGGGATTGCCCCCGAGCTTCCCCTGAACGGGTACTGGCAGGGAATCCTGGACGTCGCCGGTCTTTCGGATATTTCCTCCACCGTGCACACTTTCGTGGAGGGAAAAACCATCCGCTCGTACTTCAACACGCACGTGTTCTCGATGAACCCGGAAAAGGGGCTTTGCGAGCAATGGTTGGAAAAGCTTTCCTCGTTGTCAATGGACAAGGATTTCCAAACGCAATTCGTTTCCGAGCAACGGGAGAAAATCTTCCAGTTCCAAGCCCTTTTGGCGGCTCTTGTAGTGGGCAAGATTTCGCCGGAACGCCTCCGCATCTTGCCCCCTTCCTACAGCTACCCCTACAACCTGCATTCCTCGGTGCCGGAAGTGAAAAAGCCACGTACGCTCGAAGAGTTGGTTTGCTTCACCTACGAACAGCGCTCCATCCACCCAGACGAAGTGCAAGATGTCCGATTCGGGGAAACCTTGGAAAAATGGCTCCGCAAGGAATTGGGAGCCGCGCAAAGCGATTAACCGGTCGCAAGGCGAGCCAGACGATCCGCCTCCTCGTTCCAGCGCACGCCGGCATGTGCTGGCACTTTTTGCCAGGAAATGCGAATGCCGCAGTCGCGCACCCGCTTAGTGTACGTGCGTGTTGCGCTTTTCTTTGCTTGCCATAACCCTTCCGGCCATTTTTGGATTCCCTCGTAGTCGTAGAAAACCTTCACCGCTCGCACTCCGTTTCGCTGGCACCAATCCAGCGTTTCCAGCACCGCCACGAGTTCGCCACCTACCTGGTGGTGCTTCGAAAACACGGGATCTTGTACCCTCCCGTGGAGCTTCTCCACCACTCGGCCCTTCTTCAGAATCACCACCCCGTACCCAATTTTGCGGTTTGCGTAGGAACCATCCACGTATGCCTCGTATTCCGCAGAAGGCTCTTCCCTGGTTAGGGGGAGAACGGGCGCGCTCTGCAAGGGTCCCTCCTCCAAGATTTGCCGCACGCGCTGCTTTGCTTGTCCGTCACGCATTTCCTGGAACACCAAGCGGAACTGATCCCTTCTGGGACTGTAGTATACGTTCACCCGTCCTGCTTCCGCGATTTCCAGCTGCACGTGGTAGGCAAAGAACTTGCCCAGCGAGGCTGCGATCCCGTGCTCCCGTAACCTTTCGATAAGCTCTTCGCCGCGCTTTTCCAGTTTTTGCCGTATGGCCATCTCCGTCATCGCATGCTCTCCTTTTCTTGGGTACACTCCCCCGAATTTGTTCAAGTGTACCATTTTCGTGGAAATCCAAAAAAAGGGGCGCTCCCCAGAGTTTTTGGGCGTTATTTGCGTGATATCCCCCGAAACCGCATTTGCCCACGGTGGAAAAGGGTGGTACAATGGACAAGTAAAACGTTTAACTAAACGATTAACTTGCGAGGAGCTTGTGCATGGCAAACATGAAGGACGTGGCAAGGCTTGCGGGGGTCTCCGTAGCAACGGTTTCCAACGTCATTAGTGGACGCAAGTACGTGAGCCCAGCGTTGAAGGAAAGAGTCGAAACCGTCATGAAAGAAATGCGCTACCGTCCCAGCAAGATCGCGCGAAGTCTGAAAATCCAGCGATCTTTCCTCGTTGGCCTGCTGGTTCCGGATATCACCAACCCCTACTTTGCGGAAATCGCCCGCGGTGTGGAAAGCGTAGCCCTCAAGAACGACTACCAGATGTTCTTGTGCAACAGTGATGGCAACCATGCTCGGGAGGAAATTACCCTGGAATCGTTCCATGGTCACGGTGTCGATGGGGTGATCAACGTTGCGCCCCGCATGGAGGAAGGGTTGTTGGCACACTTTTCGGAAGGCATGCCCATGGTGATCGTCGACCGGCATCTTTCCATCGTGAACCCCCTGATCGACGTGATCTACACCAACAATTTCAAAGGTTCTGCGGAGCTTGCCGCACATTTCCTTTCCACAGGCCACAACCGCTTTGCGTGCATCGCGGGGCCACAGGACGTCCCCACAGCCGTACGGCGGTTGCAGGGTTTTTGCAACCAGCTCACCATAGCCGGCATACCCGCCTCCCGCAACCACATCTTTTCCGCGGAATTCAAGTACGAAGATGGATTCCGGGTCATGAAAGAAATCCTGAAACTCAAGCCCCGGCCCACTGCTGTGTTCGCCGGGAACGACATGATGGCCTGGGGAGCCATGGAAGCTGTATTGGAGGAAAAGGTACGCGTTCCGGAAGAGATTTCCATCGCAGGGTTCGACAACGTGTTCTTCTCCAACCTGGTGGTGCCATCGCTCACCACGGTTCACCAGCCCAAGTTCGAATCCGGGCAGCTTGCAATGGAATTGCTACTGGAAAAGATCCAGGGCAAAATCGAGGGAAAACCTTGCAAAACGCGAAGACGGGAATTGGATAGCCAGTTGATCGTTCGGGATTCCACCCGTTCGATCCAAACAATGAAGGAGGGAACAGCATGAAAACGAAAGGGATCTTGCACAATGACCTATCACGAGCGGTCGCCCGATTGGGGCATGGGGATATGCTGGTCATCACCGACCGCGGATTTCCCTTCCCCCGGCACGACTTGACGGAGTGCATCGACGTTTCCGTGGGGCGAAACCTGCCGCGATTCACCGACGTGGTGAAGGTGGTTCTTGAGGAGCTGGAAATCGAGAAAGTGATCATCGCCGACGAAACCAAGACGGTAAGCCCGCATATCTACAAAGAATTGGAAGAAATCATTGCCAAGGTCAAAAACAAGGGCAACGATATCGTGGAAGAGAACATCCCCCACCCCCAGTTCAAGGACATGGTGCTCAACGGTTCCTTGCAAGACAAGGAAGTGAAAGTATTCGTGAAAACGGGGGAATTCACCCCCTACGCCAATATTATTCTCGTTTCCGGCGTTGATTTTTGATTTCCATCCCGAGAAAGGTTAAACGTTTTACTGTCAGTTAAACGTTTATCCCGGAGGTGTTTGTTTTGTCCAAGAAACTTTTGCGCCAATTGTTTCCCCAGGAAAAGCCCATCATCGGGATGATCCACCTGCGTGCGCTTCCCGGATCTCCCCGGTACGATCCGGAAACCATGGACATGGAAAGGATCATCGCTCTTGCGGTCGAAGAGGCCAGAATGTTGCAAGACCAGGGGGTGGATGGGTTACAGGTGGAAAACATCCACGATTTCCCCTACCTTCCCGGAGAGGCTATCGGCCCGGAAACCGCTGCCTCCCTTGCGGTAGCCACGCATCGCGTGATCCAAGCAGTTTCCATCCCGGTGGGCGTGAATTGCCACTTGAACGGGGGGATGCAAGCCTTGGCAGCTGCTGTGGCTGCAGGGGGCGGTTGGATTCGCGTTTTCGAGTGGGTCAACGCCTACGTTTCCCACGCGGGACTCACCGAGGGAATCGGGGCAAAACTCGCACGGTACCGTTCCTTCCTCAAGGCGGAAGCGGTTCGCTTTTTTTGCGACGTGAACGTGAAACATGGAAGCCATTTCCTCATCTCCGATCGCAGTGTGGAGGAACAAGCCTTCGATGCGGAGTCGGAGGGAGCGGAGGCCATCATCGTTACGGGGTTTGAAACCGGGCAGGCACCCACCCCGGAAAAAGTGCGCCGTCTTGCTTCTGCGGTGGGCATTCCCCTTCTCCTCGGAAGTGGGGTCTCCGTGCAGAACGCCGCCAGCCTCCTGGAATTCGCCGACGGTGCCATCGTGGGAAGCGCTTTCAAGAAAGAGGGGAATTGGAAAAACCCCGTTGATCCGCAACGCGTGCGGGAATTCATGCGAAGCGTGGAAGAGATTCGAAGGGAGGGGAGGGCGAAGTGAAGACTTTTTCCAACGGAGACATCCTCTGCATGGGATCGGTCAACATGGACCTGGTGATGTTCGTTAAAAAACTTCCCCTTCCCGGCGAAACCGTCATCACGGATAATTTCCAGACATTCCCCGGGGGAAAAGGAGGAAACCAAGCGGTAGCCGCGGCGGTTTTTGGGGGAAACGTGGGCATGTTTACCTGCCTGGGAGACGATCATTTCAGCCTGGAATTGCTCGAAGCGCTGGCTTCCCGGGGGGTTTCCACGGAAAACGTCATCCGAAAACCAAAACAAACCGCGGGAATTGCCATGATCTGGGTGGATGGCTCCGGGCAAAATTCCATCTGTTTTACCCCGGGTGCCAATGCCTTGCTTTGTCCGTCCGACGTTTCCCACCACGCCCAGCTCTTTTCCAAGGTGGAGGTCTTGCTGTTGACCATGGAAATCCCTTCTCCAACCGTTTACGAAGCGGTGCGTGTGGCCAAATCCAACGGGCTTACGGTGATCCTGGATCCCGCACCTGCTCCTTCGCAACCCATCCCATCCCAGATCGCTGCGCTCGTGGATATCGTCACCCCAAACGAGACGGAAGCAGCAAGCCTCACGGGAATGCCCGTGGAAAACCACCAGCAAGCGGTAGCCGCCGCGTGGAAATTGCGCGAAATGGGTTTCTCCACTCCCGTGATCACGCTCGGAAAGGGTGGCGTTCTGGCATTGGTTCAAAACGAAATCGTGCGCATCCCCGCGCTGGATGTTTGCGCAGTGGACACCACAGCTGCGGGAGATGTTTTTTGCGGGTTGCTTGCCGCCCGCCTGGCAAAGGGCAACCCCATCCTGGACGCCCTGATGTGGGCCAACGCGGGAGCTGCCCTGAGTACCACCAAAGCCGGTGCCCAATCTTCCATTCCCTCGTTGGAGGAAGTGAAAAAACTGATGGAGCAGAAGGTGTAGCGGTGGGGATGCCCGTTCTTGCACTCAAGGGAATCGATAAGCGCTTTGGGGGGATCCATGCCCTTCGTAACGTGGATTTTTCCCTGGAAGAAGGGGAAGTGCACGCGTTGCTGGGAGAAAACGGGGCGGGGAAATCAACCCTGATAAAGATCCTAACGGGAGTACACCACCGCGACGGTGGGCAAATGCTCCTGAACGGTACGGACGTACGCATTGAAAATCCCCTTGATGCACGGAAGAAAGGAATCGCAGCCATTTACCAGGAACTCAGCCTAATCGAAAGCCTTACCGTTGCGGAAAACATCTTCTTGGGGCACGAACCCGCCACTTCTTTCTTGGGAACCATTCGGCGTAGCGAGCTGTTTGAAGCCTCCAGCGATTACTTGCGCACTTTCGGCATTCAACTTGACCCGCGGGAAACGGTGAGTGAGCTGGGAATGGGCCAGAAACGCATCATTGAAATCATCAAGGCCCTTTCCATACAGGCAAAAGTACTGCTTCTCGACGAGCCCACAACGGGCATGAGCCAGGCAGAAATCGAAACGTTGTTTGAAATCATGGATGATTTGAAGAAAAAGAAAGTCAACATGATCTACATCTCCCACCACCTGGACGAAGTGTTCCGGGTGTGCGACCGGGCAACCGTGCTGCGTGATGGAGAGAACGCTGGGACGTTCCAGGTTGCAAAGCTGGACGTGGAAACCTTGGTGCAGGCCATGCTCGGCCGCTCACTCAAGGAGGAATTCCCCCCGCGAAAGGGAACACCCTCCCGTGAGGTGCTTTTGGAAGCAAGGGAGTTCCAAGCTGAGGGAATGGTAGAACCCGTGGATTTCCATCTCCACCGGGGGGAAATACTTGGGATTACCGGGATCATCGGATCCGGGAAATCCGAGCTGGCGTTGGGGCTTTTCGGGGCTTCTCGCACCCAAAAAGGTGCGCTACTCCTGGAAGGAAAACACGTGCAATTGCCTTCTCCTTCCCGCGCCAAGAAAATGGGGATTTCCTTCGTTCCGGAGGACCGAAAAGCACAGGGGCTTTTCTTGCGACTCCCAGTTCGCCACAACCTGAACGTGGCACACCTCGAACCATGTGAAACCCTTGGATTCCTTTCCGGGAAAAAGATGCAATCCCGGGCGCTGCGAACGGGTAGGCAGTTGAAAGTGGTGCCTCTGGATCCTGCCATGCCCGCGCAAAACCTTTCCGGTGGGAACCAACAAAAAGTGGTGATCGGGAAATGGCTGGGAAATTCTCCCCGGATTTTTATCCTGGACGAGCCTACTCGGGGAATCGATATCGGCGCGAAGACGGAAATCTACGCGTTGGTGAATTCGCTGGCGGATTCGGGAGCCTCGGTTCTCATCCTTTCCTCGGAATTCCGCGAAATGGCAAGCGTTTGCGATCGCGTCCTGGTGATGCGAAAAGGAAAGTTTATCGCGGAACTGGAACGCGAGGGAGCTACTACCAAAAAAATCATGACCCTGGCACTTGGAGGCTAACGTATGAAACCAAGCACGTTACAAGCAGGTACAAGCAACGCGCGGAAATGGAAGAGGTTGTTACGCGGGGAACTGGGGTTGATCCTGATCCTTGCGGTCATCATGGTGACGTTTTCCATCTTGTCACCGTACTTCTTCACCTCCCGGAACCTTCTGAACATCACGCGGCAGGTTTCTATCACCCTCATCGTGGCCATTGGCATGACATTCGTTATCCTGATCGGAGAAATCGACCTTTCCGTGGGGTCCATTGCCGCCGTGGTGGGGGTAGCCACGGCGGTTTCTTTGAAAGCTTCGGGATCCCTCACGCTCGCCCTTCTTGCGGGTCTTGGATTGGGGGCTGCTGTGGGCCTTGTAAACGGCCTGTTGACGGTGTATGGCAAGGTGCAATCGTTCATCGTGACCCTTGCCATGCTGGGGATTGCAAGGGGGGCAGCCCTTGTCTGGACAGACGGGAAACCCGTATCTCGACTGCCTTCCGCTTTCGGAACGTTGGGGGCAGGCTACCTGGGTGTCGTACCGGTGTCCACCATCATCGCGGCGGGGGTGTTCGTGCTGGCCTTCCTGGTACTGAACAAGACCAAACATGGCATCTACACCCGTTCCATCGGGGCAAACCGCGAAGCCGCAAGGCTTTCCGCGATTGCTGTGACCCGCTACCGCATCCTTGCCTTCGTGGTTTCCGGGCTCATGAGCGCCTTGGGGGGAATCCTTATCACCTCTCGGCTTCTTTCGGCCCAACCTACGGCGGGAGAGGGATTGGAACTCAACGTGATTGCAGCGGTCATCCTTGGGGGGGCTTCGCTTTCCGGGGGAGTGGGGACGGTCTTCGGAACGTTACTGGGTGCAATGGTAATCGGCGTGATCGACAATGGCATGAACCTCGTTGGTGTATCCTCGTTTTTCCAACAAATCGTGAAAGGAATCATCATCTTGATTGCCGTTTTGGCAAAGCGCAGTGACTGATGCTTCCCACGTGGAAGCAAATTGAAGGAGGGATTTGGAATGAAAAAGGTTCTTTTGATCGTTCTGTTAGCTGGATTACTCGCTTTCTCGGGATTGGCAGCGAAAACCATTGGGTTTGCCGTTTCCACGCTCGCCAACCCATTTTTCGTGTCCATGAAGGAAGGCGGGGAAGACAAGGCGCAGGAGCTCGGGTTGGAGCTCATCGTGCTGGACGCCCAGGATTCTCCCGAACGGCAATTTTCCCAGGTACAAGACCTCATTATCCGCAACGTAGACGTTTTGATCATCAACCCGGTGGATTCGGATGCCATCGTTTCCTCGGTGCTGGAAGCCAATGCCGCTGGAATCCCGGTGATTACCGTGACACGTCCTTCCAATGGCGGTGTGGTGGAACAACACCTGGACATCGACAACAAGGAAGCGGGACAGCTGGCTGCAATGGCAATGGCCGAGGCTCTCAACGGCAAGGGAAAGGTTGCCATCCTGGAAGGCATCCCGGGAGCTCCATCCGCAGCTGACCGCCAGAAGGGTTTCCTGGACGAACTGGGCAAATTCCCCGGAATCGAAGTTGTGACTTCGCTCACCGCCAATTACTCCCGCGAACAGGGAGCCAACGTCACCGAAGATATCTTGCAGGGGAACCCCGTTTTGCAGGGAATTTACGGGCACAACGACGAAATGGCACTGGGTGCGGTGCGTTCTGCCATCGCCGCGGGCCGGATCGATGAACTCACCATCGTCGGCATCGACGCCATCGACGACGCACTGGCCGCCATCCGCGCGGGAGAAATGTACGCCACGGTCCAGCAACAGCCCTTCTTGCAGATGCAGATGGCCGTTATCGCCGCACAACGTATCTTGAACGGAGCCCAAGTGGAAGAACTTGTCATTATCCCGTTGAAACTGATCACACGCGAACAACTCCAGTAACGCAGCTTCACATGATTCCCCCGAGAGGGTGCCCGTCTGGCACCCTCTTGTCTTTTTAGGGGCAAGGCTTTTGGGAAAGGTCTTTCCCCACTTGCTTTTGGATTTTCTTCACGCGTGCATTCAGAAACCAGCTCAGGGGCTTTCGGGTCCAATCCGGAAGGTTCACTTCGAGAAGTTCTTGGGCCTCATGGGGGACTATTCTACCTTCCACCACGGCCTCCACCATTAGCTTAATCCCTCTCAAGTTCTTTTTTCCTCTTTTTCCCATGCTCTCCAAGGGTTGCCCCGCCATCATCCCCGCACCCCCATACGCAAGCCCTCCCAACCATTGCATGCCGTTTTGCCGCCCGAAAAACTCCATGGCGCCCAGCGAGGGTAGGTTCAGTTTCCAGAAGGGAAAGGCGCATTGGCTGAACCCAAAAAGTGACTTTCCCTCGAGGAGTCCACCGTGGGAGTCGCTGAGGGTTTCCAGCACCTGTATCATGGGATAGGGTAAAAAATCCGCGTACATGGGGCTCAAGATACCAAAAAGGGAAGAATCTCCCAAATCGCCCAAGAAAACGGGTGAAAGCTCCGGGAAATTCTCGGAAAGAAAATGCCTTTCCACGCTCCATCCCAACCTTTCAAAGTCTTGCAAGAAAGCCTGCGAAAACTGGTAGGTATTCTGCTTCTTACGTGGGCTTCCCAGGAAAAGGCATACCGTTTTCGGACTCACAGGAACCCCCTCCTCTCCAGTTCTTGCCCGATCCCGGAAACAACCTTCTCAGAGATGCTTCCAGATGGAAAGACGGGCGCAAGCCACGCATCGATGCTCAGGTTCATGGCGTTGTTTCGCACGAGGAGCGAAAAGTTGTGGGTCTCTTCCGCGAAATGCCATCCCAACCCCACCACCATGAGCAATTGCTGGCACCCGTACCGAGGGGGATGGAGCAGCTTGCGTTTGTGCACGTAGTAGAAAGGGGAAGCCAGCAGGGCAAACTTGTCCACCACCTTTTTGAGTTGTGCGGAATACCCGCCGAATCGCATCTGCGTGATTCCCACAATCCAGTGGGAAACCGCCAATTCATTGACCAGAACCCTTGTATCGTCCTTCATCACACACATCCCGGGTGTTTTCCGCAGGCACCCCTCGCACCCCACGCAGGGCAAGATGTTTAGGTGGTCCAACTCGAGCACGTGGCATTCGATGCCCTTCTGGTCGAGGAAAGCACGGAGATTCTCGGAGAGGCCAGGGCACAACGGGGAGTTTGCCCCCACCGAGTCCAAGATAGTTGCACGCAAGAGAACCGCTCCCTTCGGAAAATTCCTGCCGGTTTCGCGTGGAATAGCCGCCAGGTGCTGCGATTATAGCATGCAGCCACACCCACCCATGCCCAAAATTCATGATTCGCTTTGCTTTCGTGTGGGTTGAAACAAGTTCGCTTCGCCAAAAGCGGGAACAGCTTGCACCAATCCTTGTGAAACAAACCAAGGGAGGAAGCAGCAGCAACACACTCCTCTGTTCAAGAAGATATACTTTGTGCCTGTGAACCTTCCCGGGCAAACACGGGGGTTTGCCCCTACAAGACCTTTCCGTTCACATTGCCTTTC
>ERZ795053.2845-NODE-2845-length-20367-cov-7.353683_pt1 | contig 20367 bp, 13 predicted proteins | sample MGYA00375137_ERZ795053 | MGnify/ENA primary metagenome ERZ795053 (study PRJEB30182, sample SAMN05720284) | activated sludge metagenome | isolation source: Anaerobic digester | place: Hong Kong | collected 2014-12-17 ...
CCACATCCCAAGGATTGGAAGGTATAGGCATATTTTTATTCCATGTCAATCCTAGATCTATAGAAGTGTAGATATAATTGTTATCATCGAGAAGGAACATTTTTACCTGATCCTCCTGGTTGGTAACTTCGAAACCTCTAATATTGATTTCTTGAGCCTCCGGAACGGTTACTTTATCAACTATTTTTTCAAATTCAAGGGAATCACCGTTCCATTTCCAAATATTAATTTGTTTTGTACCAATTTTTTCGGCGGCATACACTTCGTTATTCGCTTTTCTTAACCTTACAGTATTTGAATCATAAGATGAAAATCCAAGTTTTTTCTTGTAAGTCGTTCCATTTTCTGAAAAATAAACGCCTAGATTTGACCAATAATCCTTTTTATAAATTACGAGTAATTGATTATCAACTTCCAGACCTGAGGGTAGATAATTTCCAGACACAACCAATCCAGAAGACCTCGTCCAGTTCACGCCATAATCATCAGAATAATACGGCGTCCCACCAATGGCAGAGATTAATCGTTTTGAATCATCTTCTAAAGTAATTAATTCTAAAAAATTTCCATTGAATCGATAGTCATCATTGACAAGATGCCATACATTATCATCAAAAGACATTTTGTAAAGAGGACCACCTCCACCTAAACAATAAACCGTATTGGAAGGAGCATCATATTCTGTGATTCTGATATTTCCAGCCTGATTGACGCTTCCTCTTTCTATCCACTTTCCTGACAAGGCATTCTCTGCAAAATACTCAATTTCTCCTCTATTAAAGTGCCTTTTTTTCTCTTGAATTAGCACTGAGGTGTTTGAAGAATTTTCATCTTCTATCGCTTTCCAATTACTTGCTTCTCCTCCATGCATCAAGTCAAACCATGCTTGTCTGGATCCGCGATGCTTGCCCTCGTTTTCGAGCATATATTTGCTTACAAAAGTTTCCGTTGGTGCCGGAAAATTGCAAAACAGGTCTGACTCGCTCTTATTCTTACAAGCCAAATAGATTATCGTAATGAGAAGGAAAACGAGAGACTTTTTCATCTGATTTCGAATTAATACTTATTCAACTACTAATTTTTTCACTACTTGTTTTGAGTCGGATAGAAATTTAACTAAGTAAATTCCAGAATTCAAATTTTCGATATTAATATTAGTATTCTTATTAAAAGTACCGCTTAAAATTGCTTTCCCATCTGCAGAGAATATCGAGTATTCCACGTTGTCTGTATGATTTCTTGCCACTAGATTGAGAATGCTCCTTGTAGGATTGGGAAAAATTTTAAAATCGTCTCCAAGTAAATCCTTTGTAGATGAAGTGTTTTTTATATTGATATTAAATTGAGTTGTGGGAATCCACCCTCCATTACCATCTGAAACACTAAATTTGAATAAATCAGTCGTTTCTAATTCATCAAAAATTGTCCAATATTTAATCTTTCCCTGATTTATATCTTCTTGAGTAAATTGGTCACCTTCAAGTATAATTTGCTGATCTTTATAAAGGTTTCCTTGCACTGGAATGGTAGTGACTGTGTAGGTCAATTCATTAGCACTGTTGTCACTGTCCTCACAAAGTAATTGATTAGATTGTAACACGATGGTTTGATTATAAGTCGTTTGAATTGCTACATTATTGACCAAGTAAGGTGCATTCAGCGCCACAGAACTGCATATATCAAGGATGACATTATCTATTCGACCGCCTTCTCCAGCCTCATTATCTTTTACTCGCATAATCCATAATCCTTGAATCGGCTCACCCTCAAAGTCCGATAGATTGCCTGTAGGTTTCACAGTGATACCTTTGTCATAGTTACAAGCGAAATCAATGCCTTCATCATCAAATGTTACACTGATTACTTTCTGTGTAGGACATTTTCTATTTACTAGTACAACTTCTTTCAGAGACGGAGAAATCAAACTTAATGTAAGATCATTCATTCTATTGTGTTCTCCTTCTATTGTGACACTGATGTCATCCAATGGTACATTGTCAGATACGACTGTGCTAATATCAACAGTAGGCAAGCCAGATCCAGAAATGTTTTTTGGAACATTGGTTGAGGCTGTTGTTTTACAAGATTGAACTTTAGTGCTAAAAGCTCTTATGTCTGAAAAAGAACCAACACCACATTGGTTTACAGGTGCAACTCGATAGTAATAAATGGTTGATTTTTCGAGTGTGGATGGAAGGCTTACATTATCAGCTGTAGTGGATTTTTCATAAAAGTAATTGGCCGTATTCGAATTGAATTTCGGATCATCAGATAATTGGAATAAGTAACTGTCCGCATTGATGCTTGTAACCCATTCAAATTCCGGAGAAACACTAATTCCTACCGAGTTATCAGCAGGTAATGTGACATAAAAATCACTAAAATCCGTACCAATGGTCGTCAACGAAATCTTGCGGTACATAGTATCAGCATTTTCTGACGTAATACGAAGGGTTAGTTCATAGTCATTGATACCATCCATTTGATCAAAATCTAAATATAGGGTACTGGTTTCGCCAGGTGTCACCTCATCTTGTGAAAAATTGGCAGAAATGCTTTCAGGCAAATCAATTACTTCAAATTTCAATTTATCGTTAAAACCACCAAAAGCTTCAGTCGTAAATGCATATTCTTTAGATTCAGGAAGACAGACAGTGGTATGTTCACAAATGTTTGATACGTTGAAGCTTGGTGTTGAGGACTCTTCTACACTGAAATACTTATCACTAATGTCGAAAAAAATATTATCACTGGCTTTAACCAATATTCTTCCCTTTGCCGAAATAAAATTTGGAATTATAACTTCGTGTTCTCCATCATTAGGCACTTGACAGGCAAGTATGACCATATCGTCTCCTTCTCGTTCTGGTACAATGGCACCATTGTGAGAAAAATAAATATCCACGAATTTTGCATTTATTGGGGCTTGATCGGTTTGTGCAACATCCCAAGTCACATCTACGACATCACCGATATTAAAACTGGCTGTTTCATTTGGGTAGGTTATTGCAAAAGTCCCTTCTGTTAGTTTTGAATGGAAAGAGACAGATTCCCATTCGGTATATCCACCTTCAGGATTATTGTCTCTAACTACAAAATTAAAGTCTAAATCTCGTGATGTTTTAGGTAAAACCTCGACGTTAAAACCAATATTATTTAGGATGCTGCTTTTCTGTGGGAATATTCTAAAATCTTTGTCTGACGGTGGATAAACGACGAAGAGTGGTGAATTTCCAAGAGGATTCCCTAAAGAGCTAATTGGACCTGTATTTATCTGTTCCCAACCGTAGGTAAGATTGTCATTATTGGCATCTGTTGCATGTCCTAATAAATAAAAGCTGGTATTGGTTGGAATATAAAATCCATCTTCATAATCAAGCTGAATATCAGGTGATATGTTACTTGTCGGATATATAGTAGCACATCCTTCAGCAGAGCCACCGTTTCTCGTATGAGATTCTATCTGTGACAAAGATATACTGTGGTAGAAATCATAATTGTCAGCGAGTACATTATTACTACCACAAAGTCCTGCATAAGACATAATTGTACTTCCGCTTCCGGGTTCTACACCGAATGCACTCTCATTTCCTCCACAATTGTTAAAAGTATGTTGAGCACTGAATTGGTGTCCCATCTCGTGTGCTACGATAGAAACCGTCGTGGGAATCACACTATTATTAGCAAAACAAGTACAACCACCTGCTTTATTGCTAGGGTTACATACCGAGCTTAAAAATGCCACACCACCCACATCAGTACATCCTACCGTAAATACATGGCCGTAATCATAATTTGAATGGCCTAAATAGTTATTAACTATCGTTGTGTTAACGGGAATTAATTCTCCTCCTGTTCTAGAGATCGCGGTGCTAAAGGGATCTGTTGCCGCATCTATGAATACAATTTTGTCATTATCATTAATTAAAATAACACGATAGGCAAGTTCATTTTCGAATATTTGATTCAACCTGTTTACAGAGGTATTCATATCGGCAAGCGCTTTTTCTACGGTTCCTCTTTTTGCTCCCCATTCACCAGTACAGGATATTGCCAATTCATATTCATATACATCTACATTGATACCACGAGTAGAAGATTTTTTTGATCTGGTGAATTCAATATTTTCTCCAGTTACTCCACAAGTATAGTTGGAACCGTCCTGCTCACTACCGAAATCCTTGGTATAGTAAACTATTGAATTTTTTAAGTCCTCCTTCACATAAGGATCGATATAAAACTCACCCTTATTTGTAATTACGGAAGCTCTCAAACCATAAGGACTGATGTCGAATCGGGTAATATCTCCACTTTCGCTAATGCCTTTAAAAGATTTAATTGATGGATATTTAGCAGACAACTTTTCTTGCATACAAGGAGATTCAAAAACCTGAAATTCAACGATACTTCCGTCTGGATAGGGTAGAGACATAGATATTCTTTGAGATATATCTCGCAATCCTTCTTTAGAAGCAGACTTTAATAGTGATTTTATTTCATCAATGTCCGAGGTAAAGACCTTATACTGTGATGGAATAATTTCTCTTTCTGACGAATTTCTAGTTGCTATTCTTGAATCGTCTATTTCTTTCCAACTCTGTGTAAAGGATGTAGTCGCAAATAATAGAACTGCGGCACAAATAAAAGTTCTAAGCATGAAAATATTATTTTATCAATTTTAAAATTTTAATGAAAGGAGTTTTTATGTCGAACTCTGAACAAATATAAGTTTATTAAGATAATGCGAAGTTAAAATATGTTTAAAAATATGGCTCTCAACCGAATTTTAAGAAATAATGTCGTGTTAGGCACTAAAAAATCTGGATTATAAAGCAGCATTTTTTAGTTTTATTGATGTTAGGTAGTTTACAAATTATACTTTCTCCAAAATTCTAGAAAACACTTTTGATATCAAATAGCGTAAAAAAACTCTATAATTTTAATTGTATTCATAGAGATTGTAAAAGTTAAATGAGGGTATTTAATGGGTAAAATAGTTACTAACTTCTTTATTGATTTTCCTACCTTTACCCTAGACTGTTAGGATATTGAGGGAAACAGATCATGTCTGAATTAATTATGACACATATGTTGGGATGATTGGTTTTTATGTTTGATTTTGATTAACAAACTAATTTTACATACATGAAGGAGGGTTTTAAAAAATACCAATATAAAGAACTGGAGGATTCTGCAATTCTGCAAAATTCGATAACCTACCGTAATAACCTTGAAAATCGTAGATCAATACGTTTTTTTTCGGACAAACCTGTTGATAAGCAGGTTATTGAAAATATAATCATGTCAGCTTCCTCAGCTCCGTCAGGTGCCAATAAACAACCATGGACATTTTGTGCTATCAGTAATCCTGAATTTAAAGCAAAAATTAGGAAGGCCGCCGAAATTGAGGAATACGAAAATTATCATGGTCGCATGGGTGAAGAGTGGTTGCGTGATTTAGAGAAATTTGATACTGATTGGCATAAGCCGTTTTTGGAGACGGCACCATGGTTGATTGTCGTTTTTAAATCGGCTTATGATGTCGATTCAAAAGGAGTAAAGCACAAAAATTATTATGTCAATGAGTCAGTAGGTATTGCTTGTGGATTTTTAATCAGCGCCATCCATCAAGTGGGATTGGTGACTCTGACGCATACACCCAGTCCAATGAATTTTTTGCACGAGATATTGGGTCGACCGGAAAACGAGAGAGCCTACTTATTGCTTCCGGTTGGTCATCCGTCAGATGATGCAGAAGTTCCCATTCTAGAAAAGAAAACTTCTGATCAAGTCATTAAATATTTTGAATAAAATTAAAACTTTTCAATTCATTGCTTTGCTTCACGGAAGATGGATAGCTAAGGTTTCTGAGCCTTAAATTCTTTCAATTTTTCATCCATCATCGCCTTGACTTTGCTTATGTCCACTTTTGAGATATCGTCAATACCACGTGCGAAATTCATCAGTACTTCGTCCTGAAAGCGACCCTGAGTCATCGCTTCATGATAGCTAATATCTTCATTAAAGGTCACCAAACTATACTTGGCATAATAGTCAGGATACAAGTTTTCCAATTGTAATTCAAGGGCTCTTTTTCTTCCGAAAACCGGATCTTTAGTGGCATCCCTCATCTCGTAAAAATTATCTACTGCCAAGTCGCCAATGGCATCGGCATCAGGTTTTCTCTTGTCGTCATATTCTGTAATGATACTATCCCAATCTTCACCATGCTTTGCCATCAATTCGTCTAGTACGGTGACATCTTCAAAGGAGGCATTCATACCTTGTCCATAAAATGGAACTACGGCATGGGCTGCATCTCCCATGATAAGGCTTCGCCTGTCAACTGACCAAGGAAAACACTTGATGGTACCCAATGAACTGCTTGGGTTTTGGTGATAATCTTCTACAAGGTCTGGCATGTGGGGAACTGCGCTTGGAAAATGAGTATTAAAAAACTGCACAATTTTTTCGTCGTCTTGTCCCAAATATTCAAAAGAATTAGAACCGGTAAAAGGAAAAAATAAGGTGACAGTAAAACTACCATTCAAATTAGGAAGTGCAATCATCATAAACCCATCGCGAGGCCAGATATGCAAGGCATTTTTTTCTATTCTAAAGCTGCCATTCTCCCCTGCAGGAATTTCGAGCTCTTTATAACCTGTATCAAGATATTGCTGTGAAAAATTAAATCTCAATGAACTGCTTCTCTTACTCATGGATGTTCTTACAGCAGAACCGGCACCGTCAGTTCCAAAAACTAAATCGTAATCATAATAACTGATGTTCCCATTGACATCTTGCAATTGTATCTTGTGATCTTCGAAAAGCACATTTTTACAAGATTGGTTAAAATGTAACTTGATGTTTCCTGTTTTTTCAGCTTCATCGAGGAGCATTGCATTCAATCCCGGCCTAGAAATCGAATTTATATAATCCGTCTCTCGACCACTATATTTCATAAAATAGGTCTCCGCTCCTTTTGGGTGAATCATGCGACCATGCATGGGTATTGAAATGGCTTTGGCGGCATCTTCGAGACCTACTAGACGCAGGCCTTTCAATCCTCTGTCTGATAGCGCCAAGTTAATTGACCTTCCGGCATCTAAGGTCACTTTTCGCAAATCGGGTCTTTTTTCGAATACATCTATCTGATATCCAAGTTGGGCAAGTCTTAATGCCAATAATGAGCCACAAAGTCCGGCTCCTACTATCGCCACTTTCTTTTTCATATTAATACTTTATCGTGGCACAAAATAACAAAAATCAATCCAGTCATGACATTATTATGGTGGAATCTGCCCCATTCCGTATTATTTATTCACAGTCTAAAATGGGGAGATAGATGATCGTTTTCTAGATTGAGATAGAAACTTGGGAATACCAAGATAAAATGAAACAGACCATGTCTGATATAATAAAGACACACGGAGATAATGATTAAACTACATGTTTGATTTTTGATAAACCAACAATTTTAAATAGATGTAATGTGTCCTGTGATTGTAATGTTAAAAATAATGATTTCATTTGCTGTAGAAATTTTAGAGGAATGTACATCTGGATAGGATTTTTGTTATTGGTATTAATATTGCTGGCATTTGATATGCTGGTGTTAAATAAGAAAAGTGAGGTTCCTAAACCATCAACAGTTGCTAAGGAATCTCTGTTTTGGTTACTGATAGCACTTTCGTTTTCAGGAGTGATTTACTACTTGTACCTACATGAGCTGTTGCCTAACCGTGCCAATATTAGCCCCACAGGTGCCGTGATTAAATATATCAGTGGATATCTGATTGAGCTATCGTTAAGTGTTGACAATTTGTTTGTGATTGCGGTGATATTTGCCAATTACAAAATTCCTATGAAGTATCAGCACAAAGTTTTGTTTTGGGGTATTTTAGGTGCTATTGTTTTCAGAGGGATATTTATCGGATTCGGTGTGGCACTTTTCAATAACCTAAGTTGGATTACCTATGTATTTGGCGCTTTTCTACTATATACGGCGTTCAATATGCTAGCTCACAGTGATGAAGAAGAACATACAAATTCTGTTATTACCCGATTTGTAAAAAAATTATTTAAAATTTCTGACAATTTAGATGGAGACCACTTCTTTACATATAAAAACGGGGTAAAAATGGCGACTCCTCTGATGGGTGCTTTAATCCTTATTGAGTTGACTGACTTGCTCTTTGCAGTTGATAGTATTCCTGCGATATTGGCTATTACTACCGATCCGTTTATTGTATTTAGTTCCAATATTTTTGCCGTATTGGGATTGAGGTCTTTCTATTTCTTTTTGGCCAATATGCTCGAGAAATTCAAATATCTCAAGTACAGTGTGTTCGCCATTCTACTTTTTGTTGCCATAAAATTATTGACACACAAATTCGTAGAATTTCCAGAATGGTTTTCTTTGTTGTATATTGGAATTGCCATTGCCATTGGTATTTTTGTTTCACTAGAAAAAATGAACAGTAAAGAAAATGTGGCTCATTAAAAAAACATTCAGATATTTTTTGGCTGGATTGGCGGTTTTGCTGCCGTTGAGCTTAACCATGTTTGTTCTTTTCTACTTAATATCAAAACTGAAGGAACTCACCAATTTTAATTTTTCTATAATACAGTACTTAATCCTATTTTTCATCATCGTGGCGCTTGGTGTACTAAGTTCCATGTATTTTTGGAGTAGTGTCGGAGAATATTTTGATAAATTATTAAAGAGGATTCCGGTTATTGGTTTTTTATATAAATCTATCAAGGACATCACCATGGTATTTGTCGGAAAGGACAAAAAATTTACTGAGCCTGTACTGGTTAAAATGAGCCAATCCGAATTGTACAAAGTGGGGTTTATTACCAATAAAGCGGCAGAATCCATCACTGGATTAGACTCGAGCAAGGAACTCTATGCCGTGTATTTTCCGATTTCTTTTTCTATTGCAGGTGATCTATATCTAGTGCCAATTGACAGGATTACTGTTTTACAGCAAAAACCAAAAGACATCATGCAATACGTGCTTTCGGGTGGAGTGATTAACCTCGAAGAAGAATCTATTGATTAATTCTCGAAGTGTACCCAACCTTGCGCTTTTAAAGGATGTATGTGGCCCCCAGTCGTATGCAACATGATGCCATCTTCTGGATTGGTGATTTCTCCTATGATAAATATCTCCGGCATAAACCTAATTTTTTCAAGATCTTTTGGGTCGACGGTAAAGAGGAGCTCATAGTCTTCACCGCCATTTAATGCCGCCACAATGGGATTGATTCCAAATTTTATCGATTGCTCCTCAACTTCAGGATTGATGGCCACTTTACCTTCCTCGAGATAAGCACCAACTCCAGATTCTTTGCATATATGCATCACCTCAGAGGCTAGACCATCAGAGACATCTATCATCGATGTGGGAATAATGTCATGTTGATGGAAATATTGCACAGCATCCAATCTGGCTTCTGGTTTTAAAAATCGGCTTACAGCATAGGAGTGTTCTTCCAATTCGGGTTTTATATCAGGATTGTCAAGGAAAAGTTGTTTTTCTCTTTCCAAAACTTGCAGACCAATATATGCTGCGCCAAAATCTCCTGTCGCACAAATAATATCACCCGGCTTAGCACCGCTTCGATAAGCAATTTCTGATTTTTTGGCAATTCCGACCGCGGTAACACTTATTGTCATGCCTCGTGGAGAAGAGGTCGTATCACCACCGACTAGATCTACATTATATAGTTGGCAGGCTAATTTTATTCCGGAATATAATTCGTCAAGAGCTTCGACACTGTACTTGCTACTGATGGCTATGGACACTGTGATGTGCTGAGGAATGGCATTCATGGCACAGATGTCTGAAAGATTGACGACGACCGACTTATAACCCAAATGCTTCAAAGGCGTATAGATTAGGTCAAAGTGAATGCCTTCCACGAGCATGTCTGTGCTGATACACATTGCTCTGTCATTGTCAATATCAATCACGGCACTATCGTCGCCTATTGCTTTTATAGTGCTTCTATTTACAGAATTAAAATCTTTAGTCAAATGTAGGATTAAACCAAATTCGCCAAGAGTATTTACATCTGTCCTTTTATTTTCTTCCAATCTGATTCGTTTTATTGTTCTGTAATTTGGGTAAAGCCCGCATTTTGTATCCTTCTGAGCCTAAAAAATGGCAGAGCTGAGGTAGTAACGTTTCAAGTGTTTTGAAGGTTTTAACATTGTCATGTAAAACGAGAATTGATCCATTGGAAACGTATTTTTTACAATTTTCAAGAATTGAATTAGAGTTTTTTGTAGTATCGAAATCGCCTGTCAATATGTCCCACATACATATCTTATAATGCATTTTTAGAAGGGTAGAATAGGTCAAGGGGGTGAGCTTTCCATACGGCGGTCTGAACCATGAACTACTTATGTACATTGATGCCTTTTCACAATTTTCAGTATATTCTTGACCGGATACCGACCATGAGGAAAGATGGTTGTAAGTGTGGTTCCCTACTGTGTGACCATTCTCTAATATTAGTTTATAAATCTCATTGTGTTTATAAGCATTTTCTCCTACACAAAAAAAACTTGCTTCGGCTCCATTATCTCTTAGCACATCGAGTACGAATGGGGTGACCTCTGGAATCGGGCCGTCATCAAATGTAAGATATACAACCCTTTCTGAATCCTCCATTTTCCAAGTAATTCTCGGAAAAAGTTTTTGTATAATATCTGGTGTTTTAAAAAAATACACTCGTTAAAAACTTACCAATGCCATGAGTTGGGCACAGATTAATGCTCCCACAGTACCTATTCCATATCCCAGCACGGCCATGAGCACTCCGACCGTTGCCAAAGAATCATCAAAGGCCGAAGCAACAACTGGTGCCGATGCTGCACCACCGACATTGGCTTGGCTCCCAACGGCAACAAAAAAGAAAGGTGCTTTAATAATTTTAGCCACGATGAGTAGAATAATCACATGAACCGCCATCCAGATTATTCCCACTAAAAATAATCCCAAATTATCCATGACTTCTCCCAAGTTCATTTTCATACCAATGGTCGTCACTAAGATGAAAATAAATATTGAACCCCATCGACTGGCACCTACCCCTTCGAGTGTCCTTGCCTTAGTAAATGATAGGGCTATACCGTAAATGGTGGCGATTAATACAAGCCAGAAAAAGCCACTTTGGAGAGAATCTAATTTCCAATTCTTGATAAATTCATCGTGATTCTTAAGAATTGGCACAATCAATTCAGCACCTAAATGAGAGAAGGCTACCCCTACAAAAGCAGTGGCCATGAGTAATATTGTCAGTGCTTTTGTAGGAATTCTTTCGACACTGGCTCTATAGTCTGAAACCCTTTTCTTGAGATCCTCGATTGCTGATGTATCCGCTTTCAGCCATTTGTCTATCTTTCCAGAGATATTGGTACCATATAGGATTAACCCCATCCAAATATTGGCGACGATGACATCGACTACAATCATAGTGCCGAACAAGCTGTCGTTGACTTCATAAATCTCTTTCATGGCCGTTTGATTGGCACCACCACCGATCCAACTTCCCGCAATGGTACTCAGCCCTTTCCATATTTCTGAAGGGTCTGTTTTGATCAGATCAGGTAAGATACCTGATGTGAGATAGAGTGCAATCGGTCCACCCAAAATAATACCCAGAGTCGCTGTAAAAAACATAATCAATGCTTTAGGACCCAGTTTTATTATACCTTTTATGTCAATGCTTAAACTAAATAAAATGAGACTCGCAGGCAATAAATACCGCGAAGCCACAAAATATAAATGAGAACTTTGTTGAAATGATTTTATTGCCTTTTCAGGAATTCCATTTGACACTAAAAATTCGGTTATTTCAGAAAAGTTTAAATTAGGAGGCAATTGTAAATCCTGCTCTGATAAGAATAGATGTAAACTATTAGAATACCATTCCGGTGCAATGAGACCTAATGGCCAATTTAATAAAGCAGGCAAGAAATAGGCCAATAAAATACCCGGAATATAGGTGTAAAATTTAGCCCAAAAACCCTCTTTCAGGCTGGATGTATAAAACACGAATGCTAAGATTGCCATTAATAACCCAAAAACAATGGCATCATTTTTAAACAGTGGTTCCAAGTTCTCGTAAACCATTAAATATTTTGATTTTGACGTAAAATACGTGACTTTTTTGAAAAACAAAACGTTAATATAGTGGTTATTTCTTTTAGCTCTTTAGCTAAGAGTGAATTTTGAATATATTCATTAAACAATTTTAACACTTATGAAACTTAAAAATTTATCTTATTTACTATTGGTAATGCTTGGAGTAGGCTTTATTTCTTCATGTACTGAAGACACCAATAGCAATGATCCTAGCATTTCTGTGACTCCAACGACAATAAGTACACAAGTTGATACTGATTTTACAGTTTCAGTTACTGCTCAACCAGGGGATTTAGCTCTAAGCTCCTTTGAGATTACTGAAGATGGGTCATTAGTAGATATTAGTAGAGTTTTTATTAATGGAACTCAAATGTCTAATAATCCTACTGTTTTATTTAATTCTGACACGAATGGGTTTACCTATAGTATCGTGATAAGATCCAAATCAACAGGTACTTCTTCAAATCTGACTTTTACAGTAAAAGATACTGACGGAAATAGCGACTCCGCAAGCACTACGGTCAATTATGATGGAGAAGGACCTACCATTACTTTCAACGGAAGCTCCCCAATAACTGCGACACCTGGTGGACTATTTAATGTTAACTTTAGCATGGCACCTGGTTCTTCGGACTTAAAAAATCTATTTGTTTTTGAAAATGGAGAATTAATGGAGGATGGAAGAGTTGTTTCAATTACAGTAGGAACGGATACATATGATTTGGGCTTTTCTGGAATTGATATCACCGAAATTTTAGCTTCTGGAGGACAAAATATAAAATTACTTCTTAGAGCGAAACCAGAAGCGGGTCTAAATTCATACACTATACAATTATATGATCAAAATGATTTGTCCGATGAATTTTCATTTGATGTGAGTACTGGTAATCAATTGAATACAATTGCAGGAGTATTGTTCAACCAGGCGGGTCCTTCTGGAACAGGAGGTCTTGATCTTGACAATGGAACAGGTACCGGTTCGGCTTCAAGTAGTGCAGAAATCAGAGATATGGGAGTTGATGATACCATACCTGTTGGCGAAGAAAACTGGAGAAGACAGGTATCAGGAGTGAATGGTTCTGTACTGCGATATATTGTTCCGGGCCAAGGTGGTGTGTCAGAGAGCTTTACATTTGATGCTGCCAATTATGATACAGAATTAGTATCGCTTTGGGACGGTGGTACTGAGTTTTCAGTAAGTAATCCAATTAATGTGGGTGACATGGTGATGGTTAAAAATGGCGATAATTACTATTTGTTAAATTTTACAGAAGTAAATTTTGTCGCTGATAGCAATGCCGACAACTATGTAATAGACATCAAGCATTAATTTGCAAATAAAAATTTTAAAAAGAGGCGGTTCGGGATACGGATCGCCTCTTTTGTTTAGAAATCTTCTTTCAATACTCCCATTCCAAATAGTGAAAAATCGTATTTAATCGGGTCTTGAGCATCATACATTCGGAGGTTTTTAGTGAGTTCTTCTACAGCTTTCCAGTCCCTTTGTTTTCTTGTGAGTAAACCCAATTGAGTAGAAACTCGTGCCACGTGTATATCGAGAGGTATCATGAGGTTTTTCGTGTCAATTTTCTTCCATAAACCAAAATCTACACCATGTTCATCTGTTCTTACCATCCATCGCAAGAACATATTGAGACGCTTACTAGCTGAATTTTTAGAGGGAGTAGGAACGTGTTTTTTAGTGCGAGATAGATGAGTAGCAATAGAGAAAAATTGCTCATGGAAATGTTCGATACCTTTGCGAATGGATTCATCTTCATTCAGAAATAGGTCTTCTAAACTTTGGTTTCTGGTGTAATACTTTTTAAAAAAATCAATAAAAGCTAGGGTGTCATCAAATTGAAAAGTTCGATGTTTAAACTTTGATAATGTTTTCATCTCATCGTCGGAGGCATTCATGATGAATTCATAAGGCTGATTATCCATTAAAGAAAAAAGCTCTTTTGCTTTATTGATAATGGTTTTACGCTGCCCCCAGGATAGCAATGCCGTCCATAAAGCCGTGATTTCTACATCCTGTAATTTTGTATATGAATGGGGAATACTTATTGGGTCATTTTCAATAAATTCTTCGCGATTAAATTTTAAGAAAGCTTCATCAAGTAACTGCTTGACTTGTTGCTTATTATTTAGAAAATTTACCAATATCAGCTTTCTATTCTAACTTGAACTTAATGAAGAAACCTTATTTTCAGTTGGAATTGAGAATAAACTCCCCACCAATAAATCAAAGGACTAATCCAATGTTTGCTTCACTTCAATGATTTCATAAGCTTCGATGACATCACCCGCTTTGATATCATTGTAATTTTTAATGGTAATACCACATTCCATACCATTTTTCACCTCTTTGACGTCGTCTTTGAAGCGCTTCAAATTACCGATTTCACCATTAGCTCCTTCTCTAGTTGGGAATACAACGATACCTTCTCTAATCAATCTCACGAAATTGTTTTTCAGAATCTTACCTTCCGTGACATAGCACCCAGCAATAGTTCCTACTTTGCTTATCTTGAAGGTTTCTCTAACCTCTGCAGTTCCAAGTATTTTTTCCTCTCTGGTAGGCTCGAGCATACCTTCCATGGCCATTTTTACCTCTTCTATTGCTTCATAGATAATTGAGTAAGTCTTGATTTCAACGCCTTCTTTTTCTGCCAGTTGTCTTGCGGCAGATGACGGTCTCACTTGGAATCCAATGATGATCGCATCTGACGCTGATGCAAGGAGTACATCAGACTCTACAATCTGACCCACCGCTTTGTGAATCACATTTACTTGAATGGTCTCAACTGAAAGCTTAATTAAAGAATCAGAAAGCGCTTCTATCGAACCATCCACATCACCTTTGACAATGAGGTTTAATTCTTTAAAAGTACCAAGAGCCAATCTTCTTCCAATCTCATCGAGACTGATACGCTTACTTGCTCTATTCGTTTGTTCTCTTTCGATCTGTGCTCTTTTGGTCGCAATTTGTCTTGCTTCTTGTTCGGAGTCCGTACCACGGAACTTTTCTCCGGCTTGAGGTGCTCCACTTAGACCTAATACCATAACAGGAGTCGATGGACCCGCCGTTTTTATTCGCTTTCCTTTATCATTAAACATGGCTTTGATCTTACCGGAATGTGAGCCGGATACGATAGGATCACCTATGTTCAAAGTACCATTTTGAACCAATAACTTGGTAATATAACCTCTACCTTTATCTAGGGAAGCTTCAATAACGGTACCATTTGCTTTTTTCTTTGGATTGGCTGTTAAATCGAGAATATCTGCTTCTAGAAGGATTTTTTCAAGAAGAAGATCTACGTTCAGACCAGTCTTAGCACTGATATCTTGACTTTGGATTTTTCCTCCCCATTCATCTATCAATAGATTCATACCGGCTAATTCTTGCTTAATTCGAGTCGGGTCAGCACCATCTTTGTCTATCTTGTTAATAGCAAATACTATTGGAACTCCGGCAGCTTGCGCATGCGAGATAGCTTCTTTCGTCTGAGGCATGACTCTATCATCAGCTGCCACGATGACGACTACCACGTCAGTAATCTTAGCACCTCTTGCCCGCATGGCAGTAAACGCTTCGTGACCAGGCGTATCTAGAAAAGTGATTTTTCTCCCTTCTTCACCTACTTCTACCTCGTAGGCACCGATATGCTGAGTAATTCCACCTGCTTCTCCCTCGACCACATTCGCCTTTCTGATAAAGTCCAAGAGGGAAGTTTTACCATGATCGACGTGACCCATAACAGTAACTATTGGAGCTCGAGGAACGAGATCTTTTGGATCATCTACCTCCTCTATTTCTTCATTAGATTCAGTTTCTTCACTTATAAACTCGACTTCATGACCAAATTCATTCGCTACGAGCTCAATAATTTCAGCATCTAGTCTTTGGTTGATACTTACCATCACACCAAGGTTCAAACAAGTGGTAATGACCTCAGTAACAGGAACATCCATTAAACTTGCCAATTCTGACACAGAGACAAATTCGGTCAATTTTAATGTCATGTCACTAGTCGCCTCTTCGTTTGCAGCTTCTATTTTTTCTCTTTTCTCTTCACGGTTGTCACGTCTGATTTTTTGACGTTTGTTTTTTCCGCTACCCGACATTCGAGCCATTGTGGCTTTGATTTTGTCGTCTATTTCCTTTTGAGTTACTTCTCTTACCTCCTCTTTTGGAGCCTGCTTACCGCCACCTGGTCTGTCTCCCCGAGTATTAATCGAAGCACTGGATACCTTTTTACGTTTTCTTTTTCTCTTTTCCTTATTGGCATCATTTGTGTCAGTAGTCGTGGAAGCAGGTTTTGCATCTTTAGTTTTTACTGGTTCAGGTGCCGTCTTTCCTGTCTTTTTATTATCCTTTTTCTTGGTGTTAAATTTATTTGTATCAATTTTTCCTAAGATTTTAAGACCTTGAAGTTGTGGGGTTTCTGCTCTTAATATTTCTTCTACTTTTTGTGGTTCTTCTGTCTTTTTTTCTTCTTTGGCTTCTACCTTAACTTCTTCGACTTTTTCTTCGACTTTTTCGATAACCTTTGGTTCTTCTTCTACTGGTTTTGCTTCTTCTTTTTTAACCTTTGGCTTAGGAGTTAAGTCAATTTTTCCAACGATTTTTAAACCCGGAACTTCGACTTTTGATTCTACTACTTCTTCTTTTTCGGGAACAGGTTCCACCTTGGGCTCTTCTTTTGGTTTGGGCGGCTCTACTTTGGGCGGTGGCGGAGGCGGTGGTGCCGCCTGTTTAGGTTCCTCCTGTTTTGCATACGTTCTGTTCATAACCAGCTTATCCGCTTTTTCCTTGACCTCAGCCGAGCTACTATATTCCTTTAATAGTTCGGTGTACATGTCGTCCGAGACCATCGAAGTTGGTTTGTTCTGTATGTCAAATCCCTTGCCGTTTAAATATTCGACAATCGTGGAAGTACCTACGTTAAATTCTTTTGCTATTTTTATTAACTTATCCGCCATTTACAGCTTTTAGTATTATTTTAATCTTCAAATTCTGATGCGAGAATTTTTAATATATCATCAATTGTTTCTTCTTCTAGATCTGTTCTTCTTGCCAATTCTTCTTTACTTAGGTCAAGTACACTTCTCGCCGTGTCACAACCAATGTTTTTCAATGCATCTATTACCCACTCTTCTATTTCATCGCTGAATTCGTCTAAGTCGACATCTTCAATGGTTTCATCATTATCTCTAAATACATCAAGTTCTATACCAACTAATTTGCTGGCAAGCTTAATGTTACTTCCTGACTTACCGATTGCAAGACTGACTTGGTCAGGTTTCAGATAAACTGAAGCCCTGGATTGGTCTTCTGAAATGACAATATTCGTGATTTTTGCGGGTGTCAATGCCCTTTGAATATACAATGTAATATTGTTTGTAAAGTTTATTATGTCAATGTTTTCATTGCGTAACTCTCTTACAATACCGTGGATTCTTGAGCCTTTCATACCGACACAAGCACCTACGGGATCAATGCGGTCATCATAAGATTCTACAGCGACTTTAGCACGTTCGCCTGGCATTCTTACAATATTTTTAATCGTAATGAGACCATCCTCAATTTCAGGCACCTCTTGTTCAAGTAATTTTTCCAAAAATTGGTTGTCCGTACGGCTTATCATAATGAATGGTGCATTGTTTCGCATTTCCACCCTCTTTATTATTCCTCGAGCCATATCCCCTTTTCTATAAAAATCCCCTTTTATCATGTCTGTACGAGGGAGTACAAGCTCGTTTCCGGTCACGTCATCAATGATTAGTACTTCCTTTTTCATAATCTGACTGACTTCGCCTATCACTATTTCACCCATTCTGTCGATGTATCTCTTATAGACTTCATCTTTTTCTAAATCCATAATTCTAGAAATCAAAGTCTGTCTCGCAGCCATGATAGATCTTCTTCCAAAGTCTTCCAATGTAAGTTGTTCATAACATTCCTCACCTACTTCATAAGAATCATCAATTGACAATGCTTCAGATACCGAAATTTGACTTTGCTCGTCGGTAACTTCACCATCAGGTACTATTGCTCTCACTCTCCACATTTCTAAGTCACCATTTTGGGTGTTGACGATGACATCAAAATTGTCATCAGAGCCATATTTTTTCTTTATTAAAGTTCTGAACACATCTTCTAACACTCTCACCATCGTGGGTCTATCAATATTTTTCCCCGCTTTAAATTCCGAAAATGATTCTACTAAGTTCATTCTTTCATCTGTTTATAATTTACAACTAATTGTATAATTGCGATTTTAGAAATTTAAAGCGATTCCTTTCTATCGCAATTTTATCCGATTCTACCGGATTTCGTTTAATAAATATTATTTAAATTTTCAATTTTATTCCATTTCACACTATGTAAGGATATTCACCAAAATCAAAAAACTAAGAGAAGCTGACTTTAATTTTAGCTTCTTTGATTTGGTCAAACAATATTGTAGTGTCCACTATATTTTTAATTTTCTTTTTACCTTCTTTAATGGTTTCTTCAGTTTCTATCACGATTCCATCTGAGTCTACTTGTTTTAGTTTGCCACGAAGTTTGGTATCTTCATATTTTACTTCTATGGTTCTGCCGATATTGTTTTGGTACTGTCGCAATTTTTTTAATGGACTACCTACCCCGGGACTGGAAACCTCTAAAGTGTACTTCTCACCAAAATATTTTTTCTCATCAAAAATAGCTTCCAAGTGGCGGCTAAGTTGTTGACATTCAGCATAATTGATGCCTCCATCTTTTTCTATGAAGACTTCTATCTTACTCCCTGATATTTTTGAATCAACAAAATAGCAAACTTGCATTTCATTAGAATCAAAAAAATCTGTGGTCAATTTTTCTATGCCTTTTTCGTCCATATTATTCTAGTGCCAAAATTAAAAAGAGGGAACCTATGCTCCCTCTTTTCCTTTCATTTCGCAAAGATAATCAATATTGTTAACAAAAGTGTGTTAATATGGTTTGAAATATATTTTCACCTTCATCTTTTGATATCTTTTGAATTACTATTCTTGCAAAATACTATTTTATCTATTCGTCTTCATCCTTGTGATGAGCCATTAACTTATGTTGAATATCTGGTGTCACCGGTTGATATTCGGCAAAAGATCTATGAAATTTTGCTTTACCCTGACTTAGGGATCTCAATGTAGAAGAATACAAATACATTTCTGCGAGTGGAACTCTTGCTTTGATTTTCTGATAATGACCATCACTATCCATTCCCATAATAATGGCTCTACGGGTCTGAAGGTCACCCATGACGTCTCCCATGTATTCGTCGTTCGTTGTAATTTCCACATCATAAATAGGTTCTAAAATCTGTGGTGCTGCATTTCTAAATGCATTTTTAAACGCATTTGATGAGGCCAGCATGAATGCCATATCATTAGAATCTACTGAGTGCATTTTTCCATCATAGACAGAAACTCTAATGTCGAGAACTGCAGATCCTGTGAGAGGCCCTTCGGTCATTTTTTGAATAATTCCCTTTTTTATGGCGTTGGAATATTTAGAATCAATTGATCCTCCCACTATGCACCAATAAAAAGCAAGCTTTCCTCCCCATGGTAGATCTTCTATTTCTACATGTCTCACGTTTAATCCATGTGGCTCAGGCATACCCTCGTAGTATGGTTCTATACGCATGTGAACTTCCGCAAACTGGCCTGCTCCACCCGATTGTTTTTTATGTCGATAGCTTTCGTCTGCTTCTTTCGTGATGGTTTCTCTATATGGAATTTTTGGCTCTTCAAATTCCATTTGTATGCCATTTAATTTATCCAATCTGTATTTGACCATGTCAAGGTGCAACTGACCCTGTCCATGAAGAATGGTCTGTTTTAATTGAGGATTTTGCTCCAAAATTAGCGTTGGATCTTCCTCCTGCATTTGATGTAAGGCTTTGATTAGCTTTTCCATCTCAGCTTTACTTGGAGGGGTAATCGCTGTCCTAATGCGAGATTCTGGAAATTCTATTTTTTTAATCTCTCTATCCACCCCTTTAACATTGAGGGTATCATTGGTATGTGAATCTTTCAATTTGACGGTTACCCCCAAGTCTCCAGCTTTCAATTCATTAACGGCTACACGGTTTTTACCATTGGCAATGTAGAGCTGATTGATGCGTTCGTGACTTCCATTGTCAGCATTGATGAGATCTTCGCCACT
>ERZ795053.2847-NODE-2847-length-20361-cov-11.604009_pt1 | contig 20361 bp, 16 predicted proteins | sample MGYA00375137_ERZ795053 | MGnify/ENA primary metagenome ERZ795053 (study PRJEB30182, sample SAMN05720284) | activated sludge metagenome | isolation source: Anaerobic digester | place: Hong Kong | collected 2014-12-17 ...
GAGACTGACAAGTCGAGCAGATGCGAAAGCAGGACATAGTGATCCGGTGGTTCTGTATGGAAGGGCCATCGCTCAACGGATAAAAGGTACTCCGGGGATAACAGGCTGATACCGCCCAAGAGTTCATATCGACGGCGGTGTTTGGCACCTCGATGTCGGCTCATCTCATCCTGGGGCTGTAGCCGGTCCCAAGGGTATGGCTGTTCGCCATTTAAAGAGGTACGTGAGCTGGGTTTAAAACGTCGTGAGACAGTTTGGTCCCTATCTTCCGTGGGCGCTGCAGATTTGAGAAAGCCTGCTCCTAGTACGAGAGGACCGGAGTGGACGCACCTCTGGTGTACCTGTTGTCACGCCCGTGGCATCGCAGGGTAGCTAAGTGCGGAAGAGATAACCGCTGAAAGCATCTAAGCGGGAAACTCGTTTCAAGATGAGATCTGCCGGGGCCTTGAGCCCCCTAAAGAGTCGTTCAAGACCAGGACGTTGATAGGCTGGGTGTGGAAGTGCAGTAATGCATTAAGCTAACCAGTACTAATTGCTCGTGCGGCTTGACCCTATAACTTTGATTGAAAGTCGATCAAGGTTGTTATGCCAAGTGACGCAATCTAACAAGCTGATTTGCTCTATGAATTGGTCGTTCTGACTGCATAGTCAGGATGGCAAAAAGTTATGCCTGATGACCATAGCGAGGTGGTCCCACTCCTTCCCATCCCGAACAGGACAGTGAAACGCCTCAGCGCCGATGATAGTGCGGATTCCCGTGTGAAAGTAGGACATCGTCAGGCTATTACAGCGAGAGACGCCCGGTACAAGATGTACCGGGCGTTTTCTTTTTTGGGCTCTCGATTGATGGAATTGATCGGATTGCCTCATCGTGCCATCCTGCTTGCGGCGGGGTTGGTGCGTGGTCGCTAGAATGAGCCCATGACACCTCATGATCCCCCTTTCCAGCGCCTGGCGACGGCGCGGTCGCTGCTGTTGACACCCTTTGGTCTGGACGAGAGCCATTTGGCGCGCGTGCTGGACCTGATCGGCACCGGCGGCGTGGACGATGCAGATGCCTATTTCCAGTTCACGCGTGCCGAGGGCTGGAGCCTGGAGGAAGGCATCGTCAAGAGCGGCAGCTTCGGCATCGACCAGGGCGTGGGCGTACGTGCCGTGAAGGGCGACAAGACGGCATTTGCCTATTCCGACGATATTTCCGAAGCTTCGTTGATGGATGCGGCAGCCACCGTGCGCACCATTGGTGCCTCCGGCCAGAGCCGCCGAGTGCGACGCGGCAGCGGACAGAACTCCAAGGCCAAGCCGGGTTGGGCGTTGTATCCGCCCATCGATCCTATCGCTTCGCTGGGCAGCGCCGACAAGGTGGCGTTGTTGGAGCGTGTCGAGCAGTATGCACGCGCCAAAGATCCGCGCATCGTCCAGGTGATGGCCAGTCTGGCAGCCGAATACGACGTGATGCTGGTGGCGCGCCTGGGCGGCCAGATTGCCGCCGATGTGCGTCCGCTGGTGCGCCTGTCGGTCAGCGTGATCGCCGAGCAGAACGGTCGCCGCGAAGTCGGTTCTTCGGGCGGCGGCGGCCGCTACGAACTGGGCTATTTCAGTGAAGAACTCGCGCGCCGCTATGTGGACGAGGCTGTGGCGTCAGCGCTTACCAACCTGGAAGCCCGCCCAGCGCCTGCCGGTGAAATGTCGGTGGTGCTCGGCCCGGGCTGGCCCGGTGTCCTCCTGCATGAAGCCGTGGGCCATGGCCTGGAAGGCGATTTCAACCGCAAGGGCTCAAGCGCCTTCACCGGCATGATCGGCCAGCGGGTGGCTGCCAAGGGTGTGACGGTGCTGGACGACGGTACCCTGGCCGACCGGCGCGGCAGCCTGAACGTCGACGACGAAGGCCATCCCACCCAGCGCAACGTGCTGATCGAGGACGGCGTGCTCAAGGGCTACATCCAGGACGCCATGAACGCACGCCTGATGGGGGTCAAGCCGACGGGCAACGGCCGGCGCGAAAGCTACGCGCACATTCCCATGCCGCGCATGACCAACACCTACATGCTGGCAGGCGAGAGGGATCCGCTCGAGATCGTCGGCAGCATCAAGAAAGGCCTGTACGCCACAAACTTCGGCGGTGGCCAGGTCGACATCACCAGCGGCAAGTTCGTATTTTCCGCCAGTGAGGCCTACTGGGTGGAGAACGGCAAGATCCAGTACCCGGTGAAAGGCGCCACGCTGATCGGTAGTGGGCCCGAGTCGCTCAAGAAGATCAGCATGATCGGCAACGACATGCGCCTCGACAGCGGGGTCGGCACCTGCGGCAAGGAAGGCCAGAGCGTGCCGGTGGGCGTCGGCCAGCCGACGCTGCGCATCGACGGGCTCACCGTCGGCGGCACGGCGTAGGTGGTACCAAGGGATCGCTCCCGGGCCGGCTGCAAACGGGCATTTCAAGCAAAAATGGCTTCCAGCCCTTGTATGACGGGCGCCGATAGCTCCTGAAATCGTAGTATTCCGGATGGTGAAGGGTGCGCACCTCGGCGCGCCAAACGATTGACGGCGGTGCGCCGTTGCGCCCACTCCGTGGCTACCAGGCAACGCGCAGACGCAGCCCTGCGACGGCTGTGCTACATTTGCTGTCGATGAAAACGCTTGCCGCTTTCTACTTTTACTTTTGGTTCTCGGTCCCCGGCGGACGAGAGGTGAAGGTATAAGCAGAACGCGACCAGCCCACCCCCCAGAACCGCCGCAGCGTCAGCCCGGCGGTTTTTTGTTGCCCGAACACTTTGCCAAGGAGCCTCTTCCCCATGAACGCCAAAGCCACCGCCACCCCCGATGCCTGGTTGGCATCGCAGGAAAAAACCGGCCAGACCGACGACCTGCGCATCAAGGAGATCGGCGTGCTGCCTCCGCCCGAACATCTGATCCGCTTCTTCCCCATCCGCGGCACCGCCGTGGAAGGCCTGATCGCCAACACGCGCAAGGCCATTGGTCGCATCCTGCAGGGCAAGGACGACCGCCTGCTGGTGGTCATCGGCCCGTGTTCCATCCATGATCCTGCTGCGGCGGTGGACTACGCCCGGCGCCTCAAGCCTCTGCGCGACCAGTACGCCGACACGCTGGAAATCGTGATGCGCGTCTATTTCGAGAAGCCGCGCACCACCGTGGGCTGGAAGGGCCTGATCAACGACCCGTACCTGGACGAGAGCTACCGCATCGACGAAGGCCTGCGCATCGCGCGCCAGCTGCTGATCGACATCAACCGCCTCGGCCTGCCGGCCGGCAGCGAGTTCCTGGATGTGATCTCGCCCCAATACATCGGCGACCTGATCTCCTGGGGCGCCATCGGCGCGCGCACCACCGAAAGCCAGGTGCACCGCGAGTTGGCCAGCGGCCTGTCGGCGCCCATCGGTTTCAAGAACGGTACCGACGGCAACATCAAGATCGCCACCGACGCCATCCAGGCTGCGGCGCGCGGCCACCATTTCCTGTCGGTGCACAAGAACGGGCAGGTTGCCATCGTGCGCACGGCGGGCAACAAGGATTGCCACGTGATCCTGCGGGGCGGCAAGACCCCCAACTACGACGCCGCCAGTGTCGAAGCGGCCTGCAAGGAGCTGGAAGCCGCCAAGCTGCCCCCGCACCTGATGGTGGACCTGAGCCACGCCAACAGCAGCAAGCAGCACGAGAAGCAGCTCGATGTGGCGCGCGACATCGCCAGCCAGGTGGCGGCCGGCTCGGACCGCATCTTCGGCGTCATGGTCGAAAGCCACATCCACGCCGGCGCGCAGAAGTTCAGCCCCGGCAAGGACGACGTCACCAAGCTCGAGTACGGCAAGAGCATCACCGACGCCTGCATCGGCTGGGACGGCTCGCAGACCATTCTGCAGGTGCTGTCCGACGCCGTGGTGGCGCGGCGCAAGCGCTGACGCCGGCCTGGCGGCATGGGCGACAATCCAGGGTCTTTCGAGAGCCACGGGCGCGGCTGCCTGCCGCGGTTCCGGGCCCAGCCCCAGGAGGAGACTTTGCATGCGCAGTGAAATCCGCGTCGTGGCCGAGAACGGCCAGGAATTCAGGTTCGACCTCGAGCACGCCACGCCCATGAGCAACCAGCAGGGGCGCGACTGGCTCGACGCCGAGTTCATCCGCATGGAATGCGAGCCGCTGCGCCCCACCGGCAAGCTGCTGCTGGCCGACAAGGTGGTGGTGGTGGCGCGCGCGGCCGGTGCCGGGCTGCTGGCCGACGCAGCCTGGGGCCCGCAGTTTGCGCAGGCGGCCGCGGCGGCGCTGGGCAAGCCTGTGGCGCTGATCGACGTGCCGGCCATGAGCGTCTCGTTCTGAGTACACCAGGAGCCTCATGCTGGAGCGCCACTGCATCCTCGTCGGCATGCCCGGGGTCGGCAAGACCACCATCGGCCGGCGCCTGGCCAACCGGCTCGGCACCGACTTCGTCGATCTGGACGCGGTGATCGAGACCGAGATCGGCTGCCCCATCCGCACCTACTTCGAGCACCAGGGCGAGGCCGCTTTTCGCGACATCGAGGCGCGCCTGCTGGAGCGCGCGCTGGCAGCGGAGCCGCCCTGCGTGCTTTCCACCGGCGGTGGCGCCGTGCTGCGTGCCGGCAACCGCCAGGCGATGCACCAGCTCGGCACGGTGATGTACCTGCGCTCCTCGCCCGAGCATCTGGCGCGCCGGCTGCGCAACGACACCAAGCGCCCGCTGCTGCAGGTGGACGACCCGCTGAAGAAGCTCAAGGAGCTGTACGCCGAGCGCGATCCGCTCTACCGAGAAGCCGCGCACTACGTCGTCGAGACGCAGCGCGGCTCCGTCGCCACCGTGGTCGGCCATATCGCCATGCAGCTGGACCTGATGGGCGCCTGAACCCCGAATCTTTTCGAGCCTTTCATGACCACCACCCACGTCAACGTGGCGCTGGGCGCCAGCAGCTACCCCATCCTGATCGGCAGCGCGCTGCTCGGCGCGCCCGCCACCTACGCCCAGGCTGCTCGCGGCGCGCAGGCGCTGATCGTCACCAACACCACCGTCGGCCCGCTGTACGCCCAGGCACTGGCCGCCGCGCTGGTGCCGCATCACGCGCAGGTACGCACGCTGGCCCTGCCCGACGGCGAGCAATACAAGAACTGGGAAACGCTCAACCTGGTGTTCGACGAGTTGCTGGCCCACGGCGGCGACCGCAAGACCACGCTCTACGCCCTGGGCGGCGGCGTGGTGGGCGACATGGCGGGCTTCGCCGCCGCCTGCTTCATGCGCGGCGTACCCTTCGTGCAGGTGCCGACCACGCTGCTGGCGCAGGTCGATTCGTCGGTGGGCGGCAAGACCGCCATCAACCACCCGCTGGGCAAGAACATGGTCGGCGCCTTCTACCAGCCGAAACTGGTGGTGTGCGATCTGGACGTGCTCAAGACCCTGCCGGCGCGCGAGCTTTCCGCCGGCCTGGCCGAGGTCATCAAGTACGGCCCGATCCACGACATGGCCTTCTTCGACTGGATCGAGGCCCATATCGACGCCCTTCGCACGCTGGAGCCCGCCGCGCTGGCCCACGCGGTGCAGCGCTGCTGCGAGATCAAGGCCGAGGTGGTGGGGCAGGACGAGCGCGAAAGCGGCCTGCGCGCCATCCTCAACTTCGGCCACACCTTCGGCCACGCCATCGAGGCCGGCATGGGCTACGGCGCCTGGCTGCATGGCGAGGGCGTGGGCGCCGGCATGGTGATGGCAGCCGAGCTGTCGCGTGAGCTGGGGCTGGTGGATGCCGCCTTCGTCGAGCGCCTCACACGCCTGATCGGCCGCGCCGGCCTGCCCGTGCGCGGGCCGGTGCTGGATGCCGCCGACAACGCCGGACGCTACCTCGCGCTGATGCGCGTCGACAAGAAGGCCGAGGCGGGCGAGATCCGCTTCGTGCTGATCGACGGCCCGGGCCGCGCCGTGGTCCGCCCCGCGCCCGACGCGCTGGTGCGGCAGGTGATAGACCGGTGTTGTGCGTGACACCCCCTGAGCGGCGGATGCCGCTTCCGTCTCTGCCGCGCGAGGGGGCCAGCGCCGATGCCCGGCGCAGGTCCGGGCGTGGCGTGCGCTGGCTGGGCCTGCTCCGCGGCCTTCGGTCGCTTGGCATGCGGACGCCCGTTGACGATGGTATTTGATATGGCTTCGATAGCTGCCTGCGCCCATGGATAAAGCGCTGCAGCCCGATTTCACTTATGAAGCTGGAGGGTTGGCGCCCTACGCCAGCAACCCCGCGGCCTCGCGCGGGCGCCGCTTTGCCGAGCCCGCCGCGCCCACGCGCAACGAGTTCCAGCGCGACCGCGACCGCATCGTCCACAGCGCCGCCTTCCGCCGCCTGGTCTACAAGACCCAGGTGTTTCTCAACCACGAGGGCGACCTGTTCCGCACCCGGCTCACGCACTCGCTGGAGGTGGCGCAGCTGGCGCGCTCCATCGCCCGCCCGCTCGGCCTGCACGAAGACCTGGTGGAAGCCATCGCGCTGGCGCACGACCTCGGCCACACGCCCTTCGGTCACGCCGGGCAGGACGCGCTGCACGACTGCATGGCCGCGCACGGCGGCTTCGAGCACAACCTGCAAAGCCTGCGCGTGGTCGATTTCCTGGAGCTGCGCTACCCCCAGTTCGACGGCCTCAACCTCACGTTCGAGACGCGCGAGGGCATACTCAAGCACTGCTCGCCCGCCAACGCCCGCCACCTGGAACTGGCCGAGCCCGGTGGCGTGGCGCAGCGCTTCCTCACCGGCGGCCAGCCCGGCCTGGAGGCGCAGCTGGCCAACCTGGCCGACGAGATCGCCTACAACGCGCACGACATCGACGACGGCGTGCGCTCCGGCCTGCTCACGCTGGAACAGCTCGACGCCGTGCCGCTGTTCGCGCGGCACCACCAGTCGGTGCTGCGCGATTTTCCGACGCTCACCGGCCGCCGCGTGCTGCACGAAACCATCCGCCGCATGCTCAGCGAGCAGGTCTACGACGTGATCGACACCACCCGCGCCGCGCTGCAAGCGCTGCAACCCGCCTCGGCCCAGGAGGTGCGCCGCGCGCCGCCGCTGGTGCGCTTTGGCGCCGCCACGCGCGCGCAGTCCGACGAGCTCAAGCGCTTCCTGTTCCGCGAGCTGTACCGCCACCCTCAGGTGGTCGGCAACACCAGCCGCGGCCGCCAGGTGGTGCGCGAGCTGTTCGCCGCCTACCTGGCCGCGCCCGGCGAGATGCGCGCAGAATTCGCCGAGCGGCCGGACCGCGAGCGCGCCGTGGCCGACTACATCGCCGGCATGACGGATCGCTTCGCCGCCCGCGAGCACGAGCGGCTCACCGGCCGGAGCCTGTGGCCGTGATCCTGCGCCGGATGGTTCGGCATCACGGCGTCTACAGGCCCGTTCGGGCTGAGCTTGTCGAAGCCCTTCGAAAGGCTCAGGGCGAACGGGCCAGGCACCGACGCGGCGGTTCATCAGGCCGCGCACCCCACCTAGGTAACCAGGCATGAGCCAGCCAGCAGTTGCGCGTCCCGCTGGCGCCGCCGCCTGGATCGTGCTGGCTGCCGGCGTGAGCGCGGCGCTGCATGTGGGCAAGCTGCCGCCGGCCATCGGCGCGCTGCAGGCCTCGCTCGGCATCACGCTGGTGCAGGCGGGTTTTCTGCTGTCGCTGGTGCAGCTGGCGGCGGTGCTGCTGGGCATCGTGGCCGGGCTCACGGCCGAAGGGCTGGGCCTGCGGCGCTGCCTGCTGGGCGGGCTGGCCGTGCTGTCGCTGGCCGGCGCGGCCGGCGGCTTTGCGCACGGGCCGGGAGCGCTGCTGGCGCTGCGCGCGGTGGAAGGCCTGGGCTTCCTGATGGCCACCGTGCCGGCGCCCAGCCTGATCCGCCGCAACGTGCCGCTGCAGAGCGTCACCCGCATGCTCGGTTTCTGGGGCGCGTTCATGCCCTTCGGCACCGCGCTGGCGTTGCTGGCCGGGCCGCTGGTGATCGCCGCCGCCGGCTGGCCGACGTGGTGGTGGGGCACGGCGGCGGCTTCGGCGCTGATGGCGCTGGCGGTGTGGCTGGGCGTGCCGGCGGACGGCGCCGCGCCCGCGATGGCCAGCGTAGCTTCCGCGCCCGCTGCCGGCTGGCGCCAGCGCCTGGCGCAAACCCTGGGCGCCGGCGGGCCGTGGCTGGGTGCGCTCACCTTCGGCTTCTATTCGGCCCAGTGGCTGGCGGTGGTCGGTTTCCTGCCCACGCTCTACACCCAGGCCGGCTGGGGCGGCGCGCGCGGCGCGGTGCTGACGGCGCTGGTGGCGGCGGTGAACATGAGCGGCAACATCGCTGCCGGCCGCCTGCTGCACCGCGGCGTGCGGCCGCAGGCCCTGCTGTGGACGGGCTTCGGCGCCATGGCGCTGGGCGCCTGGCTGGCCTTCAGCGGTGCCACGGCCGAGCTGCCGGCGCTGCGCTACGCCGGGGCGCTGCTGTTCTCCAGCGTGGGCGGGCTGATCCCGGGCACGCTGTTCGCGCTGGCGCCCACGTTGGCGCCGGGCGAGCGCACCATCGCCACCACCGTGGGCTGGATGCAGCAGTGGTCGGCCCTGGGCCAACTGGCCGGCCCGCCGGTGGTGGCCTGGCTGGCCAGCCATGTGGGTGGCTGGCAATGGACCTGGGCCGTTACGGCAGGCTGCTGCGTGGCCGGCGCGCTGCTGGCGGGGCGCATCGCGCGGCGGCTAAGTGCCGACGTCTGATTCACGGCAGTGCCCTGCTCGCCTGATCGTGCGCATGCTAGGGTTGCAAATTGGTAACGACTGTGTGATTGTTTTTTTGAAATATGAACCAAACGGTTCAAAATAGAAAAAGTTTCTTTTTTTGGAGGGTGGAATGATCGGCAAGAAAGCACTGTTGGCTGCAGCCCTGCTTGGTGCTGTTGCATCGGGCGCGTCGGCTGCCACGGCAACGTTCTCCTACACGGGTGCGGCCCAGACGTGGACAGTACCGGCGGGCGTGACGCAGGTGACACTGGATCTGCGCGGCGCTCAAGGCGGGGGATCCTACCCATGTTCTGGTGCTCGTCAGGAAGACGGCGGATTGGGTGGGCAGGCACAGGGTACGCTGGCCGTGACCCCCGGCCAGGTGCTGAACCTGTACGTCGGTGGTCAGGCAGTCGATGTGGGCAACATCACGCCCGCGCCCGGTGGCTTCAACGGCGGCGGTGACGGCGGCCAGTATGGCGCCGGCGGTGGCGGTGCCACCGACGTGCGCGTGGGCGGCACAGCCCTGGCCAACCGCGTCGCCGTTGCAGGCGGCGGTGGCGGCGGCAACACGGGTTGTCCGGAGCATGGCGCCGGCGGCAACGGTGGCGGCCTGAGCGGCGATGCGGGCACTCCGGGCGTTGGGGGCTCAACGGCAGCCGGCGGGGGCACGCAATCCTCAGGAGGCACCGCAGGTGCGGCCCCGGGCGTTGCGGGCCAGCTTGGCCTGGGTGGCAGCACGGCTTCCTACCATATCGGCGGCGGCGGCGGTGGCTATTACGGCGGCGGCTCGGCTTACGCGGCTGGCGGTGGTGGTGGGTCTTCCTACATTGCCGGTTTGTCGGGTGGATCGACCACTCCTGGCGTCCAGTCGGGCAATGGCTCCATCGTCATCACTTACGCGGATGCCGTGGCGGCTCCGGTGGCGGTTCCGACCATGGGCGCCGGGATGCTGACGCTGCTGGCGGCAGCCTTGGCCGCTGTGGGTGCAGGGCATTCGGCCCGTCAGCGTCGGCGCCGCGGTTGACTCTAAGCATGTGGCTGATGGCCGGACGCTAGCCACGCGCCCGGATCATTGGCCAACCGGTGGGACGGGCACAATGCGGCCATGTCCCCGAGCCACGAACCTCCCGGCCTGACGGCGGGTGCCATCGCCGACACCCGCCGCTGGCTGGAGCGCGCGGTGATCGGGCTGAACCTGTGCCCTTTTGCCAAGGCGCCGCACGTCAAGGGGCAGATCCACTACGCAGTGTTCGAGGGCGCCGAGCCGGCGGCGCTGCTGGCGATGCTGCGCACCGAGCTGCAGACGCTGGCCGCCGCCGACCCCGAGGCGCGCGAGACCACATTGCTGATCGCCCCGCGCGCGCTGCCCGATTTCCTCGATTTCAACGATCTGCTGGACCAGGCCGATGCCCTGCTGGCCGAGCTGGGCCTGGAAGGCACGCTGCAGATCGCGCCCTTCCACCCGCGCTTCCAGTTCGCCGGCACCGCCGAGGACGACATCACCAACGCCACCAACCGCGCGCCGTATCCCACGCTGCACCTGATCCGCGAAGCCAGCATCGACCGCGCCGTGGCCGCTTTCCCCGAGGCCGAGACCATCTACGAGACCAACATGGCGACGCTGGAGCGCCTGGGACCGGACGGCTGGGCTGCGCTGGACGTCGGGCCTGGTGCGGCCGGGCACACACCATGAATGCTATGAACAAGAGAGCTGCCCACGGCGGCCAGAAGCCGGCTGGCGGCCCAAAACATGCAGAAAAACCGGCCAGCGTGGCCGAGGCGCTGGAGCTGCGCGAGGGCCAGTCGATCGAGCTGCTGAAGGAGCTGCACATCCTCACGCGCGACGGGCGCATCAACCAGGATTCGCGCCGCAAGCTCAAGCAGGTGCGGCACCTGGTGCAGTTCATCACGCCACTGCTGGACGAGCTGCCGGCGCATGAAGGCGGCCCCACGCTGGCCGACCACGGCGCCGGCAAGAGCTACCTGGGCTTCATGCTGTACGACGCCTGGTTCGGTCCGCAGGGCCGCGGCACGATTTACGGCATCGAGACGCGCGAGGAACTGGTCGAGCGCTCACGCGCGCTGGCCGGACGGCTGGGCTTCGAGCGCATGCGCTTTCTGGCGATCTCGGCCGCCGACGCGCGTGAGGCCGCGGCGCTGCCGGAGCGCATCGACATCGTCACCGCGCTGCACGCCTGCGACACCGCCACCGACGACGCCATCGCCTTCGGCCTGGCCAAGCAGGCGCGCGCCATCGTGCTGGTGCCCTGCTGCCAGGCAGAAGTGGCGGCCTGCCTGCGCCAGTCCAAGGCGCTGCAGCTGGCGCGCACGCCGCTGGCGGAGCTGTGGCGCCACCCGCTGCATACGCGCGAACTGGGCAGCCAGGTCACCAACGTGCTGCGCTGCCTGTACCTGGAAGCGGCCGGCTACAGCGTGACGGTGACCGAGCTGGTGGGCTGGGAGCACAGCATGAAGAACGAACTGATCGTGGCCCGCTTCACCGGCCACAAAAAGCGCAGCGCCGCCGAGCGGCTGGCGGCGCTGTTGCAGGAGTTCGGGCTGGAAGAACTGGCCGCCACCCGTTTCAACCAGGTGGAACTGCCGCTGGCGGCGGCCTGAGCAGGCACGGGGCGCGGGCGCAAGCCTCGGCCCCGAAAGCTAGGCTCAGTTCATGGTCATGTTGTTGACGACCTTGCGCACGCCCCACACGCCCTGGGCGATGCGCAGCGCCAGCGTGCGGCCTTCGATGCCGTTGGCCGGCGTGCCGCTGATCATCACCGTGCCGTCGCCTTCCGAGGTGACGCGCAGGCCCTGGGCGCCCACGCGCGGGTCGGCGCGCAGCGCGGCCATCACGCGGTCTTCCAGGCGCTGCTCGTGGGCCTGGCGGGCGGCTTCCCGGTTGGACATGGGACCTCCTGAAGAACCGTAGCCGCCGCCTTCGTAGCCGTAACCGTAGCCGCCGCCGGCGCAGCCGGCCGTCAGTGCGGCGGCTGCCAGAGCGGCCGCGGATACCGCCATCCAGCGGGCGGAAGTTGCGATGCGGGACATAGGGGCCTCCTTCTTGTCATCGGTACCGAACGGGTATCGGCCAGCCATCATAGCCAGCGCCCGGGGCGCTGCTTGTAGGCGGATGGCTCAGGGCTGCGCCATGCGGTCCACCACCTCGCGCACGCCGGGCACGCGGCGGGCGATGTCGACGGCGATGTTGCGCTCGGCCGCACTGCGCGGCGTGCCGCTCAGCACCACCAGGCCGCCCTCGAAGCCCTGCGCGCCGATGGCGGCGCCGGCCAGGCGCGGATCGGCCGCCAGCGCCTGGCGCACGCGGTCGGCCACGCGCTGGGCGCCGGCGGTGGAGCCGGAGGCGCCCTCGAACTCCTGGCCGGCGCGCTCCAGATCGGGCAGGCGGATGTCGGGCACCGGCAGGTTCTGGGGCGTGGCTCCCCAGGGCGTGCCGCCGCTGCAGCCGGCCAGCGCAGCGGCCAGGCCGAGCGCGAGCAGGGCGCGGCGCGCCGGGGCGGAACGGAAGGGCTGGCGAGGGTGCATGTCGGCTCCTTGGGCGGTGCGGGATCGGCTCGGGTCCTGGGTTGCCAGGCAAGGGTGGCTACCCAGCCCCGATAACGCCCGGGCCGGCCCGGGCGGGGACAGCGCCAATGGTAGAGCCTGCGCGGGGCGGGGCCGTGGCGGGTTGTTTCAGGGGCAGACAGCGCTGCGCAGCGCGTGCGGGCCGAGGTTCAGCCGGCCAGGGCCGCACTGCGCTCAGGGCTTTGACAGGCTTGCGTTCCAGGGGAGAAACAGAAAGCCGCCAGAGGCTTCCTGAAGAGCCCACTGAATCTCCATGAGCGTGTTGATCTCGTCGAGGGCCTCGGCCAGGTCTTCGATTTCAATCTCGAACCGCTCGGTGCAGGCGGACATTTCCGCCTCATGTTCCGTCCCCGCACCGACCCCGGCGGCTTCTGCCTGAACATGCTCCGCATTCGCCAGACGAACCATGAACGAAGGGGAGCCTGGCAGATGGACGACCAGACGCCCGTCGGCTCTGTCGACCGTGAGGCCATATTCCATCAGCGAACTCTCTGCGCTTTCGAGAGTGGCCTTGCCTGGACGAAAGAAGATGTAGCAGGTATCGGACATGGTGTTGGCGGAATTTACTCCTGAATCCATAGCTGCTTGCGACCGCCAATCATGGCCTGGAGGCCGATTTGCCTTGAAATTGTTACACCCGGCGCCCGCCCGAGCACCGCTCGATCCCGGCCAGGTCGCGGCGCGACTGCACGTCGGCAAAGCCGGCCGCCTGCAGCAGCGCACGCACGGCGGCGGCCTGGTCCCAGCCGTGTTCCAGCAGCAGCCAGCCGCCGGGCCGCAGGTGCGGCAGCGCGTCGGTGATGATGGCGCGCAGGTCGTCCAGGCCGTCGGCGCCGCTGACCAGCGCGCCAAGGGGCTCGTGGCCGAGCGCGGGCAGGTGCGGGTCGCCGGCGGCGATGTAGGGCGGGTTGCTGGCCACCAGCTCGAAGCGCTCGCCGACCACCGGGGCCCACCAGCGCGCCGGGCCTTCAAGAGCGGCATCGGCCTGCAGCCAGCGCACGCGCAGCGCCAGCCGCTCGGCGTTGGCCTGGGCGACGGCCAGGGCGTCGGCGCTGGCGTCGGTGGCGCTCAGCTGCGCCTGCGGCCGGCGGTGCGCCAGCGCCAGCGCGATGGCGCCGCTGCCGGTGCCGAGGTCGAGCACGCGCGCCGGTGCGTCGGGCGGCAGCAGCTCCAGCGCCCAGTCGACCAGGGTCTCGGTGTCGGGGCGCGGGTCGAGCACGCGGGCGTCGACCTGCAGCTCGAGCCCGTGGAAGGCCTTGGTGCCGGTGAGGTAGGCCAGCGGCTCGCCGGCGATGCGGCGCGCGCACAGGGCGCCGAAGTGCGCGGCGGCCTCGGGCGGCAGCAGGTCGTCGTCGTGGGCGATCAGCCATGCGCGGTCAGCGGCCGGCCGGCCGAGCACGTGCAGCAGCAGCATCTGCGCTTCCGGGCGCGGCAGGCCCAGGCCCGTGGCCTGGGCCTGCCGCAGGGCCTGCGCCAGTGTGGATTGCTTCGAATTCAATAGCTGCCTGCGCCTGTCGTGATTGGGCTGGAGCCCGATTCTATGGTTAAACTAGGCTGCACGACCTCCGCCATCCACCGAACCGGCCCATGTTCCAGATCGCCGTCATCTGCCTCGTCATCACCGCCTTGCTGGCGTATGTGAACGCGCGCTTCGTGCGGCTGCCGACCACCATCGGCGTGATGGCGGTGGCGATGCTGCTGTCGCTCGGGCTGATCGGGCTGAAGGCGCTGGGCGTGGCGACGCCGCACGTGTACGAGCAATCGCTGCTGCGCTCGATCGACTTCACCGACGTGCTGATGGAAGGCATGCTCTCGATGCTGCTGTTCGCCGGCGCGCTGCACGTGGATCTGAGCACGCTGCGCGCGGCGCGCTGGCAGATTGGCCTGCTGGCGGTGGTGGGCACCACGGTGTCGACGGCGGTGGTGGGGCTGGCGCTGTGGGTGGCGCTGCCGTGGGTGGGGCTTCAGCTGCCGCTGATCCACTGCCTGCTGTTCGGCGCGCTGATCTCGCCCACCGACCCGATCGCCGTGCTGGCCATCCTGCGCTCGGCCGGCGCGCCGCAGCGGCTGCGCATGCTGATTTCGGGTGAATCGCTGTTCAACGACGGCGTGGGCGTGGTGCTGTTCGCCCTGCTGCTCGGCATGGCCACCAGCGGCACGGTGCCGAGCACGCACGAGGCCGCGCTGCTGCTGGCGCACGAGGCCGGCGGCGGCCTGGCGCTGGGGGTGCTGATCGGCGTGGTGGCGTTCCTGCTGCTGCGCAGCATCGACAACTACCAGGTGGAGGTGCTGCTGACCCTGGCCACGGTGCTGGGCGGCTACGAGCTGGCGCAGGCGCTGCACGTATCCGGCCCGCTGGCGATGGTGGTGGCCGGGCTGATCGTCGGCAACCAGGGCCGGGCGCTGGCCATGTCGGACCAGACGCGGCGCCACGTGGACCTGTTCTGGGAGCTGCTGGACGAAATCCTGAACGCCGTGCTGTTCGTGCTGCTGGGGCTGGAGATCGTGCTGGTGCCGTTTTCGGGCAGCGTGGCCGGCGCCGCGCTGCTGGCGCTGGCCGTGACGCTGGCGGCGCGCTGGGTGTCGGTGGGCCTGCCGGCGGCGGTGCTGCCCGGCTGGTTCGGGCTGCCGGCCGAGGGCTGGAAGGTGCTCACCTGGGGCGGGCTGCGCGGCGGCATCTCGGTGGCCCTGGCGCTGGCCCTGCCGGCCGGGCATGAACGCGATGCCATCCTGACCATGACCTACGTGGTGGTGATCTTCTCGATCCTGGTGCAGGGGCTGACGATCAAGCCGCTGATTGCGCGGCTGCCGGGCAGTGGTGCGGGAGGTGCCGCGGAAGGCGGTGCGCAGGAGGGCGGGCCGGTCAGGCCACACTGAGCTCCAGATCGGCCAGCTGCTCGGCCTCGCGCGCGGCGCGCAGCGCGCCCACCACGTCGCGCAGGTCGCCCTCCATCACATTGGCCAGCTTGTACAGCGTGAGGTTGATGCGGTGGTCGGTCAGGCGACCCTGCGGGAAGTTGTAGGTGCGGATGCGGTCGGAGCGGTCGCCCGAGCCGATCAGGCCCTTGCGCGTGGCGGCCTCCCGGGCGGCGCGCTCGCTGCGCTCCTTTTCCTGCAGCCGCGCCTGCAGCACCTGCAGCGCCTTGGCCTTGTTGCTGTGCTGGCTGCGGCCGTCCTGGCATTCGGCCACCAGCCCGGTCGGCAGGTGCACCACGCGCACGGCGGAATCGGTCTTGTTGATGTGCTGGCCGCCGGCGCCCGAGGCGCGGAAGGTGTCGATGCGCAGATCGGCCGGGTTGAGGGTGATGGCCTGCGCCTCGTCGGGCTCCGGCATCACGGCCACGGTGGCGGCGCTGGTGTGGATGCGCCCCTGCGTTTCGGTGACCGGCACGCGCTGCACGCGGTGGCCGCCGGACTCGAAGCGCAGCTGCCCATAGGCGCCGTCGCCCGCCACGCGCAGCACGATCTCCTTGTAGCCGCCCAGCTCGGCGGGTGATTCGCTCATCACCTCCACCCGCCAGCCCTGGCCTTCGGCGTAGCGGGTGTACATGCGCGCCAGATCGCCCGCGAACAGGGCCGATTCGTCGCCGCCGGTGCCGGCGCGGATCTCCAGGAAGGCGTTGCGCGCGTCGTCCGGGTCCTTGGGCAGCAGCATGCGCTGCAGCTCGGCGTCGAGCTGTTCGATCTCTGCTTCGGCAGCGGCGATCTCTTCACCGGCCAGCTCGGCCATGTCGGCATCGCGCAGCATTTCGCGCGCGGCCACCAGATCGGCCTCGCGCTGCCGGTAGCGCGCCCAGCGCTCGGCCACCGCCGCCACCTCGGTGTGCTCGCGCGACAGGCGCATGAACTGCCCCATGTCGGCCATGATGTCAGGGCGCGAGAGCAGGAAGTCGAGCTCGGCGAGGCGGTCGGTGTAGCGCGACAGCTGGTTCTGGATGGCGGGAATCATGCGCGGGGAAAAGGCGAACTGGGCGCTCTAAATGCTTGGGGTCGATTGTGCCCGCAAGGGTCGGCCGCCCGCATGCGTACAGGCAGGCGCTGCTGGCCGTTGCGCCCAATGCAAAGAAAAAGGCGCCGCGGCGGTGAGCCGCGGCGCCTTTTCGAGGTCGACCCGTGAATCAGAACGGCGGATTCACGATGGGACGCCAGCTGCGACGCCACGAGGTGGGGCACGCGTCGGCAATCTTGTTGGTGCCCTCAACACCGGTCTGGAACGCGATTTCGTTGGTGCAGGTGGTCTGCGGCTTCAACTCCACCTGCCCTTCGTTGGGCAGCCCGATCATGTTGCGCGAACTGACGTTGCCGCGGGTGAAACCGCCCGACGGCAGCGCCTGGATCGAATAGGCATCAAAGGTGCCATCTGCGTTGTAGTCGAAGGAACGCTTGTTGCCGCCCGTCAAGGCATCGACCACGTAGTTGATGTTCGGCAGGCTTCCGGTGGAGGTGCAGGACTCGATGCTCAGGTCCTGCGCGGCGGGCAGGACCGAGGTCACCAGCACGCTGCTGCCTATGTTGGAGAGATCACCCACCACGCGCTCGCCATTGGTCATGGCACCCGCGTAGGTGATGACCCCCAGCTTCAGCATCCAGCCCTTCTTGGTCGTCCAGTTGACGCTGTTGGAACTGACGGTATAGAAAGTCTTGCCCGTTTCAATGCCGCTGCCGTTCACGATCGACGAGAGGTTGATGGTCTGCTCCACCAGTTGGGAAGACGAGATCGTGGTGAAGGTGGCAACGTCCGAACCTCCCACCGGGGTGGGATCCCAGATGCCATAGATGGCCTGCTGCGTGGCGGGTGTGGCCAGATCGTCGGCATCCAGCACGATGCCGGTGCCGACCACCACGATGGTGCCGCACTGAGAGGTGGCGCTGTAGCTGCAGGTGGCGCCGTCGCCCGGGTGCGCTTGCCACGCGGGCGTGGCGTAGATCGGCTGGCCACTGCCGGCAGGCGTTGTGAACAGCGGTTTGTTGTAGGAAACCACCAAATGGGCTGTGCGCAGATCAAACCGCCACAGGTTGCCGTTGGCGTCGCCCGCGTACGCCGCCACGATATTGCGGTTGGTGTCGCGCACGGCCACCACGCCGCCCAGACCACGGTTGACCATGGTGGTGGCCGTGTTGTTGTAGGAAGAGGGCAAGGGGATGAACTTGACCAGCTTGCCGTTGAAGGCGTTGACCACATACAGGCCCACCTGCTTGCCAGCACCACCGTAGTGGCCACTGCCGGTCAGCATGACCCAGGTGCCATCGTCCAGTTGGCCCGCGGTCGGGTTGTTGCTGATCTTGGCCAGATCCCCATAGCCCGTGGTGGACGAATCGGCTTCCCACAGGAAATTGTTCTTGGTGGGCACCCTGTCGCTGGCGTTCAGGGGCGACTCCAGGCCGAACATGAAGTTGCGGGTGGCACGGCCCCCGGTTCCAAACACCAGCTGGCGCCAGGCAGGGGTACTGCCGGCGGGGGTCTTGTTGCCGCTGTCGTACACATCAGCGTCGACCAGGGGGCCGTCCAGGATGTAACGGAAGCGGAAAGCCGGGTCGGCAAGCGAGATCTGTTCGCTCATGGCGTTCTTGGGCATGAAGGACGCCAGTTCCGCGCCTGCCGGCACATTGACGCCCGCGACCGTGACGGCGGTGTCCGTCGCGGCGCCATTGATCACGTGCACCTTGCCCTCGTTGGTGGCCGAGAAGATGGTGGCGGGCAGCGTCTGCTTCTGGGTCCGGTAGCTGGCGTAGGTCGCCTGCCCGTTGACCGAGCCATAGGTGTCATACCCCATGTTGATACGCCCCCCGACGAACGCCGGTGGCGAGTTGACCGACGCCGCAATGGGCTGGCTGCGGATGCGATATGGGGCGTTGAGGGTGTTCGTCAGACCATCCTGCCCAAGCAGGTAGCGGATGAAGGTTTCGTCCGTTTTCTGCAGACCGTCTGAATTGAGCAGCGCCGAGAAATCCGACGGCAACGTGGACAGCTTGGTGCTGTAGTTCAGCTCCTGACGGAGGCTGGCCGCCGTATTGGGTGAGTTGGCGTCGTAGCCGGAGAGCGAGAAAATCTTCCGCCCAGTCACGGCCGGCATTTTCTGGTCGGCCGACCAGAGCGCAACAGGCACACCGCCGCTCAGCGTCTTGTAACCCCCGTTGCTGTCCAGCTCGTAAGCCTTCAGGTCCCCCGTGTTGTCGGCAGTGTTGTATTCCGTGGTGTACTTGGTCTGACCATCCAGGCTCTGGAACTGGCCGCTGTTGCCCGATACCGCCACACCAGCATCCTTGCCGGTACCAACGGCCGACGAAAGAATGGTGTCGATGGCCTGGCGAACGTCGTCACCCGAATAGACAGAGAACGCGCGCCCGCCCCCGGTATAACCGGCGCGAATGAAGTCGTTGACGCGGTATTGGTCGGAACTGACGCTGTTCAGGTTGACACTTGTCAGGCTATCGGCCCACTTGGGCTTGGTGGCCGTGTTGCCAGAAAGCCAGTCGTTGGTGTACTGATTGATCTGGCTCCAGGTCAATCCGCCAGCCACCCCCGAATCACCGGATGGCGTCAGATTCCATCCAATGGTGTAAGTGGTCATGTTCTGCCAGAAAGCCGGGTTGTGCTGGCCGGGAATGGGCGGCACATTGTTGGGCAGGGAGCTGAAATCGGTGTTCCAGTAATAGTTGGCCGTGAGGTCAGCCAAGCCGTATTGGCTGATCTGACCGTCGCCATAGGGCACGTACTGGCTCCGCGCCAGGAGCTTGGTCGTGGTGTTGGTGCTGTTGTAACCGGTCGCACCATTCGGGTTGTATTGCAATGCGGCCGCATTGCCATTCGGCGTCCCACTGAAGTTGCTGGTGCCGTTGACGCTTGCGTACTGGGTGTTGGCGCCAGAGGACGTGCCGGAGTTCCAGGCGCCGTCCGACATGACGATGGTATAAGCGCGGCGGCAACTCAGATCATCCGTGGCAGATTCTGCCGACGTGCTGGTCGGATCGTTCTTCCATGGATTACCAAAATTACCCCTGTTGGAACCGGTGCCGCCATAATAGCCGGCCGTCAACTGAATGGCATTGTGGGAGGGCGTGCCGCCAGCCGCGATCAGACCATAAAGCCAGGTATACAGATCGCTTTTCCACTGATTGCTTGCGCCGACCCCGTTTTTGAAATACCTGACACCCGAGGAAATGGCTGTGGCCTGGACAGGGTTACGTCCGTTGAACATGTTGAACGAGCCGTAACCCACGCGGATCTTGTTTTCGTAGGGCTGCATCGCCTGGCCGGTCGCGGTGGTAACGGCAGCCATACGCGTCCGGTACCAGTCGTACCAGTTCAGGATGTTCTTGACTTCCAGCGCATTGGTGCACGTGGTGGCATTGGTGCCGCAATCGGTGCGCTTGTGGCCGGTCGGAAGCGTCACCGAACCGGTACCTGAATAAGTGACGCTGGTCGCCGTGTGCGTGCTGCATGCAGCATCCCCGCACTTGACATAGGAAAAAGCAGGCGCGGCACCTGCGTTCGCCGTGGTATAGGTTACATACGTCGGCAGATAAGACGATCGGGTGATATTATAGTTATAGGTGGGATTCAGATTATAAGAAAATGTCTGGCTGTCCTGGTTGGAAACAAAAGCTTCCCTGTTGGTCTGCGCCGTTCCATCGGCATTGACGCGGGGCAGATACGTGATGGCTGGGTTGTAATACTGAGGGTTAACATCATACGATCGCATGGCGTACCAGCCATACTTGGCGGTCGGCGTCGTAATCCAGATGCTTTCGGCAGAGGTTCCATCAGTAACCCAATTGCCGCCACTGTCTTGGCAGCCGACATCTGATCGAAGGCGGCCTCGATTATCATAGTAATAATATCTAACAGGAATGCTGCGGCCTGCCAAACTTGCCGGGGGGTCGCTCAGCAAGGTAGAGGTTGAATATCCGGCTTTGCAGACCGTGTAGCTGTCTGTAGTTGAGCAGCCACCAGTTCCAACTCCATCTTTGCAGGAGTCGCTCACGGAATAGTCGTCAGGGGATTCGAAACCCATCGAGCCCGAATTGTCGAGCACGAACATCAGGTTCGGTTTGGCACCCGGTACA
>ERZ795053.2849-NODE-2849-length-20360-cov-8.988279_pt1 | contig 20360 bp, 24 predicted proteins | sample MGYA00375137_ERZ795053 | MGnify/ENA primary metagenome ERZ795053 (study PRJEB30182, sample SAMN05720284) | activated sludge metagenome | isolation source: Anaerobic digester | place: Hong Kong | collected 2014-12-17 ...
GACCAGGTCTTGCTCAGCGCCGGGCCGTTGGCCTGCTCGATATCGAGCCGCACCGCGACCCCCGACAGCAGCACCGCCTTCGAGCGCAGCAGGCGCTCGAGCTCGTTCATCGGCACGCGCGGCGACTCGAAGTACTTGCCGTCCGGCCACACCCGCACCCGGGTGCCGGTCTGGCGGCCGCAGTCGCCCTCGACACGCACCGGGCTGATCGTCTCGCCGCCGTCGGCGAAGTCGATGCGGTGGATCTTGCCCTCGCGCCTGACCTCGACCTCGATGCGGGTCGACAGCGCGTTGGTCACCGACACGCCGACGCCGTGCAGGCCGCCCGAGAAGGCGTAGGCCGAGTTGCCCTCGCGCTTGTCGAACTTGCCGCCGGCGTGCAGACGCGTGTAGGCCAGCACCACCACCGGCACGCCTTCCTCCGGGTGCAGGCCGACCGGGATGCCGCGTCCGTCGTCGGCCACGGTGACCGAGCCGTCGAGATGGAGGGTGACGTGGATCTTCTTCGCAAAGCCCGCGAGCGCCTCGTCTGCGGCGTTGTCGATCACCTCCTGGATGATGTGCGCCGGGCTGTCGGTGCGGGTGTACATGCCCGGGCGCTCGCGCACCGGCTCCAGCCCTTTCAGGACGCGGAAGGAGGATTCGTCGTACTGTTTTGGAGTGTCTTGCCTGCCGGCCATGCTGCCTGCCCGTTCGAACTTGCGAAGGGCGCAAGGATAGCAGAGCGAAGGGCTGTATGTATGTTCAGGCGCTGCCGAGCATGCGTCCGCCGCCGATGGCGCGGGTGTTGCCCTCGGCATCGTAGAGCGGCGGCTGGTCGGCGGCCGAGAGCAGCAGGCTGAGCGCGGCCTGGTTGTGCGCCATGCGCTCGGTGATGAGCTTGCCGTTGAGGGCGTTGCGCTCGCGCGCGGCGCGGGCGAGCCCGATGACTTCGTCCCAGCGCGCCAGCACGCGCGGCAGACCGGCGAGCCAGTCGCGGATCACGGCGTCGGTGACCGCCTGCCCGAAGCGGCCGAGCAGCAGGCTGCGGTCGTCGGAGAGCCGCTGCAGGCGGCGGTAGCGGTCGTTCTTGTCCTGGCAGAGCGCGACCAGCGCATCGACGTCGCCGGCGATCAGCAGCGCTTCCTCGCGCGCGAGCAGCTCGACGAACTCGCCGAGCTGGATCGCTTCCGCCTCGATCAGCAGCGCAAGGCGCTGGCGGTCGGCGGAGGAGGGGGGGACCGCAGGACGGTTCATGCGCGGTTAGGCGGTCAGCGCTGGCCGGCGAGCATCTCGCGCACGCTGTCGATCAGGCCGTCGGCGATGCGGCCGGCGTCGATCTTGAATTCGCCCTTGGCGATCGCCTGCTTGATCTCCTCGACACGCTGGGTGTCGACGACCGGAGCCTGGGCGATGCTCGCCTCGGCCTTGGCCAGGCTGGACGACAGCGACGAGAGCTGAACCTTCTCGGTGCCGGCGGAGACGGTGGTGCCGGGGTTCGCCGGGCTGCGCGGACGGGCCTCTGCCGCGGTGGAGGGGGCAATCGCCTTGCCCGAGCTTTCGATTTTCATGGCGCAGTTCCCAAACAGAGTGGCTCTGACGTTCTCTTCGGCACGGTCGCGTGGAACTTGAGCGATTAAACCATGAAATTTTTCACGGCCGGCGCTTCGTCACGTACGGGTCTCAGAACGCCAGTTCGACCGTGCCGCCCGCCTGTGCGGTTCCGGTGACGACCTGGCCGTCGGCCAGGCGCACCCGCACCTTCTCGCCCGGGGCGGCGTTGTTCATCGCGCGCCCCTCGCTCGCCACCCGGAAGCCGGCGCCCACGCCGAGCACGTTCACGGTCTGGCCCTGGCGCACGGCGTGGGGCACGCGCAGCATGTCGCCGCGCAGCGGGCTGCCGGCGGCGACCGCGATGCGCGTGTGGTGACCCGTCGCCTGGGTGGGGTCGGTGAGGACGTTGTCGGAGAGCGCGGTGAGGTCGCCCCTGCGCTGGCCGAGGTCGGCGGGGCCGAGCACCTGGCCGGCACGCAGCGGGCGTGCGGCGACCAGGTAGTCGGCGACCACGGCGACGCGTGCCTGCAGGTAGGCGGTCCAGGTCACCGGCGAGTCGCAACGCACGCCCACGCTGAACCGCCCCCAGGCGCGCGTGCCCGCGGGAAGGAAGGGCTCGAGCGCCGCGCATGCTGGCAGCTGGCTGTTGGGGTCGAGCGGCGACAGCTCGATCGAAACCTCGCCGGGCAGGCCGGCGACCTCGCGTTGCAGGAACTCGCGCACGCGCACCTCGATCGCGCCTTCGCCCTGCTGGGCGTTGGCGGGGGTGGGGAGCAGCGCGAGGGCCGCGCACAGCACCGCGGACAGGCCGCGCAAAGCACGTGTATCCCGGCGGCGGGGGAGGGAAGTCGTCATGGCCCGATTGCACCACGACCCCCGCAGGCCTGGCAACCGGCAGCGCCCGCCGGCAATCCTTGCCGCTGGCCGGCGGCGAAATTGGCCGGGCTTTGCCCCCCTTATCGGCGCCAGGGTCTTGCCCGTCCGCGCCTACCATCGCTGGCATGGAAACTGCGTCCGGAACGTCCGGGCGCACCGTCCCGGGAGCACAGCGATGAAGACCCTTTTCGACCGGCAGATCCAGTTCCACCAGACCGCACTGAACCTGCAGGCGCATCGCCAGCAGCTGATCGCCTCGAATATCGCCAACGCCGACACGCCGCACTACAAGGCGCGCGACGTGGATTTCCGCGCCGCGCTGCAGGGTGCGCTCGCCACCGCGCGCGAGGGCGTGCAGATGGCGACCACGCAGGCCGGCCACATCGCGAGCGCACCCGCGCCCTCGCTCGACAGCCTCACCGGCTACCGCACCGAACTGCAGTCCGCGGTGGATGGCAACACCGTGAACATGGACGTCGAGCGCGCCGCCTTCGCCGAGAACGCGCTGCACTACGAGGCCAGCGTGACCTTCATCAACGGCATGCTGCGCTCGATGAACAGCGCGATCACCGGTCAGTAAGGAGAACCGCCATGAGCATGCTCAACGTCTTCCAGATCGCCGGCTCGGCGCTCAACGCGCAGTCGCTGCGTCTCAATGCCACCGCATCGAACCTCGCCAACGCCGACAGCGTCACCTCCGAGGACGGCCAGCCCTACCGCGCCAAGCAGGTGGTGTTCGCCGCGCGGCCGGTCGCCGGCCCGGCGGCGGTCGGCGTGCAGGTGACCCAGGTGGTCGAGAGCGCCGCGCCCCTGCGCCTGGTGTTCGAGCCCAACAACCCCGCCGCCAACCCCGACGGCTACGTCGAGATGCCCAACGTCAACGTGGTCGAGGAGATGGTGAACATGATCTCCGCCTCGCGTTCCTACCAGAACAACGCCGAGGTGATGAGTACGGCACGAACCTTGCTTCAGCGCACCTTGCAGATCGGCCAGTAAGCATCCCGCGGGCGCCGTGAAGCAATGAACGCCGAAAGCAGGAGAGAGGAATGAGCAGCGTAACGAACAACCAGGACATCGCGGCGAGCGTGCTCGCCAAGATCAACACGCGCACCGAGGCCAAGGAGGCGAGCGCCTCCGGCGATATGAACTCGCGCTTCCTCACCCTGCTCACCACCCAGCTGAAGAACCAGGACCCGCTCAACCCGATGGAGAACGCCGAGGTCACCTCGCAGCTCGCGCAGATGAGCACGGTCGATGGCATCGAGCGCCTCAACAAGATGTTCCAGAGCTTCGTCGATGGCCAGAGCGCCTACGACTCGATGCAGGCCGCGGCGCTGGTCGGGCGTGGCGTGCTGGTGGAAGGGAAGAAGCTGACCCTCACCGAGTCCGGCGCGGTGGGCGGCTTCGAACTCGACGCCCCGGCCGACAGCGTGGTCCTGTCGATCAAGGACGCCGCCGGCCTCGAGGTCAAGCAGATCCAGCTCGCCGACGTCAAGGCGGGCAGCCAGAACTTCATCTGGGACGGCAGCGCCAAGGACGGCACGCGCGCCGCCGACGGCGCCTACACGGTCGAGCTGACCGCGCTCGCCGAGGGCGAGAAGGTCAGCGGCCGCACGCTCGAGTTCGGCCCGGTCACCAGCGTGATCCGCGGCGCCGCGGGCACCGACTTCCAGGTCGGCTCGCTCGGCATCTTCAAGTACGACGACATCAAGCAGATTCTCTGATCCGGAGCCCCGATCATGTCTTTCCAGCAAGGTTTGAGCGGTCTGAGCGTTTCCTCCAAGGCCCTGGACATCATCTCCAACAACGTCGCCAACACCAACACGGTGGGTTTCAAGGCCGGCTCGGCGATCTTCGCCGACGTCTACGCGGCCTCGCTGACCGGTTCGGTCACGGGCAAGCAGGTCGGCGTCGGCGCCACGCTCGGTGCGGTGCGGCAGACCTTCACCCAAGGCAACCTCACCACCACCAACAACCCGCTCGACCTGGCGATCAACGGCGACGGCTTCTTCGTGGTCGGGCGTGACAACGGGCCGGACGTGTACACCCGCAACGGCCAGTTCGAGCTCGACAAGGAAGGCTTCATCCGCACGCCCACCGGCGAAAAGCTCAAGGGCTTCCAGAGCCCGGTCACGCCGGGTGCGCTGCCCACGCCGATCGGTGGCCTCAAGGACATCCAGATCCCGATCGTCGGCTCGCAACCGATGCCGACCAGCCGGGTGGAAATCGGCGGCAACCTCGATGCGAACGACCTGAGCGCGGCGGAGCGCTACCCGCAACTCTTCGGTTCCACCTTCACCTTACCCTTGCCCTCGGGCGAGAACTGGCAGGATGCGCGGACCTACAACTACTCGACCTCGATCAAGGCCTACGACAGCCTGGGGAAATCGCACGAGCTCACCTTCTACTTCGCGAAGGTGACGCCGACCGATACGGTCCCTCCCTCCAACGTCAAACTCAACGAGAACACCTGGAAGGTCTATACGAGCGTGGATGGGAACTATCCGCTCGGGCTCAACAACGATGGCAGTCCCAATCCGGCGCAGCCCAACATGGTGTGGACCCTGACCTTCAACGAAAAGGGCACGGTCAACACGCCGATCGCCGGGCCGACAGCGGCCGATCCGCTGACGATTCCTGCGAATTTCACTCCTGGCGCGAACCCGATCCGCTTCCACGTCGACTTCACCGACATGCGTCAGATCGGCGGTTCCTATCTGATCACCGAGCTCACCCAGGACGGCTACACCGGCGGCGAGCTCGCCGGCGTCAGCGTGGGGCGCGACGGCGTCGTCACCGGCCGCTACACCAACGGCGAGACGCGCGAGCTTGCCCAACTCGCGCTGCAGACCTTCCGCAACCCCAACGCGCTGCTGTCGATCGGCAACAACTTCTGGGAAGCGACCACCGAATCCGGCCTGACCGCGCCGTCCAAGGCCGGCGAGGGAGTCGCGGGCGTCGTCTCGGCGGGCATGATCGAGGACGCCAACGTCGAGCTCACCAACGAACTCGTGCAGATGATCGTCCAGCAGCGCAACTACCAGGCCAACGCGCAATCCATCAAGGCGCAGGACCAGGTCCTGCAGACCCTGGTGAACCTGCGCTGATCCTGAAACCACAGCCCGACTAAGCCAAGAGGCCAGCGATGGACCGCCTGATCTACACCGCGATGACCGGCGCCAAGGGCACCATGGACCAGCAGGCGGCGGTCGCGCACAACCTCGCCAACGTCAATTCCACGGGCTTCCGCGCCGAGCTGCACAAGCTGCGTGCAGTCGAGGTGCAGACCGAGGCCTTGCACACCCGAGCCTTCACCGTCGATGCCAGCGTCGCCAACGACCTTACCGAGGGGCCGCTGCAGTTTACCGGCCGGCCCTTCGACGTCGCGCTCGCCGGCAAGGGCTGGCTGGCGGTGCAGATGCCCGACGGTTCGGAAGCCTATACCCGCAACGGCAGCCTCGCGGTGAGCGCCAACGGCATCCTGCAGACGCGCGATGGCAGGCCGGTGCTCGGCGACGGCGGGCCGGTGAGCATTCCACCCGACAACGAGATCACCATCGGCGCCGACGGCACGGTGTCGGCCTCGCAGCCCGACCAGCCGGGGGTGGTCAACGTGGTCGCCCAGCTCAAGCTGGTGAATCCGCCCGAGGCCGGGCTGGTGCGCGGCGACGACGGCCTCTTCCGCCTGCAGGGCGGGGCGGCCGCGCCGGCCGACCCCAACGTGCGCGTGGCGGGCGGCTATCTCGAGGGCAGCAACGTCAACGTGGTCGACCAGATGGTGCAGATGATCTCGCTCGCCCGCCAGTTCGAGATGCAGACCCGCATGCTGTCGACGGCCGAGCAGAACGACCGCGCGGCTGCCCGGGTCCTCGGCGGCCAGGGCTGATCGGGCTCGCGCCCCACAGCAGGCCGGGCCGCATCGAGCGCCCGGCTTTTTTCTTGTTCGCGTCCGGCCTCCTCGATTAGCACGGTTTTTGCGTTGCTTATCGCAGGATGGTCGGTGACAACGCCGGCCTAGACTGATCCCATCGAAAAAGCGGCAACGCGGCGGCAATTACGGGTCGATCTCCGGACCCCGCACGGCAAAACCTGCCGCACCGGCAACGCAAGGCAAAGGAACCCATCATGATCCGCTCCCTGTGGACCGCCCGTACCGGGCTGGATGCCCAGCAAACCTCGCTGGACGTGATCTCCAACAACCTGGCCAACGTCTCCACCAACGGCTTCAAGCGCCAGCGCGCGATCTTCGAGGACCTGCTCTACCAGACCATCCGCCAGCCCGGCGCGCAGTCGACCCAGCAGACGCAGATCTCCAGCGGCCTGCAGATCGGCACCGGCGTCAAGCCGGTGGCGACCGAGCGCATCTTCACCCAGGGCACGCTGCAGCAGACCGGCGGCTCGCTCGACGTGGCGGTGCAGGGCAACGGCTTTTTCCAGGTCGCGATGCCCGACGGCACCACCGCCTACACCCGCGACGGCGCCTTCCAGCTCGACAGCCAGGGCAACGTCGTCACCGCCAGCGGCTACACGCTCGCCGACAACATCAACATCCCCGCCGACGCGGTTTCCGTGACGATCGGCAAGGACGGCACGGTGAGCGTGCTGCAGGCCGGCCAGGCCGCGCCGGTGGAGATCGGCGCCGTCCAGCTCGCCACCTTCGTTAACCCGGGCGGCCTGCAGGCCGCGGGCGAGAACCTGTTCTACGAGACCGCCTCGAGCGGCGTGGCCACGCCCACCCAGCCGGGCACGAACGGCTCGGGCGTGCTCAACCAGGGCTATGTCGAGGTCTCCAACGTCAACGTCGCCGAGGAACTGGTGAGCATGATCGTGACCCAGCGCGCCTACGAGCTCAACTCGCGCGCGATCTCGACCTCCGACCAGATGCTCGGCCGGCTGACCCAGCTGTGAGGCGCCCGATGAAGCTCGCAATCGCCTCGCTCGCCGCCGCCGTATTCGCCTTGCTCTCGGGCTGTGCGGCCATCCAGGCCACGCCGCCCTCCGCGGTGCACCAGCCCATGAGCGTGCGTCCCGAGGCCATGGAGACCGCGCTGCCGGCCAATGGCGCGATCTACCAGACCGTGCAGGCGCGTCCCCTGTTCGAGGACCGGCGTGCGCGGCGGATCGGCGACACGATCACGATCAACCTGGTCGAGCGCAACACCGCGCAGAAGAGCGCCAACGCCAACGCCACCCGCAACGGCAACATGACGGCCGGCATCGGCCCGATCAGCCGCCTGCCCTTGAGCGGGCTGAACGGCCTCGAGCTCGAGGCCGAGTCCGAGTCCGACTTCAACGGCAAGGGCGCCGCGGCGGCCAACAACGTCTTCAACGGCACGATCACCGTCACCGTGATCGACGTGTACCCGAACGGCAACCTGCTGGTTTCGGGCGAGAAGATGGTGGCGATCAACCAGGGCAACGAGTTCATCCGCTTCTCGGGCGTGATCAATCCGAACAACGTGACCACCGCCAACACCGTGCAATCGACCCAGGTGGCGGATGCGCGCATCGAGTACCGCGGCAGCGGCTTCATCGACGAGTCCAACACCATGGGCTGGCTGCAGCGCTTCTTCGTCGCCATCATGCCGTTCTGAGGGCCGCGTCATGTCCTATTTCGCCTCCTTGCTCCTGCGTGCCGCGGTCGCCTTCCTGGCCGTGCTGATCTTCTACCCGGCCTCGGCCAACGCCGCCGCCGAGCGCATCAAGGACCTCGCCTCGGTGGGCGGCGTGCGCGACAACCAGCTCGTCGGCTACGGCCTGGTGGTGGGCCTGGACGGCTCGGGCGACCAGACCACGCAGACGCCCTTCACCGTGCAGAGCATCGTCAATATGCTCGGCAACCTCGGCGTGAGCCTGCCGCCCGGCACCAACCTGCAGTTGAAGAACGTCGCCGCGGTGATGGTCACCGCCAACCTGCCGGCCTTCGCCCGCCCGGGGCAGGCGATCGACGTCACCGTATCCTCGATCGGCAACGCCAAGAGCCTGCGCGGCGGCACCCTGGTGATGACGCCGCTCAAGGGCGCCGACGGCCAGGTCTATGCGATCGCCCAGGGCAACATGGTGGTGGGCGGCGCGGGCGCGCAGGGCGGCGGCGCCTCGCAGGTCATCAACCACCTGTCGGCCGGTCGCATTCCCGGCGGCGCCACCGTCGAGCGTGCGGTGCCGACCGCGCTCGGGCAGGGCGACGCGGTGCTGTTCGAGCTCAACGACGCCGACTTCGGCACCGCACGCCGGGTGGTCGACGCCATCAACCTGGTCTACCCCGGCGCAGCGAGCGCGCTCGACGGGCGCAGCATCCAGGTGCGCGCGCCCACCGACTCCAGCGCGCGCGTCGCCTTCCTCGGCCACGTCGAGAACCTCGAGGTCACACCCGTGCAGCAGGCCGCCAAGGTCATCGTCAACTCGCGCACCGGCTCGGTGGTCATGAACCAGCGCGTGACGCTGCAGAACTGCGCCGTCGCCCACGGCAGCCTGACGGTCACGGTCAACAACGAGGCCCAGGTCAGCCAGCCGCCGCCGCTCTCGGGCGGTCAGACGGTGGTCACCCAGCGCGGCCAGGTCGACATCGCCCAGGAGGGCGGCGCGCTCTTCAACGTGCGCGGCGGCGCCAACCTCGCCGACGTGGTCAAGGCGCTCAACACCCTGGGTGCCAAGCCGATGGACCTCGTCAGCATCCTGCAGGCCATGAAGGCGGCCGGCGCGCTGCGCGCCGAGCTCGAGGTCATCTGAGGGGGCGGTCATGAACAAGGGCTTCCAGCTCAACGCGCTCGACCCCAATTCGCTCGGCGACCTCAAGCGCCTGGCGCGCAGCGAGGGTGGCTCGGACGCCGCCCTGCGCGCCGCGGCCAAGCAGTTCGAAGGTCTCTTCCTGCAGATGGTCATGAAGTCGATGCGCGCGACCACCGGCCAGAACGGCATGATGGACAGCGAGCAGACGCGCTCCTGGCAGGGCATGCTCGACCAGCAGATGGCGCTCGAGATGTCGCAGTCGGGCGGCACGGGGCTTTCCGAGATGCTCTACCGCCAGCTCGGCGGCAAGGCCGCAGCGCGGCCCGATGCGACGGGCGAGGCCGGCAAGACCGGCTTCGACCTTGCCGACGTGCGCCGCCGCCCGGCAATTCCTGCCGTCCTCGCACGTGCCGCGGAAAGCGTTGCCGCCACGGCAAAGGCCGCCTTGCCGGCCGAGGCGCGCGTGCCGGCGCTGGGTGCGGCCGCGACCGCAGGCGAGTTCTCCGCGCTGTCGGTGTACGAGCGCGCCGCGCTGCAGACCCGGCTCGACGCTGCGGTGCGCAGCGCGCGTGACGCCGGCGGCGCGGTGTCGAAATCCGCGCAGGACTTCGTCACCGAGGTGTGGCCGCATGCGCAGGAAGCCAGCCGCCGCACCGGCATCCCGGCCGAGTTCATGGTCGCCCAGGCGGCGCTCGAGACCGGCTGGGGGCAGAAGCAGCTGCGCCACGAGGACGGCAGCCCGAGCCACAACCTCTTCAACATCAAGGCCGGCAGCGCATGGTCGGGCCGCACCGTCGCGCGCGAGGTCACCGAGTACGCCGATGGCCAGGCGTACACCGAGTCCGCACGCTTCCGTTCCTACGCTTCGTACGCCGAATCCTTCCGCGACTACGCCCGGTTGATGACGCGCAGCCCGCGCTACGCCGGCGTGCTCGGCCAGACCGACGCGGCGGCCTTCGCGCGCGGCCTGCAGGACGCCGGCTACGCCACCGACCCGATGTACGCCGACAAGCTCACCCGCATCATCGGTGGCAACACCTTGCGCAACGCGCTGGCAATGGCTGGGTGAGCGAGGTCCTGGGCGCTGGCAAGGATCTTGCATATAGAGCCTCGAACCAGCGCATCAGGGAAACATCATGTCGTCCTTGCTCAATATCGGACTGACCGGGCTCAGCGCCTCCCAGGCCTACCTCAACACCACCGGCCACAACATCGCCAACGCGGCGACGCCGGGCTTCCATCGCCAGAACGTCACCCAGGAAGCGCGCGACCCGCAGTACCGGGGCGGCGCCTTCTTCGGCACCGGCACGGGTGTCACCGGCGTGGAGCGCAGCTACAGCCAGCTGCTCGAGGGCCAGGTGCTGAGCGCCGACAGCCGGCGTTCGGAGTACGCCGCCTACAGCCAGTTCATCAGCCAGCTCGACAACGTGCTCGCCGACGCCGACACCGGCCTCACCCCCGCGCTCAACGAGTTCTTCGGTGCGCTGCAGAACGTCACCTCCAATCCGACCAACGTCGCCGCCCGCCAGGCGCTGATCTCCAGCGGAGAGACCCTGTCCGCGCGCTTCCGCACGCTGGACGGACGCATCTCCGAGATCTCGGAGGGCATCGAGACCGAGATGCGCAGCACCCTCGAGAGCATCAACGGCTACGCCGCCGCGATCGCCGAGCTCAACGAGCGCATCGTGACCTCGCGTGCCGGCGGTGCCGGCTCGGCCGCCAACGACTTGCTCGACCAGCGCGACCAGGCGATCGCCGAGCTCAACCGCCTGGTCAAGGTGAGCACGGTGGCGCAGCGCGACGGAACCCTGACGGTCTTCATCGGCTCCGGGCAGAGCCTGGTCATGGGCAACCGTGCCAAGCAACTCGAGCTGGGTGAGCAGCTCGACGAGAACGGGCGCTCGATGATCATGGTGCGCGGCAACTCCGGGGTGGTGGAGCCGCTGGCCGAGAGCCTGCTCGGCGGCGGCACGCTCGGTGGCCTGCTGGCCGCGCGCAGCGAGGGCACGGCCTCGGCGCAGCGCAGCCTCGGCCTGCTGGCGACCACGCTGGCGACCGAATTCAACAACCAGCACGCCGTCGGCCTCGACCTGGACGGCCGGCTGGGCGGCGAGTTCTTCAAGATCGGTGGCGTGCGGGTCGATCCGCCCGACAGCGGCGTGAGCGTGCGGATCGACCCGCAACAGGTCTCGGCGCTCACCGGCAGCGACTACTCCTTGCGCTACGACGGGACGTCCTACCAGCTCATCGATATCGCCACCGGGAACCCGGTGCCTGCCGCGCAGATGCAGGTCACGACCTCGGGGGGCACGAGTACGATCAAGGCGCACGGGCTGATCTTCACCGCTGCGGCGGGTGCGCCGACCGAGTCCGCCTTCGTCTATCCGACCCGTTACACCGCGGGGGCGATCGAGGTGGCGATCCGCGACCCGCGTGCGGTCGCTGCTGCGGCGCCGGTGCTGGCCAGCCTGGCCACCGGAGAAGGCAGCTCGCTGCAGGTCCGGCAATCCGGCCTTGCCGATCGCGGCAGTGCTGCGTCCGGAACCGAGCTCGGCCTGCCGGCACTGCGCTACACCTACGACGCGGCGGACAAGCGCTTCGAGCTCGACACGACGGCGCCCGGAGTGGCCGGCTGGCCTGCGAGCCTGGACTACGATCCGGCGACCAGTGCCGCGGGCAAGTCCTTCACGCTGGAAGGGCCGGGAGGCCTCCAAGTCGAGCTCAAGCTTTCCGGAACTCCTGCCGCTAACGATGTCATCACGCTCGCCGACAACAAGGGCGGTGTCGCCGACAACCGCAACGCCGCGCTGCTCGGTGCTCTGCAGACCGACAAGCTGATGTTCGGCAGCGGCGGGCAGGCCACCGCCACGCTCAACAACGCCTACGCGCAGCTGGTCGCCAAGGTCGGCAGCAAGACGCGCGAGGTGCAGGCGGGCGAGCGGACCCAGACCTCGCTGCTGCAGCAGGCCAAGGCTTCGCGCGACGCGGTCTCGGGGGTGAACCTGGACGAGGAGGCGGCCAACCTGGTGCGCTTCCAGCAGAGCTACCAGGCCGCGGCCAAGGTGATGGGCGTGGCCCAGCGCCTGTTCGATGAAATGCTGGCGATCGCCCGCTGAGGAGGGAGCACACCATGCGCGTATCGACCAGCATGATCTACGACCAGGGCGTCATCGCCCTGCAGAAGCAGTCCGCCGCGCTGCTGCATACCGGCCAGCAGATCGCCACCGGCCGCAAGATCCTCACCCCCTCGGACGATCCGGTGGGCTCCGCGCGCGCGCTCGACGTCAGCCAGTCGAAGAGCGTCAACCAGCAGTTCATCACCAACCAGGGCTATGCCGAGGACGCGCTCAAGCTGGTCGAAGGCCAGCTCGACGGCGCCGGCGAGATCATCCAGTACGCGCGCGACCGGGTGCTCGCCGCCGGCAATCCGGCGCTCTCGCCCGCCGACCGCCAGTCCATCGCCACCGACCTGCGCAGCCAGTTCGACGCCATGCTGGCGATCGCCAACACGCGCGACGCCAACGGCGATTACCTCTTCGCGGGCTACCGTTCCAACGATCCGCCGTTCGAGAAGACGGACGTCGCCGGTACGCCCGGCACCGAATACAAGGGCGACCAGGGCTCGCGCACCATGCAGGTCTCTTCGTCGCGCTTCATGCCGGTCAGCTTCGGAGGCGAGGTGGCGTTCGGGACCGCGGGCGAAGGGGTGTTCAAGGTGCTGGGTGATTTCATCACTGCGCTCGAGACCGGGACCGACGTGCCGGGTGCCGTGAGCACGGCCCTTGGCGGCCTCGACGAGAGCCTCGATCGCGTGCTCACCACGCGCGCCCAGATCGGCTCGCAGCTGGTCGAGGTCGAGCAGCTCGGCTTCATCGGCAGCGACCTCGACCTGCAGTACCAGACCACGCTGTCCGACCTGCAGGACCTCGACTACAACGAGGCGATCTCGCGCCTGACCCAGCAGCGCACCTTCCTCGAAGCCGCCCAGCAGTCCTTCCTCAAGACGACCGGGCTGTCGCTGTTCAACTACCTCAGCTGACCGCCATGCGCCGCGCGCTTCTCGTCCTTGCAACGTGTTCCGTGCTCGGCTGTGCCAGCGAGCGCGAGGGCCCCGGCCCGCTGGATCGCGCCGCCGGGATATCGGGGCCGATCGCCGGTGTGGCGGGCGTGGTGTGGATGGCGAGCGAGCTGTCCTACCTCGAGCCGGAATACCTCGCCGGCATGTTGGTGGCCTACGGTATCTACGACCCGCTCGCGCCCACCTGGTCGATCGAGGTCAGCCGCAGCGGCGAGGACCGCGTGCGCATGGACCTGCACATGAAGCGGCTCGCCAGCGGCGGCGACGGCGAGGCGCGCCGGGTGTTCCTGCGCAACGCGCACGAGCTCGTGCGGGCGGGCGGCTTCGCCGGCTTCGACGAGCTGAGCTGGGAGGAGGGCATCGAGTCCACCCGCCCCTTCGCCCGCCGCATCGCCAGCGGCGAGATCCGCCTGGTGCGCTCGCGCACCTTCCCGGAGTTCTGAGCGCGCCCCGGTCAGGGTGCCGGGCGCGGCGCGAGCGCGTCGAGCAGCAGGCCGATGGTGTCGAAGCTGCGCTCGAACAGGCTCTGCAGCACCGGCGCGAAGTTGCTCATGATCAGCAGCACGCCGATGAAGCCCGCGGTCAGCGTGATCGGAAAGCCCACCGCGAACAGGTTGAGCTGCGGCGCCGCGCGTGTCAGCACGCCGAGCGCGATGTTGGCCACGAGCAGCACCGCGATCACCGGCAGCGACAGCAGCAGCCCGGCCGCGAACACGGTGATGCCGCTGCGCGCAAGGAAGGCCCAGCCACCGGCGTCCACCGCGTCGGTCGCCACCGGCAGCCACTCGAAGCTGCGCACCAGCAGGTCGATCATCAGCAGGTGGCCGTCGATGGCGAGGAAGATCAGGGTCGCGAGCAGGTTGAGGAAGTCGGACAGCACCGCGGTCTGACCGCCGGCGTCGGGGTCGAAGAAGATCGCGAACGACAGGCCCATCTGCATGCCGATCAGCGCGCCGGCCATGTCCACCGCGGCGAACACGATGCGCATGACGAAGCCGATGGCGATGCCGATCAGGATCTGCTGCGCGAAGATCGCCAGGCCCAGGCCGCCGCCGGGCGGCACCTGCGGCATCGGCGGCAGCACCGGCAGCACCGCCATCGCCACGCCCAGCCCGATCGCCAGGCGGATACGCACCGACACGCCGCGGTTGGAGAACACCGGCGCCGAGGCGAACAGCCCGAGCAGGCGCCCGAGCGGGAACATCAGCGCGGCCAGCCAGGCGTCGAGCTGGGCGGCGGTGACGGAGAGCATGCGGGCAGCGGCGGGCGAGGGGCGGGGAAGCGACTCAGCCGATCATCGCCGGGATGGACTCGAACAGCCGGCGGATGAAGTCGGTGAGCAGGGTGATCATCCACGGTCCGGCCAGCACCAGGGTCACGAAGATCGCCACCAGCTTGGGTACGAAGGAGAGCGTCATCTCGTTGATCTGGGTGGCGGCCTGGAAGATGCTGATGATCAGGCCGGTGACCAGTGCGGCGAGGAAGAGCGGCGCCGACACCATCAGGGTGACCTCGACGGCCTGGCGGCCGAGCTCGATGACGGCGGTGGGGGTCATGGTCGTTCTCCTCGGGCGGGCGCGGTCACACCGCGAAGCTCTGCACCAGCGAGCCGATCAGCAGCGTCCAGCCGTCGACCAGCACGAACAGCATGATCTTGAAGGGCAGCGACACGATCACCGGCGACATCATCATCATGCCCATGGACATCAGCACCGAGGCCACGACCATGTCGATGATGATGAAGGGGATGAAGACGATGAAGCCGATCTGGAAGGCGGTCTTGAGCTCGGAGGTCACGAAGGCGGGGATCACCACCCGCATCGGCAGTTCCTCGGCCTTCTCCACCGGTGGCAGCTTGGCCAGCCCGGCGAAGAGCGCGAGGTCGGGCTCGCGCACCTGCGCGAGCATGAAGCCCTTGACCGGCACCGAGGCGCGCTCGAGCGCCTCGTCGAACTGGATGCGGCCCTCGGACATCGGCAGGTAGGCCTCGGTGTAGACGCGCTCGGCGACCGGGGCCATCACGAAGAAGGTCAGGAAGAGCGCGAGGCCGAGCAGCACCTGATTGGGCGGTGCCGTCTGCGTGCCCATGGCCTGGCGCAGCAGCGAGAACACGATGACGATGCGGGTGAAGCAGGTCGTCATCAGCACCAATGCCGGGATGAAGCTCAGGAGCGTCATCAGCATCAGCGTCTGGATGGTGAGGCTGTAGGTCGTGCCGCCGCCGGCCGCCGGGCTGGTGGTGAGCGCGGGCAGGGCCTGGGCCGTCGCCAGCAGGGGCAGGCCGGCGAGCGCGCAGGCGAGCGCGAGGCGCAGCAGGGCCGGGTGGATCAGGGCGCGGCGCTCAGGCTTCATCGCGCCGCTCCCTGCGCTCCGCGGCCTGGTGCAGCCAGGCGGCGAAGCTCTTGCCGGCGGACGGGGGCTGGCCCGGCACGTCGGCCGGCAGCGCCAGCTCGGCGCGCTTCATCTCGTGCAGGCGGGTCACGCTGCCCGGCGCCACGCCCAGCACCAGCACGTCCTCGCCGATCTCGACCAGCACCACGCGCTCGCGCGGACCGACCGCGGCCGCGCCGAGCACCTTGACCGCCGCGCCGCCGCCGCGCGGCGCGGACAGGCGGCGGAGCAGCCACAGGCAGGCGAACAGCAGGCCGACGACCACCGCCAGGCCGAAGCTCATCTGCAGGAGGCTGGCGCCGAGTTCGGGCATCGCGGGGCTCAGTTGCGGATCTTCCGCATGCGCTCGGCGGGGGTGATGATGTCGGTGAGGCGGATGCCGAACTTGTCGTTCACCACCACGACCTCGCCCTGGGCGATGAGGGTGCCGTTGACCAGCACATCCATGGGCTCGCCGGCCAGGCCGTCAAGCTCGACCACCGAGCCGTGGGCGAGCTGCAGCAGGTTGCGGATCGACAGCTTGGTGCGCCCGAGCTCCACGGTGATCTGCACCGGGATGTCGAGGATCATGTCGAAGTCGTTGAGCGCGCCGGGCTTGGCTGCGGGGGCGCCGAAGTCCTCGAAGAGCTGGCTGGCGGGGCGGGCCTGGTAGGGCGAGTCGCCCATCGCCGCGGCCGCAAGCTCGGCGGCGACGCGATCGGCCTCGCTGTCGCCGCTCTCCTCGACGGCGGCCTGCTCCTGCATCGCGGCTGCCCAGTCGTCGTCGGTAATCAGGTTCTCGTCAGCCATTCTGGGCTCCCGGAATCGTGGGGGAATCGGTTTCCTCGGCGGTGATGAAGCGCTCCACGCGCAGCGCGTAGCGCCCGTTGCGCGTGCCCTGGCGGCATTCGAACACCGGCACGCCGTCGACCTCGGCCTGCAGCAGCGGCTGCACGGCGAGCGGGATCACGTCGCCGACGCGCATGTCGACGATGTCGCGCAGGCTCACCCTGGCGGTGCCGAAGGTGCACGCGAGCTCGACCTCGGCGGTCTGCAGCTGCCGCGTCAGCAGCTTGATCCAGCGCCGGTCCGAGGTCAGGTGGTCGCTCTGCATGGCGGAGTAGAGCAGGTCGCGGATGGGCTCCAGCATCGAGTACGGGAAGCAGATGTGCATCTCGGCCTGGGAGCCGCCGAACTCGACCGAGAAGCTGGTCGCCACCACCACCTCGGAGGGGGTGGCGATGTTGGCGAACTGCGAATTCATCTCCGAGCGGATGAATTCGGGCTGCAGCTTGAACACCGGCGCCCAGGCACGCACGTATTCGGTGAAGACGACGTCGAGCATGCCGCGGATGATGCGCTGCTCGGTCGGGGTGAAGTCGCGCCCTTCCACGCGGGTGTGGAAGCGGCCGTCGCCGCCGAACATGTTGTCCACCACCAGGAAGACCAGGTTGGGGTCGAACACGACCAGCCCGGTGCCGCGCAGCGGCTTGGCGGTGATCAGGTTGAGGTTGGTGGGCACCACCAGGTTGCGCACGAACTCGGCGTACTTCTGCACCTTGATCGGCCCCGCCGAGACCTCGGCGTTGCGGTGCATGTAGTTGAACAGGCCGATGCGCAGGTAGCGCGCGAAGCGCTCGTTGATGAGCTCGAGCGTGGGCATGCGCCCGCGCACGATGCGCTCCTGCGTGGCGAGGTTGTACGGGCGTACCCCCTCCGCCCCGGCCTCGTCCGCGACCGGCTCGTCCGACTCGCCGGTGACGCCCCGCAGCAGGGCGTCGACCTCTTCCTGGGAGAGAAAGTCCGCGGACATGGCGGCGTTCCCTTACTGGATGATGAAGGAGGTGAACAGCACGGCCTGCACCGGGCCGTTGGGCACCGGCTTGCCGGCCGCGTCGCGCACCGGCTTGAATCCGAGGGCCTCGTTGATGCTCTCGGTGATCGCCAGCGACAAGGCCTCGCGGCCCTCGACGGTGGCGACCTCGGAGGGCAGCTTGCTCGACAGCAGCAGGTTGATGCGGTGGCGGATCTCCGGCATGAAGGCCTTCAGGGTCGCGTCCATGGTGGCGTCGGCCACGCGCATCACCGCCACCACCTGCAGGTAGTGGTCGCCCTCGTCGCGCCGCAGGTTGACCGTGAAGGCCTCGAGCGGGATGAAGGTAGGCGGCTTGGTGAGGTCCACCGTGCCGGTGGTCTGCAGCTGCTGCGCAGCCGGTGCGGCGTGGGCCGCGGGCTCCTCGTGCTCCTTGTCCTTGCCGCCCTTGAGCAGCAGCAGTGCGACGAGCGCACCCAGCACGAGCACGATCACCACGAGCACGATGATGAGGATCAGGCCGAGCTTGCCCTTCTTCTTGGGGGTCTCGTCGCCTTCCTCGGTCTTTGCCGGCGCCTTGGCCATGCGAATCTCCTGTAGTACGGATTGAATTATCCGGGAGGTCCGCACTCGCCAAAGCGCCGATTAGTGGGGCAAGCCCGCCCCAATTCGCGCGCTTCAGGCGAAGGTGTCGACCATCCCCTGTTGCTGCTTCAGCCACACGCTCGCGCTGCCTGCGCCGGTGTTGCCACCTGCGCCCGCCTCGCCGCGTTCGCCACGACTGCCCCCGCCTTCGCGGCCATCCCCCTCGCGGCCCTGGCCGGAGGTGCTCACGTTGGCGTCGCCCAGCAGGATCCCCGCCTGCTGCAGCGCCTCGCGCAGCTGCGGGAGCGCACGCTCGAGCGCGTCGCGTGCCGCCTGGCTGGAGGCGATGAACTGCGCCGTCGTCTGGTCGCCGGAGAGGTTGATCGACACCTCGAGCTTGCCCATGTTCGGCGGCGTCAGCACGAGCTCGGCCTTGCTCTCGGCGCGGCCGAGCATCCAGCGCACCTGGTTGCCGACGTCCTCCGCCCAGCCCGGCTCGCCCGCCGGAGTCGCCACCGGCAGTTGCGGCGACGCGGCCTGCGCGGCAGCGGACGGGCGCAGCAGCTGCGTGGCACCCTGGGTGTGCGCCAACCCGTGCGCCTGGGTGCCGGTCGGGCCCAGCCCCTCGAGCACGTCCGCCTGCATGCCGCCCGTGGCGGCTCCGGTCGCGCTGCGCGCCGCCGCGGCTGCGGCGGCGAACTCGCGGCCCTGCAGCAGGAAGGCCGGAGTGGCGTCGGCATCGATACCCGCGTCGCCGCCGGCCGTGGCCGTCAGATCGGTTTTCGGCAGCAGGGCGGAATTCTGAAGCGACTTGCGTCCGCCGTCTGCGCTCAGTTGCAGCGTGCCGGTATCGGCAGCGGCCTCGTCCGCGCTGGAAGGAGATTCCGCACGACCGGCGAGGAGTGCGGCAATCGCTGCCGGCAGTCCGGCAAGCGCTGCCGGGTCGGTGGGCGAGCTTGCCGTGGCGGAGGCCGCTTCGGCAGGTGTTTCGTCGGTGTCGGCGACGACGCCCGCAGCCAGCGCAGCGAGACGCGCGGCGTGGCCGGTCTGGCCCGCAACGGCCTCGGCATCGCCGGCAGCGGCGGCCTCGCCGGATGCGCCAGCCTGCGTGGTGTCTTCATGCGCGGCAGCGCCCCGTGTGTTGTCGGGGGCGTGCGCGCCGTCCGCGCGCGACGAGGAGGATCCGGAAGCCGAGGCTCCTCCGGCGTCCGTCCGGGCGGCGCTCGTGGCGCCGGTATCCGCGCCCGATTCGCCATCCGCGGGGCCGCTTCCGGCCGGGCGCTCGGGCTCGCGAGGGGCTTCGGCCGAGGCCGTGCGCTCGGGCGGAAGCGGGGCCGGCGGCGCGGATTCGGGCTTGCGCGGCGCCGGCTCCGGCGTGTTCATGCGGTTCTCGAGCGCGCGCGAGAAGCTGTCCGACTGCGCGCCGAGGCCATCCAGGGCGGAGATGCCGATGCGTGCCTGCTGGGAGCCGAGGCGAAGCTGCGCGGCGTTGCCGAGGCTGGAAGTGGAGAACGGGGAGGACATGGTTGCGGGCCTCTCATGGGCTGGGTGCGATGGATCGAGGACGATCCGACAGTCCATCAAAAGCAAGCCTCATGCCATGGGTACGTCAGCGGATCGGGCGCCTGCCGCGGCTGCCCGCGTCAGGCGTCTTCGCGGCCGCGCCGCGCAGCGTGCTCGTCCGACTGCTTCTGCTCCTGGCGCGCCTCGCTGCGCGCGACGGTCTGCTGGTGGCGCTGGGCGAGGGTGTCGAAGGCCTTCAGCTTGGTGCGCTGGGCCAGCCAGGCCTGCTGGCCTTCGGCGGTGCGCGCGCGGGATTGCTCGACCACCTTGCGCTGGGCGGCGATCGCGTCGTCGAGCTTGGCGATGAAGGCGCTGTAGTTGCGCCACGCGTCGGGGCTCAGGCCATCGCGTGCGGCCTGCACGAAGCGCTCGTGGTATTCCGCGCGGTAGTCCTCGAGCATCTTCAGCTTCTGTTCCACGTCGCGCTCGGCTGCGACCAGCTCGCCGAGCTTGCGTGCGGCTTCGTCGGTGCGGGTGCTGGCGAGATCGAGCAGGGGCTGAAGGTGGAAGGCGGGAGGCATCGGCGTCGTTTCGGGGCGTTTTTGCAAACGGCATTCTAGCCGCTCGCGACCTGCCCGAGGTGGGCATATCGCGGCCGGCCGGCCGTCGACCGTGACGAAATGCTCGCGTCGATGTCGCTGCGGGCGGCGCGGCGCAGGTCGCGAATGCCGCACGCTCCCCGCGCCTAACGCCTAACGCCTAACGCCTAACGCCTAACGCCTGACGCCTCACGCGAACGCCTCACGCGAACACCTGCCCGAGCTTCTGCAGGGCGCCCTCGTAGGTCTCGTGCTCCTGGATGCCCTGCTGCAG